>ERZ1370068.10485-contig-9180_pt1 | contig 43554 bp, 48 predicted proteins | sample MGYA00561227_ERZ1370068 | MGnify/ENA primary metagenome ERZ1370068 (study PRJEB38410, sample SAMEA6850437) | metagenome | study: Metagenomic assessment of the ecological functions of the soil: analysis of the soil microbiota associated with the...
CGTCATACAGTTACCGCAGCTGGTGAGCGGGCGGTTGGCGAGATGCTGGTCGCGCGGGCGGTTTCGGCCAGGTCTGACGAGCGCGCGCCGTCGAGCGGTGATAGCTTATCGTATTTGGCGCGAGGCGGGCGCCGCCGAAGCGCGCGGCGTCAGCCGGCGCGCCAGCGCCAGGGTCTGTTTCCAGTACGGTGGCGCCGCCACTTCCGGCCGATAAATGGTCTGGCAACAGCGGCGCCACGCCGGTGAGTCTGCCGCTGACCATGCGGTGCGCGATGGTTGGTGGTCAAGGCAGATCTTCGCGCCCGGTTGCCGGTGCCGCCGCGGTGTCGTCGGCGGCGGCGTTGACCGCGACGGCGTTTGTCGGACGGATCGACACCAGCCGGTCGCGGTCGTCGACGATCTCGTATTCAGGTTCGGCGCGAAGTTCACTATTGCGGCGTCGACCACGGCGACGCAAAAATTTTTCGCCAGGGAAACGCTGAGCACTGAGCTGGCCGCGAGCGGCAGCGGAGCACTGACGAAGGCGCCAGCATGAGGGCGCCGTCGCTGGAAAGCTTGATCGACTCCAAACCATGTCGCCGAGTCGATCGAGCCCGCCGCCTGCACACCTCGTCGGCGTCTTGCCGCGCAGCTCGGAAACGACCACGACCTTCTGTTCCGCCCGACGAGCTGCGCGTAGACTGCGGGCACGCCGATGAGCTGTCCATCGCGCGACGAACAGTGCCCACAATGCCGCACGCCGCGCATTCTCGAGTACTCGGAAAGCCGCGATCGGCGCGGTGTTTGGCGTCTTCCGGCTATGCCGTGCTTTCGCCGTCGAGTCTGATGTCGTGCTGCCCAGCGCTCGGTCAGCCGCCATGCCAGTTGGTCGCCGTCCGTTGGCGCGCGGCGACGCCTGCGATTAGCTGCCGGTTGGGCGACTGATATTCTTCGCGATCGGCCTGCCGTAGCCTCGCTGGCAGTTGGAGGTGTTCCGTCGTTCGAGGTTTGGCGAGGCGTGGCTGCTGCTGGCGCCTCATTATCTGGTAACAGTTGCACCGGCCGGCGCCGAGGGCGAGCAGTAGTCGCAGCTGCAGACGGCGGCGATCGCGTCGTCGGCGTTGCCGGCGGCGTTCACGGCCGGGGATCGGCCAGCGGCGTTCGCGGTCGCCGAGTTGTCGCCGGCGTTCGAGCAGCAAGCCGCTCGACGGCTAGCGATCTATCGGCAACGAACAGCAGCTGTCGAGACGGTCAGCCAAAGCCGCCGATAGCACGGTCGAGCGGTGTTCGCTCGGCGTACGATGCCATCATGCCGATGATCACGTTGCGGGCGCAGCAGCGTCGGTTATGGTGGCACGCGCCGCCTGCCGGCGCGGCGCTCGTCGCGCCGCTGCCGGGCGAACGAGATCAGCGAGGTCATCTGCGGTCGACGCCGCGAGCGCCGGCATGATCGTGCCGGTGATGAAGCATTCCAGGCGATGCTGAGCGCCGTGGCGACGATGATTGTCGACTGATCGACACAGCAGATGATCAGCGCCGATCGCTGAGAGAGGCCCGCATCGTTCGCCGGCAACACGCGTCGCGCGAAGGCTACTGATCGCCGATCAGCGCCCGCACCTGACGGCGAAAGTCACCTTCTGACGCTGGCGAGAATATCGACGCGGTTGTTGAAGCGCGACGATCGCGGGTTATGGCCGGACGAGTTGCCGAGCGCTGCGCCGCTGCCGCTGGAACCGGCACGTTGAGCAGCGAATCGATGAACTGAATGCGGCGCCTGCACCGCGATTATCTGCAGATTGATTAACGCTGGCGCGTCTGCGAGCGTCACAGCGATCGCTCTACGTCTGCGCCGACAGCCCTCATCTGCCGCAGCTCGGTAAGCGGTTAACGTTGATCGCCGGCGCATCGAGCGCTGCTGCAGAGACAGCCGATTGATCTGCCGATTACCAGCTTCGCGCGTGGCGTTGGTCAGCCAGCCGAGATTGATCGTCGATCGCCGCGGCAGGCCGAAATTGAGGATCTGCCGATGGCCGAAGAACTGATCCTGGAGTTTGGCAGCTCGCGCTCGAGTGACGTCACGAACTCCTATCGCCGGCGGCCCTCTTCACCTGCCGCCGAGCGTGCCGATCGTGCCGGCGCTGCTGCAGAGAGGATGTCGTTACCGGCACGCCGAGGTGCTGACGGTGTCCGAGCTGATTCTGGGCATGAGCCAGCGTCTGACGTCGGCCAGCGCGCCGTCTCCGATCGGCGGCGGCGCGCAGGTGCAGGATTCGGCTGTCGACGGTCGGGAGAATCGCGCCGGCTGGATATCGCAGACGTTAGCGTATGAGCCAGCAGTCGGCAGCGGACGCGCCGGAAGCGGTCGAAGGCGATACAGTCAGCGTGCCGGAAGCCGCCGGCTCGCCGCCGCCGTGAGCCGCGCATCAGCAGCACACAGGGCACCAGGTCCGCGACAGCACGCAGGAGGCGAGCATCGAACACCACGTCTCGGCCAGCGGCACGAACTTGGCGATCGCCGGAGAGAAGAACATCGGCATCGAAGACGATGCAGACGATCAGGGTGTTACAATTCCGATCTCGCCGGGCGCCAGCGGTTGTCGGCATGGCGCTCGATGCCTGATCGTCACGACAGCCCGTCGACGAGGAGCTGCGCGATTGAGCCGCCGAGGGTCACCAGGCTCGTCTGCCAAGTATTGAACAGGACCAGATCGACGCCGATCGAGAAGCGGATCGTCAGGCGATACCGTCGAAAGCGCCAGCTGCCGGTCGCGAGCGCCAAAGACACGCCCTGCACCGCCGCCTGATTTAGCAGCTGCAGCTTTCACGTCAGGGCGGCAGGTCAATGGCAGCAGTTCAGGTTGGCGACGATGTCGAGGGTGAGGCGCCGCCCCGCACTGAGCAGTGACGCCGCGGGCGCTGCGGATAGCATCTCGCAGCCAGCCGTCGTGATCGCAGGCGACGTCCTCAGGTGTTAGCCAAATAGCCTGAAACCCACAGCTCATGCGCACCGTGGTTTGCCGTCTTGCCTATAGTAGGCTGATACGGCTGGCGACAGGCCGCGGTCGACTGAGATCAAAGCCACGCATGGTGGATGACGCCGGGAATCGAGCCAGGCCTGAAATATCGCGGCGTCGAACACCGTTCGCTCGGGCAAGGTCGGGTTTCGACAAAGGATTCAGACCGCCGAGAGCGGCGGCGACATCCCGGGCGCTGGCGCATTGTCTCGCTCGATCGCCATCAGCGACGCCGTCTGATACCGTTTCTCGTCGGCTACCTGATGATGGTGATGCCGGAGCGAGGTCGACTATGATCCGCTGCCCCATTTCGCCGGGCAGGCTGTTCCAGATTTATCGCCCGCCGGGATGTCGATTTCCGAGGAATGGTCGCGACGCCAGCAGCGGCGAGGCTGACGACCACCAGCACGCCATCACGAGAAGGTGGTGGAAGTGCTGAGCGCCGCCGACATGGATCGACGGCGAAAGCCTCCGGAGTGAGTAAACGCATGATATTCACCGCAAGCTTCTGGTGCATTGTCAGCGAAGTGTCTGGTTACAGACTGGCATACGATCGCGGTAATTTCCCGGTTGGCGCGCCGCCGCTCCCGTCTTTCCACTGACGAGCACGCCATGCCGACCACACATCGATGCCGAATTACACAGCGACGAGGAGTTTCCGTCAGCGCCGAGCTGAATCGACCGCGCCGCAGAAGATCCGCGACAGCATCGATAATCCAGCCGAAGATCGCTGCCGCTCATGCGCAGCGAAAGCCGACCAGCGCTGATCGTGCCGCCGTCGCCATGCCGGGCTGATGGCCCCGCCAGCACAGATGCCGCCGGTATCGGCCAGCGCATGTCGAACCAAACATGCCTGATAATGGCACGCTCACGCTGCGCCAGCAGCGCCAGCCGACACGTGCCAGCGTCAGGCGGGCGAGGCTCTCGCGATGCACAGTGCCGGCGAGGTGTCGACAGCGTCGCCGAGATCACCAGCCTGCGCGAGCAGGCGGCGCCGACAAGCTGAGCCGCAGAATGACGCCCTCGCCATCCATGCCAGCGAAGACTGCCTCGGGTCGCGCTCGGCGTACCACGCCGGGGCGGTGCTGACGTTGCCTGCTCCGCCGCTAGCAGCGTCCATTCTGAAGGCCGAGTGCGGCCCGACGCCAGCCGGTTGCTGGCGCTGGACGCAATCGGTCGACGCGCTGATGCGATGCTGGCACGCCGCGCCGCGAGGCGCACCACAGCGAGTCACATCAGCCGGGAGCTCGCGTGATTACGAAGCGGCTGGAGGCCAAGGGTGAACAACAAGATCTGGCAACCATCTGAAAGCCGCCCCAGACAGGCGCAGCTAGCAGCGATGCCCGGAATGGCGTTCCCGGCGGAAGTGGCGACGACGGCCTGGGGCTGTCGTTGCCGCTCGGCGCGCCGCTCCTGCCGCTGCACTGGCAGACCGGGCAAGAGTTATGTTGACCAGCGCGGGATCATCGCGCACAGACGCTGATCGGCCGACGATGATGGAGTCGACCTCGACCGTCTTTCGACGGCGCAATTCTTCCGCCTGACGACGAGCCACCAGCGCAACCGCGGCTGTTGCCGCCTGGCCGACCCGCTTCAAATATATCTCGCGGGTCGTCGGTGCAGCACCGACGTGTTCGACGACTGACGATCTGCCGCCATCGGTGCCCTCGCCAAGGGGTAGTGCGCGACGCCGGGCTGGCGGGCATCGTCATCGACAACGAGATGGCGGGTCTTCGCGTCAATTACCCATGACGTGAGTTCGCGACCGCACGCTCGAGGATTACATGCAGGCGATCGTCGCCGAGGCGGTATCCTGCGCGCTGCGACCTGCCTACCAGCACTCCGGGTCAACCGCGAGGCCGACGGCGTCTTCTCTGGGCCCACGCCGGCTTCGTCAGCGGCAAGGTGGCGCTCGCGCGACGGCGGCAATGACTATATTCGCGCACCATCGATACCGCGATCGGTCGGCGGCCACCGACAGCGCCTGACTGATTCGCTGCGCGACTGCTGACTCCACCGTACAAAAATTATGCGCGAGATCGGCGCCCGTGGTACTCAGCGCTCAACGTCGATGGTACCTCGCCAACGTTCTGGTACGTTACGCGCTCGCCGACGCTGTCTGTCATTCGACCCGACTGGACAGAGCTGACCGACTTACGCCGGCGCGGCGGCGCAGGCCTGCGGCGGCGGCGATGTCGACGGCACGCTGGTCCGCCCGGCGGCGGCATCGTCTTCCTTCGCCCAGTAATTTCCGATGATCGATCGCTGGAGCTGGCGCGCAGACATCGACCCGGCCGATCGATTAACGGAAGCGGCCGGACAAGCCAACACCATTTTCGAGGGTTGCAACGACAATTTCCGGTCATTCCGGCTACATCGAGCGTCTCGGTTCATACTCATTACCGACGACGGCAGCGCAGATCGCCGTCGACGGCAACCATCCTCCGATCAGCGTGAAACTACAGCCACCGAGTATTCCGGATCCATCGATCTTCGCGGCTATTACATCCGCAATCGCCCGACATCCGTAGTAGATTCTGGCGAAGTCATGGAGCTGTTGCCGGTCGGATAAGCCCGAGAGATACCGGCGGCGTCATGCTAAATTTTCCATGTAGCGCGCCCGGGCGCCGCGCCGATGGAGAACCGCATACGTCCGCAATGTCGCCCGCACGTCGAGATCGGCTGCATACTGGCCGCGATCTGCGGCGAGCCTGGCGCTGTTTCAGCCGAGGCAGCGCCACGACCGTGATTGCAGCGTGCCGTCGCCGCCTGGCGCGCGATTTATCGCATCGTCTGCGGCCATCACGACGGTGGTGCGTGAAGCATGCCGGGCCAGCGCGTCGACCGACGATCCGGCTCACTTGGTGGATGAAATGACGGTGATAAATATGGTCGACCGGCTTAGCCGTGAATTTTCGCTTGCCGAGCCTCTTCCGGAGTGGCCGCTGGCGGTTTGTACCGTGTGAACTGCGACCGGCTGATGACGCCCTGATGGCATCACGTTGCTGCTGAGACGAGGCTTCGCGCAGACGCGGGCAGACTGGCGATCACCGCCGCCATGCACGTTATACTGGCGGCAGGAGCTGCGCGGTAACACTGCCGACGACGCTGTGGATCGCTGGCAAGCCCTGCCGTTTCACGCCACCGATGACGGTCGGCGGCCGCGTTACGACGCGCCGGCGGCGAAGAAGGTGTTCGAGTTATCGTCGTCGATTCATCATTCGGAGAATGAGGATTCATTAGCACAGGGCGCGCACCATCGATCAGTGTCACCGAGAGTAGCGGCCAGGCGGCGACGCGATCCGCCGACACCAGCAGCGCAGCTCAGAGGATGCCTCGAACATCATGAAGGTTTCGAGATTCTTTCGAGCGGCTGGTCGTCGAGGGAGCCAGCAATGATCTACTCGGGAATTGCCGGAGGAGCTGCCACGTTGACTGGCCTGGCACGTTCACGACAATCACTGACAGTTCGGGATTGCGGCCGGGAGCTGGCGAGGCGCCGGTAGCTACCGATCGCACGCCGTGGTCGCGTACGAGCTGCCTCTGGGCCGATCGGCCCCGCCGATCATACAGCAGCGGCTGAATTCGCGGCAGCAAAGCATGTCCGCCAGAGGTCGATAGCATCGGAGCCCGCAGATTCTCGGCGAAGTTCTGCAACCGCAGCATCCCGACCCGCCTGACGAAGGCGTCGCGAGTAAACGCGCCGCCGGGCGTAAATTCCAGCGGCGCACGTTCGGAACTCCGCCGCCGCGCGGTGTTTCGGCACAGCGATGCCGACGAGACACCGCGCCGAGGCTGGTGGGTCCCGCGTTCTCGCCCGCGCGGTGATGGCCGAGGCGCTACCATTGCCGGCGGAGCTGGTCCGGCGCAGATAATCGGCGCGGCGTTTTCTCGACTGGCGCGACCCGGAATGAGCTGGTGAAAGGTGCGCTCGGCGACCCGCCCCGGGGCTGCCATACCAGTAAATCGGTCGCCGAGCTGAGACGCCCCGCAATTACGATTGTCGATCCGCTGGCCAACGTTCGCGGCGCTCGCGTCGAGCCGGGAGAACGGGGTGCCCGCGAAAGTCACCCCGGCTCACGCCGCCAGCGCTGCACGAGCACTGGCATACATAACGCAGCACCCGACGCTGAACCAGCGCCCGCGTCAGCAGCTCGACGAGGCGATCGACATCGAACTGACCCGGCGGTTCACATTACGGCGCGAACGCGAACCGTCGACGACCGGCACTGAAACGCTGAGCCGCACCTGAGGTCGGCCGATACAGATCGGTGATCGCCGTGACTCGCGAAATCCGCCGTCCAGACCGCAGCGGTCGCAACGATCATCGGCGCTGGCGACGATCGGCCTGGCGCATCGAATACCGCCCCGATCGTCGCGATCACATCGCGCCGGTAACACGGGCAGGCACGCTGCCGGGCAGTTCGCCCGCACGCGACGACAACGGCCTGACTGGTTTGCTAACGAATGGTGCGATGTCAGTCGGCATTCAACGTTAAACATTGAAGCCGCCGTTCGAGAGATCACGCACAATCGCCACCGCATCTGTCGAGATGCCTGGCGGAAGACAGCATCGAGTTGCTGCGCCCGCGAGATGTCGGCGGTGGCCGTCATCCAGCTTCGACATCCGGTAACTGCACGTCGCCAGCCGTCGCGTCGGGCGTGCACCGCGTGATGTGCCGGTGCCGGCCCGGCACGCCAGCAGCATGCCGGCTGAGGCGAGCTGGTGCGGCGCTGGTGGTTCGAGTGCGGGCCACAGCAGATCTGGATCTTCGCGACCGAGGCGCTGACTCCTGGCTACCTTCGGCCTGATCGACGCGAGCCGCTGCTGCCAGGTCATGCCGTTGATGCCACCCGACGTATCCAGCACGAGAGTTGCTGTAGTCAGCCGATCGGCTTCGAGATCTCGCCGAAGGCGATCGCCATCGACGAATCGATCGAACTGCCCTGCGCGACGACTGCACCTTTCATGCCGGCGTGAAAAGCAGATCGTCGGCGAGAGGCGCCCAGACGAGCCGCCGCCACCGGTCAGTGAAGCTGCCACACGACATGGCCACCTTCGAACGGATCATCGCGTTGCCGCTTGGCGCGGCGGTTGCCAAAAGCCGCGCGCAGGGTCGGGCTACCCACTTCGCGATCGGCGCCATGCTGCGTGACTGTAGCCTTTCGACTGACGCTCATCTCTTCTGCATGTGCTGGCGGATGCGGGCGATAATTCGCCAGTGATCTGCGGGCACTGGCGGCCGGTGTCGTCGGGTTGTATCATTGAAATGCGGTCGGCGCAATTGCGGTGCCAACGCCGAGCTGGTGCCGCTAGACCAAGATCGCGATCGTCTGACGTCGCCAGCCTCGACGCGGCCGCGGTCACGCGGTGATGCCAAAGCAGCGCGACCGGCTGCTGACCAGAATGCGTTCTGCCACTACCGCGATCATGACGGCGGTCGTCGTACCGCCCGGTTTCGGCAGTTATGCCGGTAAAATTGCCGACGTCTCGGCAGTCTGCCGCCGGCATCGCCTGCGCTGCCAGAGCGGCGCGACGAGGCCAGCCTGGCATCCCGGACAGCTGGTGGCGTTCGCGATGACGATCGCCCGCCGTGGCGGCCTGGATGCCGGTGCATGCGCGCGTCGATACTGAACGCCTCGCGGCAGCTGATCGGCCTGGCAGTCGGGCCGATCTGGGAGCGGGCTCGAGGCCGGGCGGCGCGTACGAGGATCGTCACCGCAGGGTGCGGTCGTGCCCTCGGTGACGATCGCGCGCTTATCGGCGATTTATACTACGTCATCGCCAGTGAATTGCCCCGCGAGAAGCCGCGGCCGCGGCCGATCGCGGGCGGCGGAAAATAAACGTCTGGCAGCATGCCGGCATCACTGCCGCGGGCGTTCGCGATCCTCGATATTGCCGAACGGATCGCCCTTCTGAGCTCTGTGCCTCGCGGTCAGGCCGGCACGCTGGCGCCGCAAGGGCTGACGATGAAGTCGCCGATCCGCCGGATGGCCACCGACGGTCGGCCGCGTATCTTCGCCACAGTGCCGCTCGACGCGATCAAGCGACGATCGATACTCGCCGGCAAGCCGTGCCGCGCAGCGGAGGTCATGCGGTGTCATCGACTGAATCGACCCGCGCAGATCGCCGACGCGTTCCTGGCGGGATCGTTGCGACGCCGCGCGACGTGGTCGCGACGGCAGCTATGCGATCGAAGGTGCCGCGACGAGGTCATTAAGACGACGCCTATCGCGCGCCGGTGCAGGAGCCGCCAGGAACCGGGCAGATTGATCGCGCGGCTCAGCAGTAGAGCGTCGCCACAATGGCAACGTCGCCGAGCAGGAACCGGTCTCAGCACCGCCGCCCGCGGCGGTAATGAACATGTCGCACGAGCGATTGCCGGGCGATGCCGATGGCGTGTCGAGCGGGTTGTCGTTAGCCGGGTGCACTCCGCGAGTACCGAGCAGGATTGCAGCCGTTCGGCGCGAACTTTCGAGGCCGGAAGCGGGCGGTTCGGCCGAGCGACTCAGCCAGACGAACCACATCCAGTGGCCAGGCCGCCGAGCCGCAGCGAACGGCAGAGGTAACTGGCCCGCGCTTCGTCGAAGCGCAGGCGCCCGTCGATGCCGCGGTGCTGCGCGAGCTCGGCGCCGGCCTGAAGACCAGCCACTGGATGTGGTTCGTCTTTCCGCAGCTGAAGTCGCTCGGCCGAAGCAGCACCGGCCCGCTTTCTACGGCCTCGCAAGACCGCGCCGAGGCGGCGGCCGTACTGGCGCTATCCGCTGCTCGGCCCGCGCCTCCCGGAATGCACCCGGCTCGTGCTGGCGACGACGCGGCCGGTCGGCGCACGCCATCTTCGGCTCGCCCGACGACCTGGAAGCTCCGCTCGTGCATGACGCTGTTCGACGCCGTCGCGCCGGAGGAGCCGGCGTTTCGCGCGGTGCTGGACCGGTTCTACGGCGGCGTTGCCGACGCGGCGACGCCTCGACCTGCTGCAGCTGAGGAGGCGCCGCGCGGGATCAGTCCGCCCGGTTGCCGCCCGGCGCTCAGCTCGGCCCAATCGAGCTCCTGCACCAGCACGCGATAGGCATCGTCGCCGATCACGTCGTCGCGCGCGCAGCTCGAACGCGCGCTGCCGCGCGACCGCGATCGCGCGGCGTCGCAACGGCCCGCCGGGCACCTCGTCGAGCGGCGTGTCCTGCGCCGCGGTCGGCGTTCAGCTCGACGACCGCGCCGTATTCCTTGCGCAGCAGCTTCGCTGGCGAGCGTCTCGTCGTCCTTTGATCGCGTCGAGCAGCGCGCTGGTAGGCGCTGCGTGCGGCCGAGCCGGATCTTCGCGGCCGACCGGGTCGTCGTCGGTCAGGCCCATGCGGCGGATCAGCGGCTTCAGCGTCAGGCCTTGCAGCACCAGCGTGCCGAGCACGACCGCGAAGGCGCAGAGCAGGATCAGGTCGCGGTACGGAGAACGGCGACCCGTCCGGCAGCGTCTCGGGGATCGCGAACGCCGCGGCCAGCGTGACGATGCCGCGCATGCCCGCCCACGAGACGCACGATGCCGCCGCCCACCGTCGGCCGCGGCGCGCGGCGTCTCGCCGGCGCGGTCGCGGCGCGCGGCGCACGCAGCGCGTTGTAGCTCATCACCCACGCGAAGCGCGCCGCGATCGTGACCGCAGAGCACCGACCGCCGCGGTGACGATCGCGTCGGTGCGCGCGCCGCCGGCGTCCGAGCCGCTCCCAGATCGGCCGCGAGCTGCATGCCGATCAGCACGAACGCGAACGCGTTCAGCACGAAGACCACCGTCTCCCACACGGCGAAGATCGGCACGCGCATGCGCGCCGGCATCTCCGGGCCGCCGCGCCGCGCGATCGTCATCGCGAACGCGACCAGCGTCAGGATGCCCGACAGCCCGATCGCTTCGGCCGCGATCCAGACGCCGAAGGTGCAGGCGAACTGGACGATCAGCGAGATCGGCACGTCGCGCAGGCGCGCTCGTCAACGGTCGCATCACGATAGCGCGCAGGCGATGCCGGCGGCGAGGCTGCCGAAGACGGTCAGCAGGAACACCGGCGCGAAGCTGCCGAAGCCGAGCTGCCCGGCCGATCGCCGTCATGATCGCGAGCCGGTAGACGAGCAGCGCGCTCGCGTCGTTCAGCAGGCTCTCGCCTTCGAGGATCTTCAGCAGCCTGTGCGGCAGCTTCACCTGGCGCATCACCGCGGTCGCCGCGGCCGCGTCGGGCGGCGCGACGATCGCGCCGAGCGCGATCGCGACCGGCCAGGGCATCTCGGGCACCAGCCAGCGCGCCGCGAGCGCGACCGCCAGCACCGTCGGTGCCGACCGCGGCGATGACGAGCCCGGCGACCGGCCGCCAGTTCGCCCGCAGGTCGCGCAACGAGGTGTCGTAGGCCGCGTCCACCAGCACCGGCGCGACGAAGAGCGTCAGCGCGAGCTGCGGGTCGAGCGTCCAGTTCGGGCTCGCCGGCACGAAGGCGAGCAGCGCGCCGCCGAGCGCGAGGAAGGTCGGATACGGCGCGCCGAGCCGTGCGCGCCAGCGCGGCGAGCAGCGCCGCGCCGAGCAGCAGCACGATGATCCATTCGAAGCGTGGCCATGGTCGCGGTGTCGGCGCGGCTTCCGCGGCCGGGCCAGTCGCAGCGGCTTCGTCAGGTAGATCGCCCGCCCGACGATCGCCTCCGCGCCGGCATGAAGATCGTGCAGTCGTCGCACAGGCGCGCGGATCTCGATCGGTGCCGTCGGTGGCGATCAGCTCGCCCTCGGCGAAGGTCTCGAAGCCGATCAGCGGCCGCGCGAAGGCGAAGCCTGCGTGCCTGGATCACGTGCGTCGCAGCAGCTCGAAGCGGCGCGGCGGCGACGGCGGGCGGCGGCACCTCGCGGTCGATCAGGCCGAAGTGGCCGAGGAAGTCGAGCGCCACCTCGATCGCGAGGTCGGCGCGTCGCCTGCTTGAAGTGCTGGCCGCACTCGACCACCAGCGCCGCGCCCGGCGCCTCGGCGCCGCGCATGCGCGCCGTGCTGGATCAGCGGCGTGCCCGGAGCCCAGGCCGGCCGGCATCACCAGGTGCACGCCGCGGCCGCGGCAGCGCGCCGGCGACCGCGGCGTTGCGGTCGAACGCCGGATAGACCCAGAACGGCACCACGTCCTGGCTGGTCGAGTGGATGTCGAGGATGTGCTCGGCCGCGGCCACCGCCGGCCGCATCTCGCGGGCGCGGCGCAGCTCGATGCTGTCTTCGCGCGCCGTCGAGCCAGGCGCTCGACCAGATGCGGTTGAGGTTGTGCGTGATCTGCCGGCTGTCGAACGGCCGCTCCGGGTCGAAGGTCTCGTAGGCGGCGACGTTGGCGAAGCTCAGCGTCAGCGTGCCGACCTTCGGGCCGCACGCCGCTGTCGAGCAGGTGGCACACCGCGACCATGCCGCAGAACTCGTTGCCGTGGGTCAGGCCGTTGATCATCACGTGCGGGCCGGGCCGGCCCGACTCGAAGCGGTGCACGTAGTCGATGCCGGTATTGCCGGCGCGGTAGGCGGAGAGGTCGCGCGGCGTGACCTCGATCGGGGGCAGGGCAGTGCTCATGCGCCGATTGTGCGGGGCCGCCGCCGTTCAGCGTCGGTGGCCGATCTCCAGGTCGTTGCGGCCGCTGCGGTCGCGGCCGCTGACGCAGCCACAGCGGCCGGTTCGCGAAGTCGACGGCGATGCCGGTCTTGCCGTCGGCCGGCCGCAGGTCGCGCTCGAACACCGAGGTCGTCGGCATGTAGCGCAGCGCCACGCCGGTGCGGCGCTGCGTCGAGCGTGTTCGCCGTTCGCGCCGTGGATCATGTAGACGTCGTGCAGCGACATCTCGCCCGGGCTCGCAGCTCGATGTCGACCGCGCTCGCCTTCGTCGAAGCTGCCGCGCCGCCAGGCGCTGGTTCAGCGTCAGGTCGCTGCGGTCTTCGTGCAGGTGCTCGTGCAGGCTGCTGGCCGGCGTGCGAGCCGGGGATGACGCGCAGGCAGCCGTTCTCGGCGTCGACGCCTCGAGCGCCACCCAGACGGTGCAGTTGGCCAGCGGGCGGATCGGCCAGTAGTGGCCGTCCTGGTGCCAGGGCGTCTCGTAGCCCTCGGCCGCCGGCTTGCAGAACACGTGGCAGCCCCAGAGGATGACGTCCTCGCCGAGCACGCCGCGTCACCAGCTCGACGATCTCCGGATCGCGCGCCAGGTCGAGGAACGGCGCGGCTGCCGCGCACGCCTTCGCCGTTGTCGCCCTCGACATGCGCCGAGACGAGCTTTTCCGGGCGCACGCCCGGGTTCTCGCGCAGCAGCGTGGTCGAGCGCCGTCGGCCATCGCCGCGACGCGGGCTTCGGGCAGGCGAAAGCGCGGGACCACCCAGCCCTCGGCGCGGTACTGTTCGATCTCGTCGGCATGCAGCTTGGCCATGCCGCGATCCTGCCAGAGTACCGCGCGGCGGCGGTTTCAGGCGGCGGCCGCCGACCCAGGCGACGATCTGCGCTCGCCTGGGTCGCGCCCGGCTGGCGCCTGACCTCGCGGCCGCCCTTCATCGAGCAGCAGGTCGGGATGCTGCGGATCGCGAACTTCGCCGAGGTCTGCGGGCTCCGGGTCGCTGTCGACCTTGGCGAACATCGCCTGCCGCGGAGCTGGGCCGCGGCCTTGGGCGAACTGCGGCGCCATCGCCTGTGCACGGGCCGCACCAGTCGGCCCAGAAGTCGACCACCACCGGCAGCTCCGGTGCGTGCGACCACCTTGTCGAAGCTGGCGTCGTCGAGCGCCACCGGCGCCTCGGCGAGCAGCTCCCGGCCGCAATGGCCGCAGGTCGGCGCGTCCTGCAGGCGGGCGTCGGGAACGCGGTTGGTCGTGAGGCAGTGCGGGCAGACGATCAGCATGGCGGCTTCCTCCGGCAATTTCAGTTCCCGAGCAGGTCGTTGCGCTCCTCGGCGACCAGCCGCTCGAGGATGCGCCGCGCCTCGAAGCCGCCCATGTCGATGTTCAGGCGCATCAGGTGCCGGGCGGGCTGCTCGGTGAGGTTGCGCTGCTGCGATTCGAGGATCGCGACGTCCTCGCCGAAGATCTTCGCCTGGCCTTCGCGGATGCTCTGCGGTGAGCGCCTTGTCGCTGCGACATTGAAGTTGCGCGCCATGCCCCAGAAGTACCAGATCGAGGTGTCGGTCTCCGGGGTGATGAAGTCGACCACGATGCTCGACGCCTTGAACTTCGGATCGGCGCGTGTAGCCGCCGTTGCCGGCGTGCGCGACGCCGACTCTCGATCAGCACGTGGCTCGGCGGCGTGAAGCGGCAGATCTGCCAGCGGTCCACCGGCACGTCGTCGGCAAGGTGGTTGCCGCGCAGCGCCATCGCGCCAGAACGGCGGCGCCATGATGTCGTCCATGTAGCGGCTGGTGATCGCCGATGTCGCCCTCGGTCACCGTCGCTGGTCGGCGTCTCGTCGATCTCCTTCTGGCCGATGCTCGTGGCGTGCACGTAGGTCTCGTGCGTCAGGTCCATCAGGTTGTCGATCATCAGGCGGTAGTCGCAGTTGACGTGGTACAGGCCGCCGCCGTAGGCCCACTCGGGGCTCTCGGCCCATTCGAGGTGATGCAGCTTGGCCGGGTCGGCCTGCGCCGTGATCGCCGGGCCACACCCAGACGAAGCCGTAGCGCTCGATGCACCGGATAGGCGCGGATCGGCGGAAAACCGCGCACGCGCTGGCCGGGCATGGCGACGGTCTTGCCGTCGCAGCCCATCTCCAGTCCGTGATAGCCGCAGACCAGATTGCGCCGTCGACGCACCGCGCCGAGCGAGAGCGGCGCGCCGCGGTGCGGGCAGAAGTCCTCGAGCGCCGAGGCGGCTCCGCCCTCGGCGCGATAACAGCACGATGCGCTCGCCGCAGATCGTGCGGCCGAGCAGCTTGCCGGCGCCGATCTCCTCGGCCGTGCAGGCGACGTACCAGGCGTTGCGAACGTACATGCGGTTCTTCCATCGGCGCGGCGCCCGGGGCCGCGCGCAGCATGGAAACCTTATAGCGCCAAAGCCGCAGCCGGGCGGCCCGGCGTCCTCAGTACGGGTACATCCGCTCGACCGGCAGCAGCTCCTTGAGGCCGCCCGGGATCTGCCACGAGACGTGCGCCTCGGTCTGGCCACCGCCCTGGAAGTTGCGGATCTTGATCGGATAGCGCTGGCCGGCCACCAGGTCGATGGATCCCGGAATACTCGGTCGGCGGCTGGTAGTTCCACGCCTGGTCCGGAGGTATGGACACGCCGTCGACAGCGATCTCGCATGCCGTCGTCGGTGGTCCCGGAAGATCGTGTAGGTGCCGGTGACCGGCGCCTCGATGTAGCCCGACCAGATGACCGAGAAGTTGTCGTTCTGGCCCTCGAGAATGGTGTTGAGCGGCCCGGTGCCGCTCCAGACGTTGTCGATGACCGGATCGATCTGGGTCTGCGCCAGCTCCGACTTCGTCGATCATCGAGAAGTACTGGGCGAGCAGGCCGCGTGCCGCTGCCCGGGCGCTGACAGAGGCGAGCGTGCCGCTCGGCGTCGCCGCCGCCACCCGGGCCTGCGCCGCCGCGCCGACGTAGGGCTCGGTCGGCCATCGCCTTGGTCAGGTCGGTCAGGTCGAACGACGCCCAGACGAAGGTGTCGGCAGCGCGCAGCGACTGCACCAGGGAGTTGGCGAACACCATCGGCACGTTGGGCAGCAGCAGGCTGCCGCGGGCGCCGTCGAGCTCGCGCACGCCGAACGACACGTTGACCGAGGTCGGCCAGAGGTCGCGCGGCGAATCGGTGAGGAAGGCGCTGTCGGTGGCGCGCCGACGCCAGGCCGGTCTTGCGCCAAGCGGCGGAGGCGTCGAACTGCTCGGTGGCTGCGCAGGCCGTAGTCGGTGCCGCCGTCGACGACCAGCGAGCGCGCAACCCTTGCCGCGACGAAGCCGGTGAAGAACGGGCCCAGGAGCTGGCGCCGAGTCGGCCTCGCGGTTGACCAGGGCGCCGGGCGAGGCCGGATCGGCGCCGGCGGGGCCGCGCAGGACGACGACCGCCGCATCCGGGAACTCGGCGACGATCGCCTGCATGATCTTGCGCCCGATCAGCTGCGTCTGGGCGCGGTAGTCCTCGAGCGTGCGGCTCGAGGAACTTCACGTCGCCAGGGTAGTTGACGCGAAGGCCCGGCCACGCCTCGCTGTCGATGACGATGCCCACTGCAGCCCGGCGTCGCGCGCCACCCTGGCGAGCGCGCCGGATGTTGGCGAGCGGAATCGTCCAGTCGTCGAAGCACGTCGAGGTCGTGCTGCACCGGCACGACCGCGAAGTTGTATTTGAAGCGGTCGGCCGGAGCGCATAGAGCGGCTGCAGGTCGGCGGCGATGGCGCTGGCCTTGACCGCGGTTGCCTTGCGTGAGTCAGCTCGCCGGTCGTCGGGCAGGCGCAGGAACGCGCCGTCGAAGGCGGTCAGCGTCGACTCCATCGTCGCCAGCCGGTCGCGGCAGCGTCGCCGGCGTGACCTCGATGATCCCGCGCTGGTGCAGCACCAGCCTTTGCCGGTGCGGAAGTCGCTGTGAGGGCGGCGCCGCCGAGCGGGCCGGGTCCGGCGGCATAGCCTGAGCCGTCGTCGCCGCTGCCGCCGGGGCCGCCAGCGCTGCTCGGGCCGTCGCTGCTGCTGCTGCCGCCGCCGCAGGCCACGACGAGGCGCGCCTCGTGACGATCGTTGCCCAGATCCTCTTGTTCACGCCTGGCCTCCACGCTCTTGTCACGACGCGAGCCGGAAACTGTGCCAGCGGGTGGCGCAGGACCTGTAAGGCGCTTGTAAAGGGCTGCGGCCGCGACGGCAACGTGCCCGTGCCGTCGGTCCGGGAAAGCGCCGCAAAAGGTCGACCGATTGCGTCCGGCGCAGAACAGCCGCGCCGAAATGCGTCAGGCCGCACCCGCGCGGCCCGACGGCAGGGGGAGGAGGGAGGCTGCTAGCGGCGGAGCAGGCTGAGCAGGCCGATCAGCACCGCCCCGGCCGTGGCCAACGCCGAGCGCAGCCCGGGCCGGATCTTCCTTGGCATAGGTGGCGAGGGCGTCGATCTGCGGCTTCAGCTTGTCGACCACCGGCGCCGCCTCGCTCGCGCAGGCTGGCCCAGGTCTCGGCGACGCTGTCGGCCACCTCGCCGGCGCGCTGTGCATCGCCTCGAGCCGCTGCTTGGCCTCGCCCGCCTGCTGCTCGGCGCGTGTCGACGGCGCTGCTGGCGCGCTTGTGGGCGCTGCCTATCGCCTGGGTGGCGACGCTGTGGGCGCGGTCGGCCACGAGGGCGGCGTCGCGGATCGCCGACATGGTGCGCTGGCCGGTGCGCGACCGGCGTCGCGCCGCGACCCGCGGACGCAGCAGCGCCAGCAAGGCCATCAGCGCCGGCGCCGGCGGCGGCGGCGATCAGCACCGCCTTGGTCGGCTTCGTTGCGCGCGTAGTCGGAAACGGCGGCGATCTTCGGCTGGATGCGCTCGACCACGGCATCGGTCTTGTCGCGGATCTTCTGCAGCACCCGGTTGGATTCGAGCTGGGCGCTGACGGAAAGCTCCTCGTCGCTCGCGTAGCCGGTTTGGTTCGGCGTGTCGGTGCGTGATGGTCGGCATGATGGTTCTTTCGGTCGGGTGGAAGAAGACGGGAGCGGCAGCGCGCTCCGGGCGGCGCATGCCAGGGAACGTTACCGCGATCGGCCGCCCGGGTCTGTGGGAAATGTGGGTCGGACCCGGTAAGACTTTCGCTGACGAGGACATGCAGCGGAAACGCACGGTGAATATCATGCGCGTTTTGCCTCACTCCGGGCTCGCCGTCGATGTCCATGGTTCAGCTGGCGCTCAAGCGCCCCTACACGTTCATCGTGATGGCGATGCTGATCGTCCTGGCGACGCCGTTCGTCGCTGCTGAAGATGGCGACCGACATCTTCCCGGAGATCGACATCCCGGTGATCTCGATCATCTGGAACTACGGCGGCCTGCCGGCGCCAGGAGATGGGGCAGCGGATCGCGGCGCAGAACGAGCGCAGCCTGACGACGACGGTGAGCGACATCGAGCACATCGAGTCGACCTCGCTCTCCGGCATCACCATCATCAAGGTCTTCTTCCAGCCGACGCGCGAACATCCAGACGGCGATCGCGCCAGGTCGTGGCGATCGAGCAGACGCAGCTGCGCCAGCTGCCGCCCGGCATGACGCCGCCGCTCATCATCAAGTACTCGGCCTCGAGCATCCCGGTGGTGCAGCTCGGCCTGTCGAGCCCGACGCTGCCCGAGCAGACGGTGTTCGACGCCGCGGTCAACACCCTGCGGCCGCAGCTCGTCACGATCCCCGGCGTCGCCATCCCGTTCCCGTACGGCGGCAAGAACCGGCTGATCTCGGTCGACCTCGACATGCAGGCAGCTGCAGGCGCGCGGCCTGTCGCCGGCCGACGTGGTCAACGCGGTCAACCTGCAGAACCTGATCCTGCCGTCGGGCACGGCCAAGTTCGGCGCGGCACCGAGTACACGGTGCGCATGAACGGCTCGCCCGACGCGATCGCCGGGCTGAACGACCTGCCGGTGCGCACGCAGCGGCGGCACCACCACCTACCTGCAGCGACGTCGCCTACGTGCGCGACGGCTTCTCAGCCGCAGACCAACATCGTCCGCCAGGACGGCGCGCGCGGCGTGCTGCTGCTCGGTGCTGAAGAACGGCGGCGCGTCCACGCTCGACATCGTCGCCAACCTGAAGCGCGCTGCTGCCGCGGGTGCAGGCGATCGCTGCCGGCCGACGTCAAGCTGCACGCCGCTGTTCGACCAGTCGGTGTTCGTCAAGGCGGCGGTGCAGGGCGTGGTCTTCGAGGCGCTGCTCGCCGCCGGGCTGACCGCGGCGATGGTGCTGCTGCTTCCTCGGCAACTGGCGCTCGACGCTGATCATCGCCCTGACGATCCCGCTCTCGATCCTGGCCTCGATCCTGGTCCTGTTCATGCTCGGCGAGACGCTGAACCTGATGACGCTCGGCGGCCTCGCGCTCTCGGTCGGCATCCTGGTCGACCAGGCGATCGTGACGATCGAGAACATCGAGCGCCACCTGCATCTCGGCAAGCCGCTCGAGGACGCGATCATGGTCGGCGCCGGCGAGATCGGCGTGCCGGCGTTCGTCTCGACGCTCGTGCATCTGCATCGTCTTCGTGCCGATGTTCTTCCTCTCCGGCGTCGCCCGGTTCCTGTTCGTGCCGCTGGCCGAGGCGGTGGTGTTCGCGATGCTCGCCTCCTACGTCCTGTCGCGGACGCTGGTGCCGACGCTGGTGATGCTGCTGATGCGCGGCTACGCACGGCGGCGGCCGTGCCGGCAGTCCGGCGCGCAGCCGAGCCCGCTGCAGCGCGTCTACCGCGCCTTCGACCGCCGCTTCGAGCGCGTGCGCGCGCGCCTACACGCTGCCTGCTGTCGGCGCTGCTCGACGCAGCGCGGCGTCTTCGGCCTGGGCTTCCTCGCCTTCTGCCTGCTGTCGTGCGGCCTCTATCCGGTGCTCGGCCGCGACTTCTTCCCGACGCGTCGATGCCGGCCAGATCCGCCTGCACCTGCGCGCGCGCCACCGGCACCCGGATCGAGGAGACGGCGCGCCTGGCCGACGACGTCGAGGCGGCGATCCGCGAGCTCGTGCCCAAGGACCAGCTCGAGACCGTGCTCGACAACCTCGGCGTTCCGAACAGCGGCATCAACCTCTCGTACAGCAACGCCGGCACGATCGGCACGCTCGACGGCGAGATCCTGCTGTCGCTGAAGAAAGGCCACCGGCCGACCGAGGAGTTCGTGACGGTCCTCTGCGCGCCGAGCTGCCGAAGCGCTTCCCGGGATCGAGTTCTTCTTCCAGCCGGCCGACATCGTCACCCAGATCCTCAACTTCGGCCTGCCGGCGGCGATCGACGTCCAGTTCACCGGCAACAGCATGGCGGCCAACGCCGCGCTCGCCGCCGAGCTGGTGAAGAAGATCCGGCAGATCCCGGGCGCGGTCGACGCGCATGTGCACCAGCGCTTCGATGCGCCGGCGGTCAACCTGGAGATGGACCGCACCCGGCTGCAGCAGATGGGCCTGTCGGCGCAGAACGTCGGCCAGAACGTGCTGGTCTCGCTCTCGGGCAGCTCGCAGACGGCGCCGGCGTTCTGGCTCAATCCGCAGAACGGCATCGTCTACTCAGATCGCGGTGCAGGCGCCGCAGTACCGGGTCGATTCGCTCGATTCGCTGCTCAACGTGCCGGTCGTCGCAGCGGCGGCGGCAGCGCACCGCCGCGACGCCAGAGCCGCAGCTGCTCGGCAACCTGGTCGAGGCCACGTCCGGCCGCCAGCCGGCGGTCGTGTCGCGCTTCAACATCCAGCCGGCGGTCGATGTCTACGCCAGCGTCCAGGGCACCGACCTGGCGAGCGTCGCCGCCAAGGTGCAGGCGCTGGTCGACGAGGTCCGGCCGAAGCTGCCGCGCGGCAGCCAGGTGACGCTGCGCGGCCAGGTGGAGACGATGCAGGCCTCGTTCCTCGGCCTCGGCGTCGGCCTGGCGATGGCGATCGTCCTCGTCTACCTGCTGGTGGTCGTCAACTTCCAGTCGTGGATCGACGCCTTCATCATCGTCGCCGCGCTTGCCGGCGGCGCTCGCGCGGCATCGCCTGGATGCTCTTCATCACCGGCACGACGCTGTCGGTGCCGGCGCTCACCGGCGCGATCATGACCATGGGCGTGGCCACCGCCAACAGCATCCTGCTGGTCTCGTTCGCGCGGCAGCGCCGCGACGAGGGCGCCGCGCCGGCCGCAGGCGGCGCTCGATGCCGGCGCCACGCGGATCCGGCCGGTGCTGATGACCGCGCTGGCGATGATCATCGGCATGATCCCGATGGCGCTCGGCATCGGCGAGGGCGCCGAGCAGAACGCGCCGCTCGGCCGCGCCGTCATCGGCGGCCTGCTGTTCGCGACCGTCTCGACGCTGCTGTTCGTGCCGGTCGTCTATGCCGGCATCCACGAGCGGCTGCTGCGCCGCCGGGCGCCGGCAGCACACCCTCGGCGACGGGCGCGCGGCGCCGCACCTGCAGGAGAGCTGAGGCGATGAGCGAACCGAGTCCCCCGCCGCGGCGCCGCCGGCAGCAGCGCCGACGGCGCGCCGCGCCGCCGGGCGATGCGCGCGCGGCACGACTCGTGGCGGCGATCGTGCTGCGATGCTGCTCGCCCTCGGCGCCGGCCGGACGATGCTGTCGCGCATGGCCAATGCCAAGGTCCTCGAGGCCAACGCCGCCGAGCATGCGGTGCAGTACGTCAAGACCACCTTCGCCCAAGCCCTGCGACAGCGGCCAGACCCTGGCGCTGCCGGGCATCGCTGCAGGGCGTCGCAGCAGGCGCCGATCGCCGGCGCGCGCTCAGCCGGCTACGTCGAAGCGCTGGACCAAGGACATCGGCAGCCACGGTCGAGAAGGGCGAGCTGCTCGCCGAGATCGAGTCGCCCGAGATCGACCAGCAGCTGTCGCAGGCGATCGCCGCGCGCCAGCAGACGGCGGCCAGCCTGGCGCTGGCGAAGAGCACGCACCGAGCGCTGGGGAGGCGCTGAGGAAGCGCGACGTGGTCTCGCAGCAGGAGCTCGACGAGAAGCGCAGCGCCGCCGCGCCAGGCGAGCGCCAACCCCGCCGCCGCCGATGCCAGCGTCGAGCGGCTGCGCCAGATGCAGGGCTTCACCCGCGTCACCGCGCCGTTCTCCGGAGTGATCACGCGGCGCGCGTCGACACCGGCGACCTGATCGATTCGGGCGGCAAGACGCTGTTCGTGCTGACCCAGATGGACCCGCTCCGGATCTACGTCAACGTGCCGCAGTCCTACGCGCAGCTGGTCAGGCCGGGGCAGAAGGTCGTGGTCACCCAGGCCGAGCTGCGCGGCAAGAGCCTTCGCCGGCGAGGTGGCGCGGACCGCGGGCTCGATCGACACCGGCGACGCGGACGATGCAGGTCGAGATCAAGCTTGCCCAATCGCGACGGCGCCCTCATGCCCGGCGCCTTCGTCCAGGTGTCGCTTGCCGCTCGCTGGCCAGCTCGATGCTGGTGGTGCCGACCAACGTGCTGCTGTTTCGCAGCGAAGGCACGCGCGTCGCCGTGGTCGACGCCGCAAGCAACGGTGCGGCTGCGTGCCGTGACCCTGGGGCGCAATCTCGGCGAGGCGATCGAGATCGTCGACGGCATCGGCCCGCGCGACCGGCTGGTGGTCAATCCGTCGGACTCGCTCGCCGAAGGCGACGCCGTCGCGGTCAACGCCGCGGCCGACGATGCCGCGGCGGCCGAGCGGCCAGCCCCGGCGCGGCCCGCCCGGGCGCGAAGGTCCTGCCTTGAGCTTGGTCCGCTCGCGCGCGCGCCGCATCGGCGGTGGGCTCGCCGGCGTGGCGCTGCTGCTCGCCGGCTGCGTCGCCGGCCCGACTACGTCCGGCCGGAGGTGGCGACGCCGCCGGCCTGGAAGCTCGAGGAACCCTGGCGCGCCGGCGCGCCCGACGACGCCGCGCCCAAGGGCCCGTGGTGGGAACGCTTCGGCGACGCCCGCCTCGACGCCCTGCAGCGCCAGGCGCTCGCGTTCAGCCCGACCTCGAGCTCGCCGCCGCCCGGTCTCGAGCAGGCCGCGCGCCGTCGTCCGCGGCGACCTCGGCGGGCGAGTGGCCGAGCGTGAGCTTCGCCGGGCGCGCGGCGCGGCAGCACATCTCGGCCAACCGCCCGCTCACCGCCTACGCCGAGCCCGAACTTCTCGACGGTGCAGAACGACTTCGTGCCGCTGCTCGTCGGTCAACTACGAGCTCGACATCGCCGGCCGGGTGCGGCGCAGCGTCGAGGGGCGCAGGCGAACGCCGAGCAGTCGGCGGCCGACCTCGAGAACACGCGCCTCCTGGTCGGTGCCGATCTCGCCAGTGCCTACTTCAACCTGCGCGCCATCGACATCGAGCTCGACGTGCTGGCGCGCTCGATCGCGCTGCAGCGGCGCTCGCTCGACTTCGTCAGCACCCGCCACGACCTCGGCGCCTCCTCCGGGCCTCGACGTCGCGCAGCAGCAGGCGCTGCTCGACACCACCCTGACCCAGGTCGACCTGCTGCGCCGCCAGCGCGGCCAGTTCGAGCACGCCGTCGCCACGCTCGACCGGCACGCCGGCGCCGTCGTTCGAGCTCGCGCCCGACATCGCGCGCGCTCGAGCCGCCGACGGTGCCGCTCGGCGTGCCTTCCGACGTGCTGCAGCGCCGGCCCGACGTCGCCTCGGCGGAGCGGGCGATGGCCGCGGCCAATGCGCAGATCGGCGTCGCCAGCGCCGCGTACTACCCGAGCATCACGATCAGCGCCGCTGGCCGGCTACGAGGTCCGCTCGCTCACCAGCCTGTTCGAGGCGTCGAGCGTGCTCTGGTCGTTCGGCGCGTCGGTGACGCAGCCGCTCTTCAGCGCCGGCCGGCTGACGCCAACGTCGACCTGCGCCCGCGCCAACTACGACGCCACCGTCGCCAACTACCGCGCGCGTCGTGCTGACGGCGATGCAGGAGGTCGAGGACGGGATCACCGGCCTGGCCGCGCTCGAGCGCGCCGACCGGCAGGCGCGCACCGCGGTCGAGACCGTCGCGCCAGCGTGCTCGAGCTGGCGACCGCGCGCTACGAGGGCGGTGCGACGACCTACCTCGACGTCATCACCGCCCAGCAGTCGCTGCTCTCGGCCGAGCGGCTGGCGGCGCAGCTCGGCGGCCAGCGCCTGCTGACCTCGGTGTTCCTGATCAAGGCGCTCGGCGGAGATTGGCAAGGGCCGGGTTGAATCCCGGGCGGGCAGCCTCAGTTGACGGGTATCGCCCTGCCCTGGTGCAGGGCCTCTCGGACCGCTGCCATGGCTTCGCCCGCACCTCGAACCCCTCCAGACCCGCCTCGAAACGGTGATCGCCCTGTCCCGCCTGCTCGAGCAGGTGGAAGCGCGCGGCGTCGGCATCGGCGCCGATCAGTACCGGGCGCTGGTGCAGCGGCTGCCAGGCGGCGCCTCGCCACGCCGCTGCCCGAGCCCGCGCTCGAAGCGATCCTCGGCGCCCATCCGGCGACCGCCGAGCTGTACGAGAACATGCACTACGACGTCTCGGGCCTGTCGCGCTCGCCGCTCGAGCGCTCGGTCGCGACCGAAATGCTCGCCAGTCAGGCGATCGAGCGCGCGTCGCGCTCGTCCACGCGCCGGCTGAGGCATCGCCGTCGGCGCCGCGCGATCCGCCGCGCTCGGCGGCGATCGTGTCGGCCACGAGCTTGCGGAAGCGCACCACCGCGGCGTCCATCGCCAGCGGCAGCATCGGCGCCTCGGGGTCGGCGCGCGATCGCGCCTGGCTCTGCGCCGTGATCATCGCCCGGTCTTCCTCGAACGCGACCAGCAGCGCACTTGTAGAGCGCCTCGGCGATCGAGTGGTCGCCCTCGTCGACCGCGGCGCGACTGCTGGAAGAAGTAGTGGGTGCTGGTCTGCGGTCTCCGGCGTCACCGTCTGGCAGCTGTGCAGGCGCACCGCGCGGCTCATGTCGCCTTCCGGCGTCGGCGACCGGGTCGGCCGCCCGAATGCATCAGCAGCGTGCCGGGCAGGACGAAGTCGTAGATGAACCAGCGGTCGAGGTTGCCGGGAGCTGCGCGCACCGCGCGGTAGTAGGGCGGCGGCGGCACGTCGTGCACTTTGCGCGTGACCGGATGCCGCGCGGCACCGTTCTCGATCTCGGCGCGCGCCTGGGCGATCGCGGTCGTGCCGCCGAGCGTCTTCTCGTGGACGTAGCTGAGGTGCGAGAAGTCGAGCAGGTTGTCGCAGATCAGCTGCTGCGGCGTCGAGTAGTGCAGGTAGCCGCGGCAGGTAGTCCCAGTCCGGGTGGTCGCAGCGAGAAGTTGTCGGGCAGGAGCGCCGGGTCGGCCTGCGCCGGGTCGCCCATCCAGACGAACACCCACTTGTTCTTCACCGCCAGCGGATAGCGCTGCACCCGCGCCTTCGCCGGCACGCGTCTCGGAGCCGGGGATCTCGATGCAGCGGCCGGTCGCGTCGAACAGCAGGCCGTGGTAGCCGCAGCGCACGCAGTCGCCTTCCTTCCTGCCCTTGGAGAGCGGCGCCAGGCGATGGCAGCAGCGGTCGCGCAGGGCGGTGATCTCGCCGCCGGCGGTGCGATAAGAGCAGGATCGCCTCGCCGAGCACGGTGCGGGCTGAAGAGGCCGTCCGGCGGGCACCTCGTGATCCCAGGCGATCACGTACCAGCAATTGCGAACGAACATGGCGGGCGGTCCGAGAGAGAGGCTGTCGTCGAGGATAGACCTGCATGCAAACCCGGGCCCCCGGGACTCTCCCGAGGACAGCGGCGGAGACCGGCGGCGACGATGCGCATCCGTCGTCAAGGAGCTTCCGATGTCCGCCCCCGCCTCGACCCGGCGCCCGCGCCGTGCCCTCGCCGCCTCTCGCGCTCGCGCCTCGCCGCGCTCGCGGCGCTCGCCGAGATCCACATCGGCGTCACCCTCTCGACCACCGGCCCGGGCGCGTCGCTCGGCATCCCGGCCGAGCAGGCGCTGAAGCTGTGGCCCGGCGAGATGGCGGGCGAGAAGGTGCCGCTTCACGCATCCTCAACGACACCACCGACACCACCGCGGCGACCAAGAACGCGCAGCGCCTGATCAACGAGGACAAGGTCGACCTGATCATCGGCTCCTCGGTCACGCCGACCTCGCTCGCGGTGGTCGAGACCGCCGGCGCGGCTGCAGGTGCCGGTGGTCTCGCTCGCCGGCGGCGGCGCGATCGTCGCTGCCGCAGGACGGGCCGCGCAAATGGGCGTTCAAGCTCTCGCCGACCGAGCCGATCTCGATCGGCCTGGTGCTCGATCACATCGAGAAGAACGCCAAGGGCAAGTCGATCGCGACGATCGGCATCGCCACCAGCTACGGCGAGGGCTTCCTCAAGGCGCTCGAGGCGGCGGCGCCGGCGCGCGGCTTCAAGATCGTGGCCAGCGAGGCGCTACAACCCGACCGACGCGAGCGTCACCGCGCAGGTGCTGAAGATCGTCGCCGCCAATCCCGACGCGGTCTACATCTTCGCCGCCGGCACGCCGGGCGCGCTGCCGCAGATCGAGCTGGCGAGCCGCGGCTACAAGGGCCTCGTCTACCAGACCCAGGGCGTCGCCAACAAGCGACTTCCTGCGCGTCGGCGGCAAGAGCCTCGAAGGCAGCTTCATGACGGTGGCGCCGGTGCTGGTGGCCGAGCAGTTGCCGGAGTCGAACCCGATCGCGCAAGCCCGCGGTCGATTTCGTCAACCGCTTCGAGAAGGCCTACGGCGCCGGGACTCGCGCTCGCTGTTCGCGGCGACCGCCTGGGACGCGCTGCTGATCATCCAGCAGGCGTCGCGCGAGGCGCGTTGAAGAAGGCCAGGCCGGGCACGCCCGAGTTCCGCGCCGCGCTGCGCGACGCGATCGAGAACCTGAAGGACTTCGTCGGCTCGGAGGGCGTCTACAACATGAGCCCGGCGGACCACAACGGCGTCGACTCGCGCAGCCAGGTGATGGTGAAGATCGAGAACGGCGCCTGGAAGCTGCAGCCTCGAGCAGCCGAGTCGAGATCCTTCAGCTGCGCTCAGGATCGTCTGACAGCGTCCGTGGCCGCAGTCCTGAGCCGGAACGGCCGAAGCCGATCTCAGAGCTTACGGAATGCGCAGCGTCTTGCTGACCATCAGCGTTCCCGAGAGCGCGAACAGCAGCGCCAGCGGATGGAGCTGCGCCGCCCGGCAGGCTCCAGACGCCGCCGTAGAGGGCGGGCGCCGACGCGGCCCTGCCAGGCGGCGAAGGCGAGCACCGCGGTCAGAAGCACGCTGGTCGGGATCGGCGTGCCTTCGAAGTAGCGCGACCTTGTCGCTGCCCGCCGACAGGCTCTCGGCGGTGACGTTGTAGCGCGCCAGCCGCGCAGACGCCGCAGCAGACGAAGTAGACGAGGATGACCGCGTCCCACAGGCCGCGTCAGGCCGGCGGCGTAGGCGAGGGCGGCCGGGGCGACGCCGAAGGAGATGACGTCGGCGAGCGAGTCGAGCTCGCGGCCGAGCGCCGACGAGTGTGTGGCGCCAGCGGGCGATCCGGCCGTCGAGCACGTCGAAGAGGAAGGCGGCCGGGGCGAACGCCGCGGCCAGCAGCAGGTCGGACGGGTCGCGGCTGGCGAGATGGCGCATCGCCATCAGCACGCCGCCGACGCCGCAGCGCGGCGTTGCCGAGCGTGAACAGGTCGGCCAGGTGGAAGCCGCGGATCATCGAGAAGTGGCGGGGCGCAGAAGGGGTCGAAGCATCGTCGTCTCCGGGCTTCGCGCGTGCCGCGGAGTGTCGGCGCAAGGCCGCGGTCTCGTCTGCCAGTCATTTCCCACAGCAAGGCGCGACCTTCGACGGCTAGGCGTGCGCCGTCGGCCGCGGCGTTTACTGCGCGGGTCGCGCCGCGGCGCGCGTTCCCCATGGAGACGACGATGAGCACCCACCCCAGCCCTGCGACGCAACGCGAAGCGCTCGACCGATCGGAAAAGAAGGCCAGCGAGAAGCAGCCCGGCAGCTACAAGGACGAGGAGACCGCCGACAAGGTGGTCGAGATTCCGCCGACCGGGCCGGACAAGCGGCCGATCCGCGGCCTCGACTCGTAAGCTGGAAAGCGCGCCCGGGAGCGCGTGCCCGCGGGCAAGCGACTTGCTGCGTCGACGGTCCTGATCGAAGGACCGCTGATTCGCTCACTGTCTCGCTCCACGGCTGTGCTCGCCTGGCGCGTTCTCGCGGCACTGCCCGTGGCCGGCCGTGCCGGACTGTCGCTCGACGAGGCTCATCGCCCGGCAGCGGGCCTTGCGCAGCGACACGACCCGGGATGCCCGCCTCGCGGACACGCCGCTGGCCCTCGACCCCTGAGGCACGCGACGGCGTGATCGCCGCGCTCGGCGGACCGGGCGGCGACCTGCCGCCGCTGCTGCGTCCGGCGTCATGCGCGGAGACGGCGGCATCCAGGTCCGCGTCACCACCTCGTTGCTCGACGGCCAGGTCACAGGTCGCGCTTCGGCGCTGCCGGTGCGCGCCGGCGACGACCATCCGTGGACCTTCGACGAGAGCGCCATCAGCGCGCCGCTCGGCGCCGGCCGGATCTACGCCTCGGTCGAGCGGCGCCACTGGGGGCCGTCGTGGACCGGCAGCCTGATCCTCGACGCCGCGCGCCCGGCCGGTGCCTGCGATCGGCTGGCGCAAGGATGACCCCGGCCTTTCGCCGATGCGCCATTCAGCTGGCTCGGCCCCTGGCGCACCGACCTGTTCATCGGCGAGCTCGACGCAGCGCACCGGCCCGGAGCATGCGCGGCTGATCGGCGGGCGCTTCCAGGTTCATGCCGCTCGACGGGCTGGAGCTCGCGATCTCGCGCACGCATGCAGTGGGGCGGCAGCGGCCGATCCGAGTCGGCCGGATCGCTCTTGCGCGCCTCATCGGCCGAGACAACATGGACAGCGGCGAGCGCCATGCCACGAGTCCGGCAACCAGCTCGCCGGCTACGACGCGCCGCTACACCTATCGCCTGGGCGGTGGCGCGCAGCATCTCGGTCTACGGCCAGGCGATCGGCGAGGACGAGGCCAACAACCGGCCGAGCCACTTTCTCGTCAGCGCCGGCGTCGACCTCGCCGCTGCCGATCGGCGACGCGGACGTTCGCTTCTTCGTCGAGCACGCGAACACGACGGTGCGCGGCACCTTCGGCGAACCCCTGCTCGGCTCGGCCTATCGCCATCACATCTACACCGACGGCTATACCCAGCTCGGCGATCCGCTCGGCCATCCGCTCTGGGGCGGCGGCATCCGCTGACCTCGGTCGGCGCTTACGTCGACGCGCGGCAGCGTGGACCGGGACCTCATGCTGCATTGGGGCAGCGCCTACCCGACCGCGCAGCGCTGGCCGGGCGGAGGCAGGATCTCCGGCGCGAACGCCGAGATCGCCTGGCAGGTCAGGTCGGACGCACGCGTCGGCCTCTGCTCTGATCGCACTGGCGCGAACCTGCCGGCGAGACCCGCATCCGGAGCGCAGCTCTGGTGGAGCAGCTCGCGCTGCCCTGAGCGCCCGGAGCCCGGGCGGCTACTCCTCTTCCGACCAGGCGTAGCCGTCGCGCGCCACCAGCGCGCTCGCCGCCGGCCGGTCCCCAGGTGCCGGCGGCGTAGGGCCGCGGCCCGGCATCGTCGCGCCGCCAGGCGTCGAGGATCGGCTCGACCCAGCGCCAGGCCTGCTCCTGCTCGTCGCTGCGCACGAACAGGTTGAGCCGCCCGGCGATCGACGTCGAGCAGCAGCCGCTCGTAGGCGCCGACCCGGTTCTCGGCGAAGGCCTTGTCGAAGTCGAGGTCGAGCGAGACCGGCGCCAGCGCCTCGGACTGGCCCGCGCCCTTGGCGGCGAGCAGGTGCAGCTCGAGGCCGTCCTCGGGCTGCAGCTTGATCACCAGCTTGTTCGGCCGGCTGACGCCGGGAAAGATGTTGTGCGGCGTCGGCCGGAAGTTGACGACGATCTGCGCGTCGCGCGCCGCCAGGCGCTTGCCGGTGCGCAGGTAGAACGGCACGCCGGCCCAGCGCCAGTTCTGCACCTCGGTGCGCGAGCGCGACGAAGGTCTCGGTCCTGCTGCCCGGCCGGCACCTTGTCTTCCTCGAGGAAGCCGGGCACCGGCTTGCCGTCGATCGTGCCGGCGCGGTACTGGCCGCGGACCACGTCGCGCGGCGACGCTCTCGGCGCTGAACGGCTTGAGCGAGCGCAGCACCTTCAGCTTCTCGTCGCGGATCGCGTCGGCGACGTTGCGCGACGGCGGCTCCATCGCGATCATCGTCAGCAGCTGCAGCGCGTGGTTCTGGATCATGTCGCGCAGCGCGCCGGTGCGGCCGTAGAAGTCGCCGCGCGTGCCGACGCCGATGGCTTCGGCGAGCGTGATCTGGATGTTGGCGATCGACTCGCGCCGCCAGAGCGGCTCGAACAGGGCGTTGCCGAAGCGCAGCGCCATCAGGTTCTGCACCGCCGGCTTGCCGAGGTAGTGGTCGATGCGAAACGCCTGCTCCTCGCGGAACACCGAGCGCGACGACGCGGTTGATCTCCGCGCGCTCGCCAGGTCGTGGCCGAGCGGCTTCTCGAGCACGACCCGGACCTTGTCGCCGTTCAGGCCGGCGGCGCCGAGCTGGGCGCAGATCGTCGGGAACAGGTCGGGGCTGGTCGCGAGGTACATGCACGACGACGTCGGCCGGCGCTGCCCGGCCGACGCCCGGCGAGCCAGGCCCTTCAGCCGCGCGTAGTCCGTCGGGCTGCGACGAGGTCGAGGCGCAGGTAGTGCAGCAGGCCGGCGAAGCGCGCGAACTCCTCGTCGGTCGGGCGCTTCGCGCCCTCGACCTCCTGGAAGCGCTCCTTCAGCCAGGCGCGGTAGTCGTCGTCGCTCATCGTCCTGGCGCGGCGACGGCGAGGATGCGGCCGCCCTCCGGCAGCTTGCCGTGGCGAAACGCCTGGAACAGGGCCGGCATGAGCTTGCGCCAGGTCAGGTCGCCGGTGCCGCCGACGACGACGAGATCGAATGACATGGGGAAAGGATACGATGCTTCGTCGAGCGCCCGCGGCCAGCGACGGCCGCGCCAAGAGCGCAGCGCAGGGGAGACGGCGGATGAGAAGCAAGGCGTGGGCCGCGCTCGGCGGTCGGGTGTCTGCTGGCGGGCGGCGCGGCGGCGCAGCAGGGGCCAGGTGAACGTGATCTGCTCGGTCGCAGGCCGACTGGTGCAACCTGATCCAGACCGTCTACGCGCAAGACCACGGGCGTCAAGGTCAACATGTCGCTGAAGGGCTCGGGCGAGGCGCTGGCGCAGCTGATCGCCGAGACGCGCCAATCCGAAGACCGACGTCTGGTTCGGCGGCACGGGCGATCCCGCACCTGCAGGCCGCCGAGCAGGACCTGACGCTCGAGTACAAGTCGGCGTCGCTGCCGCAACTGCACGACTGGGCGCAGCAGCAGGCGAAGCAGTCGGGCTACAAGACCGTCGGCATCTACTCCGGCCCGCTCGGCTTCGGCTACAACACCGAGCTGCTCGCCAAGAAGAAGATGGCGGTGCCGAGGAGCTGGGCCGACCTGCTCAAGCCCGAATACAAGGGCGACATCCAGGTCGCCAACCCGGCCTCCGAGCGGCACCGCCTACACGATGATCGCGACGCTGGTGCAGCTGATGGGCGAGGACAAGGCCTTCGACTACCTCAAGGCGCTGCATCGCAACATCGGCCACCTACACCCGCTCGGGCACCGGCGCCGATCAAGGCGGTGGCGCGCGGCGAGACCGCGGTGTCGATCAGCTTCGTGCACGACGGGCCGCAGGAGAAGATGCAGGGCTTTCCGGTCGAGACCGTCACGCCCTCGGAGGGCACCGGCGCCGAGATCGGCTCGATGTCGATCCTCAAGGGCGCGAAGAACCTCGAGGCGGCGAAGAAGTTCTACGAATGGGCGCTCACGCCGCAGGCGCAGCAGTTCGGCGCGGCCGTCGCGCCAGTACCAGCTGCCGTCGAACAAGGCGACGCCGGTCGACCCGAACGTGCCCGACTTCAAGAAGATCAAGCTGATCGCCTACGACTACGCCAAGTACGGCGCCAGCGCCGAGCGCAAGCGCCTGATCGCGCGCTGGGAGAAGGACGTCAACTCGCTGCCGAAGTGAATCTGGCGGCAGAGGAGCACCGAGCCATGAGCGCAAGCCGCACCCCCTGTCCCAGGCCGACAAGGCGGCGACGTTTCGCGCCCTGCACGAGCGCGCCGGCGCCTTCGTCATTCGCCAACCCGTGGGACGCGGGATCGGCTGCGCATGCTCGCTCGAGCTCGGCTTCGAGGCGCTCGCGACCTCGAGCGGCGCCTCGGCGGCGGTGCGCGGCAAGAAGGACGGCCAGCTCACGCCGCGACGAGGCGCTGGCGCACGCGCGCGAGATCGTCGCCGCGACCGACCTGCCGGTCGCCGGCGACCTGGAGAACGGCTTCGGCGAATCGCCGGCGCACGTCGCCGAGACGATCCGCCTCGCCGCCGCGGCCGGCCTGGTCGGCGGCTCGATCGAGGACTTCACCGGCGACAAGGCGCGATCCGTTCTACGACCTCGATCTCGCGGTGCAGCGGATCGCCGCCGCCGCCGAGGCGGCGCGCGCCGCTGCCGTTCCCTTCACCCTGACGGCGCGCTGCGAGAGCACTTCCTGCGCGGCCACGCCGACCTCGCCGCGACGATCGCCCGCCTGCAGGCCTACGAGGCGGCGGGCGCCGACGTGCTGTTCGCGCCGGCGCTGCCCGACCTCGAATCGGTCCGCGCGTCTGCGCGGCGCTGAAGAAGCCGCTCAATTTCATGGCCGGCATTCCCGGCAAGTCGTTCAGCGTCGCCGCGCTCGAAGGCGTGGGCGTCAAGCGCATCAGCCTCGCGACCTCGCTCTACCGCGCGCGCGATGAAGGCGGCGCGCGAAGCGGCGACCGAGGTGCGCAGCACCGGCAGCTTCGGCTACATCGACCGCTTGTGAGCGCCGCCGCCGGCCGCGACCGGATGCGGGCGGCGCTGGTCGCCTGGACCGGCGTCGGTCTCGCGGCCTTCGCGCTCCTGCCGTGGTACCTCGCCGGCGACAAGGAGCCTGCTCGATTCGATGCGCGCGGTGTTCAGCGCCGACGATTCGGCGAGCGGCCTGCGCGCGCGCCGCGACGCTCGGCATCGGCCCTGGCTCTGGATCGCGCTGCTCGGCGCTCGGGCTCTGCGCCGCGGCCGGCGCCTCGCCGCGAGGCCGCAGCCGCGGCCGGCTCGTCGGGTCATCGGCGCGGTCGATCGGCCTGCGTCGGCGTCTCTCGGCAGCGGCTTCGTCGATCGGCGCCACCGGCTGGTCGTTCGCCTGGATGAACGCGGCGTTCGGCGCCCTCGCCGCAGGCCAGCCGGGCCTCGGTCTCGGCGGCGCGCTGACCCTGCTCGCCCTGCTGATGCTCCTCGGCTGCGGCCTCGGCCGGCACCGGCAAGTTTCCGCGGCGACGCCTTCGTCGCCGGCGCGGTGGTGCTGCTGCGCCGCGCTGCTGCTGCTGTTCGTCGCCCTGCCGGTCGCGGTGGCGCTCGCCGGCGCGTTTCGTCGACGATGCCGGCCGGCTTCTCGCTCGCCGCCGTCGCCGAGCGGCTGGGCCACTGAGCGCACCTGGGGCCTGGCGCTGCCTGGCCGGCGGCGTGCGCTGCGGCGTCGCCTGGAACACGCTCTTCCTGGCCCTGCTCACGGCGGTCGGCACGACCGTGCTCGGCACGATGCTGGCGCTGGTCGCCGAGCGCGGCCCGCAGCGCCTGAAGACGCCGGTGCAACCTGCTCTCGCTGCTGCCGATCATCACGCCGCCGTTCGTCGTCGGCCTCGGCCTGATCCTGCTGTTCGGCCGCGCCGGCATCGTCAACCAGGTCCTCGAAGTCGGTCTTCGGCGTCACGCCGACGCGCTGGTTCTACGGCCTGCCGGGCCTCTGGCTGGCGCAGCTGTTCGCGTTCACGCCGATCGCCTGCCTGATCATGCGCGGCGTCGTCGCCGGCATCAGCCCGTCGCTCGAGGAAGCGGCGCAGACGCTGCGCGCCGACCGCTGGACGACCTTTCGCACGGTGACCCTGCCGCTCCTCAAGCCCGGCCTGGCCAACGCCTTCCTGGTCGGCTTCATCGAGAGCATCGCCGACTTCGGCAACCCGATCGTCGTCGGCGGCCAGTACAGCGTGCTCTCGACCGAGGTGTTCTTCGCCATCGTCGGCGCCCAGTTCGACCAGGGCCGGGCGGCCTCGCTGGCGCTGATCCTCTCGCGCGTTCGCGCTCGCCGTCTTCCTGCTGCAGCAGAAGGTCGGTCGGCCGGGTCGAGCTACACCACCGTCTCGGGCAAGGGCGACGCCGGCGTGCCGATGCGCCTGCCCGCGGGCCTGCTCGCGGGCGATGCTGGCGATCGTGCTGCCCGTGGCTCGCGTTCACGATCGTCGTCTACCTGTTCGCCTTCGCCGGCGGCTTCGTCGCGACCTGGGGCCGCGACTACACGCCGACGCTGCGCCACTTCGTCACCGCCTTCGACGTGCAGTGGGCCGACGCCGCGGTCGGCGGCGGCCTGGTCTGGGCCGGCACCGCCTGGAACTCGCTCTTCACCGACCCTGAAGCTCGCCGCGCTCGCGGCGCCGCTCTGCGCCGGGCTCGGCCTCCTGATCTCGTGGCTGCTGGCGCGCACCGAGCTTTCGCGGCCAGGCGGCCTTCGAGTTCGGCGCGCTGCTCGCGTTCGCCATTCCCGGCACGGTGCTCGGCGTGAGCTACGTGCTGGTCTTCAACGTGCCGCCGTTCGAGCTCACCGGCACCGGCGCTCATCATCGTCCTCTGCTTCGTCTTCCGCAGCCTGCCGGTCGGCGTGCGCGCCGGCGCGGCGGCGTTCAAGCAGATCGACCGCTCGCTCGACGAGGCCTCGACGCTGCTGCATGCGCGCACCGCGACGACGCTGCGCCGGATCGTCCTGCCGCTGCTCAAGCCGGCGCTGGTGGCGGCGCTGGTCTACAGTTTCGTGCGCTCGATGACCACCGTCTCGGCCGTGATCTTCCTCGTGACCGCGGAGAACGAACTGGCGACGACCTACATCATCGGCCGCGTCGGCAACGGCGACTACGGCGTCGCGCTGGCCTACTGCACGGTGCTGATCGCTGCTGATGTCGCTGGCGGTCGCGGCTGATCCAGTGGCTGGTCGGCGAGCGCCGCCTCGGCCGGCGCGCAGCGCCGCCGCCGGCATGACGCGATGAGCGCCATCGAGCGACGCCGCGAGCGCGGCGACGGCCGCCGGCATCGAGCTGCGCGGCGTCAGCCAAGCGCTACGGCGATTCGCGCCGCGCCGCTGGCGGTGCGCGACGTCAGCTTCGAGATCGCGCCGGGCACGCTGACCACGCTGCTCGGCCCGAGCGGCTGCGGCAAGACGACGACCCTGCGCATGATCGCCGGGCTCGAGGCGCCGAGCGCCGGCAGCATCTGGATCGGCGGCCGCGACGTCACCCTGCTCGGGCCGGCCGAGCGCAACGTCAGCATGGTGTTCCAGAGCTACGCGCCTGTTCCCGCACATGGACGTGCTCGCCAACGTCGCCTACGGCCTCGAGGTCTCGGGCGTGCGCGCGCGCGCGAGGCGCGCGAGCGCGCGCGGGCGGCGATGGCGCAACGTCGGCCTCGAGGGCTTCGACGCGCGCCTGCCGAGCGAGCTCTCGGGCGGCCAGCAGCAGCGCGTCGCGCTCGCGCGCGCGCTCGTGCTCGAGCCGGCGGTGCTGCTCTTCGACGAGCCGCTCTCGAACCTCGACGCGCGCCTGCGCCGCTCGATGCGCGAGGAGATCCGCGCCCTGCAGCAGCGGCTCGGCCTGACCGTCGCCTACGTCACCCACGACCAGGAGCGAGGCGCTCGCGGTGAGCGACCGCATCATCGTCATGGACCACGGCGCGATCGCGCAGACCGGCTCGCCCGACGAGCTCTACGAGCGCCCGGCGAGCGAGTTCGTCGCCGGCTTCATGGGCGAGGCGATGCTGTTCGACGCGACCCTGCGCGCCGACGGCGGCGTGCAGCTCGGGCCGCTGCTCGTGGCGAGCGTCGCGCCGCCCTCGGCGGCAGGCGCAGACGGCCGCGCTCAAGGTCGCGGTCCGGCCCGGAAGCGTGGCGCATCGTCGCCGCGCGGCGAGGGCGAGCTGCGCCGCGATCGTGCAGAAGGCGGCCTACCTCGGCAGCACCCGCGAATACACCTTCGAGACCGCGCTCAGGCCGATCTTCGTCGTCGCCGCGGAGGCGTCGCGAGACCCTGCAACCCGGCGAGCTCGCGGGTCTTCGCCTCGCCGGGCACGGCGTGGCGATCGTGCCGGCCGACAATGCGCAAGCCTCCCCTGACGAGCCGACCGCAAGCCGATGACGCCTCTTCCCGCGCTGCGACGCGACCGCCGCCTGGGCCGCCCTGCGCGGCCACTTCGAGGCGCACGGCCGCGACCTCGACCTGCGCGACGCGTTCGCGCGCGATCCGGCGCGCTTCGAGCGCTTCGGCTTCGAGGCGCCCGAGGTCTTCTGCCGACCTGTCGAAGAACCTCGTCGACGCGGCGACGCTGCACTTCCTCGCCGACCTGGCGCGCGAATGCGGCGTCGAGGCGCAGCGCGACGCGATGCTCGCCGGCGAGGCGATCAACGTCACCGAAGGCCGCGCGGTGCTGCACACCGCCTTGCGCGCGCCGCCGGGTGCGGCGCCGTTCAGCGACGAGGTGCCACGCGGTGCTCGACGCGATGCTCGCCTTCGCCGAGACGGTGCGGGCGCGCGCCGACGCGGCGCGGCCAGCTCCGCCACGTCGTCAACATCGGCATCGGCGGCAGCGACCTCGGGCCGCAGATGGCGGTCGCCGGCGCTCGCCGGCTTCGCGCACCCGCAGCTCGAGTTCCACTTCGTCTCCAACGTCGACGGCCACGACATCGCCTCGGTGCTGCGGCCGCGTCGCGCCGGCCGAGACGCTCTTCGTCGTCGCCAGCAAGACCTTCACGACCCAGGAGACGATGGCCAACGCCGAGACCGCGCAAGGCCTGGTTCCTCGCCGGCGGCGGCACGCGGATCGACGACCATTTCGTCGCCGCGACGACGAACGTCGAGGCGGCGGCGCGCTTCGGCATCACGACGCACCTTCGGCTTCTGGGACTGGGTCGGCGGGCGCTACTCGCTCTGGTCGGCGATCGGCCTGCCGATCGCGATCGCGATCGGCGCCGACCGGCTTTCGCGAGCTGCTCGCCGGCGCGCACGCGATGGACGAGCACTTCGCGCGCGGCGCCGCTCGAGAAGAACCTGCCGGATGCTGCTCGGCCTCGTCGACGTCTGGTACCGCAACTTCCACGGCTTCGCGAGCCGCAGCGTCGCGCCCTACCACCACGGCCTGAAGCGCCTGCCCGCCTACCTGCAGCAGCTCGAGATGGAAAGCAACGGCAAGCGCGTCGACCGCGACGGCGCGCGGCGCTCGCCTACGCGACCAGCCCGGTCGTCTGGGGCGAGCCGGGCACGAACGCGCCAGCATGCGTACTTCCAGATGCTGCACCAGGGCACCGACATCGATCCCGGTCGAGTTCATCCTGGTCGCGCCAGCCGAGCGCACGACTGCGACCGCGGCGCTGGCCGCCCGCGGCTGGCGCAGCGCAGCAGCGCGCTGATGCTGCGTCAAGCCAACGGCCTGGCGCAGACGCGCAGGCGCTGACGCAGCGCGCAGGCGTCGACGCGAGACATCGCATCGTCGCACTTTCCCGGCAACCGGCCGAGCACGACCTTGCTGCTCGAGCGAGCTGACGCCGCGCTCGCTCGGCGCGCTGATCGCGCTCTACGAGCACCGCGTCTTCACCGCCGGCGCGGTCTGGGGCATCGACAGCTTCGACCAGTGGGGCGTCGAGCTCGGCAAGGCGCTCGGCGCGCGTACTCCCCTGCTCGAAGGCGGCGTCGAGGACGCCGGCCTGACGGCTCGACCGCAGGGCTGCTGCGGCGGGCGCGCAGCAAGGGGCCGCCAGCGGCCGGCCTTGTCACGGACGAGGTGATCGTATGATCCAGACGACGCACGCTTCTCTTCGGTTCGGCCGCCCACAGCTGCCGCGCTCCCGCCCACCCGCAGGCTCCCGGCCGCGTCTATCGCGTCGGCTACCTCGGCTTCACGGCCAGCAGCACCGTCGACGACCTGCGCAGCTGGAATGCGTTCGTGCAGCGCCTGGGCGAGCTCGGCTTCACCGAGGGGCACAACGGTCATCAGACAGCGATTCGCCGAAGGCCAGACGAAGCGCTACGCCGACTTCGCCGCCGAGATGCTCCGGCTGAAAGCCGACCTTGTCGTCACCAGCGGCGCGGCGGCGCGGGCGGTGATGGCGGCGAGTCGCAGCCTGCACCGATCGTCACGGCGTTCATTCCCGACCCCGTTCGCGCCGGCCTCATTGCCACCTGGCCCGGCCCGGCGGCCAGCTGACGAGATGTCGAACCTCGCCGAGGCTGACGCCGAAGCAGATCAGGCTGCTCAAGCTTGTGGTGCCCGCAGCCCGGCTGATCGCCTTCGCCCGCTGCAGGAGCTGCTCGCTGATGGCGGGAGGGAGCCCCGCGACCGCGGCCGCGATAATACGCCGAACACGAGGCGGCGGCCCGCGCGCTCGGCGTGCGCTGGCTGCCTGTCGACGTCGATGCCGCGGACGACTTCGATGCCGCGAGCGCCACCTTGCGGCGCGAGCGTCCCGACGCGCTCCTGATCAGCGCCTCCCAGATCAACGTCGCCCTGCGCCCGCGCTGCTCGCCTTCGTGACGAGCAGCGGCTGCCGGTCTCGCCCCTACACGCGCTACGGCGCCATGCTGTCGTACGGACCCGAGATCGCCGCCATCCTGCGCAAGGTCGCGGAGTACGTCGCCAAGATCCTCAACGGCGCGGCCCCGGGCGAGCTGCCGATGGAGGAGCCGACGAAGTTCGTTCGAGTTTGTGATCGACCTCCGCCTGGCCCAGGCCATGGGTCTGACGATTCCGCCCAGTGCGTTGGCGCAAGCGGACCGGGTGATCCGGTGAAGCGGAGCCGGGCCGGAGGATCGACCGCCTTCGCTTCGAGCACGAAGGCCACCCGCCTCAGTCGACAAGCAACTCGGCCTGGAGCAACAAGGCCCGCGGAATCGTGAGGCCGAGCGCGGCGGCAGTTCCGCGATGGATGGCCAGCTCGTAGTTCGTCGGCAGCTCCACCGGCAGCGACGCCGGCTTCGCGCCGCGGAGGGTCTTCGAGACGTACCACGCGGAACGCTGGTGGATGTACTTCACCGTCACGCCGTAGGAGCACGGGCTCCGGCACGGACGTGCTCTGCAATCGAACATCGCCGGCATCCGATGCTTCAGCGTCAGGGTGCCGAGCAGATCCCGGTTCTGCAGAAAGTACGGGCTCTCGACGAAGACCGGCGCGGTGCCGGGCGTGATCGCGAGCGCCTTCATGGCGTCGTCTAGGTTGCAGGGTCCGGGTGACAGCTCGAGGAACAGGTAGTCGATGCGCAAGGCATCTGCGGCTTTGCCTTCCAGGCGCGGTTCCAGTCGGCGACAAAGGGCAGGAGTGAGCGAGTCGGGGCCGTGGGTCACGGCGACCGCGCCTCCAGGCCGGAAGAGACGGCGCAGGCTCGACCCGCTTGCCTGCAAGGTCAGTGCCGATCAGCGTTAAACCGGTGATGTTGCCGCCGGGCCGTGCCAGGCTCTCGACCAGCCCGTTGCCGACGGCGTCGCTCACCATCACGACGGGAATGACCGACGTGGCGCTCTTCTGCCCCGGAAGCCACCGAGCCCGTTGCTCCAGATGACGTCGACCCCCGGGGCAATCAGCTCGGCCGCCAGCGTGGGCAACTTGCTCATGTCGCCTTGGGCGAATCGCTCCGATCGGACGGGGTGGCCGAGGTCGCGCATCGCGGCGAGGAACACGGTGTTGTCGCCGGGACCGCCTTCGCTCAGGCGTCCGATCAGCGGGATGCGGCCGCCGGCGAGCAGAACCGCGTGCAGCGGCGCGACATACAAGGTGAACGCCAGGTTGCCCGAGGCGGCGGCGAACCGGCAGAAGCGCGCCGATCGAGACGAAACGCCAGGGGCCGCGCCATCTTCATTCCTGCTGCCACCTCGAAACGGGCAGGAATGCTACGCCGCAATCGCTGCGGGCCGGAGCGCGGCAACTGCCTGCGGGCCTCACCGATCACCGCGTCGGCGCGCGCCAGCAGCGACCTCGGCATGACGAGCCCGAGCGCCTTGGCCGTCTTGAGGTTGATGGCCAGCTCGTGAACGTGGTCGGCCCCCACGAGGGCAGGTCAGGCGGGTCTGGCACCCCTCAGGATCCTGTCGACCTGGAGAGCGCCGCTGCGCCGGAGGTCCGGCATGCTCGGGCCGTACGCGATGAGTCCTCCGCCTTCCACCCACTGTGTCTGAGTGGACATCGCCGGCAGGCGGCTCCTCGTGGCGAGCTCGGCCAGGCGAAGCCGGTGGACGAAGAAGAGCGTGTCCCGTGAGGAGCGACGCGTCCGCGCGCGCTCTCGCCATCTCCGCGAACGGCGTCGAACTCCTGCGGGCGTCCGCGCCTCCAGCAACTGAAGCCGCAGATCGGAAGAGCGCGCACAGCCTTCGATCTTGCTTGCTGAGCGCGAGCGGCAGGGCCGGCGAAGCGCCCGGGTTCGACAAGACGGCCCACGAGCCGGGCCTTGGGCAAAGACTTCGCTTGAGGCAGCTTCGAGGCTGCTTGCCGAAGATTCCGGTGTCGTGGCTGTAGGTGACGCCGGTGACGTTGCCGCGCGGGGGCCGCGTCAGAGCTGGCGACGAGCCCGGCCGCAACAGGCTCGCTCAAACCCATGCCCACGATCGGGATCGTTTGCGTGGCGGTGCGGGCCGCTAAGGTGGCCGGCACGGGGGATCTGCGATGACATCCACCTTGAGCCGGACCAGTTCCTCCGCGAGCGCGGGAAGCCGGTCGACCCGGCCTTCCGCATAGCGCAGCTCGATCACGATGTTCTGTCCCTCCACCCAACCGCGCTCGCGCAACGCGCCGGAAGGCCTCGGGGGGCGGACGTAAAGAGGACGTGCTTTCGGCCGGTGGAAGGTAACCGATCCGGTACACCTTCTTTGCCGACTGCGCATCGACCGACAGCGGCGAGGCCAGCAACATCCCGAGGAGCAACCGCCGCCTGCGACGACTCGGTGATGTGCTGGCGAACATGGAACATCTCTGCCGCCGGGGCGCGCGCTCGACCATCAGGGGGCCTGCCAGATCGTACGTGGCGAAGGCGCTCGTCGGTCAGGTGGCCGGACGCGGCTCACAATCGGGGCCGTGATCCGCTTCCGCGACCTCCCCGCGTCCAAGGCCCGCCCGGCCGAGCACTATCGGTGCCGGAATGACGCCGCGCTGGCGCCTGTTCCCGAAGTACGCGCTGCTCATCATCGCCCTGGTCGGCGGCTTGCTGATCGCCAGCGGCGCGACCGGCATCTACTTCTCGTGGCGCGAGAACGAGCAGAACCTGATCGCCTTGCAGGCCGAGAAGGCGCAGGCCGCGGCGGCGCGCATCGAGCAGTACATCCTCGACATCGAGCACCAGCTCGGCTGGACGGCAGCTGCCGGCGCTCGAGCAGGGATCGGATCCGTTCGAGCCGCGCCGCACCGAGTACCAGAAGCTGTTGCGGCTGGTGCCGGCAGATCACCGAGGTGGCCTGGCATCGACCCGACCGGCCGCGAGCAGGTGCGCATCTCGCGGGTGGCGATCGATGTCGACGGCAGCAACGACCGACTACTCGCAGGCGGCCGAGTTCAAGGTCGCCAAGGGCGGGACGGCGTCTACTACGGCCCGGTCTACTTCACGCAAGGAGACCGAGCCGCTACACTGACGATCGCGCGCGCCGCCGGCCTCGGCGGCGGCGTGACCGCCGCCGAGGTCAACCTGAAGTTCGTCTGGGAGGTCGTGTCGCGCATCCGGATCGGCGAGAGGGCGCGGCCTGACGTCGTCGACGACCGGCGGCGTGCTGATCGCCCATCCCGACATCAGCCTGGTGCTGCAGAAGACCGACCTGAACGCGCTGCCGCAGGTCGCCGCGCTGAAGCAAGCCCGATGCGCCGGCGCGGCCGCCGGCGCGCGCGCATCGACGGCGACGCCGGTGCTGTCGGCGCACGCCGCGATCCCGACGCTGCGCTGGACCGTCTTCGTCGAGATCGCCGCGAGACCGAGGCGTTCGCGCCGCTCTATGCGCTCGATCCTGCGCGCGCAGCCTGCTGCTCGGCGCGCGGCCTGCTGGTCTCGATGGTGGCGAGCTTCTTCCGTCGCGCGCGCGCTGGTGCGGCCGCTGCGCGCGCTGCAGGAAGGCGCGGCGCGGATCGGCGCCAGTGAGCTCGACCGCCGCATCGAGGTCCGGACCGGCGACGAGCTCGAGGGCCTCGGCCGAGCAGTTCAACCAGATGGCGGCCGCGCTGCAGGAGTCGTACGCCGGCCTCGGAGCGCAAGGTCGAGCAGCGCACCGCGGAGCTGAGCGAAACGCTCGAGCAGCAGACCGCGACCGCGCGAGATCCTGCGCGTGATCTCGAGGCTCGCCGACCGACGTGCAGCCGGTGCTCGAGGCGATCGCCGAGCGGGCGATGACGCTGTGCGAAGCACGGATCAGCGGCGTCGCCCGCTTCGACGGCGAATGCGTCCACCTGGTCGCCTATCACGGCGTCTCCGACGAGGCGAACGAGGCGATGCGTCCGCGTTCCCGATGAAGCCCGGACGCGGCAGCGATCACGGCACAGGCGATCCTGGAGCACGCGCCGGCGCAGATCGCGAACGTCCGGCCGACCCGGAGTACACGCCTGAAGGACGCGACCCGCAAGGCCGGTTTCGCAGCAATGCTGGCGCGTGCCGATGATGCGCGAGGGCGAGGTGATCGGTTCGATCGCGGTCGTGTCGCGCTGAGCCAGGCGCTGTTCTCCGGACGCGACTCGCGAGGCTGCTCAAGACCTTCGCCAACCAGGCGGTGATCGCGATCGAGAACGTGCGCGCTGTTCAACGAGACCGAGGAGGCGCTCGAGCGCCGGACGGCGACGACGGCGAGATGCCTGCGCGTCATCGCGCGCCTCGCCGACCGACGTGCAGCCGGTCTTCGACGCGATCGCCGAAGCGTGCGCGAGGCTGTGCGCCGCGATTCGGAAGCGCCGCTCGCGCCTGACGGCGACGTCCTGCGACGGCTCGCGCCATGGACTGTATCCGGAAGGGCCTGACGATCGGCAGCGTCGACGTGCGACTCGCCGCGCCACGCCTCGGTCAGTCGGGCGTGCGTTCCTCGAAGGCGCAGCCTGATCCACATCGACGGACGTCGGCCGAGGGTGGATACCGAGTATCCCGACGTCGCGCGCGATCAGCGCTGCGAATGCGGCTTTCGGACGGCCTCGCCGTCGTGCCCGATGCTGCGCGACGGCCGATCCGATCGGGCGCTGATCACCTGTTCGCCGCGCGTCGGCCCAGCTTCTCCGACACCGAGATCGAGCCTGGTCAAGACCTTCGCCGACCAGGCGGTGATCGCGATCGAGAACGTGCGCCTCTTCAACGAGACCAGGAAGCGCCGAGCGGCAGACGGCGACGACCGAGATCCTGCGCGTCATCAGCCAATCGCAGACGGATGTGCAACCCGTACTCGACGCGATCGTCCACAGCGCGGACGCCTCTTCAGCGACGCCCGCGTCAAAGCGGCCTTGCCGCGGGCCGGCGAGCGCTGGTCACGGTGGCCCATGCAGGTCGCCAGTGGCGCCGGGCGCGCTCAAGGAAGTCGTGACTACTGCCGTGGCCGCTTGACCGCGAGAGCGGGGCGGGCTGTTGCATCCTCGATTCCAGCCTCTTGTCGATTGCCGATCTTCAGGCGGCGACCGACCGATATCCGGCGTATTCGTGAAATGGGCATCGCCATGGGTTTTGGCTCGGGGCTGTTCGTTCCGCTGCTGCGCGACGGCAAGGCGATCGGCAGTCTCAATATCTTTCGCGTGACAAAGGGCGAAGTCAATGCGAAGGAAGTGTCGCTGGCACGGACCTTCGCCGACCAGGCGGTGATCGCGATCGAGAACAGCAATACGTAACC
>ERZ1370068.5628-contig-4649_pt1 | contig 43541 bp, 58 predicted proteins | sample MGYA00561227_ERZ1370068 | MGnify/ENA primary metagenome ERZ1370068 (study PRJEB38410, sample SAMEA6850437) | metagenome | study: Metagenomic assessment of the ecological functions of the soil: analysis of the soil microbiota associated with the...
GAGATGACGTGGATTGGCGTCATCGTCGCGGTCGTCACGCACGGGCTGGGACTTGCGTTTGGCTCTTTCGGCTAGCCGATCGCAGATTTCGTTTAGGAAAATTGTAACCGCGCTGGCGTTTTGGCGGTCAAAATTAGGTGTGGCATGCCTGATCCGATCCGGCGTGGCCTCGGCTCAGGTCTATCTCTAAAGAGGGGTATCGATCAGCCCTTAGGTGGCATTCGAGAACCCGCGACTGCGCGGTGGCGGAAAAGGCGGAGCGAGAGAAGAGTTTTGGGTATGAAAAAATATGTGGGTCACATTTAAGATAATCGGACTCATAATCTAGCTCAACCGGCGCGCGGAGATCCTCGCGGCGGGGGCGTAGGAGTTTTCGATTCCCTAACCAATCGCCAGCGCCCTTTCGAAGGCATGCGGCGATAGATTATCGCGTCCAAGCGAACAATTTTCGTAATTGCCGCCGCTTTCATCCTTCTGGTGGCGTGGTGGAGTTGTCATCACAGTAGTTCATCTAATCAATCACCCGGGAACGCGACTGGCGGATCCTCCGGACGGCGCGGAGGCGGTGCAGCGCGGCGGCGGCCCGGTGCCGGTGGTCGCGGGAAAGGTCGAGCAGAAAGATACGCCTATCTACCTCGATGGCCTCGGGACGGTCCAGGCGTTCAACACCGTCACGGTGCACACCCGCGTGGATGGCGAATTGCAGCAGGTGCTCTTCACCGAAGGGCAGGATGTGAAAACGGGTGATCTCCTGGCGGTCATCGATCCGCGGCCTTTCCAGGCAGCTTTGGATCAGGCGATCGCAAAAAAGCGCAGGACGAAGCGCAGCTGGCCAACGCCAAAGTCACGCTCGCACGCAACACTGATTTGGTGAAAAAGAAGGTGATCGATCAGCAAGATTTCGACACATCCAAGTATCAGGGCGATCAATTCCAGGCTGCAGTCCAGGCGGACCAGGCAGCGATCGAGGCTGCGAAGACGCAGCTTGATTACACGCAAATCAAGTCACCGATTGACGGACGCACCGGCGTTCGACTCGTCGATGTTGGCAACATCGTTCACGCGGCCGATCAAACCGGAATGGTCGTCATCACTCAGATGCACCCGATTTCGGTCGTGTTCACCCTGCCCGAACAAAAGTTACCGGAAATTCTAAACCAAGGCGGCGCGAATGGCGGGTTGCACGTCTCTGCACTGGATCGCGGAAACACGAATGTGCTCGACGAAGGTGCGCTCGCCGTCGTGGACAACCAAATTGATCAGACGACCGGCACATTGAAGTTGAAAGCGACGTTTCCTAACGATCAGTTGCAACTTTGGCCGGGAAAATTTGTTAACGCGCGTTTGATTTTGACCACGCGTAAAGACGCCACCGTCGTTCCCTCAAGCGTAGTGCAACGCGGCCCGCAGGGAACGTATGCATACGTCATCAAGACGGACAAAACGGTCGAGATGCGGCCAATTAAGGTCGCGCAAACGGAGGCAAATGTTGCTTTGATCGACAGCGGATTGGAAGCCGGGGAGCAGGTCGTAGTGGACGGTCAATACAAACTTCAACCTGGCGCGCATGTTGAGCTGACGACGCCGCAACCGTCGCAGCAAGCACGACCTCCACAAGTGAGACAATCCAGCCGCAAAACGGTGAGCTCAGGAAAACCGTGAGTATTTCCTGAACCATTTATTCGGCGACCAGTTGCGACTTCGCTGTTGATGGCGGGCGTGGTTTTGCTTGGGATACTTGGCTACAAGTTGCTGCCGATCTCAGCGCTGCCGACCGTTGATTTTCCAACGATCGAAGTGACGACATTTTATCCCGGCGCGAGCGCAGACGTGATGGTCTCGTCGATCACTACGCCGCTCGAGCGGCAGTTTGGGCAAATCAGCGGATTGGCGTCGATGAATTCCACCAGCTCGTTCGGGCACATCGACAATCACTTTGCAGTTCGTTCTCGACCGCCCGATCGACGTTGCGGCGCAGGACGTGCAAGCCGCGATCAATGTCGCCGGCGGATTTCTGCCGCCAAATCTGCCGAACCCGCCGAAATACAACAAGGTCAATCCGGCCGACACGCCGATCCTTACGCTGTCGATTACGTCCGATAGTTTGCCCTTGGATCGCGTGAACGATTTCGCCGACACGTTGCTCGCGCAGAAAATTAGCGAAGTCACCGGCGTCGGCCTTGTCACGATTCAGGGAAATCAAAAACCGGCCGTGCGCGTGCAAGTGAATCCGGCGGCGATTTCCGCCCTCGGGCTCAGCTTGGAAGATGTTCGAACAGTTCTCGGACAGGCGAACGTGAATGCGCCGAAAGGCAGCTTCGACGGGCCGCGGCAATCGTTCACCATCGGATCGAACGATCAGATTTTTTCCGCTGACGCTTACAAACCGATCATCGTCGCTTACAAGAACGGCGCTCCGATTCGACTCGGCGATGTTGCGACACATCATCGACAGCGTGGAGAACGATCAGCTCGCGGCGTGGGTCGGCACGCAAGGCGGCGAACAACCCGCCGTGCTGCTCGATATTCAGCGTCAACCGGGCGCGAACATCATTCAAACGGTGGACCGCGTGAAGCAATTGCTGCCGCGATTGACCGGCACCCTGCCGCCGTCCGTGCACGTTTCCATTCTGGCTGATCGCACCGAGACGATCCGCGCGTCAGTGCGCGACGTGCAATATACGTTGCTACTGACCATCGCGCTCGTCGTGATGGTGATGTTCCTCTTCCTGCGAAAACTCTGGGCGACGGTGATCACGAGTGTGGCGCTTCCGCTCTCGCTCATCGGGACGTTCGGCATCATGTATCTGGCCGGATTCAGCCTCGACAATCTTTCGTTGATGGCGCTGACCATCTCGACCGGCTTCGTCGTCGATGACGCGATCGTGATGATCGAAAACATCGTCCGCTATATCGAAGCAGGCGATCCGCCATTGGAAGCCGCGCTCAAAGGCGCAAAGCAAATCGGTTTCACGGTTGTGTCGTTGAGTATCTCGCTTGTCGCGGTTTTCATTCCGCTGCTGTTCATGACCGGAATTGTCGGCCGCTTGTTCCGCGAATTCGCGATCACGATGAGCGTGGCGGTTGGTGTATCGGCGTTCGTTTCACTGACGCTCACGCCGATGATGTGCGCGAAGCTATTGCGCTCCGAAACGGAAGAAGATAGAGAACACCAAGGCGCGTTTTATCGCCGGACCGAAGAATACTGGACGCGGTTTAGCAATTTGTATGAACGCGGGTTGCGCTGGGTGTTCGCCCATCAGCGCTTCGTTTTGATCGTCGCTATCATAACGCTGGTCGCAACCATCCTCCTCTACATCGTCGTGCCGAAGGGCTGCTGCCGCAGCAGGATACTGGGGTGATCGTCGGCGTGACGGATGCCGCGGAGAACATTTCCTTCAAGGCGATGTTGGAGCGCGTGCACGCCGTTTCCGATATCGTCAGGCGCGACCCGGACGTCGCGAGCGTGTCGGCTTCGGTCGGCGCGGGAACAGTGAACGCGACCATCAATACCGCCCGGCTTTACATCGTGCTCAAGCCGCACGATGAGCGCGCGAATGCCGAAAAAATCATCGAACGGTTGCGCGATGCCACGCGCGATGTCGAAGGCGTCTCGTTCTTCATGCAAGCGGCGCAGGATTTGCAGATCGATGCGCGCGTCAGCCGCACGCAATTCCAGTACATTTTACAGGATGCCGACGCGGCGGAACTGGCGGAGTGGACTCCAAAACTTGTGCAAAAACTTGGACAACTGCCGCAGCTCACTGACGTCGCAAGCGATCAGCAGGTGAACGGGTTGCAGTTGAATGTCGATGTTGATCGCGAAAAGGCGTCCCGCCTGAACGTGCTAACACAAGCAATCGACGACACGCTTTACGACGCATTCGGACAACGGCAGGTCTCGATCATTTTCACGCAGCTCAATCAATTCCGCGTCATTCTCGAAGTGGAACCGCAACTTTCGTGAGTCGCCCGATTTGCTCGACAAAATTTACGTCAAATCAAGCAGCGGTCAGCCGGTGCCGCTGAGCGCGTTCGCCACGATGCACGTGAGCAACACGCCGCTCTCCATCCCGCATCAGGGGCAATTTCCGGCGGCCACCATCTCATTCAACTTGCAGAGTGGGAGCTCGCTCAGTCATGCGATCCCGGCAATTCAAAAAGCAGAACGCGAAATCGGTTTGCCTGATACAATCGCAACTACATTCACCGGCGCGGCGGCGGAATTTCGTTCATCGCTAACGAGCGAGCCACTGCTGATCCTGGCGGCCGTTGTGGTGATTTATATCGTGCTCGGCGTTCTGTACGAAAGTTACATTCATCCGATCACGATTCTTTCGACCTTGCCATCTGCAGGCGTCGGCGCGTTGCTCGCGCTGCTCATTTGCCGCATCGATTTTCTTTGGTCGCGCTTATCGGCATCATCCTCCTCATCGGCATCGTGAAAAAGAACGCGATCATGATGATCGATTTTGCGCTCGAAGCCGAACGCAAGGAAGGGATGTCGCCCGAGGAATCGATTTATCAAGCATGTCTGCTGCGGTTCCGGCCCATCATGATGACAACGGCGGCGGCGCTTGCTGGGCGCATTGCCACTTGCCCTCGAGAGTGGAACTGGCAGTGAACTGCGGCGCCCGCTCGGAATTTCCATCGTCGGAGGATTGTTGCTCTCACAATTTCTCACGCTCTACACGACGCCGGTGATTTACCTTTATCTCGATCGGTTTGGAGGTTGGATGAAGGAACGCCGGCGCCGCGGTGAGATTGCTCAAGCCGAGCTACCGTTAAGAACGTCGACAGATCTGGAACACGAACCGAGCCGCAATTCGCGGGAGTGAACGGTGAAGATGATCGACTTGGATTTTAGTCATGAACATTTCCGAGCCATTCATTCGTCGACCAGTCGGCACATCCCTGCTGGCAGCGGGAGTGCTGTTGCTGGGCGCCGTGGCCTATTATTTTTTGCCGGTGGCGCCGTTGCCGAAAGTGGATTTCCCCACCATTTCTGTCAACGCGCAGGAACCGGGCGTCGATCCGCAGACCGCAGCGTCATCGCTCGCCGCGCCGCTCGAGCGCCGCTTTGCGCAAATCGCCGGCGTATCTGAAATCACTTCCGTTAGTTCGTTAGGCGGTTCGTCCATAACGATCCAATTCGATCTGAATCGGGACATCAACGGCGCGGCGCGCGACGTGCAGAGCGCAATCAATGCGGCTTCTGGGGAATTGCCCACCGGACTGCCGCAGCCGCCCTCCTATCGCAAAGTCAATCCATCCGATGCGCCGGTCATGGTGCTCGCGATGACGTCGGACGCTTTGCCCTTGTCGCAAGTTTACAATCTCGCCGATCAAATCATCGGCCAGCGCATCAGCCAGGTGGAAGGCGTCAGCCAGGTGACCATCGGCGGCGGCGCGAACTCCGCCGTGCGCGTTCAGATAAATCCGGTCGCGCTCGCCTCGATGGGCCTGAGCATGGAAGACATTCGCACGACGCTTTCGCAAGCGAATGTCCTTTCGCCAAAGGGTGCATTTGACGGTCCGGAGCAGAGTTTCGTCATCGCGAGCAACGACCAACTAACGCAGGCCGACCAATATCAGCCGATCATCGTCGCGCACCACAATGGCGCGGCCGTGCCCTTACGCGATGTCGGCACGGCAATCGATGCACAGGCAAATCGCGACCAGGCCGGCTTGTTCAACAACAAGCGCGCTGTCTTGTTAGTCATTTTCAAACAGCCGGACGCGAACGTCGTTCGCACGACCGACCAGATTCACGCGATCCTTCCACAACTCCGCACCTGGCTGCCGCCGAGTGTGCATCTCGATGTAATGAGCGATCGCACAACCACGATCCGCTCGTCTGTGCGCGATGTGCAGCTGACGCTCGTCATCACCATGGCGCTCGTCGTGATGGTGATGTTTCTCTTCCTGCGCCGGTTCTGGCCGACGTTCATCTCCGGTATTACGATGCCGCTCGCCTTCGCGGGCACCTTCGGCGTGATGTGGCTGTGCAGTTACAGCCTCGACAACCTCTCGCTCATGGCGTTGACGGTTTCGACCGGATTCGTTGTCGATGATGCGATTGTCGTGATCGAAAACATCGTGCGCTTCATTGAGAAGGGCGAGCCACCGCTTCAAGCCGCGTTGAAAGGCGCGCGTCAGATTGGTTTCACCGTCATTTCGATTAGTCTCTCGCTCGTCGCAGTTTTCATTCCGCTGCTTTTCATGAGCGGCTTGATCGGGCGTTTGTTTCACGAATTCGCGGTGACGTTGAGCGCGGCGATTCTCGTTTCCGGCGTCGTTTCGTTAACGCTCACGCCCATGCTCTGCGCCCGATTTTTGAAAAGCGAGGAGCGACATCGACAGCGCGGCGTGATCGATCGACTGAGCGAGCGCGGTTTCAACGCAATGCAAGATTTTTACGAACGCGGCTTGAAGTGGGTCCTCAAACACGAATACACCATGCTCATTGTCACCGGGCTGGTGATCATCGCGACCGTTTACCTTTACTTCGTTGTGCCGAAGGGATTTTTCCCGCAACAGGACACGGGACAAATGATGGGCACGACCGAGGCCGCGCAGGACATTTCCTTTGAGGCGATGAAAGAAAAGCAAGAGCAGGTCGTGAGAACTGTCATGGCCGATCCCGCGGTCCAGGCCGTCGGCTCATTCTTCGGCGGCGGGAACGGCTCGGCGTTGAATAACGGCCGCATGTTCATCAGTTTGAAACCGAAAGGTTCGGGCAAAGGAGAACGCAAAGATGACGCGGGCACAGTTATCGCGCGTCTGAGAGGAAAGCTCTCTAAAATTCCCGGCGCGCAACTTTTTCTCACAGCAAATCAAGACATTCGTGTCGGCGGAAGATCGTCAAAAGCGCAATACCAATATGCGTTGTCCGATCAAAACATTGATGAGCTGAATTCGTGGGCTCCCAAGCTCGTGAACAAGCTTCACGAATATCCGCAGATCAAGGACGCCACGAGCGATCAGCAATTTCGCGGATTGCAGGAAACCGTGGTAATCGATCGCGACGCGGCCGCGCGCCTCGGCATTCAACCGCAAGCAGTCGACAGCACGCTTTACAGCGCGTTCGGCCAGCGGCAGGTCTCGATCATTTACACGCAGCAGAATCAATATCACGTCATTCTCGAGGTCGATCCGAAGTTCCAGCTCGATCCGAGCTCGCTCGACAAAATCTACGTCAAATCAAATTCCGGAAGCCAGGTGCCGCTGAGCACGATCGCACATTTTCAGTTGGACAACACGCCGCTCTCAGTCAATCACCAGGGCCAGTTTCCATGCGTGACAATCTCCTTTAACACTGCGCAAGGCGTTTCGTTAAGCGAGGCAACGCAAATCGTCGAGCGGGCGAAACGTGATCTCGGAATGCCATCAACCATTCGCGGAAATTTCGCCGGCACTGCGCAGGTTGCTCAAGCCTCCTGGGTCGACAATGCCGTGGTTGTTTCTCACGGCGCTCCTGGCCGTTTACATCATCCTGGGAATGCTTTACGAGAGCCTGATCCACCCGCTCACGATCCTTTCTACAATACCATCCGCTGGCCTTGGGGCTCTCTTAGCCATGCTGGTAACCGGCAATGAGCTGGATCTCGTCTCGGTCATCGGAATTATCCTGCTCATCGGCATCGTGAAAAAGAACGCGATCATGATGGTCGATTTCGCGCTCGACGCTGAGCGCCACGAAGGACTCAGTCCCGAAGAATCGATTTACCAGGCGTGTCTCGTTAGGTTCCGGCCGATCATGATGACAACGATGGCCGCGATGTTCGGTGCGTTGCCGCTCGCCATCGGAATGGGTATCGGGAGCGAACTGCGCAAGCCGCTGGGTGTTGCCATCGTGGGAGGTCTCATCGTTTCGCAGATGCTCACGCTTTACACGACTCCGTGATCTATTTGGCGCTCGACCGACTGCGGCAGCGGAAAAAAGCGGACTTCGCATGCTGCCGATCTTCGGACGATCGGCTGGCCGCAAGCCTCCGGGTGCTTCTGCCTGATGAATTGACCAGCTCCGCTCGGTCCATAACGTGTATTGAGGAGGAGCAAAGAACGGTGCGTGGAATCGTCGTTCCCGAAAATGGAACGGCTGCTTCCCAGTCGTGGAACGTCGAGATCGAATGTTTGGATGCATCGGGCTCGTATCATCTTCGTGATGAGTAGATTACGTGATAGCGCGCTTTTGTGGCACGCCGCTTGCATCAGCGAGTTGCATGAACCACGAAAGCGCTTATGAACAATCAATTCGAATCTATGCATGCTCTTTTGGGTACGCTCGGAAGAGAAAGGGCGCGGAGTTCTGAAGCAGTGCTTTATGTCGCTTTCCTTGAAGCGCGCTCCCTGGTGATCTGGGAATTCGCACAGGGGCCCGGTTAGGATACAGGCGGTGGTTGGGCTCGAGCAAGGCGCTCTTTAGCCAAGCGGCAAGGACTCAGGTGATTTCACGCGGTTAATCGCGACGAAGGTTTCAACTCCAGCGATGTGAGCCAGGATATTCGATACGCTTTCCGAATGCTGCGGAAGCAGCCGGGTTTCAGTGTGATAGCGATCTTGACGCTGGCGCTCGGCATTGGCGCGAACACTGCGATTTTCAGCATCGTTAATGCGGTTTTGCTGCGGCCGCTTCCATACCCAGACGCCGACCGGATCATGCAGTGTTGAATGAATCGTCCGGACCGGGTCAGGATTATTCGGTTGCGTTGCCCGACTATTTCGATTGGCGAAACGACAACACGGTTTTTGAACATCTCGCCGCTACCCACAAGGAATCACGTAACCTTAGCGGGATCCCGGCCGTGACCCGGAACGCGTCTCGTGCGCTTCCGTGACGCGAAATTTTTTCAATATCGTCGGGCTGCCGCCAGAAATCGGCCGGACATTTAGCGAGGATGAAGATAAAGTCGGCGCCCCACCGGTCGCGGTAATCAGCGACCGGTTGTGGCGGCGCGTGTTTAATGCCGATCCCAGCGTGCTCGGACGGTCTATCACTTTGCACGATCAGAATTTCACCGTCATCGGTGTGATGCCGCCGCAAGTTACCTCACCCCAGGACAGCGATGTCTGGTTGTCGATGATGCGAAGGAGCAATAACCCGGTATGGATGCAGCGGTTCATCCACCCGATGATCTACGTCTGGGGAAAGCTCAAACCCGGCGTGACGCTTGAGCAAGCGCGCACCGAAATGAAAGGACCATCGCAGCGCGATTGGAAAAAGCTTATCCGGAAACAAATGGGAACAGAGATCGCTGATCGTCACGCCGCTGCTCGAGAATCTCGTCGGCAAAGTACAGGATTAATCTCACGCTTCTCCTGGGCGCGGTCGGTCTGGTTCTGCTCTGATCGCTTGCGCGAACTTGGCCAATCTTGTTTGCCGCCCGCGGCGCGCGCCCGTGCGCGTGAGTTTGCCATTCACGCCGCAGTCGGCGCGACTCGCGGCCAGATCGTCAAGAAGCTGTTAATTGAAAGTTTTGTGATCGCGCTTCTCGGCGGGCGCGCTCGGCTTTTTCCTCGCGATTTGGGTGCGAGATGGTTTGATCGCCTTGAGTCCAGGAGACGTTTCGCGATTTCACCAAATTTCTTTCGATCTTCCGGTGCTCGGTTTCACATTTCTGGTCGCTTCGCTCACCACTGTGCTTTTGGCATTGTGGCCTGCCTGGCATGCATCGCACGCTGACATTCAACTTGCATTGAAAGCCGGCTCCGCTGGAAGCGGCGATCCGCCATCGGCCAAACGCGCGCGCGATTGGCTTGTGATCAGCGAAATTGCGCTCACACTGACGTTGTTGGTCGCGGCCGGACTGGTTCTGAAAAGTTTTTCGCGCCTGCAATCGCTCTCAGCTCGGCTACGAACCGCGTGCGCTCTTCACTGCGCGCTTCGAATTGCCGTGGCAAAACTTATAACGACCGCGACAAGATTAACACTTTTGCCAAGGCGTTGCTCGACAAAGGTCGCGTGGTCTACCCGGCGTGCAAAACGCGGCCGTGAGCTCGAACTGGTCCGCTGATGGGTGGATGGCAAACGGGTTTCTGGCGTGAAGAAAACCCGCGTCCGCAGCCTTCCGATATGTTAAACAGCGATCTCGGAAGTCGTCGGCGGCGATTATTTTCAACACTAAAGGTGCCGCTTCTGCGCGGTCGCGCGTTTAATGAGCGCGACACCAAAGATTCGCCGCGTGTGATCATCATCGATCAGGCGATGGCTGAACAATATTTTCCCGGCGAAAATCCGATCGGCAAACGCCTCGGAGTTGACGCCGGCAACGACGAAGAAGGCTCGGTGATGAGCGAAATCGTCGGTGTCGGTCGCGCGCATGCGGTTTCATGCAATCGATGAAATGGCGCCGTTGCCGGTGATTTACTGTCCGTTAGGCCAGGCTCAGCGAACCAGTCTCACGCTCTTCGTAAGATCGACAATGAGCGTCTGCGGCGTCTCGAACGCACGGTTCATGATGCTGTCGACTTCGATCGATTCGTCGCTGCCAGTTTTCGACGCCCGGCCGATGACCGATCGCGTCCGCGAGACCTGGGGCGCGCAACGTCTGTTAAGTTTTCTATTTCCATCTTTGCCGGGCTCGCGCTGGTGCTGGCGACTATCGGTCTTTATGGACTGCTCGCATATACCACGCTCAAACGCGTCCGTGAAATCGGTATTCGACTTGCGCTTGGCGCGCGCCCGGACCAAATCCGCCGGCTTATTCTTTCGCACGGGTTGCAATTGCTATCGATCGGTTCGGTGATCGGTTTGATCGCGCGCGTTTGCTCTTTCACGCGCGTTGCAAAGCGTGCTTTTTCGAGGTCAAAGGGATCGATCCAAGAATTTATCTTGGCGTTGGGCTTATACTTTTCGGCGCCACGCTCGTCGCGGCCTGGATTCCAGCCCGCCGCGCTTCACGCGTCGACCCGATTGTGGCGCTACACACTGAATAGCGCGTCGCTTTGCGTCGATGAGATTGACATACCGCCGGAAACGCGGTTGAGAGTTAGCTAGTGACAAGGAATCTCAATTGCGCCTGGAACGGCCGCTGCGCCGTGAGGAAATGATCAGGATTCTCATTGCGGATGATCAACGCGACGTGCTCGAAGCACTGCGCATTTTGCTCAAGGGGGAAGGGTATCAGACAGAAGCGGCAACCTCGTTAGCCGGCATCTTCAACTCGCTGGAAAAGAAGGAGTATGCGCTGTTGCTAATGGACCTGAACTACGCGCGCGATACCACATCCGGTCAGGAAGGCTTATCAGCGATTCCAAGAATCCGGCAGATCGACAACACCCTGCCAATCGTCGTGATGACCGCCTGGGCAACAGTTGAGTTGGCCGTAGAAGCAATGAAACGCGGCGCGCGCGATTTTGTGACGAAGCCCTGGGACAACCAACGGTTACTTGCAATCGTGAGGACGCAGATTGAGCTCGCGTTCGGCGCTGCGTCGCGAACGAAAGCTTGAAGCGGAAAACGAACTTCTGCGCGGCACACATGCCAAGTTTGATCGCGGAGTCTCCTTGCAATGCGGCCTGTCATCGAAATGATTTCACGCGTCGCGCCGTCCGATGCCAATATTCTAATCACCGGCGAAAACGGCACTGGGAAAAGCCTGATCGCGCGGGCGATCCATGCCCTTTCGCCGCGAGCATCGCATGCGATGATCACCGTAAATATGGGGGCTTGTCAGAGACCCTTTTTGAGAGCGAATTGTTTGGCCACGTCAAAGGCGCCTTCACCGACGCGAAGACAGATCGAGCAGGGCGATTCGAGCTTGCGGATGAGAGCACGCTTTTCATGGACGAGATCGCAAATATCCCGCTTGCTCAACAGGCGAAGCTGTTGCGAGTCATCGAAACGGGAGATTTTGAACGAGTCGGCTCATCTAAAACTTTGCACGCCAACGTGCGCATCATCTCCGCGACAAATTCGAATCTTGAGCACGAAGTGACAGCGGGTCGTTTTAGGCAGGACCTGTTGTTTCGCCTGAATACGATCCAGATTACGTTGCCACCCTTGAGAGAGCGGCGGGATGACATCATGCTGCTGGCCAATAGTTTTCTCGCTCAACACGCGGAGCACTATCGGAAACAGATTGCCGGTTTCGATGAGACAGCTCGAGAACGTCTGCTACAGCATCGCTTTCCGGGAAATGTTCGAGAGCTCGATCATATCGTCGAACGCGCCGTGCTTATGACGCAAGATCGACAAATCTGCGGAAGCGACCTGGGCCTGGCGAACGACGGCCGTGAACCGCGCAATCTCGAGGAGATGAGTCTTGAAGAAGTAGGAGGCATTCCTCATCAAAAAAGCGCTGGCCCGAAACGACGGCAACGCGCGTAAAGCAGCAGAGGCGCTTGGGCTGAGCAGAAGTGCATTCTACCGTCGTCTGCAGCAATATGGTCTCTAAGAGTTGCGGATTGGCCGACGCGGCGGGTGAACCTGTTGCGGATTGCCTGTCTCGCCACAGCCTTGGCGAAGGCCGGCGAATCGTAGTTTTGATGGCCCGCAAACCCAAAGATCCGCATCGGTTTTCCTACGAAGGAAGGCTTACCTGGCTCACACTTGCTGCGGTCGTCCCTGCAATTGTTGTTGCCCTTGCTCTTCTTTGGTTTGGCGATTACAGCGCCAAAGTGCAGTGGACGCTAACGATTCTCATCGTTGGTTGCTTCCTTGTGTTCGTTTCCAGCGCGCGCGAACAGACCATTCGGCCTTTGCAAACCATGTCTAACTTGCTCGCGGCATTACGCGAAGGCGACTACTCCATTCGTGCGAGGGGAGCCCGCGGGGGCAACGCGTTGGGCGAAGTCCTTCTCGAAATTAATTCGCTCGGCGAAACATTGCGCCTGCAACGTCTGGGCGCTTTTGAAGCGACTGCGCTTTTGCGCACGATCATGAGTGAAATCGACGTTGCGGTTTTCACCTTTGATCCCAAACGGCGTTTGCGGCTCGTTAATCGCGCGGGAGAAACGTTGCTGGGTCGGCCGATGGACAAGTTGCTGGGAAAAACGGCGGACGAACTTGCTCTCAACAGATGCCTTGAGGCTAACGAGGACGAACCGCTTACGTTGAATTTTGCTGGGGCCTCAGGTCGTTGGGGTGTCCGGCGAAGCACGTTTCGCGAAGAGGGTTTACCGCACGAGCTACTCGTTTTAACCGACCTGAGTCGGACGCTGCGTGAAGAAGAACGTCGCGCCTGGCAACGAATCGTGCGTGTCCTCGGTCATGAGATGAACAACTCGCTGGCTCCTATCAAATCGCTTGCGGCCAGTCTGGAATCGCTCATGCGCCGCGACCCTCTCCCACCAGATTGGAAAGATGACGCAAGTGCCGGTTTGCACTCTATCGCGTCCCGGGCCGATTCGCTCAGCCGTTTTCTGCAAGCCTACACGCGGCTGACCAAGCTTCCGCCGCCTCAAAAACAACATGTCGATCTCGGCGAGCTGGTTCGGCGCGTCGTGGACTTGGAACCGAGGCTCAATGTAAAGGTCATGCCAGGTCCGAAAACAGTGATTCGTGCCGACGCAGCGCAGATTGAACAAGCATTGATCAATCTTGTGCATAACGCCGTTGATGCGGCGCTGAAACACACGGCGAAGTTTCGATCGGGTGGCGCGAGAAAGAAGATGCCGTCGAGATCTTCGTTCAAGACGAAGGGCCCGGGATTATGAATCCTGCGAACCTTTTCGTGCCGTTTTTCACGACAAAGCCGGAAGGCTCTGGAATCGGCCTCCCGCTGAGTCGTCAGATTGCCGAGGCCCACGGTGGATCGCTGGCGCTAACGAATCGGAAAAGGCGGCAAAGGTGCGGAGGCTTTTGCTGCAGTTGCCGCTCTAGGGCAGAGAGGATCAAATTGTAGGGCGTTTCTGTGAAACGCCAACACATGCATCGGCGTCTGACACAGACGCCCTACAGCAGTCCCAAGATTGGGACGGGACTGTCCCAGAACAGGACTGCTTAAAGACGGCGGTGATTCGATCAATAACGTTAAGTCTCTCTTCCAGTGCGTGTTGTAATGTCGTTCGTCTGGTTGGCACAGACATTGGCGATAACCTGTTGCCGAACAAAACCGAAAGGAAAATATGAAGCCGATCTCAGTAATTGTTGCCAAGAACAACAGATCCCCGTTGATTGACTGCAATTATCGCCCGATGACGCTGGACGGGTTTCGGGGACGATGCGTCACAACCCGAGACGCCGCGTTTTTGGAATATCAGCGGTCAGTATTTTCAAAACGAAGCGCGACACGATTTTCTCGTAGAAGCAGTTTGCTTTCGCAATCGTCGTCATCATGGCAGCCAGTGCCTTTGGTCAGCGCGGCAAATGCAGTGGTCGAACTTTGTCGCGCATTTGCTCACCTTTGATCCAACCGTGGTTCCTCAACGAAAATCAAAAGAAGAAACGATTGTGCGGCCAGCCGGATTCGCGTCAAATCTTTCCTCGATGGACGTGCCGCGCGTAGGCATAGCGGCGAAGAAGCGCAAGCGCCGCATCATCATCATCGCTGCCTCCGCGCTTGGTTTGATTCTGGCGACGATAGCCATCTCGCGCTTGAAGCCAGCAGTGCCTAGCATCGATCGCTCGACCGTCTGGATCGACACCGGTTAAACGCGGCCCCAATGACGCGTCAGGTGCGCGGACTTGGGGACGCTCGTTCCCGAAGACATCCGTTGGATCCCGGCAAACACGGAAGGAAGCGTCGAGAAAATATTTGATCTGGCCGGGAACAAAAGTCGAACCCGGTGACGTTATATTAGAGTTGACGCAGTCCCGAATTGGAACAGAGCGCGCACGATGCGGAATCAAAAGCGACCGCAGCGGAGGCCGAGCTTACGACTATGCGCGCGACTTTGCAGCGCGAATTGCTTCGAACAGGAATCGAAAACAACCGCGGCGCACTCCGCATACGAGCAGGCGAAAATGGAACGCCAAACGAACGATCAGTTGGCAAAGAACGGTCTCGTCGCCGAGCTCGTTTACAAAACTTCGAAGATTAAAGAAGAGGAATGCCAGAAGAGAGCGATGAGATCGAGCAAAAGCGCTTGGCATTTGCGCGCGATTCGATCGAGCCGCAGCTGGCCTCGAGACAAGCCGCAGTCGATCAAGCCAAACAACTGGCGAAATTGAAGACTCGACCAGGTTGAAGCGTTGCATGTGAAAGCCGGAATGTCCGGGCGTGTTGCAGCAATTGCCGGTGCAAATCGGCCAGCGACTCAAGATAGGGGACAATCTCGCGCGCGTGGCTGATCCAACGAAATTAAAGGCGCAAGTCAAGATTGCTGAGACGCAGGCGAAAGATATTCAGATTAGTCAGAAAGCGGTAATCGACACTCGCAATGGTACGGCGAATGGTCATGTCTACGCGCGTCGATCCAGCAGTGGAGCAGGGACCGTAACCGTCGAGGTCGCCTTCGATGAGCCGCTGCCGAAAGGCGCACGCCCCGATCTCGAGCGTGGACGGAACAATCGAGCTCGAACACCTCGATGACGTCGTTTATGTGGGCCGGCCAGCATTCGGCCAGGAGAACAACACGGTCGGAATGTTTAAGCTCGTCAATGGCAACGGGGAAGCAGCGCGCACACCGGTCAAACTTGGCAAAAGCTCGGTCAACACGATTGAGATTCTAGGCGGCCTCCAACCGGGAGATCAGGTGATTCTCTCCGATACCAGCGCATGGGATGGGCACGACACGCATTCGACTCAACTAATCAGCAATCAGAAATCAGCAATCAGCAATCAGTAACTCGATCATGAACAACGGATCAGATCCTCTCATACGACTAAACAGCGTGACGAAGGTGTTTCTCACTGACGAGGTAGAAACGCATGCGTTATCCGGTATCCACCTGGACATTCGGCCTGGCGAATATGTTTCCATAGCTGGACCATCGGGCTGCGGCAAGACGACCTTGCTGTCAATTCTCGGGTTGCTCGATACTCCTTCGGACGGCAGCTACTCGCTCAAAGGACACGAAGTTGCCAATCTTTCGTTCGCCGACCGCGCGCGGATTCGCAACCGCGAAATCGGTTTCATTTTTCAAAGCTTTAATCTCATAGGCGATCTCAGTGTCTTTGAGAACGTTGAGTTACCGCTGACTTATCGCGGAATGGGCGCCAGCGAGCGCAAGTCGTTTGTCACCGGAGCTCTGGAGCGCGTGGGAATGGCACATCGCGCAAAGCATTTGCCAAGTCAGCTCTCCGGCGGCCAACAACAGCGGTGGCTGTCGCCCGGGCTCTGGCGGGCAGGCCGGCCATTCTGCTGGCAGACGAACCCACGGGCAATCTTGATTCGCGCAATGGCGAAGCGGTGATGCAACTGCTCAAGGAATTGCACCAGAACGGGGCAACCATTTGCATGGTCACACATGACGAGCGCTTCGCTCAGCATGCCGATCGCACGGTTCACTTATTTGACGGCCGTGTCGTTGAAGACAGAATCGCCGCCTAGAGGCTTATGAATGATCTAAGATTTGCGTTGCGCCAGCTCCGCAAATCTCCCGGATTTACTTTTCTCGCGGTGCTCACGCTCGCAGTCGGTATCGGCATGAACACCGCTATTTTCAGTTTAATACAGGACCTTTTCCTGCGCGGCCTGCCCTTTTCCGAGCCGGAGCGTGTCGTGCGCATTTACGGCGAGTCGAAAGAGCGGGATTTGAAACAGATGCCGTCTTCAGTGCCGAAGTTCTGGCATTACCGCGACGGACAAACCGTTTTCTCGAGCATCGCTGCGGATTGGGGCAACGGCTTCATCATGACAGGATCGGGCGAGCCGATTCAGTTGCTCGGAGGCAACGTGACCGCCAACTATTTCGAATTGCTTGGCATCCATCCGATTCTCGGCCGCAATTTTCTGCCTGAGGAAGAGAGCAAAGGCGACGTCGTGATGGTGACAGAAAATTTCTGGCGCAAACGTTTCAACTCCGATCCGACGGATTCTCGGCCGCAACATTACACTGAACGGAGTGCCCACCACTATCATCGGGGTGCTGCCGAACCTGCCGATTTCGTGGTTCGGGCGTGACTCGGAGATTTTTGCCAACAAACCGTTCGAGCCGTCCGGCATTACGAAAGATCGCTTGATGCGCGGCGTGAGCTTCATGCGCGTGACGGCGCGGTTGAAACCTGGCGTTTCAATCTCACAGGCGCAGGCGGCGATGCCGGCATTATTCCAAAGCTATAAAGAGCAACACTCCGGAAACGGCCGACAACACCTGGTCGCCGTACCTGGTCTCAGCGGCGGAAGATGTCACCGGAGATTTGCGTCCGGCTTTCCTGACACTGCTTGGCGGCTGTGAGCGCGGTATTGCTCATCGCGTGCAGCAATGTCGCGAACTTGTTGCTAGTGCGCTTCACCGGACGCAAGCGCGAGATCGCGTTGCGCATGGCGCTCGGTGCGGAGCGGCGCGGAATCGTGCGCTTATTCGTTCTTCGAAAGCACGCTGGTCAGCGTGATCGCAGGCATGATTGATTGGGTTTGGCGCTCTGGACGGTATCGGTCGTTCCGAAATTGGCTGGTCAAAACGTTCCGCTCGAAAGCGGAGTAAAACTGCAATTGCCCGTGCTCATTTTCACGCTGGGACTATCGCTCATTACCGGCCTGCTCATGGGCCTTTACCCGGCGTGGCAAAGCTCGCGCGCCGATCTGGTCGATGGGCTTAAAGAGGGCGGACGCGGAACGAGTGGCAGTCGCGGTCAACATCGTTTCCGCCGCGGTTTGGTCGCTGGACAAGTTGGATTATCGGTTGTGCTTCTGGCCGGAGCGGCCATGCTGGTTTCCAGTTTTGTCCGGCTCAGCCGGCAGGAAGCCGGCTTCCGGTCAGAACGAGTTTGGGCGGGAGGAATCGGTCTTCCGCCTGCGCAATATCCGGATCCGGCAACCCGCGGCCGTTTCGCCGAGCGCTTGCAAGACCGAATTGCAGACCGCTCCCGGAGTCGAAGCCGCTGCCATCGCGGATGCTGTTCCGCTCTCCGGAAATTCTTCGCGATCGCCTTACGCACGCGCGGACGGGAACCCGGTTCCGGTCAACCAGCGGCAACTTGGGCTGACACGCAGCGTTTCGCCCGGATATTTTCGGACGCTCGGGATCTCGCTCCTTTCCGGCCGCGATTTCACCGAGCAAGATAAGGTGGACTCGCGGCTCGTCGTGATTCTGAGCAACTCAACGGCGAAAAACTTTTTCCGAACGAAAATCCGATCGGCCATCAGATTCTTTTCGGCACCGACAACGGTAACGGGCTTCCGGCGGAAGTGATTGGCGTGGTCGGCGACGTCCGCTCCCAACAGCTGTCCAAAGCGAACGACGTGGAATTTTATCGGCCGTGGCCGCAACGCAGCGCGCCGTTTCTCAACGTGGTCGTGCGTAGTGCGACCAAACCGGAGGCGACGGCGGGGATTGTGCGTGCGGCCCTGAACAAGATCGACAACGGGTTGCCGATTCTGCAACCGAGCACGCTCGATGCCATCGTGACGCAATCGCTCGGGCAAGCAGCGATTGACGATGACGCTGCTTGGTGTTTTCGCCGGCATCGCCTTGCTCCTCGCAGTCGTTGGAATTTATGGCGCCGTCGCTTACACCGTCGAACAGCGCACCGGCGAGATTGGCGTGCGCATGGCGCTGGGCGCACAGACCCACGATGTATTGAATCTGGTCGTGCGTCAGGGAATGAATCCGGTCATCCTCGGTTTGATTTTTGGTCTGGCCGGAACATTTGCCGTCGGCCGTTTGCTGGCGGCTCAACTTTATCAGATTTCACCCCACGATCCGTTGTTGCTCGGCGCCACCGCGATCGTTCTGGCTGTCGCCGCGCTGCTGGCGTGTTTGATTCCGGCGCGCCGCGCCACGCTTGTCGATCCGATTCAGGCACTACGCACCGAGTGATCCAATTTCTAATTTCTATCCCATGGATGATCTAAGATTTGCGTTGCGCCAACTCCGCAAGTCGCCTGGATTTACATCTGTCGTGGTCATGACGCTGGCGCTGGGTATCGGCGCCAACGCCGCCATCTTCACGCTCGTGCGCGGCGTGCTCATTAAGCCTCTGGTCAATCGCGACGAGGACCGGCTGATTTATATCCGGCAAAGCGCGCCAGGCATGGGCCAGGAAAACAGCACTTGGTCGATGCCGGAAATTGGGGACTTGAAGGAGCGGGTCAAGACTCTCAGCGAGTTTGGCGATTTCTCCACAATCGCCTTCACCCTCATCGGGCTCGGCGCGCCTCGCGAAGTCAATGGCGGAGTGGTCAACGGGAGCTATTTCGATGTGATGGGTCTGCATCCGGTTCTCGGGCGGCTCATCAGCCCGGAAGATGACGGCCCGAAAGCCGCTAGTGTCCTTGTCCTCACCTATCGTTTCTGGTCAGACATCCTCAATCGAGATCCTTCTGTGATTGGCAAGACCGTTCAACTTGGCGAGCGTTCCGCCACAGTCATCGGCGTGCTCGAGCCCTGCGTCCCGTATCCACAAGAGACCGAAATTATCGCGAACGTCGCCAGCAGCCCGCATCATCTTTCGGCCACGATGGTCACCGAGCGTACCCATCGCATGACGGAACTCTTCGCGCGTCTCGCTCCTGGAACGACGCTCGAGCAAGCTCGCGTCGAATTGCGCTCCAGTGTACGCGACGATGAAAAAGGATCATCCGGAGGCGTACTCGAGACAAGGGGACTTTCAGATTTCCGCCAAGCTGCTTCGCGACCAGATCACCTCGGGCGCGAGGACCGTGCTCCTCGTTTTGCTCGCCGCGTCAGTGCTCGTGTTCGTCGTCGCGTGCTCCAATGTCGCGAATCTTATTCTGGCGCGGACCGTTCGGCGTCGAACAGGAATTGGCCGTGCGGACCGCTCTTGGCGCCAGTCGGAGCGCGCTCCGCCGCATGTTGCTGGCCGAAAGTCTTCTGCTCTGCGGCGCCGGCGCGGCGCTTGGGGTGTGGAGTGCGCCATTTCTGGTTGACGTGCTGGCGCGTTACGCGTCGCGCTTTTCCGTCCGCGCTCTCGATCTTACGGTCGATTCCAGCCTGCTGTGGGTGGGCGTGGCGCTCACCATTGTCGCCGCGGTGATTTTGGCTTTTGTCCCGCGCTTGCCTGATGATGCCTCCGGTGCGCTGCACCTCTCGAGTGGCAGCGTTCCAATCACCGGCAGCAAGGGCCGCCAACGTATATTCGTCATCACGCAAATCGGCGCATCATTCATATTGCTGGCCGGCGCGAGTGTGGTGGTCACTACGCTGCTTGCGCTGCAAAGGACGGAGACCGGGATGGACTCGCGTCATGTCCTCGCCATCAACGTGCCCGCTGTGTTTTACGGAAAGACACGCCAGCAACTGGTCGATTTTTATAAGGAAGTCATTCGTCGCATTGATGCGCTTCCGGGCGTGAATAAAACCGCCTTCGGGATGGTTGCTCCCTGGCGCGATGCCGGCTCCGGTCCCACTTTGCAATTTTGCGCGGATGGTCACGATCATTCGGCCGGCGAAGAGGATCCGCGCGCGCAGTATCGTGTCATCTCTCCTGGATTTTTTGCCGCGCTGGGCGTTCCCATCATTGAGGGTCGCGATTTCAATGAGTCCGACGTGCAAAGCAAAGAGCGCGTCGCGATCATCAGCCAAACTCTGGCGCAGCGAATGTTCCCCAATCAGGATCCCATCAATCGGCACGTGTTCTGGACGGATCCGGTCTTGAAAACCAACAGCAAGGGTCCGCCGGAATTGCAACGCATCATCGGCGTCACCGCTGATATCGACGACGTGCATCTCGTTCCGCAGCCAACCGTCACCATTTACAACACCTTTGAACAAGGTCCGCTCTATCGCGGCCGCCTTTTCATCCACACAAGTGCAAATCCCTATTCGTTGGTCACGCCGGTCACGCGGATCATTCGCGAGATGTCCGCGGATCAACCAATTGAGCGGGCCGCTACGCTCGAAGACGCCCGCGCTGAAGTGCTCACGCCGCAGCGTTTGAACTCGGTGGTGTTTGGCGTGTTTGCCGCAGTCGCATTGTCGATTGCCGTGGTCGGTGTCGCAGGCGTGCTGGCGTTTTCTGTCAGCGCGCGCACGCGGGAGTTCGGCATCCGGCTGGCGCTTGATCGCAGCCGCAGCGTCTTTTCAAAGATGTCATCACCGAAGGCGCCGCAATGGCTGCGGTTGGCATCATGGCAGGCGCGGTATTCGATTCGTCCTGGCGCGTGTGGCGGGCAGCTATTTCCCAGAAGTAACGATGCCTGGCGTTTTGCCAGTGTCCGTCTCTGCGCTTGTGCTGCTGGCGGTGGCGGTGGCCGCGTCGATGCTACCCGCCGCCCGCGCGGCCCGGGTCGATGTTATTCAAGCGTTGCGCGCGGAATAATATGAATGATCTAAAAGTTGGCTTTTCGCCAGCTCCGCAAATCACCGGGGTTCACTCTGGTTGCTGTCCTGACGCTTGCGCTCGGCATCGGTGCGAACACGGCCATCTTCTCCGTCGTAGAAGGCGTGCTTCTCCGTCCACTGCCTTTCCCGCGCGCTGGACAACTCGTTAGGATCTACGAAGCCCTGGATGAAAATGGCGCGCGTTCGGCGTCGCTGAATCTGAGCGATCGCACGGTCGCGCGGTTCCGCGAGTTCGGCCGCGAGATTTTCGAAGATGTTGCTGGTGGGACCGGCGGCGCTTCAGTCGTTGGCCTGACCGGCGGTTCGCCCTTTCAGACGGTTCCTGCCGCACGGGTCACTTCGGAACTTTTTCGATGTGCTAGGATTGCCGCCAGCGCAGGGTCGGAATTTCACCGCAGAAGAAGGACTCGATGAAAATGCGAACGTCGCAATCGTCAGCGACGACTTTTGGCGCAGCGCACTGAACTCGCGCCGCGACGTGCTCGGTAGCGCGATTGTGATCGACGGAACGCCGCGCACGATTATCGGGGTGATGCCGAAAGCATTCCGGCATCCCTATCGTGCGAATCTGTGGCTGCCGCTTGCGCTTCAGCCTGACAATCCGGCGACGATTAACAACCATTATCTCTATGGCGTTGCGCGACTGCGTCCGGGCGTCACTCCTGCGAAAGCAGAAGACGCAGTGAAGCGCATGTGCGCGACAATCAATAGCGACGATCGGAATCCGGCAAATGCGCGTTCTGCCTACATGCCGCCCCTGCGCGAAAGCTTCGTAATGGATTTGCGGCCAAAAATTTTAGTGATCGTCGGTGCTGCGATGTGCGCACTCTTGATTGCCGCGGTGAACTTTGCCGGTCTGCTGCTCACTCGTGTCATCGAACGGGAAGGGGAGTTTGCCTTGCATGCTGCGCTCGGGGCGAGCAGGAAACGACTCGTCAGGCAACAGCTTACCCAGGCGCTCTTGCTCGCTTTCATCGGGACCGCGCTTGGTCTGCTCATTGCATTGTGGATTACACCAATGCTATTCGCGCTTAGCCCCGAAGGCGGGACGCAACCGGCAGCGCGATGCGTGAATTCGATTACGCCGCTCGGCTCGATCTGCCGGTCTTCGCCTTCGCTACTGGCGTACTTCGCACTCGTCGGTTTGGGTTTTGGTTTGCTGCCTGCCGCGCGTGCATCGCGGACCGATTTACGTAGCGCGATGAGCGTTACTCTCACGAGGGGCAACACTGGACCGAAATACGCGCAGATTGCTCGGCTCATTCGTCGTCATCGAGCTCGCGATTGCCGCTGCGCTCCTAACCGCGAGCGTGACCGCGACGCAGTATTTTCGGAAGCTGATCGAGGAGCCGTGGGGCTTCGAAACGAAAGATCGCCTCAGCCTTCAACGTCACCGTTCCTGATCGATTCTTCCCCACGGCATCGGCGAAACAGAACGCGCTCGAAACTTCTCTCGCGCAGCTGCAGGCATTGCCTGGCGTCAAATCGGCCACTGTCGTTTCGCCGTCGCCGATGGACGCGTCGTGGACGTTGATGCTCTTCAACGTCGAAAGCGCGCCTGCACCCGAGCCGCGCGGAGTGTACACGGCGCACTCGCGTGCCCGTGGCCGGCTATTTCCAGGACATGGGCCAGCCGCTGTTGCAGGGTCGCGATTTCAACGCGAGCGACACTGCCGACGCGCCGCTCGTCTGCATCATCAGCCAGAGCATCGCGAAACGCTTTTGGCCTAACGAATCGCCGATCGGCAAACGCATCCGCTGGGGGCGACTCGATGGAACTCGCCCGTGGTTCACGATTGTGGGCGTGGTCGGCGATATGAAAGCGATCGCTGATCCGCGCGACGGCGAAGTGCTTGGTATGATCGCGCGGCCGTTCGCACAAATGCTCGTGCACGGGACCACACAGCTTGACGATATCACCTTTGTCCTGCACACCAACGGCCGCTCGGTGAACGAGCCCGACGATCCGCGCTGCGGTGGCGCGCGCCAATTCTAATCTCGCCGTGTATAATTTTCTGTCGCTCGAAGATGCCGCCGCTCGCTCGCGCACCACGGAGCGGTTCATCTTCGTTCTCGTCTCATCTTTCGGATTCATCGGGCTCGTGCTTGCTGCCGTCGGTTTGTATGGCCTTCTCGCGCTTCAGGTCGCCCGACGCGAACGCGAGTTCGGCATCCGCAGTGCACTCGGCGCCACCGCGCGTCAGATAGTGCAGCTCGTCGCCCGACAAGGCGCAATTTTGCTTTTGTTAGGCTTCACTGCCGGCGCGCTCACGACATGCGGAGTCGTGCGCTTGCTACGAAGTCAATGGACTGAAATGCCCACGCCGAATCTGATCGCGTGCATTTGTGCCGCGATCGTGCTCGGCATCGCCGTGATGATCGCGTGCTGGTTACCGGCGCGCCGCGCTGCGCGTGTTGATCCTGTTATTGCACTTCGCGCCGAATGACCACTGACGTGCAATGCGAACTCCGAGGAGCGCCATGAAAGTTTTCCCAAATCGCATTTCGCTACGAGTGATATGAATGATTTAAAGTTTGCTTTGCGCCAGCTCCGCAAATCTCCTGCGATTCACGGCGATTGCGATCATTACATTGGCGCTCGGGATCGGGCTGAACACCACGATCTTTAGTTTGATCAACGATCTGTTTCTGCGCGGTTTGCCGTTCAAGGAACCGTCGCGCATTGTTCACCTCGACAACGGCGACAAGGCGCGCGATTTGGCGGATGTCGGAATATCGGCGCCGCGTTACCAACTTTATCGCGACGGTCAGACGATTTTTGACGGTTTCGCCGCGGAGAATTTCTTTGCGTTCACGCTGACCGGACTTGGCGATCCTGTCCAAATATTTGGCGGCCGATTGACCTCGAACTATTTCGATGTGCTGGGCGTTCGCCCGATTCTCGGCCGCAATTTTCTGCCGGAAGAAGAGGAAAGCGCCGACGTCGCGTTGGTAACGAAAGATTTCTGGCAGAAACGCCTCGGAGGCGATCCGAATGTGATTGGGCGAAGCATCATCCTCGATGGAACGCCGCACACGATCGTTGGCGTTCTGCCAAATATGCCGGCGGCCTGGTTTGGCGCGAACCGGTGGCTGGTTTGGTGCGAACCCGACGGCCGAAGTTTGGACGACGAAACCTTTTCAGATTCCCGGCTTCAGTTATGAGCAACTGATGCGCGGCACCTGTTTTCTGCGGGTTGTCGGACGATTGAAACCGGGGATGACCGTTCAACAAGCGCGCGCCGCATTGCCATCGTTGGAAGAGAGCTATCGTGCTCAATATCCGAACAACATCGACAGCGCATTCGTCGACGACGCTGCATGACTTTGCCGGAGGACGTTACCGGAATTTCCGCGCCGGCTTCGCGACACTTTTCGCCGCGGTGAGTTTCGTTTTGCTGATCGCGTGCAGCAATGTTGCCAATCTATTGCTCGTTCGCTTCAGCGGACGCCGGCGCGAGATCGCGTTGCGAATGGCGATTGGCGCTACACGCACCAGCATCGTGCGCTTGTTTGTTTTCGAAAGTTTACTCGTCAGCGTAATCGGAGGCGCGGTCGGCGCGTTCGTCGCGTGGCACTTTGTGCCGCTGGTTCCGCGAATGGCCTCCAATTTTCTGCCGTTGGAGACCGAAACCGCGACCAGTCTGTCGATTCCAGTTCTACTATTCGCGATTGGATTGTCGATCTTGACCGGTCTCTTGATGGGAATTTATCCGGCGCTTCAGGGTTCGCACGCCGATTTGGTTGATGGGTTGAAAGAGGGCGGCCGCGGCACGAGCGGCAGTGTGCGCCAACAGCGCTTCCGCAAAATCCTCGTCGGCGCGCAAGTCGCGCTCTCGGTCACGCTGCTGGCCGGCGCAGCGCTGCTCATCACGAGTTTCATCCGCCTGAGTCAGCAGAACATCGGCTTCCGTTCCCAGAATCTTTGGACGGGCGCGGTTACACTGCCGACCTCGCAGTATCCCGACCCTCCGTCGCGTCAACGTTTTGTTGAACAAACGCTCCATGAGTTGCGCAGTGTTCCGGGTCTCGAGAGCGCGACTATCAGCGGCGATATTCCTTTGGTCGGCTTCAGTCGTTATCTTTATGCGCGGGCCGATCGTGATGTTCCGCCAGTCGAGAAGCGCGCGATCGCGCCCGGTCACGACATTGCTCCCGGATATTTCAAGACTTGGGGAGTGCCGCTCTTGGCTGGCCGCGAGTTCAATGAGCACGACACCGCCGACGGACAGAAAGTTTGTCTGATCAGTCAGGCCGGTGCGAAAAAAGTTTATCCGGGTGAGAATCCAATCGGCAAGAGTTTGCTCCTAGCCGCGTGTGCCGTGGGAAATTATCGGAATCGTCGGCGATGTGCGCTCGGTGCGAGTGGCCGAGGCGCCGGGCATGGAATTTTATCGGCCGTGGGCGCAGAAAAATTTTCCATTCGTTAACATCGCCGTCCGCAGCAATCTAAAAGTGGATGCGGTCACCAAGCTGGTGCAATCCGCGCTCACGAAAGTGAATCCCGGATTGGCCATCGCGGTGCCGCAAACGATGGACGCGGTCGTCGCGCAAGCGCTCGGCCAGGCGCGTTTGATGATGTGGTTGCTCGGAATTTTTGCCGGAGTCGCCTTGCTTCTCGCCAGCATCGGGATTTACGGCGCAGTCGCTTACACCGTCGAGCAACGCACTGGAGAAATTGGAGTTCGCATGGCGCTGGGTGCGCAAACGCGCGACGTGTTGAGCCTGGTTGTGAACCAGGGAATGAAACCGGTGGTGAGCGGGCTCGCGCTCGGCATCATTGCGACGTTCGCGCTCGGCCGGTTGATCGCGGCGCAGCTCTATCAAGTTTCGGCTTACGACCCAGTGCTGCTCGGCGGCGCAACAGTTCTGCTCGCGGCGACCGCACTGATGGCGTGTCTGCTCCCGCGCGCGCGCGCCACGCGCGTTGATCCGATTCAAGCACTACGCACCGAGTGATATGAATGATCTAAAGTTTGCTTTGCGCCAGCTCCGCAAATCTCCTGCGTTCACGGCGATTGCTGATCATCACATTGGCGCTCGGGATCGGGCTGAACACCACGATCTTCAGCCTGATCAACGATCTTTTTTGCGCGGGCTGCCATTCAAGGAGCCGTCACGCGCTGTCCACATGTTCGCCGGCGACAAGTCGCGCAATCTTGTCGATATCGCGATCTCCGCGCCGCGCTTTCAGCATTACCGTGAAGGACAAACGCTTTTTGACGGTTTCGCCGCCGAGAATGGATTTCCTTCACACTCACTGGAGTCGGCGATCCGGTTCAGGTTTTTGGGGGCAGAATAACCCCGAACTACTTCGATGTGCTTGGTGTGCAGCCAATACTCGGCCGGAATTTTCGGCCTGATGAAGAGGAGGGCGCGGATGTCGCGGTGATCACGAAAAGCTTTTGGCAGAAGCGACTTGGCGGCGATCCAAACGTGATCGGACGTAGCATCACGCTCGACGGGATGCCGCACACCATTGTTGGCGTCTTGCCGAACGCTGCCGATGCAATGGTTTGGAGCGAATCCTATCGCGGAAGTTTGGACGACGAAGCCGTTTCAGCTTCCGGGATTCTCTTACGAACGCATGATGCGCGGGACCGGGTTTCTGCGGGTAATTGGCCGAATGAAGCCGGGGATCACGGTCGAACAGGTGCGCGCCGCGTTGCCGTCGCTCGAGCAGGATTACCGCGCAATTATCCGAACAAGATCGATAGCACGGCCAGCACATCGGTCAAAACGCTGCCACAGGATGTGACGGAAAACATTCGCGCCGGCTTCGCGACGCTTTGCTGCGGTTTGCTTTGTGTTGCTGATCGCGTGCAGCAACGTTGCGAATCTGCTGCTAGTCCGCTTCAGCGGCCGGCGTCGAGAGATCGCGCTGCGAATGGCGATCGGCGCATCGCGCAGCAGTATCGTGCGGCTGTTCGTTTGGGAAAGTTTGCTGGTGAGTCGTCTTTTGCCGGAGCGCGCTCGGCGCGTTCGTGGCCTGGCGGCTTGTGCCGCTCGTCCCGAAAATGGCGTCGAATTTTCTTCCGCTTGAGGGAAACACAGCCAGCAGTCTCTCGCTTCCGGTGCTCGGTTTCACGATTGCATTGTCTGATGCTGACCGGTTTGCTGATGGGAGATTTATCCGGCGCTTCAGGGCTCCCACGCGGATTTGATTGGCGGTTTGAAGGAAGGCGGCCGCGGAACGAGCGGAAGCGTTCGGCAGCAGCGTTTCCGCAAAATTCTCGTCGGTGCGCAAGTCGCGCTTTCAGTGACGTTGTTCGCCGGCGCGGCGTTGCTCATCACGAGTTTTATTCGGTTGACGCCAGCAGAACCTCGGGTTCCAACCGCATAATCTGTGGACCGGGCGCGATTACGCTGTGCCGGCAGCGCAATATCCAGACGGACCGTCGCGTCAGCGTTTTGCCGAGCAAATCACTCGCTGCGTTGCGCGATACACCAGGCATCTGAGAGCGCGACTATCAGCGGCGATATTCCACTCGCTGGTGGAAATCGCACGCTTTACGCGCGCGCGGATCGCGATGTGCCGCCAATGGAGAAGCGAGCGAAGCGCGCCAAGTCACGACGTTGTGCCAGGATTATCTCAAGACCTGGGGAATCCCACTCATCGCCGGGCGTGATTTCGATGAACACGATCTCATCGGAAGGCCAGAACGTCTGTCTCATTAGCCAGACAGGAGCAAAAAAGTTTTTCCGAATGAAAATCCCATCGGCAAGACATTGCTCGTCACCAGCAGCAGCACGCCTGCGGAAATTGTCGGCATCGTCGGCGATGTGCGGTCACAGCGAATCGCCGAACTGCCGGAAATGGAATTTTATCGGCCGTGGGCCCAGGAAAACTTTCCATTCGCTAATGTCGCAGTCCGCAGCAAGCTTAAACTCGATGCGATCACCAGACTGGTGCAGTCCGCGGTCACTAAAGTAGATCCCGGTATTGCGATTGCGATCCCGCAGATGATGGACACGATCGTCGCGCAAGCGCCGGGCAAGGCGCGATTGATGATGTGGTTGCTTGGAATTTTCGCCGGCGTCGCATTGTTGCTTGCGAGCATCGGCATTTACGGAGCAGTCGCGTACAGTGTTGAACAACGCACAGGCGAAATCGGCGTGCGCATGGCGCTAGGGGCACAAACCGCGGATGTGCTGCGGCTTGTTGTTCGTCAGGGAATGAGCTCCTGTCTTATTGGGACTCACCGTCGGAATGGTGGCTGCTCTTGCGTTGGGTCGTTTACTCACTACGCAGCTTTACCAGGTTTCGCCGCACAATCCGGCGCTTCTGGCTACCACGGCGCTCACTCTCGGTGCGGTGGCGCTTGCTGTGCGTGCTTCCCGCCCGCGCGCCGCGCAACATTGTAAACCCAATCGAAGCTTTGCGGGCACTGAATGACACGAATGGATTCTGCGTTCGCTATCCGGCAACTTTTCAAGAATCCGGGATTCAGCTCTGATCGCTGTTATCGGTGCTCGCTCCTCGGCATCGGCGCGAACACTGCGATTTTCAGCGTGTGTCAACGCTGTTCCGTTGCGGCCACTGCCATATCCACATTCAGAGCAGCTGGTGTTGCTGCGAGAGATTGGCTCGGGCCGTCGGGTTTCGAATCAGGCTCCGGTCAGTTACATGAATTACCTCGACTGGCGCGCCGCGCAGAAAAGCTTCACCGATCTCGCACTGGCAAGGACTGGAGGGTGGAGCCTCGTCTGCCTCCAGACAGGACATCGCCGTCCGGAAGCAGCTCGAGCGGCGCGCATCACCGCGAATTATTTGTCGATCTTGCAGGTCCCGCCGCTGATCGGTCGTGATTTTGTAGAGAGCGATGATGTTCCCGGCGCGGCGAAAGTAGCTCTCATCAGCGAACGAGTCTGGCGGAAGCAATTTGGCGCATTGCCGATCGCGATCGGACAACGACTGAATGTCGATGGCGTGCCGCGCGAGATTATCGGCGTTGTTCTCGAGCGTGTTCGTTTCCCGCGCAACACTGCGATGTTTTGCGCCACTGGCCGATTTGCGCGCCGATCACGATTTCCTGTCGCGCGGAAATCACGAAGCTTTTTCGTGTCTGGGCCGCTTAAAAGCTGGGAGCGACACTGAAGCAGGCAATCGCGGAGCTCGACACGATCGCGGCCGATCTTTCGCGGCGCTATCCGGATTCGAATACCGGCCGGCAGATTTCCGCCAAGTTGCTGCTCGATATTCCGGTAGGTCGAATACCGATATCTTCTTTGTGTGCTGCTTGCGCGCGGTAGGCTGCGTCCTGTTGATCGCGTGCGCGAATGTAGCAAACCTTCAGCTGCGCGCGTGGCATTGCGCGCCGCAAGGAACTCGCCGTGCGGGCGGCGCTCGGTGCAAGCCGCTGGGACTCTGGCGCGCCAGGTATTGCTGGAAAGCGGAGTTGTCGCGTTGATAGGCGGCATTTGCGCCGTGCTGATCGCCGTGTGGAGCCTTGACGCTATTCGCTCGGCTTCTTCCGCCTAATGTGTCGCGATTTCAGGAAACGAATATCGACGGTTGTCGTCCTTTGTGACCACCAGCATCATTTCAGTGCTCGCCGGACTGCTCGTTGGAGTGTGGCCCGCATTGCGCGTCTCGAACACGGCTTCGATGGCAGCCGAATTGCACGATGAGTGGCGCGCGAGCAGCAGCGGCGCGCAGCGACAGCGGGCCGGGCAATCCTTGGTGATTGCGCAAGTGTCGCTCGTTGCGGTCCTGCTGCTGGCGGCGGCGGGCCTAACGTTGAAGGAGTTTCTGGCGTTCGCAGCAGGTTGCCGCTCGGGTTCAATCCGCGTGGAGTTTTGACCATGAGCATTGCGCTTGCCGCCATCGCGCTACGATTCGCCGGAGAAGATCGTTCGCTTTTACGATCAATTGCTTGAAGAGTGAGACGGCTCCCGGGTGTAAGCGCGGCGGCGATTTGCAAACAACGAACCATTCGATCATCACGAATGGGACAGTTCATTTCACATTACAGGCACGCCGTCCTGATCCTCACGGCCAGGAACCGATCAGCGAGATGGCAATTGTTTCGCCGGACTACTTTCGCGCGCTCGGTATGGCGATGTTCTGCGCGGCAGAGATTTCGGACCGGAAGATGCAGACGGGTCGCTCCGGGAACGGTCGTGATCGATGAGCTTGCCGCACAAAAGTTTTTCCCGGCGCCGACCGATCGGCAAACAGATCGACGATCCAGTTACCATTCACCGACACCAATCAGAATGGCGTCCGCTGACCATCATTGGAATCGTGCCGCACACCCGGAACAATGCCCCGGGTGAAAACGATGACCCGCGCAACCTGCCGATGATGTACTCAGCGCGTCGCAGTTTGCGAACGGACGAGCAGAACCTGATGGTCCGTGCGAAAGAGGGGTTGAATCCGCACTCCCTAGGTCAGTCCGATCAAAGACCAAATCGCAGCGCTGGACAGCGACCAGGCCGTTTCCGGATATCGCAACGATGGAGGAAAACATCGACGACAGCCTTGCGTCGCAGCGTCTGACAATGACGTTACTCGGTGTATTTGCGGGACTCGCGCTGATTCTCGCCAGTATCGGGCTTTACGGTCATGGCTTTAATTGTAACCCAACGCACGCGCGAGATGGGCATCCGGTTTGCCCTCGGTGCCAGCCGCGGTGATGTCCGCGGCTTGTCCTCGGTCAAGGGGCTGTTCTTGTCGGAATCGGACTCGCTGCGGGATTGCTCGGCGCCTTTGTCGCCAGTCGCGCCTTGAGAAGCGTCCTCTACGACGTGGCGCCGTTGAGACCCGGCGGCGCTCATCCGGCGCTCTGCTAGACGCTTTCACTGGTGGCGTTGATTGCCTGTTTTGCCTGCGCGGCGCGCCAGCCTCGTGGATCCCATCGAAGCGCTTCGGACAGAATAAAAATTATCACCTCCAACAATGAGTCAAAGATCTGCGATTCGCGTTCCGGCAAATGCTGAAGCAGCCAGGGTTTGCGTTCATCGCCGTGCTCGTGCTTGCCTCGGCATCGGTGCAAACACCGCGATTTTTAGTGTTGTTAACGCGGTGCCAAGTTGCGGCCGCTGCCTTATCCCCAGTCAGACCGCCTTGTCCTCGTTCGTGAGCGCACAAGTGTCTTCGATTCCGGTTCGCGTGAGTCTGCCGAATTATCTGGATTGGCGCGCGAAGGTCAGCGCGGTTTCATTGATCTTGCTCTGATCCGCCGGGGCGATGCCAATTTGTCCGGCGCGACCAGCGATGTCGAAGCGGAGCGCGTCGGCTCCGCGCGCGTGACACCAATTTTCTTTCCGTGCTCGGCGTTCCGCCAGAGTTGGGACGCGATTTCCGCGAAGCGGACGACGTGCCGCATTGCCAAAAAAGTCGCGCTTATTTCCGATGGATTATGGAAACGTCGCTTCGGCAGTTCGCGCGGGAGTCATCGGCCAATCCATCATACTCGATGGCGTGGAGCGCGAAATAATCGGCGTGCTCCGGCCCAACGGTGGAGACTGCCGCGCGCGGCTCAGATTTACATTCCTCTGGAAGATTTGCGCGCGGACAAAGACTACCTGGATCGTGGAAAACATCCGGATTCTCCGTACTGCCGGGCGGCTCAAACCGAATGTGACGCTGGCGCAGGCGACGGCCGATCTGAATAACATCGCGGCTGAACTCGAGCGTCGCATCCCGATTCAATGCTGGACGCCGCGTCACTGGTTGATTCTGCTCGATTCCGCGGTGAAGGATTACAAACGCGGCGTTACGCTGGCTTCTGGCCGCGGTCGGCTGTGTGCTTCTCATCGCCTGCGCCAATGTCGCGAACTTACAGCTCGCGTCGCGCGCTTAGCGCGAACGCGAGCTGGCGGTGCGCGCCCTGCTGCGAAGCCGCGGCCAGCTCGCCCGGCAAGTGTTGGTCGAAAGCGCAATTCTCGCCGTGGTCGGCGCCATCGCCGATGTGCTTCTCGCGCTCTGGGGACTCGATGCCATCAAAGCCGTTTCCCCGCTGGCTCCGCCAGCTTCGCTCCTCTGACGTCACGCGTTTTCAGGAAGCGAATCTTGACTTCAAAGTTCTCGCCTTCACAGCCGCGGTGGCGATCGGCGCTGGTTGTGCTTGTCGGCGTCTGGCCGGCATTGCGCGTGTCACGCACGGCATCGCTGACTCTGTCTCTGCATGAAGGTGGCCGCGGGACCAGCGATGGTGCGCAACGACAGCGTATTCGTTCCGGGCTGGTGGTGGCGCAGGTCGCCCTCGCTCTGCTCCTGCTGGCGGGCGCGGGATTGACTCTGAAAAGTTTTCACAACGCTCAAAACGCGCGGCTTGGATTCAACGCCGGAACATTTTAGTGGCTGACGTTTTGTTGCCCAAGGCCGCTACGACACGGACGAAAAGTCGCGCGGATTCAACGATCAGCTGGTCGAACAGATCCGCGCTCTGCTGAGCGTGGAGAGCCGCGCTCGGCAGTTATTCCGTTCGACTGACAATGAATGGGATGTCTTTTCATCTCACCGGCACGCCGCCTTATCCGCCGGGCGAAAGGCCGGAGGCGGAAATCAATGTGGTTACGCCTGATTACTTTCGCGTGATGGGAATGCCGCTGCTGCGCAGGCGCGCGCTTCACCGCCGACGATCGCGCTAACCAGCGGCGTTCGGTTATCATCGACGAAACGCTCGCGCAAAAATATTTTCACGGCAAAGACCCCATCGGTCAGCAACTCGACGACAACCAATCGGACGAAAGAGAATCCGCCCGCCGCCGAACCATCTGCGGGCGTGGTCCCGCGCACGCGCAATGAGGCGCCGGGCGAAGATAACGTCGGAGCAACATCACTGGCGCAAAATGACGTTCGCCGCCGACCAGGTTCCGACCCGCAGCAACATGCCGCTCAGCAGCGAGTGAAATCCGGTGATTCGCCTTCGCGCTCGTGCCCGCCATCAAGGGCGAACTTCAAGCGCTCGATCCTGACCGAAGCCTTTGCTGGCATCTCCACGATGGAAAACAACATCGCCAAAAGTCTTGGCTCGCGTCGCATGATGATGTCGCTCCTGGCCGCATTCGCCGCTATCGCGTTGGTCCTGGCCAGCGTTGGACTGTATGGCGTGATGGCGTTGACCGTGACCCAGCGCACACGCGAGCTCGGCATTCGGTTTGCTCTTGGCGCGAGCCGCGGTGATGTGCTGCGCCTCGTCCTTGGTCAAGGTGCGGTTCTGGTCGGGCTCGGTCTTGCCGCAGGATCGCTGGGGAGCGTTCGTTACCAGCCGTGCACTACGGAGTGCCTTTACGACGTCGGGCCTTGGACACTGCAGCGATGGCCGGCGCCATGCTCGCGCTTTCTCTGGTAGCGTTTGTTGCCTGGTCTTCTGCCAGCACGGCGAGCCAGCCTTGTGGATCCCATCGAAGCGCTGCGCATGGAATGAATGGAACTGCCAAATTGCTGATGACAATCCTATGACCGATCTCCGATACGCGCTCCGCCAGCTTGCAAAATCTCCAGGCTTTACTGTTGTAGTGTGCGTCCTGACGCTCGCGCTGGCGATTGGCGCGAACACGGCTGTCCTCAGCCTGGTCAATGCAGCTGTTGGTTCGACCACTTCCCTGCCAGGCGCCGGAAAGCCTCTGTTTTGTTGTGGGAACGATTTCCGACGCAGGCTGTACGAGCGCATTCCAGTTTCGGCACCGGGAATATCTCGACTAGCGAAAAGCAGGCGACGAGCTTCGAAAAGATCGGCGCCTTCAATTACGCCGCTTACAACCTGACAACGGGTGACGTTCCGGAACGTGTGTCGGGCGCGGTTGTATCGCCGGCTCTGTTCCCACTACTCGGCGTGGAGCCCATCAAAGGTCGCGTTTTCACTCAAAGAGGAGGGCGCAAGGTCGCGACGATGTCGTTATCATCAGTGCGCGATTGTGGGAGCGCCGCTTCAACTCGGATTCGACAATCGTTGGCAACAAGATCTCATTGAACGGTCGGCCGCATACGGTCGTGGGAATCATGCCGCGGAAATTCGATTTTCCGTTGCCGCTATTCAACGTCCAGGGATCGCGGCTTCGCCAGTCGCCCGATATTTGGGAAGCCGATTGCGTTTACAAACGACGAATTGTCGGCGCGCTATTCGCGGAGCTATGGCGTAATCGGGCGGCTGCGCCGAGGTATTTCCAGCGCCCAAGCTCAAGCTCAAATCGACACCATCACGGCAAACTTCAGGCAGACGAATCCACAAGTATCCTGCTGGGCTCACCGAGTTCGGCGCAAGCTTTACCCGTTGCATGATCAAGTCGTCGGCCCGATGCGGACGGGTCTTTGGATTCTGCTCGGCGCGGTGACGCTCGTTTTGCTGATCGCGTGCGCAAATCTCACCATTATGTTACTCGCGCGCCGCATCGAGAGAGCGAGAAATGGCAATTCGCGTGGCGCTGGGCGCGAGTCTGAAGCGCATGCTTCGACAATTGCTGACCGAAAGCGTGTTAGTGTCGGTGTTGGTGGGACTGCGGGGTGCTGCTCGCAATCTGGGCAATCGACCTGTTGCAGATGATCGGCGCAAACCGTCCCGCGGCTTCGCGAGGTCAATCTCGATCTGAGCGTGCTCGCGATGACGTTCTGCGTGGCGGTTGTAACCGGAATTCTTTTCGGCCTCGTGCCCGCGATCGTCAGCGCGAAACCCGAATTGACTGAAGCGCTGAAAGAAGGTGGACGGGGCTCAACTGGCGGCGCTCATCGTAACCGCCTGCGCAACGCTCTGATCGTTGCCGGAAACTGTTCTCGCGCTCGTTCTGCTGATCGGCGCCGGCTCGCTCGTGAAAAGTTTTGTCCGGCTGCAAAATGTTTCTCCCGGATTTAATCCGCACAATGTGTTGACGGCGGAGATTTCTTTGCCGGTGGAAAAATATCCGCGTGATCCGCGTGGTCTGCAGTCATTAATTTCTACAACGAAGCGGAGCGTCGGATCACTTATCCCGGGCGTTCAGCATGCCGCGTTTACGGTGGTGTTGCCGTTAAGCGGATCGAATACGGACAGCTCATTCATCATAGAGGGTCCAGGATCCAAAAATGACCGGCGCCTATCCCGACGAGGAGATTCGTGATATCACTCCGGATTATTTTCGGGTGTTGGAGACACCGTTGTTGAAAGGGCGGTTTTTCACCGAGGCCGACACGGCCGATTCGCCGCCAGTGGTGATCGTGAACCAGGCGTTCGTCAAAAATATTTCCGTGACGGCGAAGCTCTCGGTAAACGTATCTCACGGGACGACACAAATCCGAAATGGGCGACAATTGTTGGGTTGTAGCGGCGACATCATGCATCGGTCTCGATACGGAAGCTCAGCCCGAGCTATCTGCCGCACACGCAGGACCCGACCGGAGATGGTGCTGTTGGCGGTGCGCAGGTGCGCAAGACGCGCGCACACTGGCCCACACCGTTCAGGAAGAATTGCGCAACGTTGATCCGGACATTCCGCTTTCGAACGTCCGCACGCTCCGACGCCGTCGTGGCCGATTCGGTTGCGCCCGCCGCCTCGTTGTCTTGTTCAGTGCATTTTCCGGAATCGCGTTACTGCTCGCGTCGGTGGGCATGTATGGCGTGATGTCATTCCTCGTTGTTCAGCGCACCCACGAGATCGGCGTCCGCATGGCGCTTGGAGCACAACGATCCCGATGTATTGAGAATGGTGATCGGCCATGCCGCGAAGCTGTTGGGTATCGGCGCTGCCATCCGGTTTGCCGATCGCGTTCTTCAGCAACTCAGCGCTCCGGACCTTGCTCTATCAAGTGGTTCGTTCGACCTCTCGATCTTCCTGATCGTGACGTTGATCCTTGCCGGTGTCGCTTTTGCTCGCCAGTTACATCCCGGCCCTGCGCGGCACGCGCCGATCCAGTGATCGCCTCCAGCCACAATGCCTGACAATGATTCGTGATCTTAAATTTGCGTTCCGCCAGCTGTTCAAGGCGCCAGCGTTTACAATTGCAGCCGCAACCGTGCTCGGCGCTCGGCATTGGCGTGAACACGGCCGTGTTCAGCCTGGTGAATACGCTTTTCTTTGCCCCACCTGCTTATGCCAAGCCGCACGAAATGGTGCAGCTCTTTTCCCAGGACAAGAAGGATCCGAAAAAATTTCGCGGTTTTTCTTATCCGACTTATCTCGACATCCGCGAGCAGAACACGGTGTTCAGCGATGCAATGAGTTTCAATCTCGCGTTGGTCGGCATCGGCCAGAAGGGCGATACGCGTCGCGCGTTCGGTGCCATCGTCAGCTCGAACTATTTCTCCGTTCTCGGCGTTCCGCTGGCGCGAGGCCGCGCATTTCTGCCGGAAGAGGAAACTCCCGGCCGCAACGCGCCGGTCGCGATCGTCAGTTACAGTTACTGGCAGAAACACGATCTCGATCCAAACGTGCTCGGCTCGCAGGTGTTCATCAACGGCCGGCCGTTCACGATCGTCGGAATTACGCCGAAGGGTTTCGCCGGGCACGATGCAAATTTTGTCACCGGAAGTTTGGCTGCCGATGAGCGTTTACGATCAGGTCGCGAACGATTTTGGGTCGGAGAACAGGACTACGATTGACGATCGCAAAGGAACGCAATTGCGCATCATGGGGCGGCTTAAACCTGGGATGACCGCGGCCGCGGCCAAGCCTGCGCTCGAAGGGCTGGCGGCCAATTTGGAAAAAGCGTGCATCCAGTCGAGCAAAAGGACCAGACGTTCATGGTCAGCACCGAGTGTCGCGTAATACGGTCAGCAACAACGCCGGCGGCCGACAGCGGGATAATCGCGATCGCGCCATTGCTGCTCGGAATGGCGGTGGTGGTGCTGCTGGTGGCATGCCTTAACCTCGCAAACATGCTGCTCGCGCGCAGCACCGCGCGCCGCAAGGAAATCGCAATCCGTCTCGCGCTTGGTGTGCAGCCGCTGGCGCATCGTTCGCCAGCTTCTCACCGAAGGTTTTGTGCTGGCGCTGCTCGGCGGCGTGGGTGGACTCATTCTTGGACTGTGGTCGTCCGATCTGCTGGTTGGCTCAATGCGCAAGTTGATGCCGCTCGACATTGTGTGGTTGACCGGACCGAATCCGGCAATTTTGGCGGCGACGTTTGGATTTTGCCTGCTCGGCACGCTCATGTTCGCGCTCGGGCCGGCCTTGAAAATTTCGCGTAGCGCGGTGGTGACCGATCTGAAGGAACACGCCGGGGAAGATGTGAGTGCGCCGTCGCTGGAAATTTTTACCGCGTCAACCCGCTCGTCGTTCGTGCAAATCGCGTTCTCGCTCGCGCTCATTACTGCTGCGGCTTTGTTCATTCGTGGTGCAGGTAAAGCCGCGTCCGTCGATACCGGACTAAGACCGGGCGCAAGCTACATTCTCGAAGTCGATGCGAGCCTGGCTGGTTACGAACCGAAACGCGCGCTCAGGAACTTTATCGCAACTTGAACGAGAGACTGGCGGCGCTGCCGGGCGTGGAGCACGCGAGCATTTCTTCAATCGTTCCGTTCGGGATGTTTGAGTCTAAGCAGGAAAGTCCAACGCGCGGGTGTCCATCCCGGCTTCAGACGCCAAGCCGGCGACCGCCGCCGAAGGCCTTGCCTTCGAGGTGGCTTGGAACAGCGTGGGCGCGGATTATTTTTCAACCGTTGGATTGCCGGTGACTCGGGGTCGCGCGGTTCACTGAGGCGGAGGCGACCCAGCCCGGTCCGAAGGTCGCGATCATTGACGAAGTTCTGGCAAAGAAACTCTGGCCGGATGGTGATGCGCTTGGACAACGCATCAATATGCGGACGCAAATACGCCGTCGGACAGGCGCAGGCGCCGCATGTTGGAACGAGCGCCGAGTGAGAGAGGAGAAGCAGGACGAGACGATCGAAATAGTCGGCATCGTTCCAGCAACGCGGCACGACTGTTTGAAACGGAGGAGCCGGTCGGCGCGATTTACTTGCCGTTCGCGCGTGGATTTCAAAGCGACGTTTCCTATTTCGTTCGGTTCCGTTCGCTCGCTCCCGGAAGCGAAGCCGGCACGAGACCGATTTGCTTCGACGCGCCGTGCGCGATGTCGATCCTTCAATCCCGATCATTTCGTTGCGAACATTTGCCCAGCATCTTGATTCGAACCTGGATCTCTGGCTCGTTCGCGCTGGCGCGGCGTTGTTCTCCATCTTTGGGGCACTCGCGCTTGGTCTGGCCGTAGTTGGTCTCTACCGGAGTCAAGGCTTACTCGGTCGCGCGCCGCACGCCGCGAGATCGGCATTCGAATGGCGCTGGGTGCTCAGGCCGGAGCGGTGTTGCGAATGTTTATGCGGAAAGGCTCCGTCGTTGATCAGCGTTGCGATCGGGCTATTGCTTTCCATTGGAGCCGCAAAACTTTTGAGCGGGATTCTGTGCGGAGTTCCCGCGCTAGCAGTCCGATCCGCATTCACCGTCGCGCCACTCATAGCCACTATCGCCGCACTTATTGCCACATGGTTGCCCGCGAGACGCGCCACGCCCAGGTCGATCCAGATCCAAGCATTGCGCGCCGAGTAAACGTCATGATCAAACTTAAAATCTGGAACGCTGTTATCCCTGGCGAAGGAGAAGTTTTTATGTCCTGCGCGACATCAACCTGGAGGTCGAGGAGGAGGGCGACTTCGTCTCGGTGATGGGGCCTTCGGGCGCAGGTAAATCGACGCTGCCTGCACATTCTCGGCATGCACGATCACGGCTGGCGAGGCGGATATTTTTTAGGTGAAACCGCGGTGCATCATCTGAAAGCCTAAAGAACGCGCAACGCTGCGGAACGAAAAAGATCGGATTCGTTTTTCAGCAATATCATTTGCTCGATGACCTCACGGTTTACGAGAACCTGGATATTCCACTTTCTTATCGTCACTACAAAAAGAGTGAACGTGCTGCGCAGTGGTCGCGGACACGCTCGGTCGTTTCAGATCGTCGGTAAAAAGGTTTATATCCGAGTCAGCTTTCCGGTGGACAACAGCAGTTGGTAGGAGTCGGCGCGCGCGATCATTGCCGAACCAAAGCTTTTGTTAGCCGACGAGCCCACCGGAAATCTGCATTCCAGCCAGGGCGAAGACATCATGGAGCTCTTCCGCAAGCTGAATGAACAAGGCATGACCATCGTGCAAGTCACGCACTCTGAGAAGAACGCTTCCTATGGCAAACGCGTGATTCAACTGCGGGACAGCTGGATCGTTAACAACTAACAAGGGAAATTCGTTATGATTCTAGATTCGTTTCGCCAAGATGTCCGAGTCGGGCTCCGCGTTTTGTTCAAAGACAAACTTGTTTTGTTTTCCTGGCCGTGCTTGTGCTCGCGCTCGGCATTGGCGGCGCGACCACTCAATTCACTGTGGTCAACGCGATCGTGTTGCGCGGATTCTCCTTTCCCCATCCCGAACAGTTGGTGAGCGTTGGGTTGATCGATCCAAAGGCGAGCGACCAAAACAATAATTTCGGTGTCGGCAACATTCCGACCGCACAGGACTACGAAGATCTGAAGGCTGCGCCAGCGCTCATTCTCGCTCATGGCCGGCTATCCTCAGTGGATCGACAATCAACGTGACCTACCAAAAACAATCCACAGCGTTACACCGGCGGTTACGTCACCGAGGATTTTTCAAAATCGTTGGCGTGTCGCCAGTGATAGGTCGCGATTTTACCGCTGAGGACAACAGGCCTGGCGCGGAGAAGGTCGCGATTCTTGGTGACGAGATTTGGAGACGGGATTTTGGCGCCGATCCGAACATCGTTGGCCAGAGCGTTCAGGATTAATGGCAAAGCCGCAACGATCATCGGCGTGATGCCGCCGAATTTTAAGTTTCCATTTTCGGAGGAACTCTGGACTCCCTGCTATAATGAGTTCCCTCCTGTTCCTCGAGGCGCACTTCTTCTTGGCGCGAACAATCGCTGCTCCTGCCGTAATGGGCCGGCTCAAACCAGGCGTGACTCTCGATCAGGTGAACGCCGAGTTTATCGCGCTTGCGCGTCATCGGTTGGCGGAGGACAATCCGAAGACCAATCAAAATTTTGCGTCGGCCAGCGTGCAACCGCTGTTCAAGAGCTTTCACCGGGCGTTCAGCTGACGCCAGCAAGTTTGGGCGATGCTTGCTGCGGTCATGCTCGTCTTGCTGATCGCGTGCGTAAACGTGATGAACATGCAGTTCGGCCGCGCCGCGTTGCGTTCGAAAGAACTGGCGATTCGAGGCGCTCTGGGAGCAACGCGTTGGCGACTCGTTAGGCAGATGTTGACTGAAAGTCTGGTGGTCGCTGTGTTTGGAGCAGTCGCCGGCGTTCTCTTGGCTTATTGGTCGGTCGATATGCTTGCTACGCGCGGTCAACGCTGCGCCATTTCCGCTCACCTTACTGGTGGCGATTCACAATCGACGCTCGCGTTCTCGCATTCACCCTCGTGAGCCACGCTCGCTGGCGACCACTCGTTTCCGGTCTTGGTTCCGGCGTTCCTCAGCTCGCGCGGAAACGCGGCGGCGATGATGAAAGAAGGCGGCCGCGGCAACAGCAGTCGCTTGGTCAGACGTCATAACTCGCGCCCTTGTGGTCGGACAAATTGCGTTGACTGCGGCGCCTGTTGATCGGGGCGACGTTGCAAATCAAATCGATCCGAAATCAAATGAAGCTCGACTATGGCTACGACGAAGGTGCCGTTTACGCTGCGCGTATGGCTCTCATGGAGGGCGCCTACCCAAGCGAGGATTCGCGGCGGGAGTTTTTAAGCACGCCGTTCGCGAGTTGCGAGGCAACCCTCAATTCCGCCTCCGCCGCAATGACCGATCGCTTTCGGATGACATTGCCGGAGCAGGCGGTCAATGCGAGAAGTCGACGGCCAAAGTTATCTGACTGATCGGGATCGTCCCCGCGGGAATTTCGAGTCTGTCTCAGATGATTATTTCGCGACGCTCGGTTTGAAGATTCTGGAAGGCCGCGATTTTACGGTCGATGACTACGCGACACAAAACAAGCCGGTCGCGATCGTGAACGCGAGCTTCGCTCAGAAAGCACTGGGGCAATCAAAGCGCGATTGGTCACCAGGTTCGCATTTTCAATCCAGGGCAGCCGCAACCGTGGCGAACGATCGTAGGCATTGTTCCCGACATACTTTGATGCAGGGACCCGTTCGATCAGCAGACGGAAGTCGCCGGCTTTTACATGCCGCTCCTCGGGGCGTCGCCCGCCACTCAATTCTGCACGATCGTTGTTCGCGCGCTGCGCCGGACAACGCGCCGATACGCTGGGACCGGCGCTTGGCCGAGCTGTGGCGGAGCTAGATTCTAATCTGCCGACTTATTTCCCCGGAACACCGGCGCGATTTCACAATGAAATTCTTTCTGCAATCGCATTATCGCGACGCCTCTTCACCATCTTCGGAATCGTTGCCTTCATTCTATCAGCTGTGGGTCTCTACGGCGTGATGAGCTTTTCGGTAAGCCAGCGCACGCAGGAATTTGGCATTCGTAATGGCGCTTGGCGCGGACGCGCGACGGATTTTCCGAATGGTTATGACGCAAGGCGCGTGGCAGTTGCTCATCGGACTTGTGCTCGGTGCTAGGCGCCGCCGCTCTGTTGCTCGGAGTCACTGGTTGCGGCTGCGTTGCGAAACATGCTCTTCAAAGTCAACCCGCTCGATCCGTCCATTTACTTTCGCGGTCGCCGGTCTGCTGACAATTGTTGCTGCAGTTTCCTGTTTTGTTCCGCGCGCCGCGCCACTCGCGTCAATCCCGTGGAGGCGCTGCGTTACGAGTGATATGAAAGATTTAAAATTCGCCCTCCGCCAACTCGGCAAATCGCCGGGGTTTACTTGTGTCGTGGTATTGACGCTTGCGCTTGGGATTGGTGCCAACACTGCGGTGTTCAGCGTATCAACGCAGTGTTGTTGCGGCCGCTGCCGTTCAATCAGCCGCAAAACCTTGTCGCGATCGGCGAATACGACACCACGCGAAAAAGCCGATCCGGGAACGGATATCAATTCGATCTCATCACTCGATTACGTTGACTTGCGTAACGCAGAATAAGGTTTTCGAGCGGATCGCGGTTTATACCAGCCAAGGCGTGAGCACGCTCACAAATGGAAGCGGAGCGCTGCGTTCAAGGCGAATCAGTATCGGCCGATTTGTTTCCGTTGCTCGGAGTTCAACCGCTTCTTGGCCGTGCGTTTTTGCCTAACGAAGATAATCCGGGAAATCATGTGGTCATTTTGAGCCATGCGTTGTGGCAACGCCGGTTTGGAGCGGATCGTAACGTTGTCGGCAAAACCGCGTTACGCTCGACGGTCAGCAATTCGGAGGTAATCGGGGTGATGCCCCCACGGTATACTTTTCCGATTGCTGCGGTTTCGGCAGAACTTTGGGTTTCGATGTCGAGCTTGCGCGAATCAAGGACGGCGGATCGCCAATGACGAACAGCGGGACAACGACTTTTTCGAGTGCATCGCGCGATTGAAACCGAACGTCTCGATGCAGCAAGCGCAGGCGGGCGTCGACAGCATTACCGCAAGCTGGCATCAACAATATCCGGACTCAAAACTGCACACTGGCGCGAAGGTCATTCCACAGATCAGCGCAATGATTGGCAGCACACACTCGGCGTTGCTGATGTTGTGTGCGATGGTCGGCTGCGTGCTGCTTATCGCTTGTCTCAGCGTCGCCGAACCTGTTGCTGGCGCGGTCGCTTTCGCGCAATCGAGAGTTAAGCATCCGCGCCGGCGCTCGGCGCGAGCCGCTGGCGAATTATTAAACAATTGCTTGCCGAAAGTAAGATTACTCGGTCTGCTGGGCGGTCTTGCCGGATTGGTGATTGCAATCTGGGGCATTGATTCGCTGAAAGCATTTCTGCCGAGCATTCCGCGCATTGACGGAAATCTCGCCGGATCCCTGGTTCTTGTCGTTACGGCCATCGCCAGTGTTGGAGTTGGAGATCGTTTTCCGGTTTGTTTCCGGCGTGGCGCGCATCGCCCTTTCGAACCGCTTGCCAGCGTCGCTGAATGAAGCTCCGCGCGGGTGCAAGCCAAGGCGCGAGCGCTCATCGCGCCCGCGCTGCGCTCGTCGATCGTCGAGATCAATCCTCGCGCTGAAGTCCTGCTCACGAGCGCGGGTTGCTGGTCGAAAGTTTTTATTCGTCTGCAAAGGAGTTCCTGGCGGTTTCGATGTAACGAATGTCGCTGGCGGCGCAGCGTGGCGTTGCCCCAAACAAATTTAGCGGCGAAGCCGGAACAAGCGGCCGCTTTTTTACAAAAGCA
>ERZ1370068.10133-contig-8857_pt1 | contig 43538 bp, 45 predicted proteins | sample MGYA00561227_ERZ1370068 | MGnify/ENA primary metagenome ERZ1370068 (study PRJEB38410, sample SAMEA6850437) | metagenome | study: Metagenomic assessment of the ecological functions of the soil: analysis of the soil microbiota associated with the...
TGAACTGGATCGCGCTGGTATCGATTAGCCGTTTCTCGACCGCGGCCGCCTGTCGCCGTCGATGAACAGCGGCGCTGAGAGATACAATCGGCGCGCGGACGCCGATGCCGCGCAGCAGCAGCCGAGATGCTCGTGCGTCGTCGCGAGCAGGCGGGGCCGGGCACCGGCGTGAACGGAGTCGCGCCGGTGAGCTGTCGGGGTAGTAGTCGAGGCCGTGGCGGTGGTAGGCGTCGGCCCAGCCCGGTCGAAGACGTATTCGCCGTAGCCGAGTGGTCCTTGAGGTAGAGCGGGCGGCGGCGACGAGCTCGCTGGCCGGCGTCTTCGAGGAGCAGGAAGTGCGGCGCCCACCCGGTCTTGGCGACGGCGCTTGGCCGTAGGCGCGCGGCGCGCAGGTACCGATGCGCGACGAAGGGCGTGGCGCTCGGCTGCATGCGCGAGCAGCGTTCCAGCGCGCGGCGTCGACTCGGCAGGGATCGCGGCAGACGACTGAGCCGTCCAGTCGCCCGATTCTGCTCTCTTGCCGGCGAGGCGGCGAGACGGGCCTGGCGCGGGGCGTCTTCAAGCGCCCCATGTCAGCGTCGAAGTCGCGGTTTGACGCACGCCGTGCGCACCGGCGTTGTCCAGGCGCGACGCGGGGAATCGAGACCTGCTCCCCAAACTCGGCCCCTATCACTCCCCGCACCTCGGCAGCTCCGGGCCATGAAACAGACTTCACCGCCATCGTCAAGCCGTTCAAGCTCGAGGAAGTGCGCGAGGCGCTGGCCGAGATCGGCGTCACCGGGCTGACCGTCACCGAGGTCAAGGGCTTCGGCCGGCAGAAGGGCCACACCGAGCTCTACCGCGGCGCCGAGTACGTGGTCGACTTCCTGCCCAAGGTGAAGGTCGAGGTCGTCGTCAACGACGAGCGATGCCGAGCGCTGCATCGAGGCGATCGTCAAGGCCGCGCAAGCACCGGCAAGATCGGCGACGGCAAGATCTTCGTCACGTCGATCGAGCAGGTCGTGCGCATCCGCACCGGCGAGGTCAACGAGGACGCGGTCTAGGCGACGGCGCAGCCGCCTCGGCGGCGCGGCAACGACGAGGCGCGTGCCGCACAGCGAGGTCGTGCCAGAACTGGCGCTCGGCGCGACGCAGCGCGAGCAGCGCGTAGGCGACGATCCCGATGGCGACGCGCGCCAGGCTCGCGCGCAGGCGGCCAGTGCGCAGCGCCGACGCGAGCAGGTCGCCGGCGCGAACCAGGCGACGCAGCAGGCGACGATAGCGGACCAGCGCGCGCGCCTGGCGAGAGCTGCGCGCCGCGCGGCGGTGACGACGCGGATGCGCCAGGTCTCGCATCGCCAGCGTCTGGCCGCGGACTCGACCAGAGCCAGACGAAGTAGACGCCGTAGAGCGACCAGCGCGAAGACGCGCAGCGCCGTCTCGCTCTGCAGCGGATGGCGCTGGCCGGTCTGGGCGAAGAAGACCGCGCCGAGCACGCCCGGAACGCAGCGCCATGCCCGAACAGCAGCATCGCCTCGTAGACGAAGCAGGCCATGCGTCGGGCGAGCGACGGTCGTCGGGCCGGCGCGGCGTTGCCGGCCGCGTCGGCGCTGCCGCGCGCGGCCGGCGTCGACGTGCGATTAGCGATCGGCTCGGCGCCGGGCGGACCGGCTGCGGCCGGCCTGGCGCGGAGCCGGCGCCGGCGGCGACGGTGCTGGCACGGCACCACCGCCGCGCGCCTGCGGACCGCGCTGCGGCAGCAGCGTCGAGCGGTTCACGAACTCGGGCGTCGCCGCGATCTTCGGCATGCCCGTCTGCTGGTGCGGTGGCGGCGTGGGCCGGCGCGTGATCAGCGTCGTCGTCGCGCCGGGCGCGGCCTGCACCACCGTCGGCGCGACCGGCGTCGGCGGCTGCGCGCAGCGCCGGGTTCGGGACGACGTCTGACCTTGGCCTCCTGGCTGTCGCGTGGCTCGGCGCGGGGCCGTCGTGGCACGGCGCTCGCGCGTGCGCCGCGCGCCGCGGCGGCCCGGGCAGCGAGCTGCGCGCGCTGCTCGGGCGGCAGCGCCCGGTAGCTCCTGCCAGCGCGCGCTGCGGTCCGGGGCCGGCAGCTGGCGCGCCTCCTCGAAGCGCAGGCGCGCCTGGCCGCGCTCGGCGGGCGTGAGCCTGGCCCATTCGGCCATCCGTGCCGTGATCCGGGCGCGCTCCTCGGGCGAGAGCGTCTGGAAGCGGTCGGCGAGCGCGATCCACTTCTGCTTGCGCGGCGCTTCGATCGCCGGACCAGTCGCGCTCGAGCGGCGCCAGCGCCTCGCGCTGCGCCGGCGTCAGCGCTTCGCCAGCGGACGCCCTCCTCGCTGCGGCCGCCGTGGCGTGACGGCGCGGCGCCGGGAACGGCAAGCCTGGGCGGCGCAGCTCGCGCACGGGCGACCGCGGGCCGCGGAGGCATCGCAACGAGCGGCGCGCCGCGCAGGCGCCAGGCACGGCGAGGCGACGCGCATGCGGCTCGGCGCGTCATCGCCGGCCCGCCTCATTCGCTCGGTGGGAGCCTTCAGGAACTTCGACGAAGCCGGGATCGCGGTAGGCGTTGATCGGCAGGTCGTCGCCGAGAAGCGGCTGCGTCGACCTCGGCGGCGACCGAGATCTGCGATGCGGTTCTGCCAGTCCTGGATCAGCGACCAGGCCGCCGACCAGCGGCGACCAGCGGGCAGCACCGAGGCGAAGCGCAGCCACCAGCGCGAGCGGCTGAAGCCGGCGATGGCAGCGCCCGAGGCGGTGACTCCGACCACTGGCGCGGCGTCGCGGGCGCGGCGCGCGCCTCGAGCGCCTTCTCGCGGCGCGAAGCGAAGCCGCTCGCGCGATCGTCCGGGGCGATCGTTCTCCGCGCTCTCGCTCAGGCAGCGCGGCGATGCTGCGCGCGAAGCGCGATTCGATGGCCTCGCGGGCGGCGGTCGCGGTAGCTGCGATCGTCTGGTTCATGTGCTGATTCCCTTCGCCTTGAGGGCCTTCGCCAGGCGTGCACTGCCCGCGAGCAGTGCGTCTTGACGCTCCTTCCGAGCAGCCCATGGAGGCGGCTGTCTCGGCGACATCGAGTTCCTCCCAGTAACGCAGGAGAAACGCCTCGCGTTGACGTGCCGGCAGCAGGGCGACCTCGGCCTCGATCAGCTGCAAGATCTGCGCCCGTGAAACCGAGTCGGCGGCGCTTCCGACTCGCAGCGAGCCGCCCAGCGCCTCCAGGGTCTCCAGGATGTCGAAGTCGCCGTCGCCGCCGGCCGCGCCTTCGAAGTCCGGAGAAGTTCCGCACGACCTGCGTTGCGCACCTTCTGGCGCCGGAACCAGTCCATCGTCGCGTTCGACAGGATGCGCTGGAACAGCAGCGGCAGCTCGGCGGCCGGCCGGTCGACGTACTTTTCGGACAGGCGGATCATCGCGTCCTGCACGATGTCGAGCGCCGCGTCCTCGTCCCGAACGGCGTACACGGCGCGCTTCCAGGCACGCTTCTCGACGCTCTTGAGAAAGTCGGAGAGTTCTTTGTCGGTCGCCAAGCGAAGGCGGGCCGTGCGGCCGCAGCTCGGGCGGCGGCGATTATCTCATCGCGCCTTCGCGACGCTCGGGCGACTGCGCAGGCGCCGTCGCAGCTGATGCAATAATTCGCGGGTTGCACGACAGTTTTCGATCGCCGGTCGGCGCCCGAACGCGGCGGCGCCACGGTTCATCGCCTCAGGCACCGCACCCGCCTCACGAGGGCGAGGAAAGGTGCACCGATGGTTTTTCGTCAGAGAAATTCACAGAGGTGAAGATCATGGAAACGTCAGCACGCCGAACTGAAGCGCGCGCGCTGCAGCGCAGCCGCGCGCCGTCCGCCACCGCCGAGCCGAACGGCTCCGAAATCCTGGTCCGCTGCCTGCAGGCCGAAGAACGTCAGCTACCTCTGGGGCTACCCGGGCGGCGCGGTCCTCTACATCTACGACGCGCTCTACAAGCAGGAGACGATCCAGCACGTGCTGGTGCGCCACGAGCAGGCGGCGGTGCACGCCGCCGACGGCTATGCGCGCGCGACCGGCGAGGTCGGCGTCGCGCTGGTCACCTCGGGCCCGGGCGTCACCAACGCCGTGACCGGCATCGCGACCGCCTACATGGACTCGATCCCGATGGTGATCATCACCGGCCAGGTGCCGACGCCGGCGATCGGCCTCGACGCGTTCCAGGAGTGCGACACCGTCGGCATCACGCGGCCGATCGTCAAGCACAACTTCCTGGTCAAGGACGTGCGCGACCTCGCGATGACGATCAAGAAGGCGTTCCACATCGCCCGCACCGGCCGGCCCGGGCCGGTCGTGGTCGACATCCCGAAGGACGTGTCGATGGCGACGCGCGCCGTTCCACTACCCGGCGAGCGTCGAGATGCGCTCGTACAACCCGGTCGCGCAAGGGCCACGGCGGGCAGATCAGCAAGGCGCGCGCAGCTGCTGCTCGGCGCCAAGCGCCCGTACATCTACACCGGCGGCGGCGTCGTCCTCGGCAACGCCTCGGCCGAGCTGCGCGCGCTGGTCGACCTGCTCGGCTTCCCGTGCACCAACACGCTGATGGGCCTGGGCGCCTATCCGGCGAGCGACCCGAAGTTCCTCGGCATGCTCGGCATGCACGGCACCTACGAAGCCAACATGACGATGCAGAACTGCGACGTCCTGCTCGCCGTCGGCGCGCGCTTCGACGACCGCGTGATCGGCAACCCGAAGCACTTCGCGTCGGTCGAGCGCAAGATCATCCACATCGACATCGATCCGTCGTCGATCTCCAAGCGCGTCAAGGTCGACATCCCGATCGTCGGCGACGTCAAGGACGTGCTGCACGAGCTGATCGCGCAGATCCGCGAGGTCGTCGCGCAAGCCCGACGTCAGGCGCTCTCGCCGTGGTGGGCGCAGATCAACGAGTGGCGCAAGAAGCGACTGCCTGGCGTACGCCGCAAGGCGCCGGCGACGTGATCAAGCCGCAGCACGTCGATCGAGACGCTCTGGGAGCTGACCAAGGACCGCGACGACCTACATCACCTCCGACGTCGGCCAGCACCAGATGTGGGCGGCGCAGTACTACCGCTTCGAGCGAGCCGCGCCGCTGGATCAACTCGGGCGGCCTCGGCACGATGGGCGTCGGCCTGCCGTACGCGATGGGCATCAAGCTCGCCAAGCCCGACGCCGAGGTCGTCTGCATCACCGGCGAAGGCTCGATCCAGATGTGCATCCAGGAGCTCTCGACCTGCCTGCAGTACCAGCACGCCGGTCAAGATCATCTCGCTCAACAACCGCTACCTCGGCATGGTGCGGCAGTGGCAGCAGATCGACTACGGCGGCCGCTACTCGCACAGCTACATGGACGCGCTGCCCGACTTCGTGAAGCTCGCCGAGGCCTACGGCCACGTCGGCATGCCGATCGACGAAGCCCGAGCGAGGTCGAGCCGGCGCTGCGCGAGGCGCTCGCGCCTGAAGGACCGCACCGTGTTCCTCGACGTCCGCACCGACCAGACCGAGAACGTCTGGCCGATGGTGCAGGCGGGCAAGGGCATCACCGAGATGCTGCTCGGATCGGAGGACCTCCGATGAAGCACATCATCGCAGTCCTCCTCGAGAACGAGGCCGGGCGCGCTGTCGCGCGTCGTCGCGCCTGTTCTCGGCGCGCGGCTACAACATCGAGACGCTCACCGTCGCGCCGACCGAGGACCCGTCGCTGTCGCGCATGACGATCGTCACCACCGGCTCCGACGAGGTCATCGAGCAGATCACCAAGCACCTGAACCGCCTGATCGAGGTGGTCAAGGTCGTCGACCTGACCGAGGGCGCGTACACCGAGCGCGAGCTGATGCTGATCAAGGTGCGCGCGGTCGGCAAGGAGCGCGACGAGATGAAGCGCATGGCCGAGATCTTCCGCGGCCGCATCATCGACGTCACCGAGAAGAGCTACACCGATCGAGCTGACCGGCGCCGCCGACAAGCTCGACGCCTTCCTCGAGGCGATCGACCGCAGCGCCATCCTCGAGACGGTGCGCACCGGCGTCGAGCGGCATCGGCCGCGGCGAGCGGATCCTGCGCGTCTGAAGCCAGCCATCACGCCAATCTCGAAGGAGAAACATCATGAAGGTCTATTACGACAAGGACGCCGACCTGAGCCTCGTCAAGGGCAAGAACGTCACCATCATCGGCTACGGCTCGCAGGGCCACGCGCACGCGCAGAACCTCACCGACAGCGGCGTCGAAGGTCACCGTCGGCCTGCGCAAGGGCGGCGCCTCGTGGGCCAAGGTCGAAGCAGGCCAAGATCAAGGTCGCCGAGGTCGGCCGATGCGGTCAAGGCGCGCCGACATCGTCATGATGCTGCTGCCCGACGAGCAGATCGCCGCGGTCTACAAGGACGACGTCGAGCCGCAACATCAAGCAGGGCGCGTCGCTCGCGTTCGCGCACGGCTTCAACGTCCACTACGGCCAGGTCGTGCCGCGCGCCGACCTCGACGTCTGGATGGTCGCGCCGAAGGCGCCCGGCCACACGGTGCGCTCGACCTACACGCAGGGCGGCGGCGTGCCGCACCTGATCGCCGTCCATGCCGACAAGTCCGGCAAGGCGCGCGACCTGGCGCTCAGCTACGCCGCGGCCAACGGCGGCGGCAAGGCCGGCGTGATCGAGACCAACTTCCGCGAGGAGACCGAGACCGACCTGTTCGGCGAGCAGGCCGTGCTCTGCGGCGGCACCGTCGAGCTGATCAAGGCCGGCTTCGAGACGCTGGTCGAGGCCGGCTACGCGCCCGAGATGGCCTACTTCGAGTGCCTGCACGAGCTGAAGCTGATCGTCGACCTGATCTACGAGGGCGGCATCGCCAACATGAACTACTCGATCTCGAACAACGCCGAGTACGGCGAGTACGTGACCGGGCCCGAAGATCATCGACGAGCGAGACGCGAGCAGGCGATGAAGCGAGTGCTCGAAGCGACATCCAGACCGGCGAGTACGCGCAAGAGCTTCATCATCGAGAACCGCGCCGGCGCGCCGACGCTGATGTCGCAGGCGCCGCCTGATCGCCGAGCACGCCGATCGAGGTGGTCGGCGAGAAGCTGCGCGCGATGATGCCGTGGATCAAGAAGAACCAGCCTGGTCGACCAGTCGCGCAACTGACGCCGCGCAGTCGCCGATGCCTCGAGCGCCTGAGCATCGATCGCACGCCGTCGACAGCGAGCTGCCCGACGACCGTCGTCGAGCCGCCGCCGCGGCCGCGCCGGAAGGGCATCTACATCCTGCCCAACCTGTTCACGCTCGGCGCGCTGTTCGGCGGCTTCTACGCGGTCGTGATGGCGATGAACGGCCGCTTCGAGCAGGTCGGCGCTACGGCGTCTTCGCGGCGATGGTGCTCGACAGCCTCGACGGCCGCGTCGCCCGCATGACCAACACGCAGAGCGTGTTCGGCGAGCACATGGACTCGCTCTCCGACATGGTCTCGTTCGGCGCCGCGCCGGCGCTGATCGCCTACGAGTGGGCGCTGCGCGGCCTCGGCAAGCCGGGCTGGATCGCCGCGTTCGTCTACTGCTCGTGCGCGGCGCTGCGCCTGGCGCGCTTCAACACCAACGTCGGCGTCGTCGACAAGCGCTTCTTCCAGGGCCTGCCGAGCCCGGCGGCGGCGGCGCTGGTGATGGGCTTCATCTGGCTGATGGACAACCAGGGCTTCACCGGCATCGAGGAGGGGCCGTGGCTCGGCTGGATCGACCTTCGCCTTCACGCTCTACGCCGGGCTGACGATGGTGACCAACGTGCCGTTCTACAGCTTCAAGGACCTGAGCATCAAGCGCTCGGTGCCGTTCGTCGTCATCGTCCTGATCGCCCTCGGCATCGCCGTCATCAACATCCACGTGCCGGGCGCGCTGTTCGGCCTGTTCGTCGTCTACGGCGTCTCGGGCTACGGCGTGTACGTCTGGAAGAAGATGAAGGGCAAGCCGGTGAGCGTGATTGCAACATCGACCGACGAACCCGACGAACAAGGGCTTGCACCGCTGAGACCGCGCTGCGCTATATTGACATCGTGACGTTCCGAATTCCGTTCCGCGCTGCTGCTTCTTCTTCGACCTTCAGGGCTCGCTGAACGACCTCGTCCCAACGTCTCGTCCAACCGGCCCGCTTGCAAACGCAGCGGGCCGTTTTGTTTTCTAGCGGAGGAATTGCCGTGACCGACCGCCTGTTCATCTTCGACACCACCTTGCGCGACGGCGAGCAATCGCCCGGCGCGTCGATGACCAAGGACGAGAAGCTGCGCATCGCGCGCCAGCTCGAGCGGCTCAAGGTCGACGTGATCGAGGCCGGCTTCGCGGCGTCGTCGAACGGCGACTTCGAGGCCGTGAAGGCGATCGCGCAGCGCGATCAAGGACTCGACCGTCTGCTCGCTGGCGCGCGCCAACGACCGCGACATCTAGCGCGCCGCCGAGGCGCTGCAAGGGCGGCGAGTCGACGCGCATCCACATCTTCATCGCCGACCAGCGACGCTGCACATGGAGAAGAAGCTGCGCATGACGCCGCGAGCAGGTGTTCGAGCAGGCGAAGCTGTCGGTGCGCTTCGCGCGCAACCTGTCGCGACGACGTCGAGTTCTCGCCCGAGGACGGCTACCGCTCCGACCCGGACTTCCTCTGCCGCGTGCTCGAGGCGGTGATCGCCGAGGGCGCGACGACGATCAACATCCCCGACACCGTCGGCTACGCGGTCCCCGAGCTGTACGGCGAGTTCATCCGCGACCTGCGCGACGCAGATCCCGAACTCCGACAAGGCGGTCTGGTCGGTGCACTGCCACAACGACCTCGGCATGGCGGTGGCGAACTCGCTCGCCGGCGTGAAGATCGGCGGCGCGCGCCAGGTCGAGTGCACGATCAACGGCCTCGGCGAGCGCGCCGGCAACTGCTCGCTCGAGGAGGTCGTGATGGCGGTGAAGACGCGCGCAGCGACTACTTCGGCCTCGAACTCGGCATCGACGCGACGCAGATCGTGCCGGCGTCGCGCCTGGTCGCGCAGACCACCGGCTTCGTCGTCCAGCCGAACAAGGCGGTGGTCGGCGCCAACGCGTTCGCGCACGCCTCGGGCATCCACCAGGACGGCGTGCTGAAGGCGCGCGACACCTACGAGATCATGCGCGCCGAGGACGTCGGCTGGGCCGCCAACAAGATCGTGCTCGGCAAGCTCTCGGGCCGCAACGCCTTCAAGCAGCGGCTGCAGGAACTCGGCATCGAGCTGGAGTCGGAGGCCGACGTCAACGCCGCGTTCGTCACGCTTCAAGGAGCTCGCCGACCGCAAGAGCGACATCTTCGACGAGGACATCCTCGCGCTGGTGATGGACGAGGCGGTGACCGCCGAGCACGAGCACTACCGGCTGCTCGCGCTGGCGCAGCACTCCGAGACGGGCGAGCGGCCGCAGGCGAGCGTCGCGTTCGCCGCCGGCGACGTCGAGCACCGCGCCGACGAGCGACGGCAACGGCCCGGTCGACGCCAGCCTGAAGGCGATCGAGTCGAAGGTCGCAAGTGGCGCCGAAATGCTGCTCTATTCGGTCAATGCCATCACCTCGGGCAGCACAGAATCGCAGGGCGAGGTGACGGTGCGCCTGCAGCACGGCGGCCGGGTCGTCAACGGCGTCGGCGCCGACCCGGACATCGTCGTCGCGTCGGCCAAAGCCTACCTGTCGGCGTTGAACAAGCTGCACAGCAAGATCGGAACGGGTCGCGGCCCAGGGCTGAGCCGGCTGCAGCGGCCTCGACAGAGGCCTGATTCCGTGGCTTCGGTCGCACTTGAGGAACAGCGCGCAAGCTTTTGATCTTGCGCGCTTTTTTGTCTCACCTAGACTCGCGCGCAGCCTGCCGCGAGGAAGAGCCTGTCGCTGACGTCGTCCCAAGTTTGCCACCGCGTCTTGCTGCTCGCCTGCGCCGCTGTGCGCCAGCGTGCCGCGCCGTCACCGGCGGCCGCGCCGCGAAGACGCCGCGCCGAGGCCGCCCAGCTGGCCAAGATCGCCGACGACGCCAACGTCCGTCAGGTGCTCGTGCGTCGCGCACCGGCACGGCGCGCTGCGCCGCGTCGCCGATCCGCGTCGAGCCGGCCACGTCCGTCGTTCGGCCAGCTGTCGGCCTGCACGACGCCGCCGATTCGCTCGAGCTCGAAGTCGAGCGTCGCGCTGGTCCTGGACCAGGACACCGAACGAGGTCCTGTTCAGCAAGAACTCGCGAGGCGGTGCTGCCGATCGCCTCGCTCACCAAGCTGATGACCGCGGTGGTCGTCACCGAGGCGCAGCCTGCCGCTCGACGAGATGCTCACGATCACCGACGACGACATCGACACCGAGAAGGGCAGCCGCTCGCGCCTGCAGGTCGGCACCCAGCTGACGCCGCGGCGAGATGCTGCACCTGGCGCTGATGTCGTCGGAGAACCGCGCCGCGCATGCGCTCGGCCGCAGCTACCCGGGCGGCCTCGCCGCCTTCGTCGCGGCGATGAACCGCAAGGCGCGCGAGCTCGGCATGAACGACACCCAGCTACGTCGAGCCGACCGGCCTGTCGAGCCGCAACCAGTCGAGCGCACGCGACCTGGCGACGCTGGTCAAGGCGGCGCACGAGTACCAGCTGATCCGCGAGCTCTCGACCTCGCCCGAGTACCATGGTCGAGGTCGGCAACCGCCGGCTCCAGTTCCGCAACACCAACGGCCTGGTGCGCAGAGCCCGAGTGGGACATCGGCCTGCAGAAGACCGGCTACATCTCCGAGGCCGGGCGCTGCCTGGTGATGCAGGCGCAAGCTGGCCGGGCCGCCAGCTGATCATGGTGTTCCTCGATTCGGCCGGCAAGTACTCGCGCATCGGCGACGCCGAGCGCGTGCGCACGCTGGATCAGCGCGTCGGCCTGCGCGTCGACCGGCCGCGCCGTGACGTCCAGGCCGCCGCTCGACGCAGCAGCGCCGCCGACGAGCGCGCTCGGCCCGGCGGCGCCGCGGCGTCTCAGCCGCGGTGCCCGAGCGCCGCCGAGATCTGCGCCGCGGTCGCCTTGCAGCCGCTCCAGCCAGGCTTCCTCGAGCCGGTCGGCCGGCGCCGAGATCGACAGGCCGGCGACCAGCTTGCCCTGGTCGTCGAGGATGCCGGCCGCCATGCAGCGCACGCCGAGCTCGAGCTCCTCGTCGTCGCGCGCCGTGCCGTGCTGGCTGCACGCGCGCCAGCTCGCGCTCGAGCGCGGCAGCTCGGTGATGCTGTTGCGCGTGTGGCCGGCCAGGCCGGTGCGCGTCGCGTAGGCGCGCACGCGCTGCGGGTCGTCGTGCGCCAGGAACAGCTTGCCGACCGACGTGAGGTGCAGCGGCGCGCGGCCGCCGATCGCGCGCACGACCTGCATGCCCGAGCGCTCGCTGTAGGTGCGCTCGATGTAGACGATCTCGTCGCCCTGGCGCATCGACAGGTTGACCGGCTGGTGCGTCAGCTTGTGCAGCTCGCGCATCGGCGCCGAGCGCGGCGTCGCGCACGTCGAGCCGCGCCTTGACCAGGTTGCCGAGCTCGAGCAGGCGCATGCCGAGCCGGTAGCTGCCGGCCTCGGGGCGGTCGACGAAGCGGCCGATCGTCAGGTCGTTGAGGATGCGGTGCGCGGTCGACGGATGCAGGCCGCTCTGCTCGCTGATCGCTCTTCAGCGACGACCGGGTCCTGGTGCGACGGCGAGCAGGTCGAGCAGGCCGAAGGCGCGCTCGAGCACCTGGATCGTGATGGTCGCGCTCCTCGCTCTTTCTGCATGGCCGATTCTGCTCATTCGGAGTTCTGCATCACGAACTTCGAACGGTCGGCGGTCGCTGCGCGCGCGCGCGACGCCGCTGCGCACCGCGCCTTCGAGCGTCGCCGGGTAGGGGCCGTCGACGTAGTCGCCGGCCGGCGAGCAGGCCCGGCGCGATCGCGCATCGGCGGCCGCGCGAGCCGCGGCGTGCAGCGCGAAGGTCGCGCGCTTCTCGGCCATCGTGCGGACGATCTCGAGCGGGCCGCGCAGGTAGCGGGCCAGCTCGCGCTGCGCCTGCGCCAGCGTCGCCGCTCGGTAGCGCGGCAGTGCCGCGCTCGACCCAGGCCGCGGCGCCGCTGACGACGAAGGCGAGCAGGCCCGGCTGCGCCGCCGAGCCGGCCGCGGTCGAAGACGAACTGCGCCGGCGCGTCGGCGTCGGACGCGCAGCGCGAGCATCGGCTCAGGCAGGCGTGCAGCCGGCGCTGCGCGCATAGACGGTGACGATCGGCTCGTAGCGCAGCGCGGCGGCGGTCGCGGCCCAGCCGGCGGCGTGCGGCCGCACCAGGCGCGCCGCCTCGACCGCGGCTGCGCGGCGACGACGACCGCGGTCGAACGTCTGCGCCGTCGACGCTGCCAGCCGACGCCGTCGCGGCTCGAGTCGCTGCGACGCGACTGCGCGAGCGCGGATCGTCGCCGCCGCGCGCTCGAGCCAGCGCCAGCGCCGGCGTCGGGAAGCAGCGCGCTCAGGCCGACGCGCGGCAGCAGCAGGTCGGCGGAGCCGGCGCCGGCTGAACAGCGCGTCGCTGCAGCACGCGCAGGAAGACCGGCGCGCTCGCCTGCGTCGGCCGGCGTGTTGAGCGCGGCGACGCAGAGCGGCTCGATCAGAGTCGCGCGCGCACCGCGGCCGGCAAGTCGCGCGGCCAGCGTCGGCGACGGTCGAGCCGCGGCGCGCAGCGAAAGCCGCGCAGCGCCCAGCCGGCGGCGGCGCACGCGAGCAGCGCGATCCGCTCGCGCCACGACCAGCCGCGCGCGGCGCGACGCGCCGCGGCGAAGGCCGGCAGCGGCGCGCCGGCGTGCAGCTGCAGGCCGCTGGCCGTCGGCGTCGACGCAGGCGCAGCGGCATGCGCACGGAGACGCCGGCCGCGTCGACGCCGACGCTGGCGCAGCAGGCGCAGCGTCTCGCGTAGGCGCCGATCAGGATGTGCTGGCCGTTGTCGAGCACGCTGCCGTGCAGACGACGTCGCGCGCGCGCGGCCGCCCGAGCTGCGGCGCCATCTCGAACAGCGTGACGCGCGTGCCCGCGCGGCGTCGCCTCGACCGCGGCGGCGAGCCCGGCCCAGCCGGCGCCGACGACGGCGACCGACGGCCGGCGTCGCATCAGCGGCCCGCGCCAGTTCGTGCGCATCGCGATCCAGAGCTTGCGCAGCGGCGTCAGCGAGATGCGCTGGTGCAGCACCTGGAAGTCGTCGGCCTCGATCTCGCGCAGCAGCGTGCGGTAGATGTTGGCCATCATCAGCCCGGGCTTCTGCGCGCGCGCGGTCGGCGTCGGGCAGCAGCGCGAGCGCCTCGTCGTAGCGTGCGATGTGCGCGCTCGGCCTGGAACTGCATCAGCGCCGTGAAGCGGTCGCTGTAGCGGCGCGGTCGAGGATCTCGTGCGCCTTGACGTCGAACTGCTGCAGCTCGCGCATCGGCAGGTAGATGCGGCCGCGGCGCGCGTCGTCGCCGACGTCGCGGATGATGTTGGTGAGCTGCATCGCCAGGCCGAGCCGGTGCGCGTAGTGCGACCGTCGCCGCGCTGCGTGCGGCCGAAGATGCTGGCCGCGACCTCGCCGACGACGCCGGCGACCAGGTGGCAGTAGCGCGCGCAGGCCGGCGAAGTCGAGGTAGCGCGACTGCGTCGAGGTCCATCTGGCAGCCGTCGATCACCGCGAGCAGATGCTGCGGCTCGATGCCGTAGTCGGCGGCGTGCGGCATCAGCGCCTTCATCACCGGATGGCTGGGCTGAGCCGGCGAAGCGCTGGCGCGACCTCGCTTGCGCCACCAGGCCAGCTTGGTCGCGGCGACGCCGGGGTCGCTGCACCTCGTCGACGACGTCGTCGACCTCGCGGCAGAAGGCATAGAAGGCGGTGATCGCGGCGCGCCGCGGCGGCGGCAGGAACAGGAAGGCGTAGTAGAAGCTCGAGCCGCTGCGCGGCGGCCTTCTCCTGGACGTACTGCTCGGGCGCGTCATGCGCTCGAGCGTCGGCGTCGGGCGCCGGCGAGCGTCGCGCGACCGTGCGCGCATGCGCAGCGCGCGCCAGGCGATCAGCCGGCGCGTCGCGCCAGCCGAGCGTCGGGCGGCGCGGCAGGCGTGGCGCAGCCGAGGCGCTCGATCTTCTCGAGCACGCGCAGGCCGCCCTGGACGACCAGGCGCAGCTCCCAGCCGGCGCGGCCGGCCGATCGCGTGCGACCAGCGGCGCGCCGCGCAGCATCAGCTCGCGCGCCCAGGCGACGAGCTCGGCGACCAGCGGCGCGCACCGCGGCGCTGTCGCGGCCGCGCGAGCAGCGTCGCTGGCTCGACGCCGTGGCGGCGCGCAGTCGGCGCGCGGCACGTAGAGCCGGCCGCGCGGCGTATCGACGCCGAGGTCCTGCCAGAAATTGGCGAGCTGCAGCGCGCGTGCAGATCGCGTCGGACTGCGCCAGCGCGCTCGGCGTCGTCGATGCCGTAGAGGTGCAGCAGCAGGCGGCCGATCGGGTTGGCCGAGCGGCGGCAGTAGTCGAGCAGCTCGGCGCGGTCGGCGTAGCGCGTCTGCTGCGACGTCCTGCGCGAACGCGTCGAGCAGGTCGGCCGAGCAGCGCACGGGCAGGCGATGCGCGGCGATGGCCCGCGCCAGCGGCTCGAACACCGTCGGCCAGCGCGGCGGACGGCGGCGCGCCGGCGCCGACCGCGCAGCGAGGTCGGCGCGATAGGCGGCCGAGGTCGGCGAGCGCGCTCGGCCGCGGGTCGCGTCGCCTTCGTCGGCGATGTCGTCGGCGGTGCGCGCGAAGCGGTAGATGGCCGCGATCGGCGGGCGCAGGCGCGGCGGGCAGAGCCAGGAAGCGACCGGAAAGTTCTCGTAGTGATCGACGCTCACCGGCATTGCCGATTCTGCGGCGCGATGCGCCCTGCGTCGTGCCGACGCGTCGAGCCGTGCGACGCGCCGGGACGCGGTAAGACTAGCGGGCTCAGCACAGGCTAGCAGAGCGCCCGCTCAATGCGGAAAGGCGCAGCAGGCTCCCGCTGTCCTTCCCACGCTCGCGCGGGTGGCGAAATTGGTAGACGCACCAGGTTTAGGTCCTGACGCCAGCAATGGCGTGTGGGTTCGAGTCCGACCCCGCGCACCAGCACCAGCTCATAGACGAGACAGACATCATGGCCGTTCAACGTTGAAACCCTCGACAAGCTCGAGCGCCGCATCACGCTGACGCTGCCGGCCGCCGACGATCAACTCCGAAGTCGAGTCGCGCCTGAAGACGCTCTCGCGCACCGTCAAGCGCCGACGGCTTCCGTCCCGGCAAGGTGCCGATGAGCGTGGTCGCGCAGCGCTACGGCTACTCGGTGCACTACGAGGTGCTGAACGACAAGGTCGGCCGAGGTCTTCTCGCGAGGCCGTCAACGAGGCCAAGCTGCGCGTCGCCGGCGCCGCCGCGCATCACCGAGAAGCGGAGGCGCCCGAGGGCGAGGTCGCCTTCGACGCGACCTTCGAGGTCTATCCCGAGGTCAAGATCGGCGACCTGTCGCAGGCCGAAGTCGAGCGCGTCGTCGACCGAGGTGACCGACGCCGCGATCGACAAGACGCATCGACATCCTGCGCAAGCAGCGCCGCACCTTCGCAGCAGCGGCCCGCCGGCGAGGCGCCGCCGACGGCGACCGCGTGACGATCGACTTCGAAGGCAAGATCGACGGCGTGCCGTTCGAAGGCGGCAAGGCCGAGGGCTTCCAGTTCATCGATCGGCGAAGGCCAGATGCTCGAGCAGTTCGACAGCGCCGTGCGCGGCATGAAGGCCGGCGACTCGAAGACCTTCCCGCTCCAGTTCCCGGCCGACTACCAGGGCAAGGACGTGGCCGGCAAGGAAGCCGACTTCATCGTCACCGCTGAAGAAGATCGAGGCCGCAGCACCTGCCCGAGGTCGAACGAGGCGTTCGCCAAGTCGCTCGGCATCGCCGACGGCACGGTCGAGGCGCTGCGCGCCGACGTCGGAAGAACCTCGAGCGCGAGGTCAAGTTCCGCGTCCTGGCGCGCAACAAGGCGAGCGTGATGGACGCGCTGGTCAAGGCGCGCCGAGCTCGAGGTGCCGAAGGCGCTGGTCGCCGGCGAGACCGAGCGCATGATCGAGCGACGCGCGCCGACCTGAAGAAGCGCGGCGTCAAGGACGCCGAGAACGGCGCCGATCCCGGCCGAGATGTTCCAGGCCGCAGGCCGAGCGGCGCGTCCGCCTCGGCCTGGTCGTCGGCCGAGCTGGTGCGCAGCCAGCAACCTGCAGGCCAAGCCCGAGCAGCTGCAGGCGCACATCGAGGAGCTGGCGCAGAGCTACGAGAAGCCGGCGCGAGGTGGTGCGCTGGTACCTGAGCGACCGCAAGCGCATGGCCGAGGTCGAGGCGGTCGTGGTCGAGAACAACGTCGCCGACTTCGTGCTCGAGCAAGGCCAAGGTCGACCGACAAGGCGCTGCCGTTCGACGAGCTGATGGCGAGCTGATCCGGGCTGGTCGCGACGGGCACTGGCGGCGAGTCGCGACGCTTCCGGCTTCGCTTGCCGTCGCATAATCGGCCCCGATCATGTCGATCACAGGAAACTTCGCAGGAGAGTTCCATGAGCGCGCTGGAAACCAACGGCCTGGGCATGGTGCCCGATGGTCATCGAGACGTCGGGCCGCGGCGAGCGCGCCTACGACATCTACAGCCGGCTGCTGCGCGAGCGGATCATCTTCCTGGTCGGCCCGGTCAACGACCAGACCGCCAACCTGGTGGTCGCGCAGCTGCTGTTCCTCGAGAGCGAGAACCCGGACAAGGACATCTCACCTCTACATCAACTCGCCCGGCGGCTCGGTCAGCGCCGGGCCTGGCGATCTACGACACGATGCAGTTCATCAAGCCCGACGTCTCGACGCATGTGCATCGGCATCGCCGCGCAGCATGGGCTCGTTCCTGCTGATGGCCGGCGCGAAGGGCAAGCGCTTCGCGCTGCCGAACTCGCGCGTCATGATCCACCAGCCGTCGGGCGGCGTCGCAGGGCCAGGCGACCGACATCGAGATCCACGCCCGCGAGATCCTCAAGACGCGCGAGCAGCTCAACGAGATCTACGCCGAGCGCACCGGCCAGCCGATCGAGAAGATCCGCGCCGACATGGAGCGCGACTTCTTCATGGACCCGGAGGAAGTCGAAGGCCTACGGCCTGATCGACCAGGTGCTCGACGCAACGCGGCGCGCTGACCGCGGCCTGAGCGCAAGCGCGCCGGCTGCAGGCGCGCGAGCAGCAACAACGCCGAACGGGGCCTTTCTCGCGGACGAAGGCCCGTTTTCTTTTCCACTATCATTGGTCAACGCCTCTGCTGCACGCCCGGCACCCACGTCCATGGCCGACAAAAAGGCTCCTCCAGCGAGAAGGTCCTGTACTGCTCGTTCTGCGGCAAGAGCCAGCACGAGGTGAAGAAGCTCATCGCCGGGCCGTCGGTGTTCATCTGCGACGAGTGCATCGAGCTCTGCAACGACATCATCCGCGACGAAGTGCCGGCCGACGGCGCCGATCGCGAAGTCCGCGAAGTCCGACCTGCCGATCGCCGAGCGAGATCAAGGCCAGCCTCGACCAGTACGTGATCGGCCAGGAGGTCGCCAAGCGCACGCTGTCGGTCGCGGTCTACAACCACTACAAGCGGCTCAAGCACATGAGCCGCACCAGGACGAGATCGAGCTCGCGAAGAGCAACATCCTGCTGATCGGCCCGACCGGCTCGGCAAGACGCTGCTCGCGCAGACGCTCGCGCGCCTGCTCAACGTGCCGTTCGTGATCGCCGACGCGACCACGCTGACCGAAGCCGGCTACGTCGGCGAGGACGTCGAGAACATCATCCAGAAGCTGCTGCAGAACTGCGGACTACGACGTCGAGCAGGCGCAGCGCGGCATCGTCTACATCGACGAGATCGACAAGATCGCGCGCAAGGCCGACAACCCGTCGATCACGCGCGACGTCTCGGGCGAGGGCGTGCAGCAGGCGCTGCTCAAGCTCGTCGAAGGCACGATGGCGCCGCGTGCCGCCGCAGGGCGGCCGCAAGCATCCGAACCAGGACTTCCTGCAGATCGACACGACCAACATCCTGTTCATCTGCGGCGGCGCGTTCGACGGCCTCGAGAAGGTGATCCAGAACCGCTCCGAGCAGTCGGGCATCGGCTTCGGCGCCACGGTGCACAGCAAGAGCGAGAAGCGCGTCTCCGAGGTGTTCCGCGAGGTCGAGCCCGAAGACCTGATCAAGTTCGGCCTGATCCCCGAGCTCGTCGGGCCGGCTGCCGGTCGTCGCGACGCTGGGCGAGCTGACCGAGGACGCGCTGGTGCGGATCCTGACCGAGCCGAAGAACGCGCTGGTCAAGCAGTACCAGAAGCTCTTCGCGATGGACGGCGTCGAGCTCGAGATCCGGCCGTCGGCGCTGGCGGCGATCGCCCGCAAGGCGCTGGCGCGCAAGATCGGCGCGCGCGGGCTGCGCTCGATCATGGAGCAGTCGCTGATCGACACCATGTTCGAGCTGCCGACGCTCGACGGCGTCGCCAAGGTCGTGCTCGACGAGCACACGATCGAAGACGAAGCCAAGCCGCTGCTCGTCTATCGCGAACAGGCCAAGGTCAGCGCCTGATGCGCAGACTGCTCGACTCCCGATCGGGCAGGTCTCCTGCACGGCGACGGCCTGCTCGGCCATCTTGTAAATCGACCGCTCGAGCCTCACATCGGCCTGAGAAAGAGAGGTTCCCCAATGTCCGGACATCCCGTTCTGCCCTGCCGAGCAAGATCACGCTGCCGCTGCTGCCGCTGCGCGACGTGGTCGTGTTCCCGCACATGGTGATTCCGCTGTTCGTCGGCCGCCCGAAGTCGATCAAGGCGCTCGAGGTCGCGATGGAAGCCGGCCGCCAGATCATGCTGGTCGCGCAGAAGGCCGCCGGCAAGGACGAGCCCAAGCCCGACGACATGTTCGAGGTCGGCTGCGTCTCGTAGCATCCTGCAGATGCTGAAGCTGCCCGACGGCACGGTGAAGGTGCTGGTCGAAGGCATGCAGCGCGCGCACCACGCACAGCATCAGCGACAACGGCGAGCACTTCGTCGCCGAAGTCACGCCGGTGCCGCCCGAGGCCGAGACGCAAGCGCGAGGTCGAGGCGCTGCGCCGCGCGGTGACGCAGCAGTTCGACCAGTACGTCAAGCTCAACAAGAAGATCCCGCCCGAGATCCTGACCTCGATCGCCGGCATCGACGACGCCGGCCGCCTGGCCGACACGATCGCCGCGCACCTGCCGCTCAAGCTCGAGAACAAGCAGTCGGTGCTCGACCTCGTCGACGTCGGCAAGCGCCTCGAGAAGCTGCTCGAGCAGCTCGAGCACGAGGTCGACATCCTGCAGGTCGAGAAGCGCATCCGCGGCCGCGTCAAGCGGCAGATGGAGAAGAGCCAGCGCGAGTACTACCTGAACGAGCAGGTCAAGGCGATCCAGAAGGAGCTCGGCGACGGCGAAGAAGGCGCCGACATGGAAGAGCTCGAGAAGAAGATCATCGCCGCCAAGCATGCCCAAGGAAGCGCGCAAGAAGGCCGACGCCGAGCTCAAGAAGCTCAAGCTGATGTCGCCGATGTCGGCCGAGGCGCACGGTCGTGCGCAACTACATCGACACGCTGGTCAACCTGCCCTGGAGCGAAGAAGACCAAGATCAAGCACGACCTCGGCGTTCGCCGAGACGGTGCTCGAACGAGGACCACTACGGCCTCGAGAAGGTCAAGGACCGCATCCTCGAGTACCTCGCGGTGCAGCAGCGCGTCGACAAGGTCAAGGCGCCGATCCTGTGCCTGGTCGGGCCTCCGGGCGTCGGCAAGACCTCGCTCGGCCAGATCGATGGCGCGCGCGACCGGCCGCAAGTTCGTCCGCATGGCGCTCGGCGGCGTGCGCGACGAGGCCGAGATCCGCGGCCACCGCCGCACCTACATCGGCTCGATGCCGGGCAAGGTGCTGCAGAGCCTGACGCAAGGTCGGCACGCGCAATCCGCTGTTCCTGCTCGACGAGATCGACAAGCTCGGCATGGACTTCCGCGGCGATCCGTCGTCGGCGCTGCTCGAGGTGCTCGACCCCGAGCAGAACCACACCTTCAGCGACCACTACGTCGAGGTCGACTTCGACCTGTCCGACGTGATGTTCGTCGCCACCTCGAACTCGATGAACATCCCGCCGGCGCTGCTCGACCGGATGGAAGTGATCCGCCTGCCGGGCTACACCGAGGACGAGAAGGTCAACATCGCGCTGCGCTACCTGCTGCCCAAGCAGGCGAAGAACAACGGCGTCAAGGACGAGGAGCTCGAAGTCACCGAAGCGGCGGTGCGCGGCATCATCCGCTACTACACGCGCGAGGCCGGCGTGCGCTCGCTCGAGCGCGAGATCTCGAAGATCTGCCGCAAGGTGGTCAAGGCGATCCAGCTCAAGCAGGTCGAGCGGCAAGGTCGTCGTCACCGAGGAGAACCTCAACGACTACCTGGGCGTGCGCAAGTTCGACTACGGCCAGGCCGAGAAGGAGAACCAGGTCGGCCAGGTCGTCGGCCTCGCGTGGACCGAGGTCGGCGGCGACCTGCTGACGATCGAGGCGGCGGTGATGCCCGGCAAGGGCAACATCATCCGCACCGGCTCAGCTCGGCGACGTGATGAAGGAGTCGGTCGAGGCCGCGCGCTCGGTGGTGCGCAGCCGCGCGCGCGCGCCTGGGCATCAAGGACGAGATGTTCGAGAAGCGCGACGTCCACATCCACGTGCCCGACGGCGCGACGCCCAAGGACGGGCCGAGCGCCGGCGCGGCGATGACGACGGCCTTCGTCTCGGCGCTGACCGGCATCCCGGTGCGCGCCGACGTCGCGATGACCGGCGAGATCACGCTGCGCGGCGAGGTCACGGCGATCGGCGGCCTGAAGGAGAAGCTGCTCGCGGCGCATCGCGGCGGCATCAAGACCGTGCTGATCCCGGAGGAGAACGTCAAGGACCTGCAGGACATCCCGGAGAACGTGAAGAACCAGCTCGAGATCGTGCCGGTCAAGTGGATCGACCAGGTGCTCGAGATCGCGCTCGAGTCGCGTGCCGCAGGCCGTTGCCCGGACGAAGAGCCGGCCAAGGCCGAGCCAGGCGGCAGCCGGCCGCCGCGCGGCGCCGGTGCCGCCGGGCGGCGACGTGCCTGACGCATTGACGCGCGGCGTGGCGGCGCGCGCCGGCGCGAGCCCGCCGGCATGCCGCTATACTTGCGGCCTGCGTCGCCAGGGCATTCGGCCAGCGCCCGGCTCGAACGATGCGGGAGTAGCTCAGTTGGTAGAGCGCAACCTTGCCAAGGTTGAGGTCGAGGAGTTCGAGACTCTTCTCCCGCTCCAGACAGAAGATGAAGGAAGCCTCGGCTTCCCCTTTTTATCGACGAGTCAGGCGGCGCGGTAGCAAAGCGGTTATGCACCGGATTGCAAATCCGAGTAGGTCGGTTCGACTCCGGCCCGCGCCTCCACCTCCATGACTCCGATCCTCTACGGCATCCTGAACTGCGACAGCGTCAGCGGGCCCGTGCCTGGCTGAGCGACGCAGCGGATCGCCGTCGCGTTCCACGACTTCAAGAAGGGCGGCGTGCCGCCAGCTCGGCTCGATGCCTGGATCGCCGCGAGTCGGCTGGGAGGCGCTGGTCAATCGCAGGGGAACCACCTGGCGCCAGCTCGACGAGGCGTGCGCGCCGCGGTGGCCGACTCTCCGCGGCCCGCGTGCTGATGCTCGCCCAGCCGAGCGTGATCAAGCGGCCGGTCATCGAATGGCCGGCAGGGGCGGTGACGGTCGGCTTCGAGCCCGAGCGCTGGCCGGTTCGCCATGAGCCGGCGCGCCCGCGCGCCCGGCCCGCCGCGCTCGCACCCTAGATCGCACTTGCTTGCCCGGGTGACGGAATTGGTAGACGTGGCGGGCTTAAAACTCGCAGTCGAAAGGCGTGCGGGTTCGAGTCCCGCCCTGGGCACCAGCGATTTTTCGTCCCTCGATCACGGGATTCAGGCCGCGAATTGCTGAACGTAAGCGACGCAGCACTCCTTCTCGACTACCATTTTGTCGATGACCCTCAAACCGGCAGCCGCACTGGTCTCTTGCATCGCGCTGCTGGCTGGTTGCAGCTCTTCCGCGCCGGCGACGCCTCCCGTCTCGCCGGGCGGCGGCGCCAGCGAACTACGAGAAATCGATCGTCAATTACGTTCGATCGACGATCAGGGACCGCAGCGCGACCGCGAGCTCGACATCGGCAAGCGCCGAGCCCGGCGGCTGTCCGGTCGGCGGCCACGTCACCTCGCAGCGGGGCTGGGTGGTTCCGGTCATCTATGCCGCCCGCGGCGGCAGCCTGACCGGCAAGGAGGCGATTCAACATCACCGGCAAGGCGTACTACTTCTGGTTCCGCGAGGACACGATCTACGGGTCACGCGCCCCGAGCTCTGTCCCTGAGCCGCAACGGCTGATTCCTCGCGCCGGGAGGCGCGCAGGCCCTGCGGAGGCTAAAATCATCGGCTCGTTCGATCGTCCCTCGCGACAGGAGCAGCCTCGATGAAAGTTCTCGTCCCGGTCAAGCGCGTCGTCGACTACAACGTCAAGGTGCGCGTCAAGTCCGACGGCAGCGGCGTCGACATCGCCAACGTCAAGATGAGCATGAACCCGTTCGACGAGATCGCCGTCGAAGAGGCGGTGCGCACTGAAGGAGAAGGGCGTCGTCACCGAGGTGATCGCCGTCTCGTGCGGCGTCACGCAGTGCCAGGAAACGCTGCGCACGGCGATGGCGATCGGCGCCGACCGCGCCATCCTGGTCGAGACCGACCGAAGAGCTGCAGCCGCTCGCGCGTCGCCAAGCTGCTGAAGGCGCTGGTCGACAAGGAGCAGCCCGGCCTCGTGATCCTCGGCAAGCAGGCGATCGACGACGACTGCAACCAGACCGGCCAGATGCTGGCCGCGCTGCTCGACCTGCCGCAGGCCACCTTCGCCTCGAAGGTCGAGATCGCCGACGGCAAGGCCACGGTCACGCGCGAGGTCGACGGCGGCCTCGAGACGCTGAAGATCAAGCTGCCGGCGGTCGTCACCACCGACCTGCGCCTGAACGAGCCGCGCTACGTGACGCTGCCCAACATCATGAAGGCGAAGAAGAAGCAGATGGACATCCTGAAGCCCGCCGACCTCGGCGTCGACGTCAAGCCGCACCTGAAGACGCTCAAGGTGAGCGAGCCGCCCAAGCGCGGCGCCGGCGTCAAGGTGCCCGACGTGCGCGACGCTGGTCGCCAAGCTGAAGAACGAAGCGAAGGTGATCTGAGATGGCTGAACATCAAGGCGCTCGTCGTCGCCGAGCACGACAACGCCGGCGTCCAGCCCGGCCACCCTCAACACCGTCACCGCCGCCGGCACAGCTGCGGCGGCGACGGTCCACGTGCTGATCGCCGGCGCGGGCTCGGCCGGCGCGGCGGCCGCCGCCGCGGCGATCGGCGGCGTCGCCAAGGTGCTGCACGCCGACGCGCGAGCAGTTCGCGCACGGCCTGGCCGAGAACGTCGCCGCGCAGGTGCTGGCGCTGGCCGCCGGACTACACGCACATCCTGTTCGCCGGCCACCGCTGTCGGGCAAGAACATCTCGCCGCGCGTCGCCGCCAAGCTCGACGTCGGCCAGATCTCCGACATCACCAAGGTGCGTCGCGCCCGACACCTTCGAGCGCCCGATCTACGCCGGCAACGCCATCGCCACGGTGCAGAGCCTCGACCCGGTCAAGGTCGATCACCGTGCGCACCACCGGCTTCGATCCGGCGCCCGCGACCGGCGGCTCGGCCGCGGTCGAGACGCTGCAGCCGCGGTCGCCGACTGCCGGCAAGGTCGAGCTTCGTCGGCTCCGAGATCGCGAAGAACGACCGGCCCGAGCTCACCGCGGCCAAGATCATCGTCTCGGGCGGCCGCGCGCTCGGCTCGAGCGACAAGTTCAACGAGGTGCTGACGCCGCTCGCCGACAAGCTCGGCGCCGCGCTCGGCGCCAGCCGCGCCGCGGTCGACGCCGGCTACGCGCCGAACGACTGGCAGGTCGGCCAGACCGGCAAGATCGTCGCGCCGCAGCTCTACATCGCGGTCGGCATCAGCGGCGCGATCCAGCACCTGGCCGGCATGAAGGACTCGAAGGTCATCGTCGCGATCAACAAGGACGCCGGAGGCGCCGATCTTCAGCGTCGCCGACTACGGCCTCGAGCCAGGACCTGTTCACCGCCGTGCCCGAGCTCGTCAAGGCGCTCTGAGGCTCGCCATCAGGCCCGGCCCGCTCGCCCGATCGATCGGCCGACGGGCTTTCGTCGCGCCTGCGCTTCGCTGCGCGCTCGTTCACGGAGAGTCACGCCATGAGCTACATCGCACCCGTCAAGGACATGCTGTTCTGCATGAAGGAGCTCGCCGACCTCGAGGCCGATCGCCAAGCTGCCGGGCTTCGAGGACGCCGGCCTCGACACCGCCCAGGCGGTGCTCGAGGAGTGCGCGCGCTTCAGCCAGGAAGTGCGTCGCGCCGCTCAACCGCGAAGGCGACGTCAATCCGTCGTCGTGGAAGGACGGCGTGGTGACGACGACGCCCGGCTTCAAGGAGGCGTTCCGCCAGTTCGGCGAGGGCGGCTGGCAGGGCCTGCAGCATCCGGCCGAGTTCGGCGGCCAGGGCCTGCCGAAGACGATCGGCGCGGCCTGCATCGAGATGATCAACAGCGCCAACCTGAGCTTTTCGCTCTGTGCCCGCTGCTGACCGACGGCGCGATCGAGGCGCTGCTCGACCGCCGGCACGCGCCGAGCAGCAGGAGCGCTTCATCCCGAAGATGATCTCCGGCGAGTGGACCGGCACGATGAACCTGACCGAGCCGCAGGCCGGCTCCGACCTCGCCCTGGTGCGCACCCGCGCCGAGCCGCATCGGCGACGGCCGCTACAAGATCTTCGGCACCAAGATCTTCATCACCTACGGCGAGCACGACATGGCCGAGAACATCGTCCACCTCGTGCTCGCGCGCGTCGCCGGCGCGCCCGAGGGCGTGAAGGGCATCAGCCTGTTCATCGTGCCCGAAGTTCCTGGTCAACGCCGACGGCTCGCTCGGCGCGCGCAACGACGCGCTGGTGCGTCAGCATCGAGCACAAGCTCGGCATCAAGGCGAGCCCGACCGCGGTGCTGCAGTTCGGCGACCAGGGCGGCCCGGGCTCGACGGCCCGGGCGCGATCGGCACGCTGATCGGCGAGGAGAACCGCGGCCTCGAGTACATGTTCATCATGATGAACGCGGCGCGCTACGCGGTCGGCATGCAGGGCATCGCGCGTCGCCGAGCGCGCCTACCAGCAGGCCGCGGCGTTCGCGCAGCGAGCGGGTGCAGTCGCGCCCGGTCGACGGCTCGGTCGCCGGCAGCGCGACCGATCATCCACCACCCCGACGTGCGCCGCATGCTGATGACGATGCGCGCCTACACCGAGGGCTGCCGCGCGCTGGCGCTCGTCGCCGCGGCGGCGTTCGACGCCGCGCACCACCACCCGGATGCCGACGGTGCGCAAGCAGAACCAGGCCTTCTACGAGTTCATGGTGCCGCTGGTGAAGGGCTACAGCACCGAGATGAGCATCGAGGTCGCGAGCCTGGGCGTGCAGGTGCACGGCGGCATGGGCTTCATCGAGGAGACCGGCGCCGCGCAGTACCTGCGCGACGCGCGGATCCTGACGATCTACGAAGGCACGACCGCGATCCAGGCCAACGACCTGGTCGGCCGCAAGACCGCGCGCGACGGCGGCCGGACGGCCAAGGCGCATCGCCGCGCAGATCGCGCGCGACCGAGGCCGAGCTCGCGGCGAGCGCGACAGCGCCGCGGCCCGCGCGATGCTGCAAGCGCCTGCAGCGCCGGCGCGCGAGGCCTTCGAGCAGGTGGTCGACTTCGTCGTCGCGCGAGACGCAAGGCCAACCCGAACGCCGTGTTCGCCGGCTCGGTGCCCTACCTGATGCTCGGCCGGCAACGTGATGGCCGGCTGGCAGATGGCGCGCGCGCTGCTCGTTGCCGAGACGGCAGCTCGCCGCGGGCGACGGCGACGCCGCGTTCCTGAAGGCCAAGGTCGCGACCGCGCGCTTCTACGCCGAGCACCTGCTCGAGCAAGGCGCCGGGCCATGCGCGACGCGATCGTCGACGGGCGCCGAGAGCGTCACCGCGCTGGCGCTCGAAGCGTTCTGAGCTCCGTCGCGACCGCCTCGCCAGCGAACGCCGCATGCCGCTGCCCGCCGTCCTGCGCAATCCTGCCGCTGCCGATCATCGGCGCGCCGCTGTTCATCATCAGCAACCCCAAGCTCGTGATCGCGCAGTGCAAGGCCGGCGTCGTCGGCGCGATGCCGGCGCTCAACGCGCGGCCGGCGGAGCAGCTCGACGAGTGGCTGGCCGAGATCACCGAGACGCTCGCCGCGCTACGACCGCGCGCACCCCGACCGGCCGGCGGCGCCGTTCGCGATCAACCAGATCGTGCACAAGAGCAACGACCGGCTCGAGCACGACATGGCAGGTGTGCGCGAAGTACAAGGTGCCGATCATCATCACCTCGCTCGGCGCGCGCACCGACGTCAACGACGCGGTGCACGGCTGGGGCGGCGATCGTGCTGCACGACATCATCAACAACACCTTCGCGCAGGAAGGCGATCGAGAAGGGCGCCGACGGCCTGATCGCGGTCGCTGCCGGCGCCGGCGGCCATGCCGGCGTGAAGAGCCCGTTCGCGCTGATCGCAGGAGATCCGCGAGTGGTTCGACGGCCCGCTCGCGCTCTCGGGCGCGATCGCCACCGGCGGCGCGGTGCTCGCCGCGCAGGCGATGGGCGCCGACTTCGCCTACATCGGCTCGGCCTTCATCGCCACCGAGGAGGCGCGCGCCGCCGACGCCTACAAGCAGATGATCGTCGACGAGCACGCAGCGACGACATCGTCTACTCGAGCCTCTTCACCGGCGTGCACGGCAACTACCTGAAGGGCTCGATCCGCGCCGCCGGGCTCGACCCCGACACGCTGCCCGAGAGCGACCCGAGCAAGATGAACTTCGGCGGCGACGCGAGCGAAGGCCTGGAAGGACATCTGGGGCTGCGGCCAGGGCATCGGCGCGGTCAAGCAGGTCGTGCCGGCGCGCGGTGCTGATCGCGCGGCTGGCGCGCGAATACGAGGAAGCGCGCGCCGCAGTGCCTGCGTCGCCGGCACGCGCAGCCGGCAGCGCCTCGCGGCATCGGTCGGGTCACTGGGCGAGTGCTACAGTCGCGCCGTGACCTGACGGTCCTTCCTGTCGCCCTTGCCGGCAGCAGTGAAGGCGGGTCGCTAATCCGCCAGCCGGCGAAGCCGGGCCGCGGAAGGTTTGACAACCCACTGCAGCGCCGGAAACCGGTGCGAAAGGTGAGCGAAATGATGCAGGAAAACAGGGCGAACTCGTACCTGTTCGGCGGCAATGCGCCGTACGTCGAGGAGACTGTACGAGGCCTACCTCGACAACCCCGGCTCGCGTGCCCGACAAGTGGCGCGCGTACTTCGACGCGCTGCAGAACGTTCCCGCCGCCGACGGCATCGAGCGCGCGCGACGTGGCGCATGCGCCGGTGGTCGAATCGTTCGCCCAGCGCGCCAAGGCCAACGCCTTCGGCAGCCAAGGCCTCGCGGCGACAGACCTGGCGATCGCCCGCAAGCAGGTCCACGTCCAGTCGCTGATCGCCGCCTACCGCATCGCTCGGCTCGCGCTGGGCCGACCTCGACCCGCTGAAGCGCACCGGAGCGGCCGAAGATCCCCGAGCTCGAGCCGGCGTTCTACGACCTCGACCGAGGCCGACATGGACATCGCGTTCAGCGCCACGAACACCTACTTCACGACCGCCGAGAACATGACGCTGCGCGAGATCGTGCAGGCGCTGCGCGAGACCTACTGCGGCACGATCGGCGCCGAGTACATGCACATCACCGAGCCGACCGAGAAGCGCTGGTGGCAGCAGCGGCTCGAGTCGATCCGCTCCAAGCCGAGCTTCACGCCGCGAGCAGAAGATGCACATCCTCGACCGCCTGACCGCGGCCGAGGGCCTCGAGCGCTACCTGCACACCAAGTACGTCGGCCAGAAGCGCTTCTCGCTCGAAGGCGGCGAGAGCTTCATCGCCTCGATGGACGAGCTCGTGCAGCGCGCCGGCGGCAAGGGCGTGCAGGAGATCGTGATCGGCATGGCGCACCGCGGCCGCCTCGAACGTGCTGGTCAACACGCTGGGCAAGATGCCGCAAGGACCTGTTCGCCGAGTTCGACCACACGGCGCCGGAAGACCTGCCCTCGGGCGACGTCAAGTACCACCAGGGCTTCTCGAGCGACATCACGACGCCCGGCGGCCCGGTGCACCTGAGCCTGGCGTTCAACCCGTCGCACCTCGAGATCGTCAACCCGGTCGTCGAAGGCTCGGTCAAGGCGCGCCTCGACCGCCGCGGCGACACGGAGGGCGACACGGTGCTGCCGGTGCATCGTGCACGGCGACGCCGCCTTCGCCGGCCAGGGCGTCGTGATGGAGACGCTGGCGCTGGCGCAGACGCGCGGCTACTACACCGGCGGCACGGTGCACATCGTCATCAACAACCAGATCGGCTTCACCACCAGCGACCCGCGCGACTCGCGCTCGACGCTGTACTGCACCGACGTCGTCAAGATGATCGAGGCGCCGGTGCTGCACGTGAACGGCGACGACCCCGAGGCGGTCGTGCTGTGCACGCCAGCTCGCGCTCGACTACCGCCAGGAGTTCAACAAGGACGTCGTCGTCGACATCGTCTGCTTCCGCAAGCTCGGCCACAACGAGCAGGACACGCCGGCGCTGACGCAGCCGCTGATGTACAAGAAGATCGCCCAGCACCCCGGCACGCGCAAGCTCTACGGCGACAAGCTGGTCGCGCAGGGCGTGCTGCCGCGCCGACGGCGCCGGACGACGATGGTCAAGGCGCTACCGCGCCGCGCTCGACGCCGGCAAGCACACGCGTCGACCCGGTGCTGACCAACTACAAGAGCAAGTACGCGGTCGACTGGGCGCCGTTCCTCGGCAAGAAGTGGACCGACGCCGCCGACACCGGCGCTGCCGCTGGCCGAGATCGAAGCGCCTGGCCGAGCGCATCACCACGGTGCCGGCCGAACTTCAAGGTCGCATCCGCTGGTCGAGAAGGTGCTCGCCGACCGCGCGGCGATGGGCCGCGGCGAGATCAACGTCGACTGGGGCATGGGCGAGCACCTCGCCTTCGCCTCGCTGGTCGCGAGCGGCTACGCGGTGCGCCTGTCGGGCGAGGACTGCGGCCGCGGCACCTTCACGCACCGCCATGCCGGTGCTGCACGACCAGAACCGCGAGAAGTGGGACGAAGGCACCTACATCGCCGCTGCAGCACGTCGGCCGACGAGCCAGGCGCCGTTCGTCGTGATCGACTCGCTGCTGTCCGAGGAGGCGGTGCTCGGCTTCGAGTACGGCTACGCCAGCGCCGAGCCGAACACGCTGGTGATCTGGGAAGCGCAGTTCGGCGACTTCGCCAACGGCGCGCAGGTCGTGATCGACCAGTTCATCGCCTCGGGCGAGGTCAAGTGGGGCCGCGCCAACGGCCTGACGCTGATGCTGCCGCACGGCTACGAGGGCCAGGGCCCCGAGCACTCGCTCGGCGCGCCTCGAGCGCTTCATGCAGCTCGCGGCCGACAACAACATGCAGGTCGTGCAGCCGACCTCGGCGAGCCAGATCTTCCACGTGCTGCGCCGGCAGATGGTGCGCATGTTCCGCAAGCCGCTGATCATCATGACGCCGAAGTCGCTGCTGCGCGAACAAGGACGCGACCTCGCCGCTGTCCGAGTTCACCAAGGGCGAGTTCAAGACCGTGATCGGCCGAGCACAGCGCCGAGATCGACGCCGACAAGGTCAAGCGCGTGATCGCCTGCTCGGGCAAGGTCGTACTACGACCTGGTCAAGACGCGCGCCGAGAAGAAGGCGCTCGACGTCGGCGATCATCCGCGTCGAGCAGCTCTACCCGTTCCCGCACAAGGCCTTCGCGGCCGAGATGAAGAAGTACCCGAACGCGACCGAGGTCGTGTGGTGCCAGGACGAGCCGCAGAACCAGGGCGCCTGGTTCTTCGTGCAGCACTACATCCACGAGAACATGATCGAAGGCCAGAAGCTCGGCTACGCCGGGCCGCGCCGGCGTCGGCGTCGCCGGCGGTGGGCTACGCGCACCTGCACCAGGAGCAGCAGAAGGCGCTGCTCGAGCAGGCGCTTCGGCAAGCTCAAGGGCTTCGTGCTGACCAAGTGAACCGAACGTCGCAGCTGCAGCGACTGGCGCTGCGCGACGCAGACCGATCGCGGCAGCCACGCACGTCGACTCACGAGAAAGAATCATGGCAATCGTTGAAGTCAAGGTCCCGCAACTGTCCGAGTCGGTGGCCGAAGCCACGCTGCTGCAGTGGAAGAAGAAGCCCGGCGAAGCGGTGGCGATGGACGAGATCCTGGTCGAGATCGAGACCGACAAGGTCGTGCTCGAAGTGCCGGCGCCCGCCGCCGGCGTGCTCGCGCAGCTCGTCAAGAACGACGGCGAGCAGCTGCGTCAGCGACGAGGTGATCGCGCAGGATCGACACCGAAGGCGAGGCGGCGCGGCGCTGCAGCCGGCGCGAGCCGCCGGCCGGCCGCGCGCCGGCGCGCAGTAGCCGCGGCTGCTCGGCCGCGACGCCGCGACGCGGCAGGCCGAGTCGGACGTCGCGATGCCGGCCGCCGCCAAGCTGATGGCCGACAACCAGCTCGCCGCCGGCTCGGTGCGCCGGCACCGGCAAGGACGGCCGCGTGACCAAGGGCGACGTGCTGGGCGCGCTCGCAGGCGGCGCGAAGCCGCGCCGCGCATGCGCGCCGCGCCGTGCCAGCGCCGCTGCCAGCGGCGCCGGCGCGCGCCGCTGCCGGCCGGTGGCCGCGCCGGTGCCGCGCGCCAACCTCGGCGACCGCCCCGAGCAGCGCGTGCCGATGAGCCGCCTGCGCGCGCGCATCGCCGAGCGCCTGCTGCAGTCGCAGTCGACCAACGCCATCCTGACCACGTTCAACGAAGTCGAACATGGCGCCGGTGATGGAGATGCGCAAGCGCTTCCAGGAGAAGTTCGAGAAGGAGCACGGCGTCAAGCTCGGCTTCATGAGCTTCTTCGTGAAGGCGGCGGTCGCCGCGCTGAAGAAGTACCCGGTGCATCAACGCCGTCGGTCGACGGCAACGACATCGTCTACCACGGCTACTTCGACATCGGCATCGCGGTCGGCTCGCCGCGCGGCCTGGTGGTGCCGATCCTGCGCAACGCCGACCAGATGAGCTTCGCCGACATCGAGAAGAAGATCGCCGAGTTCGGCAAGAAGGCGCAGCGACGGCAAGCTCTCGCTCGACGACCTGACCGGCGGCACGTTCTCGATCTCCAACGGCGGCGTGTTCGGCTCGATGCTGTCGACGCCGATCATCAACCCGCCGCAGTCGGCCATCCTCGGCGTGCACGCGACCAAGGACCGCGCGGTGGTCGAGAACGGCCAGATCGTGGTGCGCCCGATGAACTACCTGGCGATGAGCTACGACCACCGCATCATCGACGGCCGCGAGGCCGTGCTGGGCCTGGTGGCGATGAAGGAAGCGCTGGAAGATCCGGCCCGCCTGCTGTTCGACATCTGAGGCAGGCGACCATGAGCAACAACATTCGACGTCGTCGTCATCGGCGGCGGCCCGGGCGGCTACATCGCCGCGATCCGCGCCGCGCAGCTCGGCTTCAACACCGCCTGCATCGACGAGTGGAAGAACGACAAGGGCGGCCCGGCGCCCGGCGGCACCTGCACCAACGTCGGCTGCATCCCGTCGCAAGGCGCTGCTGCAGTCGAGCGAGAACTTCGAGCACGCCGGGCATCACTTCGCCGACCACGGCATCGGGCGTCAGGACCTGAGCATCGACGTCGCGAAGATGCTCGGCGCGCAAGGACACGGTCGTGAAGCAGAACAACGACGGCATCCTGTACCTCGTTCAAGAAGAACAAGGTCACGTTCTTCCACGGCCGCGGCTCGTTCGTCGAAGGCGGGCGACGGCGGCTACGAGATCGCGGTCGCCGGCGCAAGCCGAGACGCTGACCGCGCAAGCACGTGATCGTCGCCACCGGCTCGAACCCGCGCGCGCTGCCCGGCGCGGCCTTCGACGAAGAGAACATCCTGTCGCAACGACGGCGCGCTGCGCATCCCGGCGGTGCCGAAGACGCTCGGCGTGATCGGCTCGGGCGTGATCGGCCTCGAGATGGGCTCGGTCTGGCGCCGCCTCGGCGCCGAGGTCACGGTGCTCGAGGCGCTGCCGACCTTCCTCGGCGCGGTCGACGAGCAGATCGCCAAGGAAGCGCAGAAGGCCTTCACCAAGCAGGGCCTGAAGATCGAGCTCGGCGTCAAGATCGGCGAGGTCAAGACGCGGCAAGAAGGGCGTGAGCGTCGCCTACACCGACGCCAAGGGCGAGGCGCAAGACGCTCGAGGTCGACAAGCTGATCGTCTCGATCGGCCGCGTGCCGAACACGATCGGGCTGAACGCCGAGGCGGTCGGGCCTGAAGCTCGACGAGCGCGGCGCGATCGTGGTCGACGACGACTGCCGCACCAACCTGCCGAACGTCTGGGCGATCGGCGACGTGGTGCGCGGCCCGATGCTGGCGCACAAGGCCGAAGAAGAGGGCGTCGGCGGTGGCCGAGCGCATCGCCGGCCAGCACGGCGCACGTCGACTTCAACACCGTGCCCGTGGGTGATCTACACCATCGCCCGAGATCGCCTGGGTCGGCCAGACCGAGCAGCAGCTGAAGGCCGCCGGGCCGCGCCTACAAGGCCGGCACCTTCCCGTTCATGGCCAACGGCCGCGCGCGCGGCGCTGGGCGACACGACCGGCATGGTGAAGTTGCTCGCCGACGCGAAGACCGACGAGATCCTGGGCGTGCACATCGTCGGCCCGTATGGCCTCGGAGCTGATCTCCGAGGCGGTGGTGGCGATGGAGTTCAAGGCCAGCGCCGAGGACATCGCGCGCATCTGCCACGCGCACCCGTCGCCTGAGCGAAGCGACCAAGGAAGCGGCGCTGGCGGTCGACAAGCGCACGCTGAACTTCTGAGCTCGCCGAGCGCGTGCCAGTCCGCCAGCTCTACGAAGCGACGCTCGCCGAGCGCGGCTACACGGCCGATCCGGCGCAGCTGCGCGCGATCGATGCGCTGGAGCGCTGCGAGAACGAGTGGGCCGACTACAAGGCGCGGCGCAGCAACGCGCTGACCAAGCTGCATCGGCCGCCCGCCGATCCCGCGCGGCGTCTACATGCACGGCGGCGTCGGGCGCGGCAAGAGCTTCCTGATGGACTGCTTCTTCAACGCCGTGCCGCTGCACGCGCAAGACGCGGCTGCACTTCCACGAGTTCATGCGCGAGGTGCACCGCGAGCTGCAGGAGCTGCAAGGGCACGGTCAACCCGCTGCGAGGAGCTCGGCGAGCGCATCGCGCGGCGCTACCGGCTGATCTGCTTCGACGAGTTCCACGTCGCCGACGTCACCGACGCGATGATCCTGCACCGGCTGCTCGACGCGCTGTTCGACAACCGCGTGCAGCATCGTCACGACGTCGAACTTCCACCCCGACGACCTGTACCCGAACGGCCTGCACCGCGACCGCATCCTGCCGGCGATCGAGCTGCTGAAGGACAAGCTCGAGGTCGTCAACGTCGACAGCGGCACCGACTACCGGCGCCGCACGATGGAGCACGTGAAGCTGTACCACACGCCGCTCGGTCCGCAGGCCGACGCCGCGATGACGCGAGGCCTTCGAGCGGCTCGCCGAGGCGCAGGACGAGACCCGGTGCTGCACATCGAGCACCGCGAGCTGCATGCGCGGCGGCGCGCCGGCGGCGTCGTGTGGTTCGACTTCAGCGAGCTGTGCGGCGGGCCGCGCTCGCAGAACGACTACCTCGAGCTCGCCACGCAGTTCCACACCGTGCTGCTGTCGGGCGTGCCGCAGATGCCGCCGCGCCATGGCCTCCGAGGCGCGGCGCTTCACCTGGCTGGTCGACGTGCTGTACGACCGGCGCGTCAAGCTGATCATGTCGGCCGAGGTGCCGCCCGAGCTGCTTTACGCCGAAGGCCCGCTGGCGCACGAGTTCCCGCGCACCGTGTCGCGCCTGCGCGAGATGCAGTCGGCCGAGTTCCTGGCGCTGGCGCGGCGCGACGTCGATACTTCGCTGACATGAGAGCGCGCTGCGTGGCGCTTCCTGGCGCTCGCTGCCTGCGGGCGCGGCGCGCGCCATCGACGCCGCGCCGACGGACTGCGCCGAGCGCGCAGCGCATCGCGCGCCGAGCGCGCGCGGCGCCAGGCGCCGTTACGCGCAGCGCGAGCGGCGTGCCGCGAGCGCTTCGTCGTCACGTCCTGCGTCGAGCGACGCGCAAGCGCGAACGGCGCCAGGCGCTCGAGCGCGCTGCGCCAGCAGGAGGCGGTGCTCGACGAGCGAGCGCAGCGCAAGCGCGCGCGCCGAGCGCGCTGGCGGCATCGGCAGCAAGCGTCGAGCGGCAAGGACCGCGGCGGCGCGACGCCGACGCGCGTGCGCAGCGCGCGAGCGCGAGCGCAGCGCGACGCCGGGGCGCAGCGCGCGCCGCGCAGCTGCGCCGCGCGGCGCCGCCGCCGGCCGCAGTGCCGCGCCGGCGCCGGCCGAGCGCGCGCGCCGCAGCAAGCGCCACGACGCGAGAGCGTCGCAGCGCGCACGAGAGCGCCAGCAAGCAGGTCGCAGGCGCACGCGAGGCCGCGCTGCGAGCGCCGACGCAATGCCGAGCGCGACGCCAAGGGCAGAGCCGTCGGCAGCGCCGCTGCCGGTTGCCGCGACCGGCGCGCGTCGGCGCGCCTGAGCTCGCGCGCTCAGCTCGAGCGGGTCGACGCGCACCAGCGCGAGCGACAGGTTGTCGCCGCCGCCGCGGGCGCGCTGGCGCGCCTTGCTGACCAGCATCTCGCTGGCCTCGCGCGGCGGCAGCGCGTGCACGATGGCGCCCAGCTCGCTTCGGCGTGAAGTAGTGCCAGAGGCCGTCGCTGCAGGCGAGCATGCGTGTCGCCGATCTCGAGCCGGTCGACGTGGCCGTGCGTCAGCGGCGGATCGGTCATGCGTGCCCAGGCAGCCGGTCGAGCAGGTTCGACTGCGGATGCGTTGTTGGCTTCTTCCTCGGTGAGCTGGCCTTCGTCGACGAGGCGCTGCACGAACGAATGGTCGATCGTGCGGCTCACCATCTCGGCGCCGCGGAAGTGGTACACGCGCGAGTCGCCGGCATGGATGACGTCGCATTCGCGGTTCGGGCTGACGATGAACGCGGCCACCGTGCTGTGCGGCTCTTCTTCGGACGTGATCGCCGTCAGCTTGATCATCAGGTGCGCCTCGAGCACGAGCTGCTTGAGCGCTTCGGCGGCGTCGTCGCGGCACGGGCGACGTAGCGCTCGAACAGCTGCTGCGCCGTGAGCAGCACCTGGTCGGCCGCCTTGCGGCCGCCGCTCTTGCCGCCCATGCCGTCGGCCAGCACGCCCAGCGCGCAGCCGGGCACGCGGTCGTGCGGGATGATCTCGACCTGATCCTGCTGGTAGGCGCGGTCGCCGCGGTGGATGCCGGTGGCGGCCGACAGGCGGTAGCCCGAGGGTCGTGGTGCTCATGGATCGAAAACTATAATCGCAATGCTTTCCTGCCAGCCGCGACCTACCGTCGCGAATCAATGGACGACAACCTGCATTCGCTGCCGCGCCGCCTGATCGAGTTGCGCATCGAACACGCCGACCTCGACAGCCTGATCGACCAGGCGAGCGTCGAGCGTCCCGGCCGACGAGCTGACGCTGCGGCGCCTGAAGAAGCGCCGCCTGCTGCTGCGCGACCAGATCGCGCCGACTCGAAGCGCGAGCTCGACCCGCCCGAGCCGGCATGACGCAGCGCCGGCTGCAGCAGGCCGTCGTCGCACGCGCTTCAGCGACGCGGCGGCGCGCTTGTCGCCGACGGCGCGATGGCGCGCCGACCGCTATGTCGAGCGCGAGGTGCAGCTGCGCATGGCGCAGGCGGTGGCGCGAGGCCATCGACGAGCGCCGCGGCGCTCGTCGCCGAGGCCGGCACCGGCGTCGGCAAGACCTTCGCGTACCTCGTGCCGACGCTGCTGTCGCGGCGCGCGCGCGCTCGTCAGCACCGCGACCAAGAGCCTGCAGGACCAGCTCTTCCTGCGCGACCTGCCGCGGCTGCGCGAAGCGCTGCAGGTGCCGGTGAGCGCTGGCGCTGCTGAAGGGCCGCGGCGAGCTACCTGTGCCTGCATCGGCTGAACCAGGCGCGCCAGTCGGCGCGCAGCTGCCCGACCGCTGGGCCGTGCGCACGCTCGCCAAGGTCGAGCAGTGGGCGCAGCACGACGGCGAGCGGCGACCTGCGCCGAGATCGAGGGCCTCGACGAACGCAGCAGCGTGATCCCGCTCGTGACCTCGTCGCGCGAGAACTGCCTCGGGCAGCGAGTGCCCCGCAGTACCGCCAGTGCCACGTGATGAAGGCGCGGCGCGACGCGATGGCGGCCGACGTCGTCGTCGTCAACCACCACCTGTTCTTCGCCGACATGGCGCTGCGCGACAGCGGCGTCGCCGAGCTGCTGCCGAGCGTCGAGGTGGCGGTGTTCGACGAGGCGCACCAGCTCGCCGAGGCGGGCGTGCAGTTCCTCGGCACCACGCTCGGCAGCGGGCAGGTGCATCGACTTCGCGCGCGACATGCTCGGCGCCGGCCTGCAGCACGCGCGCGGACTCGCGCCGTGGCAGGACCTGCCGGCCGCGCTGCGATCGCGCGCGCGCGCGACCTGCGCATCGCCTGCGCCGGCCCGCTGCGCGACGTGCGCGGCACGCTCGAAGCTGCGCTGGGACGAGCGCGCCGGACGCGCCGACTTCGCCGCGCGCGCTGGCGGCGCTGGCGCGGCGCTGCAGCGCGGCGCCACGAAGCGCTGGACACGGTGAGCGAGCTCGGCGCCCGACTTCGTCGAAGCTCGACGAGCGCGCGCTGCAGCTGGCCGCGCTCGCGCGCGCGCTTCGGCGAGCGCGGCCGCCGCCGGCCAGGTGCGCTGGATCGACGTCACGCCGCACCAGTGCGCGCCTGGTCGAGTCGCCGCTCGACATCCGCGACGCGCTGCGCGAGCAGATCGGGCAGCGCGCCCAAGGCCTGGGTCTTCACCTCGGCGACGCTCGGCGACGACGAGCGGCTGCAGCTGGTTCACCGAGTCGGCCGGCCTCGACGACGCGCGCGACGCTGCGCGTCGGCAGCCCGTTCGACTACGCCGCGCATGCGCGCCTCTACATGCCGCGCGGCTTTCCGAAGCCGAACGAGCCGGGCCATCCGGCCGCGGTCGCGCGACTGGCGGCGCGCTGCGCGCGCGCGCTCGGCGGGCGCACCTTCGTGCTCACCACCACCTTGCGCGCGCTGCAGGCCATCGGCGAGCAGCTGCGCAGCGCCAGTTCGACGCGCAGGGCGACGACATCGAGGTGCTGCTGCAGGGCCAGGCGCCCAAGCGCCAGCTGATGCAGCAGTTCCTGGCGCGGCCGCGCTCGGTGCTGGTCGGCTCGCAGAGCTTCTGGGAAGGCATCGACGTGCCCGGCGACGCGCTGCAGTGCGTGCTGATCGACAAGCTGCCGTTCCCGCCGCCCAACGACCCGCTGGTCGAGGCGCGCGTCAAGCGGCTCGAGGCGCGAAGGGCGCAACGCGTTCGCCGACTACTTCGTCGCCGAGGCGGCGGTGTCGCTGAAGCAGGGCGCCGGGCGCCTGATCCGCAGCGAGACGGACCGCGGCCTGCTGGTGGTGTGCGACCCGCGCATGGCGGGCATGAACTACGGCCAGCGCCTGCGCGAGGCACTGCCGCCGATGACGCTGGCTGGCGACGAGGCGCGAAGCGCTGGCGTGGCTGCGCGAGCTCGCGTCGGCGGGCGCTACCGTTCTGAGCCGGCAGTCACCAGAGCTGCCACCAGGCTTCGCGGCTTGTCCGTCAGCCGTCGGCGCCGATGCAGGCGCTGTTCGGGAAGTTCTGCTTGCAGCACGCGGCTCGGCGTCGTCGCGCAGCTGCGTGAGGCCGAGCGTGTCGTAGCTGCGACGCCATGATGAACAGCGCTTCTTCGGTCGACGGCGACTGCTGGAACTCCTGCACCGCCTGCTGCGCGCGGTTGGCCGCGGCGACGTAGGCGCCGCGGCGGAAGTAGTAGCGCGCCACGTGCACCTCGTACGCCGCGAGCGAGTTGACGATGTAGTTCATGCGCACGCGCGCGTCCTCGGCGTACGCGCGACTGCGGGAACTGGTCGACGAGCTGCTTGAACGACTGGTACGCGTCGCGCGACGCCTGCTGGTCGCGCTCGGACAGGTCCTGGCGCGACAGGCTGCCGAGGAGGCCGAGGTTGTCGTTGAAGTTGACGATGCCTTGCAGGTATAGCGCGTAGTCGACCGCCGGGCTCGTCGGGTGCAGCTTGATGAAGCGCTCGAGCACCGACAGCGCCTGCGCCTTCTCGCCGTTCTGGCGGTACAGCACGTAGGCACGCTCGAGCTGCGCCTGCTGCGCCAGCAGCGTGCCGGCGGCGCGGCCTTCGAGTCGCTCGTACAGCTTGGCGGCGCGCTCGTAGGCGCCGCTGGCGGCTTCCTGCCGTGGCCTCTGAATACAATTTGTCGGGCGACCAGTTGGACTCGATGTCCTTGCCGCGCCGACCCGCATCCGCGCCATCAGCGACGCGGCCATCAGACAGCGCGATCGCCGCGCGCGGCGACGCGCACCACCGAATGATTGCAATTCATGAACCGATGGCGCCGCGACGGCCGCGCGCCGTCCTGTCGAAAAATGAGTCCGGATTATAGGGACGACACCGACGCCGACCGCGCAGAGCCGCGACGACGCCGATGCGAGCCGACGAGCCTGAACGGCGCGCAGCGTCGTCGTGCCCGCGTCACTGCACGGCGCGCGGCTGGACAAGGCCGCTGGTCGCGCATGGCCGGCGAGTTCTCGCGCAGCCACCTGCAGGCGCCTGATCGAGGGCGGCCATGTGCAAGTCGACGGCGCGCGTGCGTACGACGCCGTCGCGCCGGATGCAGGCCGGCCAGCGCGTCTGCGGTCGAGCTCGTCCCGACGCCGCAGAGCCAGGCGTTCCGGCCCGAGCCTGTGCCGCTGTCAGTGGTGTTCGAGGACGAGCACCTGCTGGTGATCGACAAGGCCGCCGGGCTGGTCGTGCATCCGGCCGCGGGCAACTGGTCGGGCACCGTGCTCAATGGCGCTGCTGGCGCATCACGCGGCGCGCCGCTGCGCTGCCGCGCGCGGGCATCGTGCATCGGCTGGACAAGGACACGTCCGGGCTCATGGTGGTCGGCAAGACGCTCGTCGCCGTGACGGCGCTGGTGCGCGCGATCGCGGCGCGCGAGGTGCATCGCGAGTACCTGGCGATCGCGCACGGCGCGATCGCACGACGGGACGTTGCGCATCGACGCGCCGATCGGCGCGCGATCCGCAGTCGCGCATCCGCATGGCGGTGGTCGCCGGTGGCAAGCCGCGCGCGACCGACGTCGAGACGCTCGCGCGGCGCGACGGCTTCACCGCGTCTGCGCTGCATCGCTGCACACCGGCCGCACGCATCAGATCCGCGTTCACCTGGCGTCGCGCGGCCATCCGCTGGTGGCCGACGCGGTGTACGGCGGCGCGCCCGGCACTGGGCATGACAGCGCCAGGCGCTGCATGCGGTCGCGTCTCGCGTTCGCACCATCCCGTTTGCGGCGAGGCCGCTGACTTTCGACGCGGCGCCGCCGGCGATTTCGCCGCGGCGTGGTCAACAGTTGGACACAGCCGCGTGAAAGCCGCGGTGTTCGCTACAATGCGAACCATCCCTTCGCGCATGAGCGGGTTGTCGCGCCAGGCAATCGACGCCAGCATGCGAAGCGAGCCGCGTCCCGAGGATGCGACGACAGGGTTTCACCGCGAGAGGCGCGACGAACCGTTCGACCACACAGCCAGCCGCCCGCGCGACGGCCCGTCCCGGTGCAGTCAGCCCGGACCGGGCCGCGCCGGGTCTGATTGCGAGACCACCTGACCCAGCCAGCCGGCTGTCCCCGGCCGAGATGTGAACGAAGTTCATGAACACACAGGATGCGAAGCGCGTCCTCGAGACGGCGCTCATCTGTGCGCAGCAGCCGCTGCCGCTGCGCGACATGCGGACGCTCTTCGCCGACGAGATCGGCCCCGACACCCTGCGCTCGCCTGCTCGACGAGCTGGTGCGCGACTGGGAGGGCGCGGCGTCGAGCTGGTGCCGCTGTCCACCGGGCTGGCGTTTCCAGAGCCGGCCGGAGATGCGCGAATACCTCGACCGGCTGAACCCAGAGAAGCCGCCAAAGTACTGCGCGCGCCGTGATGGAGACGCTGGCGATCATCGCGTACCGCCAGCCGGTGACGCGCGGCGACATCGAGACATCCGCGGCGTCACCGTCGCGAGCCAGATCATCAAGCAGCTCGAGGACCGCGGCTGGGTCGAGGCCATCGGCTATCGCGAGGCGCCCGGCCGGCCGGCGCTGCTCGCCACCACCAAGCAGTTCCTCGACGACCTCGGGCTGGCCAGCCTGAGCAGCTGCCCGTGCTCGGACGGCGCGGGCACGGGCAGCCGCGATGCTCGACCAGGCGCTGCCGGGCCAGGCCTCGCCGGTCGACCAGCCAGCCTGCTGGCGCTGGACGACGAGCACCGCGTGCCGCTGCCGCCGAGGCGGACGGCGCAACCTCGCGGCGGAGCCCGCCGAGTCGCGCGCCGTGACGGTCGACCCCGACGTACATCCTGACGGTCGCGGCCGTAGCGCCCCAGGACGAGGCGCGACGACGCCGATTGCCCGTCCTCGACGACCGCGCCCCGCCGACGATCCGCGCCCCCACACCCGCAGCCTGCGGCCGACGCCGCCCTGATGGAACCCCAAGCATGAACGTCAACGCAGACGACGCGACCCCCGGAGCACCGATGCGCCCGTCGCCACCGACCTGGCAGCCACCGGACGCCGAGGCGGTGCCCGCTAAGCCGGCGCGCCGCAAGCGCACCGCGAAGGCCGCGGCCGAGACGCCCGCCGCCGGCGGGCCGCGCCCGAAGGCGCACGACGAGCTGCCTGCGGCGCTCGCCAGCCCGCGCGACGCCGACGCGTCGCGGCACCGGCGGAAGCCGCTGCCGAGGCTGCACCGTTGGCGGAGCCGCCGCCGAGGCTGTGCCGGCCGCACCGCCCGCGAGCCGCCAGCTGAGGCTGCGACTGGCCGCCACGCTGGCCGTCGAGGCGCCCGCGGTCGACGTTCCTGCGCCCACGGCGCTACGTCGCGGCGACCGTTCCGCAGCCCATCGCAGCCCGCCGTGCACGAGCGCGTGCCGTCGCACGTGACCGCGAGTCGGCCGAAGCGGCGGCCGAAGTCGCCGCGGCCACGCGGTAGCCGGTACGCCGGGAGGCGGAAAGCGGCGAGGCAGTGAAGGCGATGAGCCGCGAACGGCGCCGCCGCAACCGCCGCGACCGCCGTCGCGGACGCGGCGAAGGCGGGCCCCGGCCCGGTCGAAGACGCGGGGCGAAGCGCCGATCGTCACGGGCCGAAGGCGCCGACGACGACGAATCGGCCGAGGCCGAAGCCATCGAGCCGTTGCCGCCCGACGGACCCGGGCGAGGTGTTCGCCGAGGTGCGTCTCGGGCGCCTTCGACGCTGGCCGAGGAGCAGCCCGCGCCGACGAGCGCCGCTGCCGCACGCGCGCGTGCTGCGTCCCGAGCCCGACGCGCCCAAGCTGCACAAAGTGCTGGCGCAGGCCGGCATCGGCTCGCGCCGCGACATGGAGCAGCTGGATCCTCGAGGCAGATCTCGCGTCAACGGGCAGCCGGCGCACATCGGCCAGCGCATCTCGTTCGGCGACCACATCAAGATCGACGGCAAGCCGGTGAAGGTGCGCATCGTGCCGCCGCCGCCGCGCATCGTGGCTTACCACAAGCCGGCCGGCGAGGTGGTGACGCACGACGATCCGCAGCACCGCCCGACGGTGTTCCGGCGCCTGCCGCGCCTGCCGCAGGGCAAGTGGCAGTCGGTCGGTCGCCTCGACATCAACACCGAGGGCCTGCTGCTCGTTCACCAACTCGGGCGAGCTCGCCAACCAGCTCATGCACCCGCGCTTCGGCGTCGAGCGCGAGTACGCCAGTGCGCGTGCTCGGCACCGCTCGACGAGGAGGCGCAAGGCCGAGCTGCTCGAAGGCGTCGACGTCGACGGCCAGACGGCGCAGCTTCAAGTCCATCGAGGAAGGCGGCGGCGAAGGCGCCAACCGCTGGTACCGCGTCGTCATCGCCGAGGGCCGCAACCGCGAGGTGCGCAAGCTCTTCGATGCCGTCGGCCTCACCGTGAGCCGGCTGATCCGCATCCGCTACGGCAACGTCGTGCTGCCGCGCGGGCCTGAAGCGCGGCGTCTGGGTCGACCTGGGCGACGAGGACGTGCGCGCCATCCGCCGCCTCGTGGCCGGCGGCGCGAAGGCGGCCAGGCCCGCGACGAGCGCAGCGGTCGCGGCGGGCGCAACAAGAAGCGCAACCGCAACGAGCGCAACGAGCGCAACGAGGGTGGTCCGCGCAACGGCCGCCGCGCGGCGGCCGGCCGCCAGGATCCGCAGCAGCGCGCCGACGTGCCGCGCGAGGACCGCGACATCGACGCCGACGACGACATCGATCACTCGCGCATCCCGAACCCGCTCGAGCAGACCTTCGACAAGCGCTTTCGTGCAGAACCCGCGCACGCCGGTCGGCGGCCGCGGGATTCCGCAGCGGCGGCGGCGGCTTCGGCGCCGGCGGCAGCGGTCCCGGCGCCGAAGAAGGGCGGCGGGCCGAAGGAGCCCGGATCCGCTGCAGACGTCGGTCGGCTACATCGGCGCCGACGCCTTCCACTCGCAAGGGCGGACGCGGCGGCGGCAACCGCGGTGGTGGTGGAGGTGGCGGCGGGGTTGCGGTGGCGGCGGCGGTCGCGCGGAGGCCGCGGCCGCTAGCGAACTTCACGAGCGAGCGCGTCCTCGAATCCTTTCCACCACGCGGCGCAAAGCCTTCAACGGTTAGAATGCAAGGCTTTGCCAAGACCTTGATTCAGGAGAAGAACATGGCGCTCGAACGCACCGCTTTCGATCATCAAGCCCGATGCCGTGGCGCAAGAACGTCATCGGCCAGATCTACAGCCGATTCGAGAAAGCCGGCCTGAAGGTCGTCGCCGCGCGAGATGGCGCACCTGTCGCGCAGCGAGGCCGAAGGCTTCTACGCCGTGCACAAGGAGCGCCCGTTCTTCAACGACCTGGTCAACTTCATGATCTCCGGCCCGGTAATGATCCAGGTGCTGGAAGGCGAGAACGCGATCGCGAAGAACCGCGACCTGATGGGCGCCACCGATCCGAAGAAGGCCGACGAAGGGCACCATCCGCGCCGACTTCGCCGACAGCATCGACGCCAACGCCGTGCACGGATCGGACGCGCGCCGGAGACGGCGGCGGTCGAGGTGGCGTTCTAGCACGTAACTGAACGAAGTACAA
>ERZ1370068.5505-contig-4528_pt1 | contig 43538 bp, 74 predicted proteins | sample MGYA00561227_ERZ1370068 | MGnify/ENA primary metagenome ERZ1370068 (study PRJEB38410, sample SAMEA6850437) | metagenome | study: Metagenomic assessment of the ecological functions of the soil: analysis of the soil microbiota associated with the...
TAGTGAATCAAGCCCTTCTTCTTGAACCGACTCATGAAGAAACTGACGCGTGAGCGGGTGGTCCCGATCATTGCGGCGAGTGTTTCCTGGCTAATCTTCGGAATGACCTCTGCCGGCGTACCGTCTTTCCCGAAACGGGCCATGAGCAATAAAATTCGCGCCAAGCGCTTCTCGCTGGAGTTAAAGAGTTGATCCACCAAGTCCTCTTGGATGCGAACGTTCCGAGCCAGCATATGTGAAAGGAAGAGCGCGGCAAACGTGCGGTCGTCGTGGAGCAATCGGCGCATCGACTGTTTGTCGATGCGAACGATACTGGCGTCTTCGACGGTCGTCGCGGTGGCCATATACACCCGGCTGCCCGGCGAGGCCCCCTTCCCCGAAAAAGCAACCTGGCCCCAGTATCGCGATCACGGCTTCTTTGCCCTGCGGCGACACCACAGTCAGCTTGACTTTGCCCGCCTGGACGTAGAACACCGCATCTGTCGTGTCCCCTTGCGCGAAGAGCACCTGCTTCTTCGGAGGCGTCAGCGTCGTTTTGCCATTACTGATTTGCTTGAGGTTCTGAGGATTAAATGTCGCCATCGGTGTGACTACCCGGAGAGTGCAGGAAAAACTACCTTTCAGTACAACTAGAATTATGCCTACAGGATTACTAGCCGTCTGATCAAAACTGCTCACTTTCTAGAAATTCGAGGGAGGAAGGAGTGAAAAATATCTACAGAAAGGTCAAGAAAATATTCACAAAACTCTCTCCCCAGTTTCGGTGGATAAACCTGTGCATAAGATCGCCCTCCCATCCAAATTGCACCCATTTCTCCATCGTTAAAGGGACTTTGCCTAAAAACAGGCATTGATTAAAACGGCCCAGGTACCACAACCGATGGGGGTGTTTCGATAAAAATAAGTCAGACACCACAATTCCTTGATAATTCAGCAAATTCACGCATCATAATTTTCTGATTTCTGTGCTGCGAGCGGCGTTCGCACGCAAGTTATGCACAGATACCCTTAGTGAACTGTGCTTTCTGCTTCGATTTCGGAGTCAATGGAATGTTGGTTCCTCGCCACTTTGGACCCACAGTACTGACTTTCTGTGTATCCGCTGTAGGTTTGTTCATTTCCTCCTTCTCAGCCGTACTCGCGTTGGACTTCTCCGGCCCTGTCGTCTCCGTCCTCGACGGCGACACCATCGAAGTCCTGCACAACACCCACCCTGAACGTATCCGCCTCAGTGGCATCGACTGCCCTGAGAACGGCCAGGCTTACGGCACACGGCGTTTGTAGGCGGAATAAAAAGTGGTGACCAGACAAGTATTTGTCGGAAGGACGTTCCATGACGGGGCAGGAAAAGGGTTTAAGCAGCCGCTCGCCTGCTGGGCTACACGTCTCAAAGACCTGAAACAAAGCGTAGGTCTGTTCGTTTTAGGCTGTCCCTTTTCCAAGGCATCCTTTATGCTGTCTCTACAGCACCCGTCCATCGAACCACGAAGCCATGGAGGGGCGTCAAGGAGATACTCCCATGGCAACCATACTCGTCATTGAAGATCAGGAACCCATACGCGCACTACTCCGTAGAGCCCTGGAGGGAGCTGGCCATGAAGTCCTTGAAGCGTCGAATGGCCGTCTTGGACTTGCGCTGTATCGAGCGAGCGCGGCAGACTTAGTCATCACCGATATTGTCATGCCTGAGATGGACGGCCTCGAAATGATGTTGGAATTGACCAGGAACTTTATCAACGTCAAAGTCATCGCCATATCCGGCGCTCTAGAGGGCGAGGGTGAGCCCAACGTGGCCAAGCTGCTGGGTGCGCGTCAGACGTTTCAAAAGCCCTTAGATATGGAAACATTACTCGAGTGCCGTGCGCTATGAATTGGCGCACTAGCGGCAACGCCCCGGTCCTTCGCACGACCCACGACAAGTACACGCGCACCCTTGCCGATGTACTCCTGCCCGATGGCACCACACGTCAACCACACGCTGGTCAAAGACGGCTGGTGCTGGTGGTATCGGAAGTATGCGCCAGGATGGTACCGTGCTGAAGCAGCTAGAAGAAGGAAGCACGAGAGGCGAAGAAAGGCTTGTGGGCCGATCCGCAGCCGGTGCCGCCGTGGGAGTGGCGGAAGACGCAACAAATGAGCTGTGCGTGACGGGCCTGCTTATTCCTCACTCCCCTCACACAAGGCTCCCACCTCATCTGCGGAGTGATGGATACGCCTTCGACTATGCAGTAGAGTTGCCCACAATGGATTACTGAGACTGCCTTGATAGACCACGGCGAACAGATTGGTGAGGAGGCTTATGATTACACGCGAGTTCGGGGATCACTTCACGCAGGAATGGATTGACTCCTGGAATAGCCACAATCTCAGGACGCATTCTTCCCATTACACAGACAACTGCGAAATGTCCTCTCCCTATATCGCACAGTGCGGAGAGCCTTCTGGAGTTCTGGAAAGCTAAAAAGCAGCACTCGCCGCGTATTGGGCCAAGCTCTTGAGCATATACCTACGTTGCACTTTGAGGATGCACTCGACTTTGGTGGGGACCGAAAGCCTCGTAATCTACTACCGTGGTATGAGAGGAATGGTGGCAGAACTCTTTTTTCGACCCACACGGAAAAGTCACAAATGCTTCCGCACACTATGCATAAGCGATCCCCATCGTTCGTCAGGGAGTTGGCGGAAGAAAAGCAGGAACATTCGGAATTTCACGAACTGAACACTCGATGGCCCCATTTCGCGGTGCGTGGCGACTCTTCCCAGGTCACCCTTTACCTCCCCAATATGTGCAGGGCTCAATCCCAGGTGGCTTCACCACAAAGCTGCCTACTTACCACGTGTTTTCGTAACGTATTCGCTCAACCCTTACTTTCCTCTTTTTCTCGCTAGGAAACACCTGTTAGTCAGCTCCCCTTCCATCGCTTATCGTATGGGCCTTCCCTACCTCCCAAAATGATGAGCTACCACTAACATCTTTAAGCCGCATGCTGATGGAAAGATCGAAAGCCGGCTCGCCCATTTGTTGACTGTGTAATGACCGTGTACGGAAGAAGGAGGCGCATCACTGGCGGAAAAATCATGTGCAAACCCACGCTGTACGTGCCCGGCCGAGACCGGGGAAAGAATCTTGTTCGTCTAGCTGCCGAGAGGCAAAAGACAGGCGCGCCCTGTTCCTGTGCCCATCAGGTGCGGAAGCAAGCGTCAGTGAGGTCAAGCCTTCACACGACACGCAACACCACAGATGACGAGGTGAATATGTTGTGGTCAAAACATCGATACGGTAGGGTTCCCTCTACTACTCTAGCCAGATGGTGGCCCGGGAAGGCTCCCCTCGATTTGTGGCCATTGCCATTTTGAGCCTCTTTCCGGCATTCGCCATCGCCGCCGAATCACACCTGCCTGCTCAACTGCCTGAGAGCGGTAGCGGACCAGCTCCTAAGATCACTCCCGAGAAGCCATCCGAATCTGGTGTTCCGGCTATCCCTCCATCCCATATGGATCCGGGTATCGTGCACACGCCGGAGAAGCGCGGAGATTCCCGTGGCTACGTGAAACCACCCAACCTCGATCCGAGCATATCAAAGAATCCTGATGTGGCGACCTCCCCAAGCGAAAGCATCAACTCCCGGTGGAGCGAGACCTCAAGGGAACCCAGGTGCCCAGTAATCAGGGGACAACTTCCCTCAAAAGCTTATCACTGCTGCCCGACCGAAAAGAAAAGGCTGGAGTCAGGCCACGATCGCCAGTGCGTGTAACTCGAAGCGGAGAGCGTCGGCTAACGATGCTGAGAATTGCAGATGGAAATTGAAGAGGGGCACCCTTTATCCCACCATTATGTACGACTGTCTGAATAAGAACCCACTGTGCAAAACTAGCCCCTGTGCGCAGGTGTTTATATAAGGCCTTCAACAGCAGACCAACTGCTTTTCTTCTTCCATCACCAGGATCACCCCTTTTTCAGGTAGCCACCCTAACCCCATCCCCTACCCTCAATCCTTTTCTGCCAGCCCCAGAAGAATTTTCGAGACTCGTCCTTTAGCCTGAAGGCTGTCACCCGGTACAGCTACCCCCAGGGGGCCCCATTGCCATGGGGTATGAGGCACGCAAACGTACCCCACCTGGCGAGGGAGCAACCTGAGCATTGATAAATGACAAAAGAAAGGGCCCTTTGGTGGTTGACCCGCTCACTGGTGGAAGCGTGCACGTAGCCAGTGGCTATTCAACGATAGGGTTCTACCCTAGCGGTGCCCGTGCTCTGCACAGCTGTGTGATCTGCCGCTGCACGCCCGGACGTACCTTGGTGAAAGCCAGGCCGAATTCCTGAGGACGGCTCCAGCGCACCGTTGCGACCTTCGATGGTGAACGGGTTGCCTGGCATCCTGCGAGAAGATACAACACTCCAACTCTGCTCCCACGGGGACGGCCACGAGACTCGTGACGCGACAGCCCCCAGGGGAGAGGTCGCGCAGCTCTCCGTCACCGGTCACCCTCCGACCCTTTGATGAAAAGTGGCCCTGCAATCGGACTGCGACGCGAACGTGCCGACGTGTATCTCTCTTCCGATCTCTGGATGCCGGTGGACTGCATCGCGTCGGCGTAAGCTCGCGCTCTCCACTCGGGTGGCCCACGTCTCGAAAACTGGGACTCTGTTTTTGGTCCCCTCGATGGTGCCCCAGCCTGTCCGCATACTGGCCGAATGAGGTCCAGGCCTGTCCCAGGAAACTCAGCACCTGAGGCGTGAGTTGCTCCCCCAGTCTGAGCATGTCTCCGACCACGGACCGGGAGGCCGGTCGACGCCGGGGAGCAGGCCGCGTCCCCCGGCGAGCAGATGCTTAATCCGCTGCGCCACGTCCTGGAACCCGGGGACCTCGTTTCTGGTCCAGCCATAGGCCTCCAGCGCTTCGGCAACTCGACCGAGTGCCTCCAATGTCTTGCCGAGCAAATACAGAATCTGTGCTTTTTCTGTGGAGGAGAACGTGCCCACCTCCAGGGCTTGGCGGTATGCCACGACCGCGTCGTCATAGCGCCCCGCTCGCCAGCAAGCACAGCGCGATCTGCACATGGGCATTCCCAGCATACTCCGGGTCGTTGGCCACGTGTTGGAACTCTTCGCGCGCTTGGTCGTACATGAGGGCGTGCTTGAGCGCACGACCGCGTTCATAGTGGTCGTAGTGCGGACTTCGGTTGTTCCATGCTTCAATCCTCCCATTCGTCACGCGGGCACCGGAGACAAATTCCGGCCGAGGAGGAGGGGAGCAAGAACAACACCCACGCGGTCGATCCATGGTGACCGACAAATCAAGCAGTTACCAGCTCCACGCGCGGTTCGGCCGGATGGGAAGCGTCGACAGGTTGGCCGGAAAGGTACGCGAGATAGTAGACAGCACGTTCGCTGTGAAATGGCTCTTGTTTAAGCCTTACCACCTTTGTGCGGTTGGGATGCCCATCTGTCCGTCGATTAGAATGATCACGGAGGGCGGCATCATGTCACGATGGAAACTGGAGCGAGAACCTGCCGCGCCTTCCCTTGAACCCTTTTTATCAGCCCCAAAAATTCACGAGAATCACCTTTAGCGCGGATTCTGTCACACCGGCTAAGCTACCCCACACCACCCTCCACACAATGGCGGTACTGGCCACGCAAATGTACCACCCACGCCAGTCATTTAGTGGAGGCAAGACCAAGCCACACAACAGGTGTTAATACAGTGTTAGGAAAAGAAACAAATCAGGCAGGAAAAGTGGTCAAGACAACTGAAGCAGACTGATCGGCAGAAATCACGAATCGCCAGTAGACGACAAGGGGATTGCCAGGCTGTGGCTCGGCTGTCGCGTGACTGAAGCGATCCCTCTTAATACGCTTAGGAAGGCTGATGCTCTGGCTCGACTGAACTGCAGATTCGTAAATAATCGGAGATCGGCTATTAGCAGCCGTGGCTTATCATCTTTAATCCTGACCCTGGCCCTTGGCAACAAGGAGGGGGCCGCGACGTGGCGTATGGGGTGGGGCACCGCTGACAAGGCAAGCAGCATAAAAAGAACAGGGCCACGTTAACGAAGACGTAACTCCTCCCCTCGCTGGTGTAATCCATGAGCGCGTAAATCAACGTTACACCAACACTCCTGCACACTCAGCGCAACTGGATGCAACAACCGAGAGAAACGCTAATCAACGCTGCCATCAAGGCTTTCATCGACTTCGTTAGGGCTTTTCGATCTCATGGCGAAATCGGCTCGGTTGGCTTTGGCAAACTGCAGGTCGAGGTTCAATCTCCTCTCGCCAGCTCCATTACTAAATCAATAAGTTACGTTCTTCTACGAATTGCAGTCTCCTCTTGAAAAGTAGGGGGTCAGCAGGGGATCTGGCGATCAAATAGCAGTGCCTCGGCCCAGCGCATCTCCTCCTCGCTTCCCCGCCGCCGACTCTCCCACGCAAGATCTCCCTACACGTTTCCCCGGGCGGAGTAATACGGAAGAGTGGCGCTACGACGTTTCACTTTGTGCTTTTCTCCCTCCTCGCTCACGGCGTCTTGCTCCGTGGATTTTCTCGCATAGATGGCGGCGATCATGAGTCGTTCTCCCTGTTAGATACTCAGATCACTCTTCGCGGCTTTCACCAGTAAGTCATAAGCCTTTTGGCTACAGCCAGACGCGAATCTAAATGCGGTGCTCTTCTTCGCATAGACTAAGACGATCATGCGCTACTCCTCTTCAATGCTCCGCCTCTACAGATTTACTGCGTGGGAAGTTTCCTGCGTGGATCAATCCTTTCAGGAAGGCAGTAGAATGCTTTCTCCCAACTGCCATCGGGTACCTCGGCAGATAGCTTGTCAGGAAATTGCGTTTTCAAATTATTAAAGTTGGGAGTACTCTCCGCGTCCTTAGCGGCTGCTTTCCAGAGGCGCTCTCGCATATCGACACACTGAGCGCGTTTCTCAAAGGCCGAATGGACCTCCACGTTACTTCATCATGGATCCTGCCCTCACTCGTACTAAGTAGGCGGTTTTTAGTCCAAGCTACCCAGGCGCAGTCGGCTAGGGCCTCGCCAACTGATATGGTCATCAGAGAAACAATGATACAAGCACCTGCTAACTTCTTCATAGCTCGATCCTCCCTCCAGACTCACGCGACCAACTCTCCCACCGTCATCTTCAATGCCCGCGCCAGCCTACACCAGTGCGCGACACAAAGGCTATGGTCGGCCCCCGATTTTGCTACCGATTTGAGGAGAGTTTCCGGCATACTTGACCCCTGGATGGGGAAGGAGGATGCCATGACACGCAAGCGATTCAGTGTCGAGCAGATTGTGGCCGTGCTCAAGCAGGTCGGAGATGGGGAGCGCCAGTCGCGGAGCTGATCCGTCATCTGGGGATTGCCGAACAGACCTTCTATCGGTGGAACCGGCGGTACGCCGGACTCGAATCGGAGCAAGTCCGGGAGTTTAAACAGTTGCAGGACGAGAACGTGAAACCTCAAATGGTTGGACGCGGACTTGTCTCTTGATACGGTGATGCTCCAGGATGTGCTCGCAAAAACATTCTAAGGCCTTCGCGCCGGCGGATGGTGGTCACCGATCTCCAGACCTCCTATTACGTCAGTGAACGGCGCGCTGGCCGGACCGTCCGCTGCGCGAGGGCCACGTATCGGTATCGGCGTCATCGCGATCCCCGCATCGCACTCCGGCAACGGATGCGGGAGATGGCGCAGGCACGAGTGCGCTACTGGCTACCGGAAGATTCAGGTGCGGCTCAACCGCGAAGGGTGGGCGGTGGGCAAGAATCTCGTGTATCGTCTCTACCGAGAAGAAGGCCTGATGCTGCGCCGCCGGAGCCCCCGGCGGAGAAAATCGATGGTGCCCCGAGTGCACCGGCCGACGGTGACGAGGCCGAATGAAGCTTGGACACTGGACTTTGTGGCTGATCAACTGGTAGATGGCCGCCGATTTCGCGCCCTCACCGTCATCGATGTGTGTACGCGAGAGTGTGTGGCCATTGAGGTGGGCCAGAGCCTTCGCGGCGAGCACGTCGTCGCGGTGTTGAATCGGCTCAAAGTCCATCGAGGCACGCCGAGGAGGCTCTTCTGTGACAACGGGAGTGAGTTCAGCAGTCAGCTGATGGACCTCTGGGCCTATCACAACAAGGTCTCCATCGACTTCTCCAGACCGGGCACGCCGACGGACAATGCGCACGTGGAATCGTTCAATGCAACGTTGCGACGGGAATGCCTCAATGCGACACTGGGTCGAGTCACTCCGCGAAGCCCAAGCGTGCATCGAGGCCTGGCGGCGGGAGTATAACGAGAGTCGCCCTCACCGGGCGCTGCAGGATCGGACACCAGAAGAATTTGCCAAGCGGGTCGCGGAGCTCCTCTGCGAACCCGTCGTCACCGCTGGAGACTCTCCCTAGACTTGGTAGCAAAATCGCGGGCCGACCAGTGCGGTCCAGTCTCAACATTCATCCTGGACCAGATTTGCCCGGGCAGGTCAAGTCATACACTACTAGACCTTTTGTGCCGCGAGCAATGATGGCCCATTGCCCAAACCCAATCGAAGCTCGGCACCGTAACGCCTTTAACCTGACCTGGTGGCCTCGGTTAATGCTACAACGTTCCGGGATAGCCCTGGGAACATGTATCCCTTCTTTCGTAGGGTTGACGCATTGCGTGAAGCGGCGTCAGTATAAACTCCATTCCAAGCCTGAATTGCTTCTGCCGTAGTCGACACCACAGAGTTCCCTCGCGAAGGATTTCTTCTGTAATTTAGTATGAGGTCCGGAATTGAATTCACCTCGAAGTGGTAACATCCTCAACCACAAGCAGCATCGTTACGTGTCAAGCCCCTCGCAGACTGACCCCCTCTTTGCTCGGCTAGATTCTACTGAATTGCATACAGTCTTTCGTGGGCGCTGCGCCTAGGAACCGAATGGCCCTAGTGATCCCAGCCACGTGTCGGTTAATATGCCTGTCCTAGTGGGCAGGTCACCTATAGAGGGTCAATGAGCCTCCTAAACCATTCCGTTCAGTTTTACAATGACGACATGTTCTTGACGCAATCGGTAGCCCACTTCATCACAGAGGGACTACGGGGCAATGAGACAGTCATCATTGTGGCTACCGCGCAGCATCGTGAAGCTCTTCAGCAGGTGTTGACTCCGGAACAGATGGCTCATGACAAGCTGCGAGTGTTTGAGGCGGAAGAACAGTTATCGAAATTCATGGTCGCTGAGTGGCCGAGCGAGCTACGGTTTAGGCAGATGGTGGATGGGGTGCTTGGCCAGGCACGTCAGTCTGGTCCAGTTCGCATTTTTGGTGAAATGGTGGCCGTCCTCTGGGCTAGACGCAACACATGGGCGGCCCTTCGGTTGGAAGCACTCTGGAACAAATTACTTGAGGAACATTCCTTTGCGCTCTTGTGCGCCTATCCGATGTCGAACCTTTCAACCGACCACAAGTCTGTACAAGCCATTTCCCGATTCCACACACACGTGCATACGCAATAGCTCCAGCAGCAGGCTAACCGCGCAACATTTCCACGAGTCCCTGCACTGACCAGCCGGGAGTTTTTGTACCACCTACCATGTTAGTCCTCAGCTCGCAAGCTGGATAGTTTCGGGAGCGGGTGGCTGGCCCCGAGACTGCTGTGTGGACGGACCGTGTTGTAGTGAATCCTCCAGCGTTCGATGATGATCTGGGCTTCTTTCAGCGTGTAGAACAGTTCCCCGTTGAGAAGCTGATCGCGCATCTTTGCTCGGTGATGCCGAGCTTCCGGCAGGAGTCGAGCACGGCCAGGCCTTTGCCGGTGTCGAGCTCAACCGTTCGCAGATGTTGAATAATCTCTTCGGGCGTATACCGTTTCTTGGGCATGACTCTGACCTCCCTGGTTGCGGTCCAGTCTAACATTCACCCTGGACCAAATTTGCCCGGGCAGGTCAAGCATGCAATCGCTGAGTTGCCTCTCTACCGTTACCACCAGCTTGCTCGCTGATGCCTTCAATGCCCGAGACAACTTGAGAATCATGCTCAGCGTTGGCGACTCCAGCCCTCTCTCAAGTTGGGTTGAACACAGGTTGCTGTAATTTTTGGGGCACTCAGGCGAGTGTTTTCCCTAGGTCTTCAGGTGCACAGCCACTCTTACATAATCGAGACAGCTCAAGCCTGTGCTGCTCAGGCATGGAGAGGAATTCTATTCCGGCCCCTTTCTCTTTGACCCACTGCACTCTCCCTAGATTTATTTGAATGGCCGGCCCATCATCCGGATACACCTTGAGCGTAATGTACTGGGCAGGGCTGAGGGGTCTGGTGAGAGCAAGCTGGCACCCTCTGCGGGAAATATTTGTCATTCGCCCACGTGCAAGCCCAATCTTGTCCGCGACGAGTGTGTTGACACTGACCACCTTCCGAGCGTTCGACCGCCGGTTCATCTTGGGAACTTGACCATCCTGTGCGGGAGGATCGTGCAATGTAACCTTCATGGCAATCCTTTCTGTGACATGAATCAATGACCACGTGTTCCGCAATCCTCATGCCACAAGAATCCCGTTATTAACGTTCGTTAAGTCGGCGAAGCGCTCTTCTGAGCTGTAATGATGTATTGGAAATCATACGGAGGACAGCTTGTCTGAGATGTGCGGCAAGTAGAAGAAGGAGAACCCATGATACGTCCTCCAATGGGAAGTAAACATCCATTCCTCAGACCTTTTGAATTTCCCAAATATTTTTAGAAGCTCTTTTCTTATGCACTGTATCTCCCTTGACCTGACTGACAACCGCTTCCACAAGTGCCACCCCTTCCCAAGGGTGGTCCACCCCTAGGGTACCCCTTCAGCTATCTACCTCAAAATGCTTGGCGCTGCTGCTGGCAATAACCCGAGGTATCAGGGTGTTAATAGAGTGTTAGGAATAGCGCCAAACTGGTTGGATTAGCGAGTAGGAGAGCCGAGTAGAATCGAATAGCGGAATGCACGAATCACCACCAATGACAAGGGGATTGCCTAGGTCATCAAGAGACTTAAGCAACCCCCTGTTTCGGTTTTGTAAACCGCAGGTTGGAGGTTCAATTCCTCTCGCCAGCTCCACACCAACCTTCGGTTGGGCCGGCGGTTAATTTGCGGTTTATCGTATTGCGCCGCCGGATAAATACCTTCAGAAAGTCGCCCTCTTGAACCTCTAACCTTGGGGTCCACGAAAGTGGGGCTAGCTCATGCTGTATCCCTAGTGGCCCACAGGATGATGCGGGCCAGATCGGAATAGAAGTCGGTATTCATTAACCGCCAGGTATTAAGAAGAAGGGCATTCTGCGAGATGTGGTTATCGGATGGCAACCCGGGGCCATCTGTTGAAACTCTTGATGGTATTGCTGAACCAAGACCCGTTGCTCGCACCCTCCCGTTCGCCATTGGTCGGATGTTTCCGCTTCGACGAAAGCTCCTTGGCTCGATAGGCAGCATCTTTAAAACGCGGATTCATTTGAGCGATACGACGTAATAGGGTTGCCGCTTCTGTTGTCTGCCCGACCGATTCGAGGGTCCGTGCGAGAAAATACTGGACATCGATAACCTCTTCCTGAGATGCCGACTGATCGTTCAAGGCAGCGCGGAACGCCTGAATCGCGGCCCCATGGTCTCCCAGAGACCTGTGGCAGAGTCCAATCTGTGCCTGGGCTTTCAGTCGATAGGACGGACTCTTCCCCGCTAGTTCGAGCATATAGATAGCCTCTTTCGATCGGCCGTCCTTCCTCATCGCTACTCCCTTTGCATAGAGGAAGGGTTCGGGGGTGTCGACCGAACGCGTGGCTGTGCGTTCCGGAAATGGACTTTCCGGCCTCCACTGCGGTGAGCTGGATTGCGGAAGGGCGGCATCGATCTCGGTGGCATCTTCCGGATCGTTGACCAAGACAGTGACTTCTTCCCGGGCCGCAAGCGGTAGAATCCTGCCTTTACTTCGCTCGAAAGCGGCCTGAGCGACGAGCTTGGAGGTAATGACCGGAGCCTGTTCTGCAAAGCCATAGATCAACGCAATATCGCACACCTGATTGATGAGACGAGGATTGCCTCTCGTCAACCGATGCACCAAGGCACAGGCTTTATTCGTGAACAATGAGGGATGTCCGCCGGCAGCGTTTATCCGGTGACGAATGCAACGCCCCGTCTCCGCCTCCGAGAGCGGTTCCAAGTGATAGTCGACGACAATCCGCTGGGCAAACTGGGTCATGTCGATCCGCTGCAGTAATTTGTGGAGGTCCGGCTGGCCGGAAAGGATGATCTGCAGCTTCAACGTTTTGCCGTCGTTCAAATTGGACAGAAGCCGCAGTTCCTCGAGCAGCTCGGTACCCAGACTCTGGGCTTCATCGATAATAAGAATGACCCGTCGGTGGTGCTTGGATTCCTGAATCAGAAACTCCGAGAAGACATGATAGGCCTCAACCGGGTCCAGTCTGCTTTTGGCTCAACCCGAGGGAAAGCAGAATCCAGGGCAGGAGATGTTCAATGTCATAGCGCGCGTTCGTGACGAGACCGATCGAATGCTTCTCCCCGTGCTCTGAAATAAGCTTCTGCAGGAGCGACGTCTTGCCCATCCCCGGATCGCCGGTGAGCACCGTAAACGCCGCCTCGTTGATAAGGCCGCATTCCAAGATGCTGTAGGCCGCGCGATGCGTGGAGCCAGGATACAGAAAGTCGCTATCCGGCAGGAGCGCGAAAGGTTTGGTCCGAAGATTGTAAAACGACTCGTACATTCAGCGTTGCCTTCCGAGCAGGGAAGTATTAGAACCTAGTGAGAGAGCAGCTTTCGCGAACCTAGCAGGGGTTGCGGCCATTTGCCCAGCCTTGTTCAGCACCGTTCCCAACACGGGACGGGAATTCTTCGCCAACGACATAGTAGACTTCGACTATCCCTGCGAGTGTCTGTTGTTCCGCCTGAGCCATCATGTTCATGCGCAGGATAGTGTGGGAAAGGGGTGCTTGGCTATTCCTCAGGAGGTGGGGGCCTACCCGAAATGGTGGTATCGCAAAACACGGTAGGGCTGATCTCGCAGCCGGTGCCGCCGTGGGAGTGGCGGAAGCGACGGTAGCACCTTAGCTTTTAGTCAATTCCGGGGAGAATCGCATCGTTTAAATACCTCCGGAGCTGGTGAATGGTTGTTGTCAAGCTGCTTTCGGCAGCCAGCGATTAATGAGCGTGGCCGGCCTGGAGGCTCTTGGATTTTTCAACCCCAGAACATGGATAAGGCCTCAAATCCGGCGGCGGCTTCTTCGTTGGATATCAAATGAGGAGTGCCGTTCTCCTGAACGGCTGCTGCGCGTAAGAGGAGCTTTGAATTCATTAGATACATTATCATTTGCACAGCCGCGTCCTGTTTTATTGTCAGGATAATATCATCGGAATTCGGCACGGTACTCACTGCAAAAAAGCGTATGTCGTCGGTTAATGCAACAGAGACTTGTTTAGTCGGCACACTTCGGTTGGTTTCAACCAGGCCCAGAAGCATGGCGGCTTTATCGCCCAAGACCGTGTCCTCTGAGGTAGCCAGGGAGAATGCTCGAAGATGATTAATGGCGTCACTCTTGTTGCCGGACTGGGCGAGTGACACGAAGGGGAAACAAGAGCACTATCACGAACGCGAGAAGGATGTTCATGGGGCACCTCCTTCTAATGTAGGCTATTCTTGTTCCGGCTCTCAAGCCTAATCTGTACTGGCCTCACGTAATTGTGGCCAGGTCGTGTATTGTATTTGACTAACCACGCCGCATAACACTCAGTTGGCTACTGCATCCCCAAGGTGCTGTGGGGCGTCTCCCGGTTGTCATGGTCGATCCATGCCGGCACCTGCGGCCCACCTCTCTTCCAACGTTTCGAGGCACGCATGGTGAGTTAAGCAGGCAACATGCCAACTCCCAGGCAGTGAAACTCTGTACCAGAGTCGTTAGAGGCCTAAGCACGAGCGGGGCGGAAAGGCTTGTGGGCAGATCCACAACCAGTGCCGCCGTAGGAGGAGCGAAAACTTCAGCGAGCGGTATCGTTAGGGAACTCAGCTTCTCGCGGCCACGGCCATGGCGGAGTTCAGGGGGTTGGTTGCAGAGCGGCCTCAGGTTCTGGCAGAACCTCGCTCAGCGACACCGGGGTGGTTGCAGGGAGGCCGTAGCTTAGGTAGGAAAGTTGAGCGCCGATCCCGATGGTCAGTGCAAAGAGGGCCAAGAGGAGATAAAAGGCAGACTGGAACCTTCTTCGGTTGATGAATACGCCGGACACATACAGATACACGGTCACGAGTGCCGGCGGTAGAAAGAACATGGCGGCGACGAGGAGTATCACGGTCGTCACCTCATCCAACCTCTCTCCATTCGTCCAGCACGCGTGAGCGTGACGCGAAGGCTGGTTCAATCAGTTCAGTAAGCTAAACTCATTGAACACAGGAGTCAACGCTAGTTTTCATGAGGGAAAACGCGCCCGCCCGACACATCGAGCAGCGGGTCCGTTACGTGGAGGCAAGGCTGACTGAGTAGGCCTGTCCGGATAGGAGTTTCGCAAGTTCACTCCTACCTGATTCGATATAGAGTAGGTTTCATGGACCGGTTCGACGTGGTAGACAATGAATCGTTCGTATATGCTACCCTTGACATGGCAAGGCATTCGGTACACCGGAGGGCTGACATTGACCGAGTGGGTGACGTATAAAGATCATCAGATTAAAGGCGTGTTCCCAACACCTCGGAAATGACCGATGGATGCCCAAGGCATTAGCCTGGCGTTCAACGGGCAGCCGAGGGCCCGTGAAAACCATACAGAGCGAATCGAATGAGATCCGCAACACGGAACGTAATGCGAATGAGATGGCTCTTCAAAAGCCAAACGCTGGGTCGATCAGCATCAATAGGTCGAACCTGATCCACTCCCCCACTCCTACCCATCGAGACTTGACCCGTCCGGCCATTCCTCCACCTAGGGTGGGGCATTCATCGTATTTTGAATTTGCCAGGATTGAGAACCCGACGATGCCTTGTGGGTACGACGGCCTTCTCATGGGGATTCTTCAAAACTCGAGGATAGTCCTAAGCGGACTGCGGATAATTGATTTCTGCTGAATCGGTGACGCGTGAGAAGATTGTCTGATCCCGTCGCTCGCTTACCGCACAGAAAAACACGGGCTCCTACCGTTCGGCTTCCGTGAGATCGCCGTCCTCTTCCAGCTCTTCAAGATCAGCTTCCGCTTTGGCCTTCAGGGTTGAAGGATGCAGGCCGTATTTCTTGAGCATTTTATAAAAGTCTGCCCGGTAGCGGCCCGCAAATTGGGCGGCGCGTGAGGATATTACCACCAGTGAGCTGCAGCACGTTCTTGAGGTAGGTTTTCTCAAACTCTTCCTTGGCTTCAGTCAGCGGCTTGAGCGGAGCATCCGGCGACGTGCCCATAGAAGGCAAGAGGTCCGGTGTGATCATGTCTTGGCGCGTCATGACGGCGGCCTTCTCAATGACATTCTCCAGTTCGCGGACATTTCCGGGCCACGGATGTGTGACCAGGCGATTGAGTGCGGCCGGTGTGAAGCCGCGCAACGCCTTATTCGCCCGTTTCCCACTCGCGGTCAGGAAGTGCTGCGCTAACAATGGGATATCATCTCGGCGGTCGCGAAGCGGCGGGATAAACAACGGGACGACAGAGATACGGTAGTACAGATCGTTCCTGAATGACCCGTTCTTGACCGCTTCGCCGAGGTCTTTATTGGTTGCGGCGATGATCCGTACATCGATCTTCATTGAGAGTTCAGAGCCTACCTCGCGGACTTCACGTTCCTGCACGGCCCGCAATAGTTTGACCTGCATCGAAAGCGGCATTTCGCCGATTTCATCGAGAAAGAGCGTACCGCCGTTCGCGCTTTGAAACAGGCCTCGTTTGGCGCCATGAGCGCTGGTAAACGCGCCCCGCACGTGCCCGAAGAGTTCGGACTCGAAGAGCGTTTCGGGAATGGCCGCGCAATTGAGGGCGACAAACGGCCCTTTGCTCCGTCGGCTGTTCGAATGGATGACTCGTGCGAGCACTTCTTTTCCGGTCCCGGTTTCTCCGAATAGGACAATGGTTGCGTCTGAGTCGGCCACTTGCACCACTTGCTGAAGTATGCGCTGCATCGCGGGGCTCCGCGCGACGATGTTTTCCATACCGTACAATTCATTGACGAGAGACTTGAGCCGTTGGATCTCTCCTCTCATTCGTTGCGGAGAGAGCCCTTCTTCGATTTTGGCCTTGAGTTCCTGGTCATCAAACGGTTTGGTGAGATATCCGAAGGCTCCCCTCTGCATGGCTTCCACGGCGTTGGGGATGCTGCCGTGGGCCGTCAGGATGATTACCGGAAGGCCTGGATGAATCCGCAACAGTTCTTCCGTCACATCTAATCCGTCTTCGCTACCCAGCCGGAGGTCTGCGATGGCGAGGTCGAACCGGACTGTTTTCGCTGCGGCGATGGCTTCACGCCCGGTGGTACAGCCAGTGACGGCAAAGCCCATTGCTTTCAACCGCATTTTCACGAGGTGCAACAGGCCCTCTTCATCGTCGACTACAAGAATATGTTCTTTTTCCATGAAGTTCCTTCTACGGTGTCGTCGGCTCCGGTGCAGTCTGAGGCGGTGCCACCGTCGTTGGGAGACGGATAGGACGAACCTTATCCCGCATTTCCTGGTCGATGCGCTTCAATGCCTCTAATTGGCTCGTCAACTCCTCTATTTTCTTATCTTGATCCGCCAGTTGCTTTTGTAGGTTCAGCACGAGACCGGGTTCATTCTGACTCTTTGCAGCGCTTTTCTTGCCGTTGATCGGATCCATCTTCCGTTCACGCTCGGCCAACTCTCGCTGGAGGATTTCCAAGGATTGGGCGTCAGCCTCCTTTAAGGCCCTCAATTGCTGGATGGTCAGCTCTCTGTCAAGCAAGTCCCGCACCAGACGGTCGGAAGCCTGGGCCAAGATGGCCTGGCTTTCCGAGACGGCGGGGGCTGATATGACCGATTGGAACCAGGATTGCTGAACAGGAGCGGCGTGGTGTTCGAGCAGTTCTATCCAGAGTTTGCTGGAAGAGGCCAGCTGGCTCTTGGGCGCGACGGCGATCACTTTCTCGAAGTACTTCGTGGCGGTGTCTCGACTTTCGTACAATCCCAACAGGGCACGCGTAAAGAAGACATGATCGCAGGAATTGTGCTCGGCACATCTTTGGAAGAGCGCCTCCTGTTTTTTCGCCAATGCGTGGAGGGATTTTGCCTCCCCCGACTCCACAACGAAGTATGGCTGCGAAAACTGTGGGGCCGACGACCACGCCGCGCATCCCGCAAGGAAGAATACACAAGAGATGATTCCAGATGTGAAGGTTCTGTAGCCGGCCTTCACGCCGTTTCCCTGGTTTGGTAAGGCGTAGGATGAACCGTACAGTCGTCCCCTTCTTGGCTTCGCTTTCGATCCAAATCCGTCCTCCGTGTGCTTCAACGACTTTTTTGCCAGCGCCAGTCCGAGGCCGCTCCCCGGTGTCGCATGTTTGGCTTTTGTGCTTCCTTGGTAGAAGCGCTCGAAAATATAGGGCAAGTCTTCGGCCTGAATGCCGGGTCCGCTATCGGCGACGCTCACCTCAAGCACTCCCGCTTTCGGGTCCGGCTTCATGAGTACCTTTACAATGCCCCCTTCGGAGCTGAATTTCAAGGCGTTTGAAAGCAAATTATCGAGCACTTGTTCAATACGAAGCGCATCCGCATTGACCCACACACGTTGGGCAGGCGCTTCCAGCAACAGCTGCACATGCTTGGCATCGGCGAGTAGCTGGACTTTGTTGATCGACATATCTGTGACGCGTTTGAGGTCCGTCGGGACGATTCGATATTCCATCATCCCGGCGTCCATCTTGGAGAGATCCAGGATCGTGGAGATGAGGGTGATGAGTCGGCGGCTGCTGTCTGCCATGATGCGCAAGGTCGTCCGTTGTTCTTGCGACAAGGGGCCGGGAATTTCATCCAACAGCAAATGAGTGCCTTCTTGGATTGAGGCCATGGGCGTGCGTAACTCATGGGAGACATGGGCGAGAAACTCCCCCTTCATATCGTCCAACTCTTGGAGTTTCGTGCCCATCCAATTGACCGCGTCGACGAGGTCTCGCAACTCACTGGGGGCTCGAATATTCAGCGACGTGCGGAAATCGCCCTGCCCAATCTGTTTGATATGGGTCTGCAATTGGCGAAGAGGGCGGAGGACTGTGTAGCTGGCAAAGCCGGCGAGCGCAATGCCAAATACGAGCGCAAGGAGAACCAGTTGCTCAGTCACCGCTTCGGCTTGCGCCGAGCTTTCCCGTGACCGGCTGACGCCGACACTGATGCCTGTCTCGTGAAGATCGATAAACTGTTGAAGTGTCGCACTTATACGGTCCATCAACGCGTCTCGCCGGCCTTCATAGTCCGCAGACGGGGTGCTGGAGCCGTCGCCCCTTCTCCAATTCTGAGCGGAAAATCATGAGTCGTTCTTGCTGCAGGCGCTTGGCATCCTCGAGTAGCTGAACGCCTTGGGGAGTGAGTTCCTGTGACTCAAGCGCCTGGAGTCCGCGATGGAATTCGTCGACCTCTTCATCGAAATGTTGCAGGAATGTGGCATCACGTACGGCGAGATATTTCTTTTCGCTGTTGAGTTGGGCATAGAGCACGGTGAGTAGGCGTTTGGCCGATTCGATCGCCGGGTAATGGCGAGTGGCCATGTTGGCGCTCAACGCCGTCGAGCTGGCCGCAGTTGAAACAAGGCATACAGATTCACTCCCTGCCATCACCACGATGATGACAAGGGAGGTCAGCACGATGCGCCAAAAGATGGATAAACGCACGAGCGAAGCTCTTTCTCAGCCTTGAGAAACGCGGATATCTGTATGAGGCTGTAGGTAATTCCATACACTATTTCCCCGTATCACTCAAGGGATCTGGCAAACAAACTCTCCCCTGCATCATCCGCCTACTTGTATGAGGGCGATAGGGCCAGGAAGGTTTGAGCGGCCTCCAATCAGGAGAGTCGGAAACGCACTCTGTTCAGCCACACGTACTCGTCACTGCTTGTTGAATGGTGACACAAATCGGCGTTGGCGTCGTGACACCCCATGCAAGGATGCAAAGAGATGGCCACGAAACAATAGCATGGCGACGGCAAGCGGTGGTGTGAAGAGCAGCCCGAGATACCAGCTGATCGAGGAAGGGATACCCACATAGTCCAGCCAACCTCCGAGGACCGTGAATGGCAGTACGAGGAGCTGGGAAAAGTCCAAACCTGCTCCCCTCCCCACTCGACTGGAGAGGGAGAAAAACGATTGCAGTCCCATGGGCGAGAGGACAATCGGGATCAGGATCACCGCAAACGGAAGAAACCATTCAATCCAATTCTCAGGGACGAACTCATACGAGGTCTTGAACACCTCGAGCGGGGAATCATGCCGAACTTGATAGATAATTTCCGGTGCTGGGTTCAGCAAGAGAAAGATGAGCAGAAAGGCTGACATACGAGATGAGTTGCCCAAACGGGTTCGTCTGCATGCTCAGGTCGAGAGCCATGAGCGGCAGCCATAGGATGAATCCAATGCCGATGACATCCCAAAAGTAGTGACCGACGCTGCCAAGAATGTCCTGGAATGTGAGTCGCCCGTGCCTGGCTAATCGATTGCTCGATCAGACTCAGGGTCGCGCCAACCAGAGCGCGTTCACCGCACCGAGCACAAAGCCTCCGATCATGCCGAGCGGCGATGCAATCTGGGTGGCGAGGACCAGCAGGAATCCAAATCCCACCACGGCCACCATGGTCATCCAGCCTCGGACAAGGGACTGTCCAGTTTTGCGGAAGGCGTTCCGATAGAGTGCGAGTGTGTCGGTCAGAATGCTGTGACATGAAAGACAATAGTCTGAGGGAGCTTATCGGGTCAAGCCAGCGGACTCTCGCGAGAGGTTGACTTCCCATACTCCTGTGATTATGTGTATCGGAACAGGACAGACGGATGACGCGGAGAGGAGTGACCCAATGGACATGAACCGCATGACGATCAAGCTACAAGAGGCGCTCCAGACCGCGTCGTCCCATGCCGCGAGGCGAAGCCATCAGGGGATAGATGTGGAGCACCTCCTGCTTGCGTTCATAGAACAGGATGGAGGTCTCGCCTCCTCTCTCCTCGAACAGGCAGGATTGTCGGTGCCCTCCGTTCGTCAGGCGGTGGAGCAGGCACTGGTGAAGCTGCCTCAAGTACAGGGCGCCGGAGCAAGCCCGGGACAACTCCATGTGGCCTCCCGGCTCAGCCAGGTCTTGACCAAAGCCGAAGACGAACAACGAGCGTTGAAGGACGACTATCTCAGCGTCGAACACGTCATCCTCGCCATGGTCCAGGAAGGGGCGTCTTCAAGAAACTGGGTCTGACGAAGGAACGGCTGTTGGGCGCGCTGCAACAAATACGAGGGTCCCAACGTGTCACGAGCCAGGACCCGGAAGGCACCTACCAGTCGTTGGAGAAGTATGGACGCGACCTGACCCGGTTGGCCGGGCAAGGAAACTGGATCCCGTGATCGGGCGCGATGAGGAGATTCGTCGTGTCGTACAAATTCTCTCACGACGAACCAAGAACAACCCTGTGCTCATCGGCGAACCCGGCGTCGGAAAACCGCCATTGTCGAAGGGCTTGCCATTCGCATTGTCAAAGGAGATGTGCCTGAAGGACTGAAGAAGAAGCGCCTCATCACCCTCGACATGGGATCGCTGGTGGCCGGTGCAAAGTTTCGCGGCGAGTTCGAAGAGCGATTGAAGGCGGTCCTCAAAGAGGTGCAGGCGTCAGAGGGACAAGTGTTGCTCTTCATCGATGAGCTGCATACGGTCGTGGGAGCGGGCGCGGCGGAAGGGGCCATGGATGCCGCCAATCTGCTCAAGCCCATGCTGGCCCGCGGCGAATTGCATTTGATCGGCGCGACGACGCTGGATGAGTATCGGAAACATATTGAGAAAGATGCCGCGTTGGAACGGCGGTTCCAGACGGTACTGGTCGATCAGCCGACGGTGGAGGATACCATCTCAATTCTGCGCGGACTGAAGGAGCGCTACGAAGTGCACCATGGCGTGCGCATCAAAGACGCCGCGCTGGTCGCTGCTGCGAAACTCTCAAATCGGTATATCGCCGATCGCTTTCTCCCGGACAAAGCCATCGATCTGGTCGATGAATCGGCGGCCCGCCTGCGTACGGAAATCGATAGTTTGCCGGCGGAACTCGATGAGGTCTCGCGCAAGGTGATGCAGCTGGAGATCGAGCGGGAGGCCTTGCGGAAAGAACAAGATCAGGCCAGCCAGGCGCGGCTGGCGACGCTTGAGCAAGAGTTGGGCGAGAAGCACGGAGATCTGCAGGCGCTCAAGACGCGCTGGGACTCTGAAAAAGCCTCGGTGTCACGGCTGCGCAAGACTCGCGAAGCGATGGAAGAGGTGAAACAGGCGATGGAGCGTGCGGAACGGGCCTACGATCTGAATCGCGTGGCGCGAGCTGCGATACGGAGAGTTGCCTCGCCTTGAGCGGGAACTGGCGTTGGAGCAGGAGCAGCTTGGCAAGAAACAGGGCGAAAGCCGGTTGCTCAAAGAAGAGGTCGATGAAGACGACATCGCGGCCATCGTGAGTCGCTGGACGGGAATTCCCGTCTCCCGGCTGGTCGAAGGTGAAACGGAGAAACTCTTAAAGCTGGGCGAGCTGCTCCATCAGCGAGTGGTTGGCCAGGATGAAGCGGTGCAGGCCGTCGCAGATGCGGTCCTCCGCGCGCGCTCCGGCATCAAAGACCCGAATCGGCCCATTGGTTCGTTTCTCTTTCTTGGTCCGACCGGAGTCGGAAAAACCGAGTTGGCGCGGACTCTTGCCGCGACGCTCTTCGATGACGAGGCCAACCTGATTCGGATCGATATGTCCGAGTACATGGAGAAACACACGGTGGCCCGTCTGATCGGGGCCCCGCCAGGCTACATCGGCTACGAAGAGGGTGGACAACTGACTGAAGCCGTCCGGCGGCGTCCGTTCTCCGTCATTCTGTTCGACGAGATCGAAAAAGCCCATCACGACGTCTTCAATGTCTTGCTGCAAGTGTTGGACGACGGGCGATTGACGGATTCTCAGGGCCGGACCGTCGATTTCAAGAACACGGTTTTGATCATGACATCGAACATCGGCAGCCCACAGATTCTTGAGGCGCAGCAACGGCGCGCCTCCTATGACGAGGTCTGTTCCCTCGTGATGGCGGAATTACGAGAACACTTCCGTCCGGAATTCTTGAACCGTGTCGACGAGACCGTGGTATTCCATCCGTCTGGAGACGGAGCAGCTCACGAAGATCGTCGAGATTCAACTCGAGCGATTGCGGGCACGTTTGACAGAACGACGGATCTCTCTGTCCGTAACGCCGGCGGCCTTACGGTATCTGGGTGAGCGCGGCTACGATCCGGTCTATGGGGCGAGACCGTTGAAGCGATTGATCCAACAGGAAATTGAAACGCCGATGGCGCGTCAGTTGGTCAAGGGCGAATTGCGCGATGGAGATACGGCGACCGTGGAGCTGAAAGACCAGCACATCGTTATCGTGCCGACGGTCGCAGGATAGGACGCGTGCGACCCTGTGTCAGCCGAGGACGACGGACCCGCCTTTCAGATCGTGCGTCGTGCCGCTGGCACGGAGCTTGTCGATTTTCCATTCGGTGGCAGATCACCTGGATCACGTGGCCTTTGATCGTATGGAACTCCCCTTTCGTGAAGGCCACGACGTCGGGCGCCTTCACGTCCATCTGTAAGATGACGGTTCCCGAAGCCGGATGTGTGAGCAGCAGACTCTTCGGGGTCTTATTCACTTCGTAGGCACGTCGTTCGTTGATCATCAGGGTGCTATCGACGAGTTTCGCCGTCACTTTTCCGCCTGCGTCGAACAACGCAAAGTTCACGAGTAAGGCGCCCGTCGTCGGTTTCAATGCCACCTGAATCTGCGGGACGCCCTCGATTTCAATCATGCCGTCGGTGTTGCGGTACAGATTCGAACCCACTTCCACGTCCATGTATGGCCTCATTTCACTACGCTGTGAATATCATCGATTATGATTTTTTGATACGATTCAGAATCAATGCGACGCAGCCGCCGAGCAGTCCCCCTCCCATGATGGTCGTGAACAGCTCGACCAATTTGAGTTCCCACACGGACCCCTGCGCTTGCATGGCTTCCCGAATGCCGCCTTGCAGCATGATCACGGCCAGCGCCATGGTAGCGCCGACAATGAACCACCAAAGAAAGACTTTCACGGCTCGATCCCACAGGGAATCCTCAAAACTCCATCCGACGGTCGAGACTGCGGTATTGAATCGCTTCCGCCACATGCAGCGGCTCAATCTTATCAGAGCCCGCGAGATCGGCAATGGTTCTCGCCACACGCACAATGCGCCCATGGGCCCGAGCAGACAATCCGAGTTTGGTCAACGCTTGTTCTAGCAGATCCTGAGCCGTGCGTCTCCAGGCCACAATACCGCTTCAGGAGCCGCGGCTTCAACTGGGCATTCGAGTGAATCCCGTCCTGACGATACCGGTGGCGCTGCCGATCACGCGCCGCCAGAACGCGTAATCGAATCGTGGCGGAACTTTCCGGCATGGGACCGTGATCGTGCAAGTCTCGCACGGAGACCGGTGGAACCTCGATGTGAATGTCGAGTCGATCCTGGAGCGGCCCCGACAATTTAGCTCGATAGCGGCGGATTTGGTGGGGGTGCAGACGCATTCACGCGTGCGATCCCCATAGTATCCGCAGGGACAGGGATTCATCGCGGCGATCAACATGAATCGCGCAGGGTAGCGGAGCGAGCCGCTGGCCCTGGTCAGGGTCACATGCCCGTCTTCCAGTGGCTGCCGCAATCCGTCCAGGACGGGACGGCGAAACTCCGGGGACTCGTCCAGGAACAACACGCCATTGTGCGCCAAGGACACTTCTCCAGGCCGGGGAACTGTTCCGCCTCCGATGAGTCCGGCATCGGAAATACTGTGGTGCGGAGCGCGAAAGGGACGGACCGTCAGCAGTGGATGATTGGCCGGTAACTGTCCGGATACGCTATGGACGCGGGTCGTTTCGATCGCTTCTTCCGGCTCCATGAGGGGCAGAATTGTCGGGAGACGTTTGGCCAACATGGTCTTGCCTGATCCAGGCGGTCCCACCATCAAGAGATTGTGGCCTCCAGCTGCGGCGATTTCCAGGGCGCGCTTCGCATGGTCTTGTCCCTTCACATCGCCATAGTCGTCATCTTCCACCGGACGCGTGGTAAAGAACCGGTCCCGGTCTGCGTGAGCCGGGTTCAGCAAAACCGTGCCATTGAGAAATGCCACGGCTTCGGGGAGCGTGTGGAGCGGATAGGCCGTCACGCCCTGTACCACGGCTGCTTCTTGGCTGTTCTCAGCCGGCAAGAGCAGACTGTGGTCGGGCCGGCAAGCAATCCCAATGGATAAGGCGCCGGTAATCGCCTTGATGTGTCCGTCCAACGATAAGTTCACCGACACAGACGCGGCCTCGTACATTCTGGGATGGAATGACTTCTTCCGCGACGAGAATCCCAATGGCAATGGCCAGATCGAGGCCGGACCCTTCCTTCTTGATTCCCGCGGGAGCGAGGTTCACGGTGATTTTCTTTGCCGGGAAATGGAAGCCCGTATTCTTGAGCGCAGAGCGGACTCGGTCGCGGCTCTCCCGCACCGTGGCATCGGGGAGACCGACGACTGAGAATTGTGGAAGCCCTCCGGCAATATCGACTTCCACGTCGATCAGATGCGCATCGATACCGACGAGTGCAGCACTCAGAACTTTTGCGAGCATAGGTGCCTCCGGTGCAAAGGCGCGGCGCTGCTGGATTATAGGAACGCGGATCGAATCGTTGCAACCGAAACAGCTGGAGACGGCAGAAATATGGTTCCATTTCCCCTGTTGTCATCACACCAGTCCGAACGCTAGCAGCCCCTCCTGCCCTTCTGTATAATCCCTCCCTATGCCTGTCCCTTCACACTGTCTCCGATCGAGCCTGCCAGAACATGCTGCACCCATCATGTTGCCTGGCACCATTGCTTGTTTGTTGTCTCCTCGCCGGCCTGATCATGGGGACTGGCAATCCGATCTTGGCCCAAGTCGCCTGGTCGCGCGGCCACCCCATCTGGACCAGTTGGAGCGTCGATGGCCGTCCTCGCGATGTTGCAAGATGCCGATGTGCTTCCGCCCGAAGACACTCCCGAGGCTGAACCGCATCATCAAGGCGGTCATCCAATTTCAGTCGGTATTTATGAAGAGCGGTGATCCGGCCGTGCAAGCTTTTCTGAGTCAAGCATTAGAGGCAAAGACGGGACAGCGGTGCAGACGAAGCCGCTGCTCGTTTCCGTTCGGCAGGCTGGACGTCGGATGTGCTTGAGGCACTCTGCTGACCAGTGGGCCGCCACGGCGATCGATCAGCGAGAGCGTTTGGCGCCGGGCTTTCGCCAATTCAACGTCAGTCCTGGCGGATTTTGATTCGTTGATGGAACTCGTTGCGAAGGCACGTACGGCCTTCGAGCAACGGGGACAGAAACCTGTACCAGGTGTTTGCGCAACGACGGCGGGAGATGCCTGGCGGCACACAATAACTGCAACAGGGAGGACGCAATGGCAACGAAAGCCTATATCCTAATCAAGGTCAAAGCCGGGCGGACGAAAGATGTGCTACAGGCACTCAAGCGCCTCTACCGGCGTCGAACAAGCCCACTCCTGCTTCGGACGGCCGGATATTATTCTGTTCATCAATGTCGCGGACGAACGAGCCCTCTCGGATGTGGTGATCACAAAGATTCACCAAGTCGAAGGGGTGGAGGAAACAGATACACACATCGTCGCCGATGCCTAGCCGCATACCCAACATTGCCTGCCATCAATGCTGGAAGGCTCGGGTTAAGGCTGAGAAAAGGTCTGAGCTTCACTCGACCTGAGCCTCGACCTCATCTTCTCTCAGGTGCTGCAGTCTGCTCGCGCAACGAACGAGACGGTGACGGTGGCCCCGCCAAGTTCTGCCGAACGGTAGCAGGCGTCGGCCACCTCGACGGCGCGACATCCATCACGCCCGGTGATAGGCGGCTGGGTGTTCGTTTCGATGGCATGGACGAAGGCGCGGAGTGTGGCGAGAATTGTCTGCTGCGGTTGGACGACCCATTCATGAGGAGCGGTGTCACCGATGACGCCGCTCACTCGCTGGTGACACCAATCAGCGGCGATCTGCCCCTGGGTTCCCACCCACTCCGTTCTCGCAACCCTCCCCGCTACGACACGTGCAATGTCCAGGACGCATCGCATGCCGCTCACGGTTTGGGCCTGCACGATCGCCATCGTGTCCGGTGCCACGCTCGGAAGCTGGTCCAACTCGCAACGGACGGCGACCACCTCCTCGCCGGTGAGAAAGGGCACCAAATCCAAGAGGTGAACCCCAAATTCCAAGAGCGCTCCGCGCTGGCCTGGTATCGGTGACCGAACCTGAGCGCTGGCTTTCGTTTCAATCCGGCTGGTGAAGGTGGCGTACCGGAGCCGGCCGATCTCCGGCAAGTGATCCTTTCAAAAGAAGAATCGCCGAGTCGAAGCGCATGGTCTGTGCGGTCATAAGCAACAGGCCTGCCTCTTCTGCCGCCGCTCACCATCGCTCGTGCTTCGCGGCCTGTCGGCGCTAACGGCTTTTCAATGAGGATCGGCTTCCTCGCCTTCACGGCCTCAAGACAGATCTCAGGGCAGAGCGACGGAGGGGGTCACCACTACGACGGCCTCTACCGTCGGATCGGCAATCAAGGCGCGATAGTCCCCATAGACAGGGATCTCTGTCGTCGGGAGGAAAGGCAGTCCCTCCCCGATCCGTTTTCGGCAGAGAGCGGCAAGGCTCATCCCTGGCAGATCATGCAGGAGATGGTGAATATACCGGCTGCCATGCCGGCCGGCACCGATGAGACCGATTCTAAGCGGCATAGTCGCCATACACACCGTGAGGGTGAGAAAACTGTAGTCGCCATCGAACGCTGGGTCAACTAAAACTCGATCCGTGCAACCAGATTGACAGCCCGACAGCCTGCTCCCTATAGTACGCGCGCGTTGTATCAGGCCTGTCTGAAGAGGGCGCACCCTGCAAAGCCTTGATGGAGAAGAGATTGCCGCAATGACATCGACCATCGCTCCCTTTACCTTGGATCAAATCGGTACCGGTACAGCTCGCTTTCCGAGTGGCGTCGCCATTCCCACGCTGACGGATGCCGCCGCCGATCCCTATATCCAGACACGCGTATCGAAACATGTGCAGGTGGACTGTATTCAGTTTTGGCCTCAGGAAAAAGGGCTCTATCCCCGGGCTTGTCTTATTGCATGAAGCCTGGGGGCTGACCGCGCAAATCAAGGATCTCGGCGCCAGGCTGGCGTGCGAAGGCTACGGCGTCATCATTCCGAACTTGTACGGGCGACTGGGTGGCATGGTGACGGCCAACGCAGAGGTTGCGGATGCGCTCATGGGCAAGCTGAACGAGTCGCTCGTCCTCCAAGACATCAATTCCTGCTGTGAATTCTTGAATACGCGCGACCACATCAAACGAAATACCCACGGCGTGGTCGGTTACGGCATGGGTGGATCGTATGCACTCCGGTTCGCCTGTCAACGGAAACGGCTTCGAGCAGCGGTCGTCTATTACGGCCGAGTGATGCAGCCTGAAACCGCGATCAAAGATCTGTTCTGTCCAGTGCTCTATCACCAGGCCGGTCAGGACCAGTGGGTGCCCAGTCAGGATGTGGACCGGTTGCGTGCTGCTGCGGCTGAGCATACAAAGCGCGTCGAGATCAGGACCTACCCCAATGCCCCCATGCGTTTTGTAATGAACAACGCGTGGAGAGCTATCGCGCTGACGCGACGGCAGAGGCCTGGAAGTCGACTGCCGCGTTTCTCGAAGACCTGCTTCCAAGGCACATAAGGTCATTATCCTACGGGATACGCCGCGACACAGTACGCAACAGGAAGCCAACAATGCCATACGGTTACAGTCACGGCAAGATACAGGCCGCAACGGCAAGACACGGGGGCAACCGTGGCGAAAACCGGAAAATAGAGATGGAACCGTGACGGGAACCGGAACGATTCCTGGCGCAGCGGGTCCCCTTTTTGATTCACATTCGAGGCGGCACGGGGGAAATGCGAGCGTGACAGTGCCATCAGGTCGTGCGCCCACCTCTTCTCGTCAAAGTGCCTTGTCTCTGATCTAGAATTTTATGGTCCAGAAAAGAGGCGTCCGCACGCGCGAGCGCTGTCTCGCAAAAATTTCGCATTCTCCTAAAGGGACCCTTACTTTCGGGAAACGAAGCGGTAGCGGAAGATCAGTCCGGCCGCAAGGTTGCACGGCGGATCGCGAGGCAGGTATATCAATGGGCGGCAACGGCAGGCTTGACCGGCCGGCGTTCCCGGCGCTGGTGCCGCCCTTCCTTCACCAGGAACCCTGACACAGGAGGGGGCATGGAAATAGAATCTCCAGTCAAAGAAATCAGAATTAATTACGGACGCCCTTTCAGGGTCATTTTCACTTCGATAAGGTGCCCGCGACAACGCCGGGGAAGAACGGAAAAAGAATCGCTTACCTCCTCAGTCAGGATATCCTGATATCCGGAACTCATAAAAGTTTGGCGAAATATCGGAGGCGAGATCACTTTCGTATGTGAACAAGCGCTCCCGCGATCGGATCGATGAGTATTACATGAAGGAACAACTGGCGGGCGGCTACTGCTCTTCAAGAGAAAATAGTTCCCCTGGCACAGGCGTGGCCCCGCGTTGATGGCGACAGGATACGCGGCATTCTCGTCCAATCTCTTCTCGCCGGTAGATAAAGGGCTCATCACCGCGGAACCTTCATCTAAACGAGTGACATGCTAAGTGGGATGGAGCTCAGAAGCGATCGAAAACGCTGGACCAGTTTCAAGGAATTTGGGTAAGGCTCTCTGGCCTCCCCCTGACGAAAGAGATATGGGAGGGGGCGATTGAAGCAAAGCAGCGGAAAGTTATTGGAGTTTCAACGACAAGAGCCTGACTGTTGCAAAAGCGGAGGAAATTCTTCTGATGGAACCCCGGGCAAGGCTCGGTAAAACAAATAATTCGTACTCTAAATCGAAGCATTTCATGGACGCAGGCATAAGCCGAACTCTGGCCAGCAAAAGAAACTCATGACATAATCAAAGCATGGGACCCTACAGCAAATCCAAGCACCCTGGCAGTATATTCGGAGTGCGCACCATTAGGGGCTGACACCTCGGAAGCCTCCCGCTCCCCTCTCACACCATCCAGTCGTAATTGCGAGCTTGCTGCTATCTAGAAATACACCGGTAATTTCCAGCACCATATTAGAGATATATAACCCTAATTTACATTTTACAGCTTTGCTTACGCGGAGCCGTAGGCAGTCTCACACCGGTAAGTCAATAACCTCACATCTCTCAAGAGAGGAAGGAAACTATGGAGCTTAAGCGAGAACAATTTAGTGGATCATTGCGCGACGGCAGCGCCGCTGCTTGATGGCCCGTAGTTCGCTCGCATCGCCTCCGTCACGCGGGCCCGTGCCTTCTTACTCGGCAGGACCGCGCCTGTCGGGAGTGCGCGTATCTATCGCGGAAGTCAAGGCAGCACTGGGAAAGCCTGTGACGACTGGACATAAGGCCGTAAGGCGTTTGAGGGTTGAATTTATGACTGCTCTCAGAGATGAGGGGCCTAGGGCTATGGCTGGCACCTGCGGACCGCGCAAGGCAAGCCTCCCGGGAACAGAGTGGCCACGCCTTCCTAGTCATGCTCGCAGCGTGGCTTGTCCGTATCGAGCATCGACTGCTTGAGCGAAGAATTCCAGCCGATTGGGACGCGGCCTTGAGCCTTCAGCTTGATCGGCTCACCGATATCCGTGAACGGCTCCGGTTGAGCATCTCGACTCCAGAGCGGAGGCAGCTGGCGATGACCGCCACGGCGGCTTGATGCCTTCCGCCAGAGATTGAACAGGCCGGGCTTACCCTCCGGCTACCATCATCGCGGACGGCAAGCTGCATCGGTTTGCGAGCAACGGCGAGCGTGACGACGACGCGGGCTGGTACGCTGCTGTTCGATGATGGACTTCCGGCGGGACGTATTCGGGGTATTGGCGGACCGTGGCGAAACAGACGTGGTGCGGCAAGTCCGAGCACCAGACCTCGACGGCAACCGGAAAGGCCGCGCACGACGGCCGGCATCGATGCGAATCTGCAACGCCACGCCGAGCGAAGAAGAGCGACAGCGCCATGCCGAGCCGCACAACGACGCGCAGCGGATCTGGAATACCGCAGCGGCCGGCGCTTGCCGAGCCGACCATCCTTATCTGCAGGCAGAAACAGGCTCCAGCCGCACGGCCTGCGCGTCGATGACGAGAGCCGGTTGATCGTGCCGGTGACGATCGACGGCACCCTCAGCAGTCTGCAATTCATCGACGCGAACGGCGGGAAGCACTCTTCCTGGCGGGAAAAGTCAGAAGGCGGCACCTTCACCATGGGAGCGTTGTGCCATGGCCGAGCCTCTCTTACCGTGTGAAGTGATTCGCCACCGGGCGCGAGTCTGCACTGAGGCCACGGGGCTATCCGGCAGTGTGCGCGTTCTCGGCCGGTAACCTGACACCTGTAGCCGAACAACTGCGCGCAACAGTTAGCGACGGCCGGCGATCCTTGTCTGTGGTGACAACGATCTGAGCGGCACCGGTCAACGGGCGGCACGGGAAGCAGCAGAATGCAGTCAACGGCGTGGTGGCGGTCCCTGAAGAACAGGGCCAAGACTTCAATGACGTGAATGTGCAGCGTGGACTCGACGCCGTAAAGGCGGTCACTGCGAGTACGACGCTTCGATCGAGAGGAGATGAGGACGATGAACACGGCAGCAGCGACAGCGGACACACACACCGATTCCTGGCCCCAATTGGACGAGGCGGCCTTCTACGGGCTAGCTGGCGAATCCACCAAGGCCGTCGAGCCGTACTCGGAGGCGGACCCGCTGGGAATTCTTCCCATATGCTCTTCCGACCGGCGCTATTGATCGGACTGCCGCGCCGCATGTGCTCGTGAGAGCACACGCCGCACTATGCGAGAACGAACGCCTTTACTCGTCTGCACGACGGCAGGAGGGCGGAAAGGGACAGCCTGGAGCACCCCTCGATATGTGTCTCCTCGAAGGTGGATGTAGACCTTTGTGCTGAAGCGGGTCAAGTCCGGGCTCTCCAGCGGCGAAGGCCTGATCCTTCAAGTTCGCGATCCCCAATATGACCGCGCCGATCCGAGAAGGCGGGACGACGAACCGGAGAAATTCTTCGGCTACGAAGATGCTACCTCTCCGATCCGGGCGAATCCGACAAGCGACTCCTCATCATCGAATCTGAATTCTCATCGGCATTGAAAGTGATGGAACGCGAGGCAATGTCCTTTCGCCGGTCCTGCGGGATGTCTGGGATCACGGAAACCTCTCCCCGCTCACCAAGAAAGACCGCATGGTCGCGACCGGTGCGCGTTTGCATCAGTCGGCCACATTACCCGACCATGAATTACTCCGGGCCCTCAGCGCAACCGACCGGGCGAATGGATTCGCGAATCGATCTTGTTCCGGGTTGGTCCGGCAATCCAAATTCATCCCCTCAGGCAAAGGCACGCCCACTGAAATCCTGCAACCCTTCTTTCTGCGCTTTTCGCGCACCCTGGAGCGAGCGCGAACACGAGGAGAATTGACTCGCGACGAGGAGACCGGAACAGCTCTGGGCTTCGGTCTATCGGAAGTTGGCGGAAGTCGCACCAGACCTTACCGGGGCCATTCTCGCACGGGGCAGCGGCACAGAGTGCTCCGGCTCAGCCTGCTCTATGCCCTCCTCGATGAAGCAGAGGCCCAGCGGACTGAACACCGCGATCCGTGTGCCCCACCTCCTGCGCGGCGCCTGGCGGTCTGGGACTACTGCAAGGCCTCGGCCTATCACATCTTCGGGAATGCGGTCGGGCGATCCGATTGCGGATCGGTTGCTGAGGCTCATTAAGTCTGGACCCCAAACTGATACCGATCTGTAGCGAGTCCTGGGGAAGGCATGAAGGGGATCGGAACCGAAAAGGGCAGGCGCTTGACCTCCTGCAACGGCTCGATCGTATCCATCGGGCTGAGTATCCCCACGGCTGGCCGGGCGATCACGGAATGGCATGTTGGCAGCACCTACAGGGTGCGCAATATGCGCAAAAAGGGGGTAAAGGTCGGCACGATGGAACCCTTTGTGCCATATTGCTTTCGCGCATGGGAGGAAGAACCGAAACATGAGTGAACTGAGTCAGGCTGGCGAAAGAGGCACTGCTGGCAACAGAAGGCGCTCGAGCCCGATCCCCACCACTTCAAGCCGGCCATCCGGATCATGTGGCGGGAGACGATAGGGAGCTACGACCGGCCACGGTCGATTTTCTTCACACCGACCCGACGGACACCGATGGCCTTCTGTTCTATGGCCGACAGCTGGGTGATCGTCAATACCAAGTTCCTCACCCACATCACACCAGGAGGGCGGACCTGATGTCACACAGTCCAGTGGACGCCCGCCGAACGTCATGGCCAGCCTGTCGATGTCGCACAGGCGTGGAAACCCGCGTGGGTGAATAAACTCAGTTTTGCCGAGATTGCAGCTATGCTGTACGCAGTAAAATCCGCCGCCCATGCCGCCTACAGTCAACTGCATAAACTCCTGCCCGACCCTGAGATCGTCGGCGCGTTTGAAGGGGTAGAGGCTCCCTGACCGCAGGGAAAGCCAGGTTGTTGCAGTCCTTGATGGACGAACAAGCCATTGGTTGAAAAGGCTTCCCTAAATAATCGGGCATTTGCCTTTTCGCAACTTTTCAACGCCCACCGCCTGGCGACACATCAATCCACGCAGAACCTCGACTCTCAGCAAGCTCTCATCATTGCGCCGAGGAGAAGCCGGGGCCCCGGAAGGGGAGGCCATTGACCACACCTGATCGTGCGCGTGCTGAAGACGAGGATGAAGCCCATCCCCGATTCTGTAATAATGGCCCACCTAAGGGCTGTGTCCATGCGCCGAATCCGCTCCCTTCTTCCTCCACTCCCACGGCACCGGCTGGGATCGTTTCCCACAGCTTTATCCTCTCAAAGTGGCCCTTCTCCAACCCCAAGGATCGTATCCTATGCGATACTTTCCATACCACCAGCACCAGCTAGCTTTGACGGGTTCATGATTGACGTTGTTGCCAGAGTTCGGGGCCTGTCACACATGGCTGAACGCAAACAAAAACGGCGGGCCCCAGTGCTGGAACCGCCGTCTGTGATGACGCTAAACGTTGAGTTTACGCCGCGTGCTTCCACGCCAAGCCGCTAGGCCCACGAGACTAGGGCGAGTAGGGCGACACTGGATGGCTCCGGCACGGAAGTTAGTGAGGTAATCAATAGTCGTTCCCCATGGGCGAAGGGAATAATTTCCGCAGCCCAATCCGGGGTCTAATCCGGTAATTATGGAGCTGCTGAGTGTGTTCCAGCCGGTGATCGAATTGGCAAACAGAAAATCCCAGGAATTACCCGCTGAGGGGCTAAAACGTATTGATGAAATCGAACTCGATGTTGCCTCCGGTAAAGAGGGCGCTGCCGTTGATGTTCAGCACGTCATATTGCCCGCTGTCGAGCCCGCCAATCTGGAACAGCATGTTCCCGCTGCTGGCAAACGTGCCGTTGATGGTGAGCGTACCAGGGGAATTGCCCGGAGAGACGGTGGCCTCCAGTCCCGATGGCCACATCGCCTGTGATCGTGCCGGTGCCGCTAAGGAGACCACCTGGATACCAATCGATGTTTGGCTCAAGCTCCCGTTGTTAATGGTTTTGACCGGCTATCTGTATGTAAGTGCTGGTGCCGCCGATCGATCCGTCGTTGGTTAGCGTGCCCCGGTTGATCCACGGTTGATTAGTGGCTGATGTTTAGCACGCCGGAGTTGGTCAGCACGCCGGAATTGACCAGGTCGCCCGCTTCCGCTGCTGTAGTTCAGCGTGCCGCTGTTGGTCAGCAGGCCGGTGTTGCTCAGGGGATGTCACCGTTGCTGCCCAGCGTGCCGGAGTTGATCAGCGCGCCGGTGTTGAACAGGCCATCTCCGTAGTTGATCAGCGTGCCGCTGTTGGTCAGCAGCGCCGGAGTTGGACAGGCCGCCGGGACTGTCGGTCCAGCGTGCCGGTGTTGGTCAGCGTGCCGCTGTTGCTCAAAAGCTGCTGTCTCAGCGTGCCGGTGTTGGTCAGCGTGCCGGAGTTGATACATAATGCTTTCAGCCCCGCTGGTCCATTGTGCCGTTGTTGGTCAGCGTGCCGCTGTTGGTCAGCGATGCTGTGCCGCGCTGCCCAGCGACTGCCGCGCAACCTCTGTTGGTCAGCGTGCCAGCGTTGGTCAGGTCCGCTGGCGAAGACGGTTTGTTAGCCGTGCCCCTATTGGTCAGCGTGCCTGTGAGTTGGTCAGCGTTGCCGCTGCACCGGCCGTTGTGTCAGCGTGCCGCAGTGTTGGTTCAGCGTACTGGGGGAATCGATGTTCAGCGTCCCTGCATTCATCAAACGGGTTGGCAGTATTTACGGCGAAGGGGTCATTGATGATGTCGATGGTCGACCCGCTGGGATTCGGATTCGGTGTGATCTGAGCCGCTTGCACCAGAAGGGACTACTGGCAAACGCGATGGCTGCCACCACCATGAACAAGATCTTTATTCTAGTCATCGGAATGAAGCTCATGGCGGGAATTCCTGCGTCAGACGCTCACGGTTTGCGCCCATTCCACGGGAAACACTACCCCCTCATTCGAGGGGGTGAGAGCTTGCTTAATTAGGGTGGCGAAGGGATCCTGCTTTGAAGAGATTCATGCGTCGTCGATTACCGTGTTCTCTTCCGCCACTCCCACGGCGGCACCGGTCGAGCGATTATTTCCGTATCGCCTTCCGATTTGCCAAGGGGAACCCAGAGGGGATCTTGCCACTGACCCTTCCTCGCATCATGTGCTTCGCGCTCGCGGGGCTCCAGTTCGGCAGCCGGTTCGGCTTGCCCACCAAGCCAGGAAGCGCGCCGCTGTGTAAGGCAATTTCTTTCTGCCATTTATAGGGACGATTGCGTGGGATCCCGCGCTTGCGGGCGATCTCCGCTACTGGCCCCTGCCCGTCATTCAGCAACCACACTATCAGTTTAAGTTTTCTCTGAACAATATCGTCCTTCCGTGAATTATTAGGCCTTACACGGCGAGTAGAGCCTCTGCCACTCCATTGTGCGCGAAAACCTCCTGTCATTCATTGCCAAACAATGACTTCGGCTTGTGCCTCCTAATGGCACCGGTGTTGCTCCTTTGGGGAAACGACATCGAATCGTAGGAAGAACAGCCGATGTCCGTTGCTCGCAACGTGTTCGGGAAATGACTAGTCACACAGGGATTGAGGTTCTATGCATCACGCCCCAGCAAGATTTAAGTATCCGACGAGGTGCGATGTGTGCCCCATTATTTTCCCGAAGACGAGTGCTGCGGCGGCGCGTTCGACCTACATTTTCTAGGTGGGTCAATGCTGTGCGTGACTCACATTGTGGTTGTTACAACCAATGGGTAGGTCACATTTCCTTTGACGATCAGTTCAAAATCAGTTTTTCATGGAGGGCCCATCCTGCACGTTCCATAATTTTCAGGAACATGGGGGAACGCAATGCTTACGACGGGGAATCCGGTAGTTGCCTGGCTTTCCGACGAAGGAGCCCATCAATTTCTTGGACTTGAACGGTCCGATGAAGGTAGGAGCCGCTGGGCATTTTTCGGGAAAGTCGGTGAGTGCTCCTGAGGCGATCGGTCTCTGGCTAGACATCGAGCGCATCGAGCAGCATGAGCTTGGGATGGAGGCGAAGGTCAAGAAACCTGGTCCGTGACCCCACGGACCTGCCTGATACGATTTGATTTCATCATCACAGTGCAGTACTTCCACGATCCCAAGGATTCGGTGGGATCCAAGGTGAACTCGCAGTAGGATGAATTGCGCGGGCTAGAAGGTCGGCTTATCTCCGACTTTGAAACGCCGTTCCCTGCGGTTGCCCCGCGTCTCCACCACAGTGGGGCGTTTTACCAATCGTTTACCGATGCCTTGCTCTTTGAATTGCACACAGTTGCGCCGGTGGCGTAACTGCGTAGTTTTCTTTTTCTGTTGAGCGCTAGTATAAAGATCGGTGAGGCAACGGCAAACTCACCTGTTCCGCTTCCCTCCACTCCCACGGCGGCACCGGCTGAGGATCGGCCCACAAGCCTGTTCGCGCCTCTCTGGCTTCATTCTCTAACCCTTCGAGCAGCAGTATCCCCCGGCGCATACTTCCGATACCACCAGCACCAGCCGTCCTTGACGAGTTCGTGGTTGACGTTGATGCCATCCGGCAAGATCACATCGGCAATGGTCCGCCCGTACTTTGTCGCGGCCGTGAGTCTGGACGGTGACTTCTTTGCGGAAGGTGAGGTCAGCGACGGCGTCCTTGGCTTTCTGGCCGTAAGCCTGGCGTTTCTCCGGGCAGTCGATCCCGTTGAGACGGATGGGTTCAGCGCGTTGGTTGTGGAGGACTTCGCAGGGTGTCGCCGTCAATTATCCCGCCTACTCTTCCGGTGAAGTCGGCAGCTAGACAAGGCTGTACGATGAGCCAGGCGGCTCCTGGAAAGGCGAGTGTGACCAGAAGTACGAGGAAGAATCAGGCGGCGCGTTCTCATGGATTATTTCTGCTTCGCCACAATCTTGTATTTGATCTGCTCGTAGGTCGCTTGCTCGACGATCCGCTGATCAACAGATATTCCAATATCTCTTAATCAGGGGGGAGAATACTCTTATGATACGGGCCCGAAGTGGTTGGTCCATTGGCGGGCAAGGAGTGCACCGACATCATGCAGGCGCCTTGCCTCTCCAATCGACAGTGGTGTAAACATTCTCGCCCGGCCGAGATTCTCTTCGAGTTCACGGTGGGTGGCCATGCCGATAGTGGCGCAGCAGCAGACGTGGGGTTGGCTCAAGGCATAGCGAAATGCCATATCGTGAAACTCAACGGGCATCTGGGAATGACTTAATGTATTCGGTGGCGGATCCTGAGCACCACCGAACACCTTCATGGCAATGAGTCCGATATTCGCTTGAGCGGCTGCCGGCCAGACTTGTTCCTCAAAATTGTAGGTATGGCGGTCGACGAAATTTACTGCATTCAACAAGACATCAATATCGAATTGGCGCAAGGCATGAACAAATCGAGACGGACGGCTATGCCCTGACAAGCCGACGAACCGGGTCAGTCCAAGTGACTTTGCTTTCATCAGAGCGGCATACGTTCCGTGCTTGCTGAAGACGATCCTCGGGTCCATCTTGTCAGCGCCGACACTATGCACGAAGACCAAGTCGGCATACGTGGTTCCAAGTTCCCTGAGGTTACTCTCGAGCAGCTCTAAGGCACGATCTCCGTCCGGTTCGTAACACTTGGTTACCAGAAAAATTTGTGGCCGAACCTGCTTGAGCAAGTGACTTAACTGGCTTTGAGCCTTTCCATACCCCGCGAATTCAGGCGCCGTATCAAAATAAGTAATGCCTTCGCGAAAGGCCGTCTCATAGAGACGAACAGCGTCTCGTGTATTCAGACGAACGGCCCGTGGCTGCGGTCCCAAATCCCAGGATGGGAAGCGTTACACCGGTCTTGCCGAGTGAGCGTGCCGGGATCGGCGGTTTGCTGTTTTGGACGAAACGGAACACGCTATGCCACTCCCCTATTTTGCGTATCGGACGAGAAGGAGCGCGTTGCACGGACGAGGCAAAACTGGTACCGTGGCTCTTCTAGGCAAAGGCACACGTTCCAGGGTTGCCACTCAAAAATGACTCGAGGAAATTAAGCTACGCGGCTCCGGTTCGACCTCATACCATGCACCATGCTGCAGAAGCACGGCCATGACTTTATCGCAGTTTTACAATTTCGGACATGGTCCACTTCTTCTGTAGAGATTCACCCCTCCTCTCCGAATTCAGCCCCTCTTATGGATATCCTCCCACCAGCTCTTGAGCCTTCTCGATCTCCCACATGTTGGAGAAGGTCGCTTCTTCGAGGGACATAGTCTCGCGTTTGGGGGTCAGTGCTCATGGATTGCTCACCGAATTCATGTATGAATTGTTTGATTACGTGCTCCACCCGACTATGCGTCTGCTTCTCAATCGCCAAGGTTTCCAGGCCGAACTCCTGGCCCCGGAACCCAGCGGCACGATCGCAGCAGCCACAGAGATGCTTTCTTCGATCGGTAAATTGACGGTCAAGGCATTACGTTTGCCCAACTTGCGGGGAACATCGCCCGAGAGTTTCCACCCACTCAGCGAAAAGTTCCAGACAGTGCCTTGCCCTGAAACGATACCCGCGTGGTACGTGACGGAGCAATGCACGGGAAAGCGTTGGTGGAGACGAAGCGTGAAGGGCATGGAGCGCCTCGCAGGAGGCGTATTGTAGAAGGGAGGCGAAGCGACGGCGCAAGGGCTGAGTGGGGCAAATGGTCGGATTTTTCAGGGCAGTCAATGCCGCTGAGGCGGATACGTGCGGTTAGAAAAACTACTTCTACTTCGCCTCAATCTTGTCCCTGATCTGTTCAGAGGTGGTTCGCGGAAGACTCTTCTTCTGTACCAGTTCAGCTTTCGGCTGGTATGGTCGGCCCTGGTTGATCTTCTCCGGGTAGGCCTCCTCGACAATACCGAGGAGAAGGGACCAACCAAGCGGGACGAAAACAACAAATCCGATGATGGCAAGTAGAAAGCCTCCGCCGATAAGCGCACGTAGCGTGGTCATGCTGACGCCTCCTTGCAATTCAGCCTGTGAATGTCCGCTCTGTGAGAAGAATAGCGGCACTGGGGCGTGGGGCAAAAGACCCGAAGGGAGTACTTCGGAGGGAGGATAGCCTTGGGGCCATTCTGCAATGGCCGCTTGGGAGGTCCCCACAAGTGTACAGTTTCCGTCTAGGGGGAGTCTGTTGTGCCATATCGAACTCCCTCCTCTCTGTAGGATGGGCAGCAGCGCGCCTTGGGCTATCGTAGTGGTACGCCATGCCCTACACACCCACAACCGGAGGAGGTTCGAGCCATGATGAGCGCACAGGCACAGACCCGCAGAACAATGAGTAACGCGCTGGCCTTATTGGAAGACCTGATGGAGAGTATCGACGGGGAGCAGAAAGAACGCCTCTCGCAGACCATAGCAGAGTTAGAAGCCATCGAGAATAACTTGGAGGAGAACGATGAAGAAGAAGTCTCGCTAAGAGACACGCACACAACACCGATAGCCTACCCTAGAGTCAGCACGATCAATGGTTGCCAACCTCCCTCATTGTACCTGGAAGCTACGGTAGGGGATAAATCAAGAAGGCATAGACGCCTCGCAAGGTGGCGTATTGTAGGAGGGGGACTGATGAAACCGCAAGGCGGGGCACACGGAAATGGTATTGAGTGGCAGGGCGTTGTCAGAGTCGCGTGGCTCAGCGAGGAGCTGACGGAGTCTTTGGCTTCCACTCACGCGCCAGCTTTTGCGCCTCAGCAATCTGGAGCAGGGTCATGCGACTGAAGACGTTATCTCGCCTGTCTGCCGCATAAGTATCGCTAGCATCAGTTGATCGTTCAGCTGCGAGGCTGTACCACATATACGCCAGCATATCATTCTGCGGCACGCCTTCTCCCTGGTCATACATCATCCCGAGGAAGTACTGCGCGTCCGCGCTGCCCCGGGCAGCCACCCGCTACCGAAACCGTCCAGCTTGCGAGCTGAGGACTAACATGGTAGGTGGTACAAAAACTCCTGGCTGGTCGGTGCGCTCTTCAGTTGATTGACTAGTTACCAAAGCATTATCGTAGTGTCAGCTTGAGCACACCGATGCGTCCCATGTAGAGCGTGGGCGAGCCAACCATTGCCGGCAAGTAGCTAAAGTGTGGGGCGGTAAGAGTCATCGCGCTGACGTATACGATTCAAGGTAGGTACATGGGAGCACTGCGTTGTCGTCGACCTACTGCATGTGGCTTTTCTTGCATTACAGATCAAAACCCGTAGAATGCTCATCAAGGTTCGGACAACCGAGCCTCTCTCGCCAGCCTATGAGCACTAGCCGAAAGAATTCATAACCGGCGATTCAAACAGACTGTTAGTAGTACTGTTTCGCCTCCCCTACTTAGAGGTACCTGCAGCTCGTTAGATAAGGTGCCGGATGTCTCTGGGCAAGTCTCGTGCTCACAAGGCGACGGGCTGGCTTCGGCTCGTCGTCTATAACATTCTCATCTTCAGCTTGATTTGCCTCGTCATCGAAGGCGCTGCGAGCTATGTGCTGCTCGTCCGCGACAAGATGACATTGCTTCCTCTTGCCGAGCGTCGGCATACCAAATATGACCCCTGACCTCGGGTGGGTCAATGAACCAAGCGTCCACATACCGGACATGTATGGGCTGGGGGTCGATTTAAGAACGAATAGCCAGGGGTTCCGGAACAACCATGATTTTGCTACTGTCGCCCCGAACGGCAAGAACCGTATCATTTGCTCAGGCGATTCATTCACCCTCGGCTATGGCGTTGACAACGACCATGCGTGGTGTCAGCAACTGATCTCACTCGACTTGCGGCTTGAAACGCTGAATGCGGGGCAGGGCGGCTATGGATTGACCAAGCCTATCTCTGGTATAAGCGCGATGTCTCTCACTTTGACCATCAGGTTCACCTCCTAGCCTTCATCACAGAAGACTTTACCAGAATGCAGTCCGATAGATTTGGCGGATATGGGAAGCCCGTGATCCAAATAGAAAACGGCATGCTGGTGGTCAAGAACGTGCCGGTGCCGAAACCGCCTGCGGCGCTCATCAAATGGTTCGCGTTGATCGGATCGACCCTGAAAAATCTACGTACCGTTGAGTTGTTCAAGCAAGTCCTTTGGAAAACAGGGTTGGTGCCTGCGCCGGAAAATGAGAAGCGGCGCCTGGAGGAAATGGAGCGAAACGAAAAACCCAGCAAGTCCTGGTGAAGATATTCGAAGATTTGAAGCGTTTGAACGAAGCGCGTGCCAGCAAGCTCGTGCTCGTGTATATCCCGATGAAGTGGGAGCTGGAAGGCGATGGTTCTCAAGAATGGATAAGATTTATAGAAAAGGCTACCCGAGATCTCGGGATTCCGCTGATCAACTTGTTCAGCCCATTTCGCTCGTTGCCGAAGGAACGGGTTGTGAGCCTGTACATACCGGCGGGACAAATCCAATATCCGCATGCCGAAGGTCATCTCACCAACGAGGGCAACGAATTCGTCGCAAGAATGATTTACGAAGGAATGAAGAACGATCCTGCACCTCGCGCGTACTCACCACATCAGTAACTGTGGAGTCCCCAACGGAGCGTCCCTCCGGGCACGATCGTTCTCATGCACGGAGTGGCGGCAGATAGCCCGTACAAAGATAGACGTTCGTACTGCTTTAGCTTTTGTCCAAGTGAGAGGATCCATTGCGTGACAAACTTCCGTTGAGTTTCCGAAAAAGGGTCAGTCCTATCAACTAGTACGACAAACTCTTTAGGGGACCATTTTGGGAACAAAAATTCTCGATGAGTTCGGGTCTTTGTAAATCGAGATAAACTTTAATTCCTAATAAGCCAACAGTCACCAGCCCTACGACTAGTAAGATGCGCTTCCAGGCGTCTCAGACGTTCTTTCTGCGCAGCAACATCTTCCCTCACGTCCGTATCGACCTGCCGGAGCCGCGAGTTGTTTGCGCACCTCCGGCATATCGACATCCGCTTTGAGTGTAGCGTGAGCGTCATGTGCCCCTGCTCAAGCCGACCTCTTCTTTCGTGCCTGACTTGCATGACGGCGGCGGCAAACGAGGTGATCTTGTCCTTCGTGAGATCGAAGTTCTTCACTTCGGACGCGCTCTCCTCAATACAGACCCCTGCTTGTTCTAGTATTTTGCGTTTGGCTTCCAGCAAGCAGCGCTGTCGGGCGTCGTCTTTGCTATCATGGTCACCCATGATGTAGGTGTGCGTGGCGGTAAAGGTCTGAACTTGATCGGAAGCCAGTGTGGGGACAGAGAGCGACACGAACGAGAGCCCAAGGGGGATGGTGAATCGGAGCGACATGGGCGAGTTCTCCCTCACTACTTCAGCAATTCCGCAACGGGGTTGATTGTCCACTTCACGCTGAGAAATCACTTTCCCTTCGCGTGCTCGCCAATGTAATCCCCTTACGCTCCAATTCCTTCAGGTGAGCTTCTAGCACGGTCTGAATCTGTCCTTCATGGGGGTCCGGTGGAGAGATGCGGCGACCCTGAGCTTCTCGGCCACGTCGAGGGGAAGGTCGCGGAGGAGGAAATCGCGGGTGGTCTGATTTGCTTTCGGCTTCGGCATAGGTCGGGAGTGTAGCAGAGTGCCCACCTTGATATCAAATGATATATTACTATATCATGATATATAGTGGTATCTACGAAAGGGGGTGATGGGGATGAAGATGGTTCGGTTGTTGATTCAAGTGCCGGAGCCGATCAAGGCGCGGCTGGATGCCTTGCGCATTAAAGGGACCACGTCCAGCGGGTTTATCCGGCATTGCTGGAGCAGCATTTCAATCCCATTCCAGCGGCAAAGAAAGGACGGTGAGCGATGGCACGAGCAGGACGCAAGGACCGGGGCCTACTCAGTAAGAAGGATTCGACCGGCACGCTGCGGTGGTCTGTGCGGCTCTATCACGAAGGGAAGGAGCGGCGATTCGGATGCATTCAAGAACAAAACGGACGCCCGAGACTTTTACGAGAAGGCGAAGCAGGAGCAGAAGCAAGGCGCCGCTTCTTCCCTGAGCGGTATCAACACGGCGGGAAAGAAGCAGCCTCAGCGGTGATTGCGAGCTATCTCGCCACGCTCCCGCCAGTGGCAAGAAGCTGACGACCATTGCGGACGAGGTACCTACGAAGCACTGGTGGACAAACCGCCTGACAGGGAAGGCCCTGCATGCCGTGGCTCCTGTCCTCCTTGAGCAGGCGATGGACGACCTTGCTGTAAAGCACTATACCCCACAAACAGTCGTCCATTACTTGAAGTTTCTCAGACATGTGTTCCGGTGGGCGATCGGGAGAGAACAGATCGATAAGAGCCCCTTTGCCAGCGTGAACACTCCACGGTGCGAGCAGGGAAACGCGATTTCTTCCATTGAGGAGGAGACAAGACTGTGCCAGGCGATCGGTCAACCCTATGACGTTCCTGGATCAGGCTCGCCATTCTCACGGGCTTGAGAAAGTCTGAGCAGTTCGGGTTGCGATGGGCGGATCTCTGACTCGGGACCGTGGACTGACTGCACCCCCCACACCAAGTCGGGGGACCGTGCAATACGTCCACCTGATGGAGGAGGCCAAGGCGATCCTTCGCGGTCTCATTCCTGGCAACACTCTCCGTCTGGGTATTTCTCAGAGCTGACGGCCCGGAAAAAGCACCTAAAGTACGTAACTGAACTAGTGCCGCC
>ERZ1370068.1271-contig-11162_pt1 | contig 43536 bp, 55 predicted proteins | sample MGYA00561227_ERZ1370068 | MGnify/ENA primary metagenome ERZ1370068 (study PRJEB38410, sample SAMEA6850437) | metagenome | study: Metagenomic assessment of the ecological functions of the soil: analysis of the soil microbiota associated with the...
TATCCTCACCGTCCTTCAGCTGGACTCCTCCGAGCGTGAAAGCGTGGATTGAGGAATTTTCCCGTGGTGTTGTTGTCCTCGGTGGCAAGGCGTGCGCCGGCAGACCGTCGTTCTCCGCCGGCACCTCGAGGAGTGACAATTTCGGCCTTGACGCCGGCGGCGCTGGAGATAGCCGATGCCGATCTCGATCGGGTCGGCTGCGAACACTGAGGCTACGCGGCGCTCGCTGATCGCGAACGACCAACCATCGGAACATGGGATCTCCCTGACAGGTTAGTCTCTCTTCGCCGTATGGCGGACCGTTTGACCTGAACCATGACCGAATTGTTTCGGCTTGCAACCCACTCTCTGTGGGACGGCTCCACGCGCGTTTCAAGCCTCGAGACGCTCCGCGTGCCAGCGCAGATGATCGGACATGAACGTGGAGATGAGTAGTAACTGTGGTCATAGCCGGGCTGCCGGCGCAGGGTGAGAGGGGTTTGGCTCTTCTCGCGCGCGGCCTGCAGCGGCTCCGGCGGAGCTGGCTCGGTCAGAAACGGATCGGCATCGCCGTAGTCGACCACAGATCGGACACTCTGGCGCCGTCCTCGATCAACGCACACGGTATCGTGCTTGCGCCATGCTCTGCCGGTCGCTGCCGAGGTAGCCGCCGAGCGCCTTGATGCCCCATGGCACCTGGCGAGGAGCGACGATCGGTGGAAACGCCTGGCCGCGCGGTATCGATCGGGATGAGCAGTGCGACCGGCTCAGGTGCACCGTGGCCGCCCATGAGGGCTGGCAGAATGGATTGTCGACTGGGGTCGACGGGAAAATTCTCGGCGACCAGTTTCGGCGAGTTCGCTCGGCGTGAGCAGCAGCTCCATATGCGGTAAGTGCGGGCGAACGGCTCCTAAAGGCATCGACTGAGAAACCGGCGCCCGGCCGAAATCGTAGGCATTAGTGGGATCGCCGGGCACGCCGTCACCGCGCGGGCTGGTGTCGGGCGCGATGAAGAGGATCAATCCTGGCGGTGCGCAGGCGCTGGAATCTGCCTCTTCCGTCACGCTTGGCGTGGGTGCAGGTCAGGCCGAGAGATACCAGACCACCGGCAGCCGGCGCCGTCGGCGGTGCGGAGGGACAAAGACCGAAGAAGGTCGTGTCGGGTGCAGGCCGCGGCTGGCGTGTCGATAGACGCTCCTGCGTTCCGCCGTGCATGACGTGCCGAGCGAAACGGTTTGCATGGTCGTGATGTTGCTTGTCCTGCGCAGCGCAGCACGATCACGCCACGCCGCTCCTCTATTGCGAATCGGCACCAGCTCGCAGCGGACGTGCGTACGCCAAGCTTGTGGCGCATGATCGACGAGGTGTTGGCGACGGTTTTGTAGGAGGAGTGGACCAGCCACGCGATTTCGGAGAGGCTCTTGCCTGCACTGGAGCAGGCGCAAGATCTCCATCTCGCGCGCGGTTAATCGGAGAAGCGGATTTCGGGCGAACGGAGGGTCTCGCGAATGGCGACGCTTCGCGCCATCGCCGGCGGCAGGTAGACCTTCACCCTTTGTAACGCGCATGGATCGCCTCGACAAGATCCTCGGGATCCCCGGCTTTGGAAACGTAACCCATGGCGCCGACTTCGATGGCACGCGCGGCGAATACCGGATCATCGTTCATGCTGGAACATAATGATACTGCGCAGCCGCGCTCGCGCGAGGAGACGCCGTGCCAGTTCATATCCGGAAACCGTCGGAAGGTTAATGTCGAGTACGCAGATATCCGGATGCCGTTCGCCGAACACGCGCTCGCCACTCTCGGCGTCGGAGGCTTCCAGTATGTCGATCTCGGGATCGTCGCGCGAACAGCGGCGCGGCACCCTGAAGCAACGATGCGACTGATCGCATCAACGATCAGAACGCGCATTGGCACTGGTCCCGAATACCCGCGTCACTCCCGTTGCTGCACCGCATCAGGCGAAACACCGGCGCAGTCCTGGCGGGGCGATATCTGCCGTCGATGATCATGCAACCCGAGCAATGTTGCTATACGCTCTCGATTAGATAGACGCCTGTTTTATCTGTCAACGCTCCCCGCGATGCGGGAACCGAAGACGACTTCGCTCTCAGACAAACGCGATTTCACTCCTGGACTAAAGGCTCATGTGGCAGAAGCTTTCCTTGCGCGCCCGGATCAACTCTGCTGCTCGCGCTCGTCCTCACGCTCGGTTTGGCCATCAATGTCGCGCGGCTGGTGCTCGGAGGCTGGGCCCGCGTCCAGGCCGGAAGATCAAAGCGTCATGTACGGCTGGCGCGTGAATTCATCGATACGATCGTTGCGGGACTGAATGAGGCGCCGGACGCAGAAGCGCGGCTGAACCAGATCGTTCACGACCTCAACCGACTTCGGCACGTCAGTATCACGCGGCAGGGTGAGGCGGTCCGAGATATCGGGGACAGCGGCCAACACCGGACGACAGTCCCGATGCACGCCTCGCCGCCGGCATGGTTTGTCGCGGCTTGTTCACCCCGAAAAGACCACCGTGAACGTGCCGATCTCGATCTGGCGGAAAGCCGGGCTCGCTTCGCTGATCACGTCGCATCCGAACGACGAGATGGCCGAGATCTGGGATGGGATTGTCACCCAGCTCCAGATCGGCACGGCGGTTGCGATCGTTCTCTTCCTCATCACGATCAGGGTCGTCAGCCGGGCGCTGGCGCCAATCCAGACGCTTTCGGAAGCAATGACGAAAATCGAAGCCGGCGGCTATGACACACGCGTCAAGCCGGATGGTCCGCCGGAACTCGTTGCCATCTGCGACAAGTTGAATCACCTCGGCGGCCACCCTGGGCAACGCGGTCGATGACAAGAGGCGTCTGGCCGAGCGCGTCGTCTCGCTGCAGGATGTCGAACGCAAGGAAATTGCGCGCGAGCTGCACGATGAGTTCGGGCCCTATCTCTTTGCGTTGCGCGCGCATGCCAGCGCCCTGACGCGGGTCGCAGATGGAAAGGATCCGAACGTGGAGGCCACGCGAAAGCACGGCAGCGCCATACTGGAGCAGGTAAATGCCTTGCAGCAATCCAATCGCCGGGTTCTTGAAAAGCTGCGGCCGGCAGGGCTGACGGAGCTTGGTCTCGCGAGCGCTGGTGCGCTGCCGCGCCTATGGGGGAGTCGCATCCCGACGTCGCCATCGAAACGGTAATCTCGCCGTCGCTGGGCGACACCGGAGAGACCGCCGGATTTGACGATCTACCGCACCATTCAGGAGGCCCTGACTAATGTCTTTCGCCACGCGGGCGCCACCTAGCATCAACGTAACCGTTGAACCCGTCGAGCCGCCTTCGGGATTGACCGGCGAGGCGGCGCGCTGGTGCGGGTGCGTGGACAATGGCGGCGGATTGCGACCGGATCAGCAAGCTGGGCTTCGGACCACGGGAATGCGCGAGCGCATCCTGGCGCTGGGTGGTTCGCTCACGATTGCTTCCGGAGATAATGGCGTAACTGTGGAGGCGGTGATCCTGATGGACGCGCGTTACTGAGCCGGGAATTTTTCCCGTCTTGTCCGGGACGTTTTGAATGGTGCGCGATCTGACTGAACATCCTAAGATCATCCGCAACAACCGGCGGGGACCAATGCGGCCAGGTATGGAATGGGGATGAAGCAGAATGGGCGTTCGACTCCTGTTTATTGGGACACTATCGCTATGTCTCGTTCCCGGAGTGACAGTGCACAGGCCCAAACCGCGTCAGGAGACAGTGAGGTCCTGCTGGCCATCGAGGTCACTGCCCCAACGACGACATCAGCCAGACCAAGCGGCCTGACCAGCATCGCGGCGGCACCGCCGCACCTCGAGCCACCCGAAATGTGTGCGACGGGTTTTTGTCCACCTGACCGCGCCGACGCCGGTCGCCGGTATGGGAATTGATGTAGACAAGGTGCCGCGCAGCGATCGGAAGTGCCGATGTGGTGCTGCTCAGATTGCAGCGAACCGACCTCTGCTGAATCATTACCGACGCCCATGCAGCAACAGGTGCCGGGCCTCATCATCAGCGACACTACCGGCAATCCATTTATGCCGGGCATACAGTTTCGAGGTTTCTGATCTCGTCTCCGGTCGCCGGTACTCCTCAGGGACTGGCGGTTTACCATGAACGGCATGCGCATCAACGAAGCGTCTCGGCGACACCGTCAACTGGGATTTGATCCCGACCACTGCGTCGATCAAGTCGGTCACAGTCGTGAACCAACAACCCCGCGTTCGGTCTCAACGCACTGGGCGGAGCCGTCAACGTGCAGATGAAGAATGGCTTCAACTCATCAGGCGCTGAAATCAAACACCGATGGGCGGTTCGTTCGGTCGCATCCAGAGTTCGGCGCAGTATGGCAAGCAGGATCGACAACTGGTCGGTCTACGGCGCGCCTGAAGGCGTGCGGCGACAACGGATATCGCAATTTCTCGGAATCGGCGATCCGGCGCTTCTACGGCGATGTCGGGGTACCGGACCGATAGCAGGCGAGTTTCACCTCAACGTAGGGGTCTGCCAAGAACAATTTTGGCGCGTCGGCAGCCGTTCCGGTCGAACTGCTGCAGAAATATTGGGGGGCCACCTACTACCGACGCCGCAGACCACCGACAACCGCGTGGCCTACGCCAATCTGACCGGAAAGGTCGAGGTGACGCCGACCTGGACGATCGACGGTTCACGGTGCGCGTTCCGTGCTTTCCGGCAGAAGACGGTGGACGGAAACCTGACCGAGGCGAGCGCCGTGCGACGCCGATGCGACGCGCTGCTTTGCTTCAACGAAGAGACCACGCCGGGAGCGCCGGCGAACGGGCTGAACGGAGTCCAGCTTGCAAATCCGTTCCCACCGGCGCGGTGCTGGGCGAGATCGATCGACAACCACCCGTTCGACCACGACCGGGGCGACGCCGCAGGCAACCAACACCGACCAGCGTTGTCTGGGCACAACAACCAGTTCATGGTCGGTACCAGCTTCGATCCGGCGTCACCCGCTTCGGGGCGAGCGCGGAACTGGGCACGATCGGCTCAAATTACGTCGTCAGCGGCAGCGGCATCTTCCTTGGACCATCAGGCATCCCGATTTCAATCGGTCCGGTCTCGCTTCGCGCCACCAACCGCTACACTGGCCTCTATGCGCTCGACACGTTCGACGTGACGGACCGGTTCTCAATCTCGGGCGGCGGTCGGTTCAACTGATGCGAGCGTCAACCTTCAAGACCTGATCGGCACCGATCTCAACGGCAGTCATACGTTCAGCCGCTTCAATCCGATGATTGGCGGCACTTACAAGATTACGTCTGAAGTGACGGCTTATGCCGGATACTCAGAAGCCAATCGTGCGCCGACCCCGCTGGAACTCGCATGCGCCGACCCTGCGCGCCCCTGTATCGTCGCGGCATTCCTGATCGCCGATCCGCCGCTGAAGCAGGTCGTGTCGCGTACCGTCGAAGCAGGCTTCCGCGGCACCAGGGAGCTGAATATCGGAACGCTCGGGTGGAAGATTGGCGGGTTCCGCGCGACCAATGCCGATGACATCATGGCGATCCCGAGCCCGGAGGTGCAGGGCTTCGGCTATTTCCAGAACGTCGGCAGGACGCGGCGCCAGGGCATCGAGGCCCAGGTCAATCTGACATCGAAGACCCTGCAACTTTATGCCAGCTATACCCTCGTGGATGCGCGCTTCCTGGATTACCTGACAGCTCAACTCTCGCAGTCCCGTTCGCCGATGCCGACGGCAATATCCAGGTCGTGCCGGGCAACCGAATTCCGCGCGATCCCGCGCAACCGGGTCAAGTTCGGCATCGATTATTCCGGTCACCGACGCCTTCAAGGTCGGCGGCGACGCGTTGTTCGTCGCCAGCCAGTATTTCGCCGGCGATGAATCCAACCAGGCAGCGAGGCTGCCGGGCTATTCTGTTTTCAACCTGCACGCCTCGTATCAGATCAACAAGACGTATCCAGATCTACGGCCGCGTCGATAATATCTTCGACAATCGCTATTCGACCTACGGGACGTTCTTCAATACCGGAGATGTTCCCACTTTCGCCAATCGGCGGCGCGGACTTCACCGATCCTCGCACCGCTCAGCCCGGCGTCAGGCCGCGCGCCTTTACGCGGGGCTCAGAAGCGCGACCTTCAGGCTCGTGCAGACATGGCGGGAGAGAGTGTCGTCGCGCAATGGCGCGGCAGAGCTCAGCTGCCGGACGTTCGCGTCCGTCAGGAAGCATCCGGCGCCGGATCGGCGCAGTGCGCCTTGTGGATGGCGGAGGGAACGAATCCAAAATGCTTCCGGAACACGCGGCTGAAGTGCGACGAGCTGGAAAAGCCACGAAAATGCGACATCCGTGATCGTCTTCCCGTCCTGTCTCCAGCTCCTGCCGGCAGTGCAGCAGCCTCGCCCGCCAGATATAATCGCTGACGGTCATGCCCTTGTCGCTGAAACAGCATGTGCAGATAGCGCTTGGTGCAGCCCAATGCCGCTGAGATCTGGTCGATGCAAAGATCCGGGTCGCGCAAATGTTCGCGGATGAAGGCTTGGAGCCCGGAATGTACATCGCCTCGGGACCGACGCGATCGAACATCGTGTCGGCCTCGCGCAGCGGCAACAGCAAGAGATCGATCGAGCGAATCAGCGACGCCGATGGCGTTGTAGGGCGACAGTTTCGTTCTGCTTCGTCAAACGCGGTGTGCACGAAGTCGTAGGCGATCCGGCCAGTACCGGTACGCGCGGAGAGCTTGCACGGCAGCATCTTCGACGTGCGGAAGCCGCGTTCGTGAAGCAGTTCCTTTGGGACGATCACGACCTTCGTGCCGCGTCAACGAGGGGCTGACGATCGTGTGCGGACAGGAGACGTCATAGGCGAGGCAATCGCCGGGCATGATGCGTCGATGCGGCGGCCGCTCTGTTCGAAATGCGAGATTGCCGTAGCGTCTGGAACAGAATCTTGACGGTAGGGATGTTCGCTCGGACTTTAGTGCCGGAGACCGTGTGCGCGATGCGATGCTGGCTTTGCCTCGATCCTGACATAGCTTTAGCTGCGTGAGGACGGTCGTGTAGTTTGATCCGCGCCTCGAGCGAAGAAGCCTTCCAGCGGGTCAATGTCAAACTGGCCGCAGAGATCGGTCAGTGCGTTCTGACCAAGTTTGGAGCTGCTTCTTTCGGCGCCAACCCGGAAGTGCTGAAGCGAGCGGACTGTATCGGACGATCGGTCGAAGCACGATGCTGAGAACAGGCCGCGACCGTCGGCGAAAATCGAGTCACGGGACAGACGTAAATTTTCGACTCAACCTGAGGCAGTCCGGGCAGTCGGCGCAGATTGTGTCCCGGCGTCCACTTGAGCAATCCTCCGACTAGTTTCGGCTGCGTCAGGGAAACCTCGACCTGCACCGGGCGGCGTGCTGTGGGGAACTGGCCTGCCATTGGATGATGCTTCGCGACCGCCGAAGCATTCGGCCTCCCGACAGCCCAAATTAAAGTTCGATTGAGCGTTCGCTTTCGGAGCAACCGCGGTTCCCACTCTTGGGCCAAGTTTCCCGTTTCCGAACGGGATAGGAAGCGGGACCAAGAATGGAAAATGGGCCGTCTCGGCGGAAGCCAAAACTCTCAATATGGGAGGGACCACTGCGCAAGGTGCTATCCATGCCCTTGTCTCGGCGCCATGGCGACAGTCTTGCGCTGGTGGGCACGTCGCGACGTGCCGAACCAGGACGAGCTGAGCAAGATGGCGCAGAACCCGAAGGATTGGGTGATGCCGACGGGCGACTACGCCAACACCCGCTACTCGAAGCTGGACCAGATCACGGCGCAGCCAATGTCCGGCAAGCTGCAGGTCGCCTGGACCTTCTCCGACCGGCGTGCTGCGCGGCCATGAAGGCGGATCCGCTCGTCATCGGCGACACGATGTACGTCCACACGCCGTTCCCGAACATCGTCTTCGCGCTCGACTCTGAAGAACGACAGCAAGATTCATCTGGAGTACGAGCCCAAGCAGGATCCGAACGTCATCCCGGTGATGTGCTGCGACACGGTGAATCGCGGCGTCGCCTACGGCGACGGCAAGATCTTCCTGCATCAGGCCGACACGACCCTCGTCGCGCTCGACGCCAAGACCGGCACAGGTCGGTGTGGACGGCGAAGAACGGCGATCCGAGCGAAGGGCCGAGACCGGCACGTCGTCGCCGATGGTGTTCAAGGACAAGGTCATCATCGGCATCTCGGGCGGCGAGTTCGGCGTTCGCGGTCACGTGACCGCCTACAACCTGAAGGACGGCAAGCAGGTCTGGCGCGGCTATTCGCATGGGACCCGACAGCGACAGCGCTGATCGGATCCGGCAGAAGACCACGACATCTCGGCAAGCCGGTCGGCACGGACTCGAGCCTGAACACCTGGCAGGGCGACCAGTGGAAGATCGGCGGCGGCACTACGTGGGGCTGGTACTCCTACGATCCCGAAGCTGAACCTCGTTGTATTACGGCTCGGGCAATCCCTCGACCTGGAACCCGAAGCAGCGTCCGGGCGACAACACGCTGGTCGATGACGATCTTCGCGCGCGACGCCGACACCGGCATGGCGAAGTGGGTCTACCAGATGACGCCCGCACGACGAGTGGGACTTCGACGGCGTCAACGAGATGATCCTCGCCGATCAGAAGATCGGCGGTCGAAGCCGTACAGACGCTCGTCCACTTCGACCGCAACGGCTTCGGCTACACGCTGGACCGCGACAACCGGCGAGCTGCTCGTCGCCGAGAAGTACGATCCCGATGGTCAACTGGACCTCCGGCGTCGACATGGACAGAGCATCGCCGACCTACGGCCGCCCGAAGGTGTCTCGACCAAGTACTCGACCGAGAGAGCGGCGAGGACGTCGAACATGCAGGGCATCTGCCCGGCGGCGCTCGGCACCAAGGACCAGCAGCCGGCAGCGCTATCTCGCCGGAGACGCAGCTGTTCTACGTGCCGACCAACCACGTCTGCATGGACTATGAGCCGTTCAAGGTGAGCTACACCGCGGGTCAGGCCTATGTCGGCGCGACGCCTGTCGATGTATCCGCCTCCGCGGCGAGACAGCCATGCGGCAACTTCATCGCCTGGGACGCCAGACCGGGCAAGATCGTCTGGTCGATCCAGGGCAGTTCTCGGCGTGGTCGCGGCGCCTCGCCACGGCCGGCGGCGTGGTGTTCTCACGGCACGCTGGAGGCTATCTGAAGGCGGTCGATGCCAAGACGGGCAAGGAACTTTACGTTCAGACCGGGTCAGCACTCGGCTGCGTCACGACCATGAGCAGGGTGGCGGCAGGTGCGGGCTGGTGTCAAAAGGTTCGGCGTCGGTGGCTGGGCAGGTATCGGCCCCGCCGCGGGTCTGACTGTCCGACCGAAGGTCTCGGCGCAGCCGCGCCATGCTGCGCTATAATCCGCATTGCGTGTTTGGCGGCGCGCTCACGGTATTCGCGCTGCCGCAGTGAACAGACGGGACCACCTCGTCCGGGCGCGTGGCTCGTTCCACGCGCCGGTTGATTCTAGATCGAACTCGAGGATGAGCTCTTGCGTAGAATATGGCTGGGATTACCGCCACTCGTGCCGTGGCGGCCGGGATTGGCCGCCCGCGCCGCTGACGTGATCCCAAGGCTGTCAAGTCGGAGGATGGCTTTGCAGGTCTGATCTCGACAGGAAACCCGACTTTCAACCGCCGCGGCCGACGGGACGCAGTCGACTGGTACACTTATTCCGGCTTCCGTCGCTATCACCTGGGAATGCGCCACGCCGTCGGCGTGGCCCTCCCGATGTGGATGGGGTCGACTTACGCGCCGGCATTGAAGGCATCTGCTGAAGACCATGAGCTACGGCGTTTCCTCGGCGTGGTCGCCAGCGGTCGCAAGAACGTCGGTGTCACCGCGCAAGAGAGCGTCGCGCCGGCGTTCGGCGACAATCCGACCCGTCGCTTGCCAGCGGCGCGGATCGACCTCTACGTCTATCTGCGCAGCCCGCGCCGCAGATGACGCGGTCGGCGGCGTGCGCCTCCCAAGCCGTGAGGGACAAACCCGACGCCTACACTCGAGCAGGCGGAAGCAGCCTGGCCGGGGGGACTGCACCGATCATGCTGAGCAATGCTGAGCATGCAGTGCGCGTCTCGGTAGGTCCGCGCGACTGAAGAAAGCAAATCTGGAGTTTAAGATGAAAGACCCCGCGCCGCCGTCGCATTCGAGGCCAAGGCCGCCTGAAATCGTTGAGGTCGATCCGGCAGGCCCGAAGGCCGGTGAGGGGCCTCGTCGAGATGAAGGCGGACCGGAATCTGTCACACCGATGCTTACACGCTCTGATGGCTTTGATGCCAGCGAAGGCATCTTTCCGTAGCCTGATCCTCGGTCGCGAGGGCGCCGGCGATCGTCCGCGAGGTCGGTGCCGGCGTGACGTCGGTCAAGCGCCGGCGATCACGTGATTCCGCTCTACACGCCGGAGTGCCGGCAGTGCAAAGCTGCCTCAGCCGGCAAGACCAACCTCTGCACCGCGATCCGCGCGACCCAGGGCAAAGGCCTGATGCCCGACGGCACCTCGCGCTTCAGCTATCAGGGCAAGCCGATCCACCACTATATGGGCTGCTCGACCTTTTCGAACTTCACCGTGCTGCCGGAGATCGCCGTCGCGAAGATCCGCGAGGACGCGCCCTTCGACGCGAGCTGCTACATCGGCTGCGGTGTGACGACCGGCGTCGGCGCGGTGGTCAATACCGCCGAAAGTCACGCCGGGCGCCAACGTCGTGGTGTTCGGACTCGGCGGCATCGGGCTCAACGTCATCCAGGGCGCGCAAGATGGTGGGCGCCGACAAGATCGTCGGCGTCGACATCAACGATTCCAAGCGAGGAATGGGGCCGCGCGCTTCGGCATGACGCATTTCGTCAACCCGACCAAGGTCAGCGGCGACGTCGTCCAGCATCTCGTCAGGCTCACCGACGGCGGCGCCGACTACACCTTCGACTGCACCGGCAACACCGACGGTGATGCGGCAGGCGCTGGAATGCTGCCACCGCGGCTGGGGCGTCTCGTGATCATCGGGGTCGCTGGAGTCCGGCAAGGAAATCGCCACCCGGCCGTTCCAGCTCGTGACCGGCCGCGTCTGGAAGGGCACCGCCATTCGGCGGCGCGCGCGGCCGCACTGATGTGCCGAAGATCGTCGACTGGTACATGAACGGAAAGATCGAGATCGATCCGATGATCACACATCGTCCTCAAGCTCGGAGGAGATCAACCAGGGATTCGATCTGATGCATCGAAGGCAAGTCGATCCGTTCGGTTGTCGTCTCCTGAGATCAGAGAAACTTTCAAACACAAGGAGGACAAGCCCATGGCTGTTCAAATCCATCCCATCGGTCGATAGCGGCGTAAAGAAGGGTACGCGGCAGTTTTGCCGGCGGGAACCCTGGTCTGCAAGTGCAGGGACAGGCCGGTCAAGGTCGCCATCAAGGGCGATGTTGCCCATAACCACGCCTGCGGCTGCACCAAAGTGCTGGAAGCCCGCGGGGGCGACCTTCTCCGTCGTCGCCGTGGTCCCGCGCGACAATGTGAACGTGCTCGAGAACGGCGACAAGCTGCAGGTTGTCGATGCGTCGGCGACGATCCAGCGCCATGCCTGCAAGGCCTGCGGCACGCATATGTACGGCCGGATCGAGAACACGGGGCATCCATTCTACGGCCTCGACTTCATCCATCCCGAACTGTTCCAGGAAGCTGGATCGGGCAGCTCCGGGGTTCGCCGCGTTCGTGTCGTCCGTGCATGGAGTCCGGCGTTCAACCGGGCGAGATGGACGGAATCAGCGGCTCGGCTGAAGGAACTCGGACTCGAACCCTATGATTGCCTGTCGCCGGCCTTGATGGATGCGATCTCGAGCCACGTGGCCGAAGGGCCAAGGCCAAGGCGGCTTGAACAAGGCGGCCTGAATCGGGCACCGGCCTGATCCTGCCCGATTCTCGAACCTGCGCTGATGGCGATCGCCATCAGCGGAGCTGCGCGCCGGAGAGCGCCACGAGGTCGTGCAATTCCCTCATTGATGCCGGTGGGTAAAGCAGCCTGCCGGCTATCGAGGTCGTGCAACCATCCTGAGCTGGCGGCTCTCCGGAGCGACCGGCCCCGTTGACAATTCCCTGATATCGAGGCCCTGCGAGGCTTTTGCCCAGTCGCCATGCCATCCGTGGCAGGTTGCGGCGCGTGCACAATCGGCTGCACTTGACCGATCGTCTCGATTTTGTATGCTGCGGCGCGACGAACTTTGTCGTGGCAGCCGCAATGGCGAAGGCGGACATCTTTCGAAGGTGTTGACCCATCGCGCGGTTCCTCTATGGACGATACCGCCCTGACCGCACAGACGTGACCTCGCGAGGATCCCCACGATGCCGATCGCCACAGATGCCGCATTCATTCTACCCGACGATTTCGCCGGTGCCGCCCTGATGGGGCGGATCTGGCGTCCCGATCTTGCCGGCCCGTCGGTGGTCGCGATCCGCCAGGATGGCGTGTTCGACATCACCGACGAATTTCCGCACCGCCAGCCAGCTTGCCGCCGCCGCCGATCCGGCCCGGCGCTGCGCGCCGCGCGTGGCGAGCGGGTAGGACGCTGCAGGATCTGCTGAACAACACGCCGCCCGACACCCGCGATCCGACCAGGCCATGGCTGCTTGCCCCGATCGATCTGCAGGTGATCAAGGCTGCCGGCGTCACGTTTGCCGTGTCGATGCTGGAGCGGGTGATCGAGGAGCGGGCGCGCGGCAATCCGGATCTGGCGGCGGCGATCCGGGCCGAGGTGACGCGGATCGTCGGCACCGACCTGTCGCGGTTGAAGCCGGGCTCGGCCGAAGCGCAGCATGTGAAGGACGTGCTGGTTTCCCAGAATGCCTGAGCCAGTATCTCGAAGTCGGCATCGGACCGGACGCCGAAGTGTTTACCAAGGCTCCGGTCCTGTCGGCGGTGGGCACATGCGTGGATGCGGGCCTGCATCCGAAATCGACCTGGAACAATCCGGAGCCGGAGGTGGTGCTGGTGGTGACGCGCGACGGCCGTATCGTCGGCGCGACGCTTGGCAACGATGTCAATCTGCGCGACTTCGAGGGACGCTCGGCGCTGCTGTTGTCCAAGGCCAAGGACAACAACGCGTCCTGCGCCATCGGGCCGTTCGTGCGGTTCTTCGATGCAAGCTTCACGCTCGATGACGTCAGGAAGATGGATATCTCACTGGAGGTGAAGGGGCCGGAGGGATTTGTCCTGCATGGCGCTTCCTCGCTGACCCAGATCAGCCGGGACCCGGCCGACATCGTCGGGCAGACGATCAACGAGAACCATCAATATCCTGATGGTTTCGTGTTGTTCCTGGGCACCATGTTCGCGCCGACCCAGGACCGTGCCGCGAAGGGGCAGGGGTTCACCCACGTGGAAGGCGATCTGGTGACGGTCGCCACGCCGAAACTCGGCCGGCTGACCAACCGGATGCGCCATAGCGGCGATTGCGAACCCTGGAAATTCGGCCTGACCGAGCTCTTCGCCGCGTTGATGCGCCGCCAGGGTGTCGGCCGAGTAGCAGAGCATGCTTCAACTTGAGCTGAATCATGCTCGTCGGTCATCTTCTTGTTTGAGCATGATCTCTCGCGCAAAACGCGTTCCGCGTTTGTCGCGAGGAAAACTCGTTCTCCCTCCGGATCATGCTCTAGCCCCGGAGCCGCGACAACCAGAAGGCACTTCCCGCAATGGCGAAAATCAGGATCGGTCTGGCCGGCTGCGGCTTCGTGTCCGGAGCTGCACATGCATGCCTACCGGCGTGTCTACGGCGTGGATGTCGAAGTCAGGGCCGTTGCGGCAAGAGGCGACCATGTCGTCGAGTTTGCCCGCCGGCACCAGATCCCGACGGCGTATCGCAGCTTTCGCGACCTGATCGCCGACCGCAGATGCTCGATGTCATCGACATCTGCACGCCGCCCAATCTGCACGCCTCGATGATCGTCGATGCGATGCAGGCCGGCAAGCACGTCATCTGCGAAAAGCCGTTCGCCGGCTATTTCGGGCGGGACGGCGACAAAGCGCCGATCGGCAAGCATGTGCCGAAGGCGCTGATGTACGAGCGCGTGCTGGAGGAAATGGAAAATACCCGCGCGGCGATCGACCAGACCGGCAGGCTCTTCATGTATGCCGAAGACTGGATCTACGCGCCGGCGGTGACCAAGACCGTGGAGATCCTGCAAGGCCACCAAAGACAAGATCCTGTTCATGAAGGGGGAGGAGAGCCACTCCGGCTCGCATGCCGCGCACGCGGCGCAATGGGCGATGACCGGCGGCGGCTCGCTGATCCGGATGGGCTGCCATCCGCTTTCGGCGGTGCTCTATCTCAAGCAGGTCGAGGCGAAAGCGCGCGGCGAGGCGATCGGCGTCGCGAGCGTGACGCTGCGACGTCGGCAACGTCACGGCGTGCCTGCAGTCCGGACGAACGCGCCGTTCATCAAGGCCAATCCGGTCGACGTCGAGGATTGGGGCACGCTCACGGTCACCTTCTCCGACGGCACCAAGGCCACGGTGTTTTCCGGCGACATGATCCTGGGCGGCGTGCGCAACCTGATCGAAACCTATACCAGCGGCGGCGCGCTGTTCGCCAACATCACGCCGAACACGCACATGATGAGCTACCAGACCAGCGAGGAGAAGCTCGCAAGCGTCTACATCACCGAGAAGGTCGACCGGAAGACCGGCTGGCAATATGTCTGCCTCGAGGAGGAATGGACGCGCGGCTACTTGCAGGAAATCCAGGACTTCATGGAATGCGTCGCGACCGGCCGGCAGCCGCTTCCGACCTCGCGCTGGCCTTTGAGACCATCAAGGTCAACTACGCCGGCTATTGGGCGGCGGAGGAGGGGCGGCGGATTACGTTGTGAAGCGTTGTAATTAACCGCGGAACGTCGGGCGTTCCCTCCGCCCCGCTTGCGGGGGAGAGGTCGGATTGCATCGCCAGATGCAATCCGGGTGAGGGGGTACAGGTCTCACCAATGATCTCGCGTGCGGAAAGAGGCGCCTCACCCCAACCCTCTCCCCGCAGAGCGGGGCGAGGGAGTATCCCGTCGACGCGACCGCCATTCGAGTCATCTCATCTGGTCTTACACCGCGTACACCGATGATTTCGGCAGCGGGAACACCGGGTCCTGCGTCCTGATATTGGTCGGCCAAACCACCGAGATGTGCTCGCCGGCATTCTGCATCACGACCGGGGTCGAGCGCTCGTTCTGGCCGGAGAGCGGCGTGCCGGGCCGATAGAATTTTACGCCGTAGCCCTGGATCGTGCCGCCCGGCGGGATGTCGACGTCGAGCGCCGCCTTGCGAATGGCCTCGGGATCGAAGCCGCCGTATTTCTCCTTGGCGACGGGCAGCACGTTGTTGAGCAGGATCCAGGTCTGGTTGAAGCCCATCGAGCAGTGCGGCGGAACGTCGGTCGCGCCGGTCTTCTCCTTGTAGCGTGCGACCATGATCTTGGTGAGATCGCCGATGCCGGGCGCGAGTTTCGAGGGATCGAGCAATTGCGCGGGCACCGGATCGATGTTGCAGAAATTGTCGATGTCGGCGGCGAACGTCGCGCGCAACTTGTCGAGCTGGCTGTAGCCCGCGCCGGCGCCGAACAGCATCTTGAACTTGAGGCCGTTCTCGCGCGCCTGACGCAGGAACAGGGTGATATCGGGATTGTATCCCGCGTGCGAGATCACGTCGGCCTTGGCACGCTTGAGCTTGGTCACCAGCACCGAGAGGTCGGGCGCGGACGCCGAATAACCTTCCCTGAGCACGACCTGAAGGCCGGCCTGCTTGGAATAAGCCTCGTCGGCGGCGGCAACGCCGACACCATAGGGGCCGTCCTCGTGGATCAGCGCGACCTTGACGTCCTTGGGCTCCATGCCGAGCTTGGCCTTGGCGTGTTCGGCTGATGAAGCCCGCAAAGGCCTGGCCGTACTGGTCGGAATGGATCTGCGCGCGGAAGACGTATTGCAGGTTCTTGTCCTTGAACACGGCGGTCGAAACCGCGGTCGTGATCCAGAGGATCTTTTTCTGCTGCTCGACCTTGGCGGCGAGCGGGACCGCGTGCGAGCTCGCATAGACGCCGTTGATGATGTCGATCTTCTCCTGGTCGATCAGGCGATTGGCCTCATTGATCGCGACGTCAGGCTTGCTCTGGGAGTCGGCGGCGATGGGGGCAATCTTGTACTTGCCGCCGATGCCGCCCTTCTCGTTGACGAGGTCGATGGCAATCTGCGCGCCGATCGAGGAGGCGACCGACCCGCCCGCGGCAAACGGCCCGGTCAGGTCGTAGATCAGGCCGATGCGCACCGTCTCGGCTTGCGCCTGCGCGCGTGTCCAATCGAGGCTGAATGCGGCGGCGGCAGCCGCAGAAGTCTTCAGCAGCGTTCTGCGTGAAGTCGGCATCGTGTCCTCCCACTGAATTATTGTTATCGCCGGGACCGGTTTTTCCAGTTCTCGAGCCAAGTATTTGGAGAATGCGGCGAGAAGTCAACCTGCGCGCGCGCGTCATGGGCGGCTCATGGCTGCGGAAACGTGTGGCCGGGCAGGCCAGGGCGGCGGGGCTCACCAACTAAAGTCTGATAGCGGAAAGGTGAGTACGACTTCGTTTCGTTAGTGGCTTTCAATCGAGAGCTGTGGCCGTCAGCGTTCACGAGGCTCCACGCATTACTGTGTCGGGCGCCAGGCTGACGAGTTTGGCGTTCAGCCAGTCCGCCGACATTCGCATATCGCGCTATCGGCGTTTGCTGCGCGCCGAGGTGCGGGTGATCCTTATCCTGCCGTGGGTTCGCGGCAGGAACTGCAGCGCCGCGTAGCGCTGAGGAACTCCGAGCATGGCGCGTGCCGGCGGCAGCAAAATCTTTGTCCTTTCGGGAAAGGACGAACCATTGCCTGATGACGGAAGGCCAACCACGTCGAGCGTCACCAGCCGCCGCTCGTCGAGTTCGGTGGCGACCGTATGTGCCGAAATGAATGCAATTCCGAGACCCGGCGATCACGGCCTGCTTGATCGTCTCGTTGCTGCTCATCGCCATGCCGATTTTCGGTCGGATTCCGCCGTTTCGAACAGTTGCTCCATCAGGCCGCGCGTGCCGGAACCAGGCTCGCGCGTCAGGAATGTTTCGTCGGCAAGGTCGCTCAGCGCGATGCGGGATTTTCGCACCAGGCGATGGCTGGTCGGCGCGATGATGACATGGGGATGATCGCCGATCGGGTGAACGTCCATGTCGATGTCCGCCGGTGGGCGGCCCATGATCGCGAAATCGAGATCATAGCCGCGTAGCGCCGTGCCGATCTCCTGCCGGTTTCCGATCGAGAGCGTGACATCGATGTTCGGATGGCGTTTCGAAAATCCGGAGATCATGAACGGCACGAAATATTTCGCGGTGCTGACGGCGCCGATCGAGATGCGGCCCGCGGTCTTTCCCGCCATCATCTCGAGCGAGGTCTCGCAGTCCGCAATCGCCGCTTCGATACGCTCGGACAGCGAGAGCACCTCCCGCCCGGCATCGGTCAGCAGCATGCCGTCACTGGTGCGCTGAATCAGCGGCAGGCCTGCAAGCGCCTGCAGATTGCGGATCTGCAGCGTGACGGCCGGCTGCGTGAGATGCAGGTGTTTGGCGGCGGCGGTAACCGACCGGTCGCGGTGAACGGCCGCGAGCGCGCGCAGCTGGCGAATGGTCAATTCCCGCGGAAACCTGCTCTGCCATGGCTGCCACCTAATATAAGAAAAACTTTGCCAAAGCCAAAGATAAGAAAATTTCACTAATTTTGCAAACTGGGTTGTTGTTAGAGCGCGGAGTGCCGATCGGCATGACGCATTGGAGCGGCCCCGAAGAGGGCGCCAATCGGGGAACGGCCATGGACGCAGCGCATAACCCTATGCTCGCATCTCGATCATGCAGGGTCGGAGACGCCGACCGGCCCCGCCGTGGCCGCTGTGATCGAGGCGATTGCCACCGCTGCGATCGGCCTTTCCGATCTCATCGCCGACGGACCGTTGGCCGGCATCACCGGACGAACCCGTGGCATCAATTCCGATGGCGACCATCAGAAGGATATCGACCTCGCCGCCGACGCGATGATGCGCGCAGCGCTACGCGCCACCCCGGTCGCGGCCGTCCTGTCCGAGGAACTGGATCTGCCTGAAGTGCTCAATGCCGAGGCGTCGCTCTGCGTCGCCATCGATCCGCTCGACGGATCGGCCAACCTCGAAAACAACATCTCGGTCGGAACCATCTTTTCGATCCGTTCGCGCGGCAACGATCATCATCTCCACCTTCTTCGAGCCGGGCACGGCGCAGTGCGCCGCGGGTTTCGTGGTCTACGGCCCTCAGACCACGCTGGTGCTGGCGTTCGACGAGCGTGTCGACATCTTCATTCTCGACAGGCGCACGCGGGAATTCCTGCTGATCGCGCGTCGCGTGCAGGATTGCGCCCAACACGCCCGAATTCGCCATCAACGCGTCGAACCGGCGGCACTGGCATGGGCCGGTGCGGGCCTATATCGACGATTGCCTCGCCGGCACGAGCGGCAACGGTTCGGCCGGATTTCAATATGCGCTGGATCGGCTCGCTGGTCGCGGAGTCGCTTCGCATCCTCGTGCGCGGCGGCGTGTTCCTGTATCCGGCCGATGCGCGGCCGGGATATCGCGACGGACGGTCTTCGCCTGCTTTACGAAGCGCATCCGATGGCGCTGGTGATGGAGTGGGCGGGCGGTGCCGCGTCGACCGGGCGCCGGCGCATTCTCGAACTTGCGGCGAAAACGCCACACCAGCGGGTGCCGTTGATCATGGGATCGATGCGCGGCGTTCGCGACGTTGCCGCCATTCACGAAGGCATCGAACCGATGTTCGACAATAGCGACGCGCCGCTGTTCGCGCGGCGCGGCCTGTTTCGCTGATCGGAAAGCGCAGATGTCACGCAGCTATCCCATCATATCGATCACGGGTTCATCCGGCGCCGGCACGACCTCGGTGAAGAAGACGTTTGAAAACATCTTCCGCCGCGAGAAGGTCGCCGCCGCCTATGTCGAGGGCGACGCCTTCCACCGCTACAACCGCGTCGAGATGCGCACGAAAATGGCTGAGGAGGCTGAGCGCGGCAACAAGCATTTCAGCCATTTCAGCCCGGAAACAAACCTGTTCGAGGAGCTGGAGAAGTTGTTCCGCGACTACGGCGAGTCCGGGACCGGAACCGTCGCGGCACTATGTCCACGATCACGAAGAGGCCAGGCTCGTACGGCGCAGATCCGGGCACCTTCACCGAATGGACGCCGTTGCCCGAAAAATCGGATCTGCTGTTCTATGAAGGCCTGCATGGCGCTGTCGTGACCGACAAGGTCAATATCGCGCAGCATGCCGATCTCAAGATCGGCGTCGTGCCCGTCATCAATCTGGAGTGGATCCAGAAGCTGCATCGCGACCGCAGCGACCGCGGCTACTACCGCCGAGGCGGTCACCGATACCATCCTGCGGCGGATGCCGGACTACATAAACTACATCTGCCCGCAATTCACCGAGACCGACATCAACTTCCAGCGCGTGCCGACGGTCGACACATCGAACCCGTTCATTGCGCGCTGGATACCGACGCCCGACGAGATCGATGGTGGTGATCCGGCTGAAAATCCGCGCGGCATCGACTTTCCCTATCTGCTGTCGATGATTCCGAACAGCTTCATGTCGCGCGCCAATTCGATCGTGATCCACGGATCGAAGCTCGATCTCGCGATGCAGCTCATCCTCACCCCGCTGATCCTGCAACTGATGGAACGCAAGAGGCGCACGCTATGACCGCATCCTGCTCTGTCCCGTATCGCCAGCCCAGCCGGTCGTCTCGCATGCGGAAATGGCGAACGCGATCCGCTTTCTGGCGCATCGACGCCGTCGAAAATGCGAAGTCGGGCCATCCCGGCATGCCGATGGGCATGGCCGATGTCGCCACCGTGCTGTTTTCGCGCTTCCTCAAATTCGATGCCGCCGATCCGGCGTGGCCGGATCGCGACCGGTTCGTATTGTCGGCCGGTCACGGCTCGATGCTGCTGTATGCGCTGCTGCATCTGACCGGCTATGCGGGCGTGACGACGGACGAGCTGAAGGCGTTCAGGCAGTGGGGATCGAAAACCCCGGCCATCCGGAATACGGGCATACGCCCGGCGTGGAGACGACCGACGGGGCCGCTGGGGCAGGGCATCGCGACCGCCGTCGGCATGGCGCTGGCCGAGCGCTTGATGAATGCACGCTTCGGCGACGAGCTTCGTCGATCACTACACCTATGTGATCGCCGGCGACGGCTGCCTGATGGAGGGCCTCAGCCAGGAAGCGATTTCGCTGGCGGGGCACCTCAGGCTCGGCCGGTTGATCGTGCTGTATGACGACAACGAAATCTCGATCGATGGGTCGACCTCGCTGTCATGCTCGGATGACCAGCTCGCGCGCTTCAAGGCCTCAGGCTGGTCGGCGAGCCGGATCGATGGCCACGACCCCGAGGCGATTGCCGCGGCGATCCGGCACGCCCGGCACGACAGCCGGCCTCTCGCTGATTGCCTGCCGCACGGTGATCGGTTTCGGCGCGCCCAACCGCCAGGGGACGCGAAAAGGCGCATGGCGCGCCGCTCGGTGCGGAGGAAGTCGAGAAGACGCGCAGCGCGCTGGACTGGCCGCACGCGCCATTTCAGGTCCCGGAAGCCGTCACCGATGCCTGGCGCGAAATCGGTGCGCAGCGGACATGCGGCGCGGCGGAGCATGGATCGAGCGCAGCAGACGCCTCAGTTCGATGGGACGGTCGCCGTTTCACGACGCGCTGAATCGAAAGCTGCCCTGCGGATATGCCGACGTGATGGCGCAGATACGCGACCCGGTTCGGCACCGAACGGCCGAAAATCGCCACCCGGCAGGCGTCGCAACTGGTGATCGACGTGATCGCGGAAGCGCTGCCCAATCTGCTTGGCGGCTCGGCCGATCTGACCCATTCGAACCTGACGCGCGCGAAGACGCAGCAACCGGTGCGGCCCGATGCCTTCGATGGCAGCTATATCCATTACGGCGTCCGCGAGCATGCCATGGCGGCTGCGATGAACGGCATCGCGCTGCATGGCGGCTTCATCCCCTATGGCGGCACGTTTCTCAGCTTTGCCGATTACAGCCGCCCCGCGATCAGGCTGGCGGCGTTGATGGGGATCCGCGTCATCCATGTGATGACGCACGACTCGATCGGGCTGGGCGAAGACGGTCCGACGCATCAGCCGGTCGAGCATCTGGCGTCGCTGCGGGCGATACCGAATCTGCTGGTATTCCGCCCGGGCGACGCGGTCGAGACCGCGGAGGCGTGGGACTGCGCGTTGCGGGCAGATACCAGTCCGTCGGTGCTGTGCCTGTCGCGGCAGGCGCTCCCGACGTTCCGCGAAGGTGACCGACGAAACCAATCTGGTCGCGTTCGGCGCCTATGTCGTCGTCGAACCGGAGGACGGCCGCGACGTCACCTTGATCGCAACCGGCTCCGAAGTATCGATCGCGCTCGAGGCGGCAAAGCTGCTGGAGAAAGACAACGTCCGCGCCGCGGTCGTCTCGGCGCCGTGCTTCGAGCTGTTTCGCCGGCAATCCCGCGAATACCGCACCGCGGTTCTCGGACGCGTTCCGAGGATCGGCGTCGAAGCCGCGGTCGAGGGCGACTGGGCGCGCTGGCTTGGCGATGGCGGCGAATTCGTCGGCATGACCGGCTTCGGCGCCTCGGCGCCGGCGGAAACGCTCTACCGCGAATTCGGCATCACCGCCGAAGAGGTCGCGCAAGGCCGCGCTGCGCTGCATCGCGCGCTCGCGGATGGCGGCGACCTACGCATGACACCCATACGCCGATCAATGACACGGAGGCCCGGATGGCGAGAATTACCTTGAGGCAATTGCTGGATCATGCCGCCGAGCACGGCTACGGCGTGCCGGCATTCAACATCAACAATATGGAGCAGGGGCTCGCGATCATGGATGCGGCGGCGGCCGTCGATGCGCCCGTGATCATCCAGGCCTCGCGCGGCGCGCGCTCCTATGCCAACGACATCATGCTGGCGAAGATGATCGACGCGCTGGAGGAGATGCATCCGCAGATCCCGCTCTGCCTGCATCAGGACCACGGCAACGAGGAATCGACCTGCGCCACCGGCGCTTCAAGCACGGCTTCACCTCCGTCGATGATGGACGGCTCGCTGAAGGCCGATGCCAAGACCGCGGCGGAGCTACGAATACAACGTCGACATCACCCGCCGCGTGGTCGACATGGCGCACTGGATCGGCGCCTCGGTCGAAGGTGAGTTGGGCGTGCTCGGCTCGCTCGAGCATGGCGGCGGCGAACAGGAGGACGGCCATGGCGTCGAAGGCGAGGTCAGCCACGATCAATTGCTGACCGATCCGGACCAGGCCGTCGATTTCGTTCGCGCCACCAAGGTCGATGCGCTGGCGATTGCGATGGGTACGTCGCACGGCGCGTATAAATTCTCGCGCAAGCCGGACGGCGACATTCTTGCGATGCGGGTGGTGGAGGAAATCCATCGCCGGCTGCCCAATACGCATCTGGTGATGCACGGCTCGTCCTCGGTGCCGCAGCCGCTGCAGGACGCGTTCAATGCATTCGGCGGCGAGATGCCGCAGACCTGGGGCGTGCCGGTCGAGGAAATCGTCCGCGGCATCAGGCATGGCGTCCGCAAGGTCAATATCGACACCGACTGCCGGCTGGCGATGACCGCGGCGTTCCGCAAGGTGGCGACGCAAAGCACGAAGCGAATTCGATCCGCGCAAATTCCTGAAACCGGCGATGGATGCGCTTGCGCGATCTCTGCCGCGAGCGCTTCGAGCAGTTCGGCACCGCCGGCCACGCCTCAGAGATCAAGGTCATTCCGTTGGCCGAGATGGCGAAGCGCTACCGCTCGGGCGCGCTCGATCCACGCATGGGAGGAATGGCCGATGCCGCCGAATGAACTGATGACCGCCTCGATCCCGACCAGTCGCCGCACGCCACATGAGGAGACCAACATGAACATGCACTCGATGACCGTTCGCGGCAAGGATCGCTACAAGTCCGGCGTCATGGAATACAAGAAGATGGGCTATTGGGAGCCCGATTACGCGCCGAAGGACACCGACATCATCGCGCTGTTCCGGGTGACGCCGCAGGATGGCGTCGATCCGATCGAAGCTCTCGGCGGCGGTGGCGGGCGAATCCTCCACCGCGACCTGGACCGTGGTGTGGACCGACCGGCTGACGGCGGCGGAAAAATACCGCGCGAAGTGCTACCGCGTCGATCCCGTGCCGAATTCGCCGGGGCAATATTTCGCCTACATCGCCTACGATCTCGATCTGTTCGAGACCGGATCGATCGCCAATCTGTCGGCCTCGATCATCGGCAACGTGTTCGGCTTCAAGCCGCTGAAGGCGTTGCGGCTCGAGGACATGCGGTTGCCGGTGGCCTACGTGAAGACGTTCCAGGGACCGGCGACCGGCATCGTGGTCGAGCGCGAGCGGATGGACAAGTTCGGCCGGCCGCTGCTCGGCGCCACCGTGAAGCCGAAGCTCGGCCTGTCCGGGCGCAACTACGGACGCGTGGTCTATGAGGCGCTGAAGGGCGGGCTCGACTTCACCAAGGACGACGAGAACATCAACTCGCAGCCGTTCATGCACTGGCGGGAGCGGTTCCTCTATTGCATGGAGGCCGTCAACAAGGCGCAGGCCGCGTCCGGCGAGATCAAGGGCACCTATCTCAACGTCACCGCCGGCACCATGGAGGACATGTACGAGCGCGCCGAATTCGCCAAGGAGCTCGGCTCGGTCATCATCATGATCGATCTCGTGATCGGCTACACCGCGATCCAGTCGATGGCCAAATGGGCGCGCCGCAACGACATGATCCTGCATCTGCATCGGGCAGGGCATTCGACCTATACGAGGCAGCGCAGCCACGGCGTCTCGTTCCGCGTCATCGCGAAATGGATGCGGCTCGCCGGCGTCGATCACATCCATGCCGGCACCGTGGTCGGCAAGCTGGAAGGCGATCCGGCGACCACGCGCGGCTATTACGACATCTGCCGCGAGGACTACAATCCGGCGCGGCTGGAGCACGGCGTGTTCTTCGACCAGCACTGGGCCAGCCTCAACAAGCTGATGCCGGTGGCGTCCGGCGGCATTCATGCCGGCCAGATGCATCAGCTGCTCGATCATCTCGGCGAAGACGTGATCCTGCAGTTCGGCGGCGGCACCATCGGCCATCCCATGGGCATCCAGGCCGGCGCGACCGCCAACCGCGTGGCGCTGGAAGCGATGATCCTCGCGCCGCAACGAGGGCCGCGACTATCTGCACGAGGGCCCGGAGATTCTCGCCAAGGCGGCGGAGACCTGCACGCCGCTGAAGGCGGCGCTCGAGGTCTGGAAGGACGTCACCTTCAACTATGAATCGACCGACATGCCGGACTACGTCCCCACGCCCTCGCGTCGCGATGTAAGGAGCAGCAAATCATGCGCATTACCCAAGGCTGCTTCTCGTTCCTGCCCGATCTCACCGACGAGCAGATTTCCCGCCAGGTCCAGTATTGCCTGGAGCAGGGCTGGGCGGTGAACATCGAATTCACCGACGACCCGCATCCCCGCAACAATTTCTGGGAGATGTGGGGACTGCCGATGTTCGATCTCCGCGACGCCGCCGGCGTGATGATGGAGCTGAATGAATGCCGCAAGGTGTATGGCGAGCGCTACATCCGCCTGTCGGCGTTCGATTCCAGCCATGGCTGGGAATCGGTGCGGCTGTCCTTCATCGTCAACCGGCCGAAGGACGAGCCCGGCTTCCGCCTCGAACGGCATGAAATGGCCGGCCGCAATATCCGCTACACCACGAAATCCTACGCCGCCGATCGTCCCGGAGGGCCGGCGCTACGGTTGAGTGCACTCGTCCGGTCCGGCAGACGCGTTCTCCCTGATCGTGCCTGCGTCTGCCGGATGCACTGCTCCGTCGCTGCGGAAGCGGCGACGGAGTCTTTTCGAAACGATGCATGCAGCGCATTGAGGTTTCGCAGATGGACGTGGATGCCGCCCCCAATGATTGATGCGGTCAATCTGCGCGATGAACTCGAAGCCGTCGGCATCGAGGAGATCCTCACGCAGCTCGACCGCGAACTGATCGGGCTGAGGCCGGTAAAGACCCGCATTCGCGAGATCGCGTCGCTGCTTGCTGATCGAACGCATCCGCAAGCGCATGAACCTGGCGTCGGAGGCGCCGACGCTGCACATGTCGTTCACCGGCAATCCCGGCACCGGCAAAGACCACGGTGGCGCTGCGGATCGCCAGCATCCTGCACAGGCTCGGCTTCGTGCGCCGCGGCCAGGTGGTGTCGGTCACCCGCGACGAACTGGTCGGGCAATATATCGGCCACACCGCGCCGAAGACCAAGGAGATCCTGAAGAAGGCGATGGGCGGCGTGCTGTTCATCGACGAGGCCTATTACCTGCACCGGCCGGACAACGAACGCGACTACGGCCAGGAGGCGATCGAGATCCTGCTGCAGGTGATGGAATCGCAGCGCGAGGATCTGGTGGTGATCCTCGCCGGCTACGGCGACCGCATGGACAAGTTCTTCGCGAGCAATCCCGGCTTCCGCTCGCGCATCGCCCACCACATCGACTTTCCGGATTATTCCGACGATGAGCTGCTCGCCATCGCGGAACTGATGCTGCGCGACATGAACTACGGATTCACGACCGGACGCGCGCGAGGCGTTCGTCCGCTACATCGCATTGCGCAAGACCCAGCCGCTGTTCTCCAACGCGCGCTCGATCCGCAACGCGCTCGACCGCATGCGGCTGCGCCAGGCCAACCGCCTCGTCGCCGATCTCGATCATGTCCTGACCGCGGACGATATCATGTCGCTCGAGGCGTCGGGACGTGCTGGCGAGCCGCGTGTTCGGGAAGGGCGGAAAGTCTAGCCGAAGCGGGTTAGCGTCGAGAAAAGGGCGGCAGAATGTTCGCCGCCCTTACTTGCTACTGGCTGGCCGTGCGCGAGGCTACTTGCCTCTTGGTATCGACCTTCTGCTTCTCGTCCTCGTTCATTTTCTTCACCATGGGATCGCGACTGGCTTCGCCGGTGGTCTGAGTTGTCGTGGCCGGCGGGCTTTCGTTTGGCATGGAGGTTTGCCCGGGCGGTGTCGTTGCCGGCCGCGTTGCGGTCGTGCTCGGCGGCGACGTCGTTTGAGCGGTCGCCGCCTGAGCATTCAATAGAAGCACGCTCGACAGTAGCGACACCGCGAGCGCCGTTGAGTTGGGTTTCATCGATCTGAACTCCTCTCAGACCAAGGAAAACGGCGCTCGCGGTCTAACGTTCCCGTTCACGCCTCCAATTGCTTGCCGATCGGCAGTGCGCGGATGCGCTTGCCGGTCGCGGCGAAGATCGCGTTGATCAGCGCCGGCGCAAAGGGCGGCACGCCCGGCTCGCCGACGCCGCTGGGCGGCGTGTCGGGGCCGGGAGGCACGATGTAGACGTTCGTTACGGCCGGGGACTCGTCGATCCGGATCACCGGGAAATCGTCGAAATTGCCCTGTTGCACCTTGCCGTCCTTGAAGGTGATCGCGCCATGTTTGGCGAGGCTCATGCCCATGATCGCGGCGCCCTCGATCTGCGACTGGATCCGCTCCGGATTGACGTAGGTTCCGCAATCTATGGCGGTATCGACCCGGGGCACGGTGAGCTTGCCCTTGTCGTCAACGGCCACCTCGACGATGGTCGCGATATAGCTGACGAAGCTGCGATGCGCGGCAATGCCGAGCCCGTGACCCTTGGGGACGGACCGCCCCCAGCCGCCCTTGTCCGCGACCAGTTCGACGACCTTGCGAAGACGCGCGGTATCGATCGGATAGCTGTCATAGGGCTCGCCGTAGTTCCAGAGGTCTTTCACCGGAATCGAGCTTGACGATCCGCGGACGAGCCGATCAGCTCCAGCAGCATGTCCTTTTGATCGCGTTTGGTGGCCAGTGCGAGTTCGGCGACCATGGACTGCACCGCGAAGGCGCGCGGGATGTTCGATACGGAGCGGAACCAGCCGATGCGGGTATGCGCGGCCGCTTCCGGATTCCCGCACTGGACGTTGGCGATCTCGAAGGGCATGTCGACAAGCCCCATGCCGAGTTCGAACGGCGCCTGATGCACCGTACCTGGCGGCAAATGTCGAGGCGATGCTCGGCGCGACGCTGCGATGCCGCCAGGCCGTCACCTTGCCGCTCTTGTCGAGGCCGGCCTCGATGCGTTCCACCGAGACGGTGTGCAGGAAGCCGTTGCGAACGTCGTCTTCCCGCGTCCATTGCACCTTTACGGGCGCGCCGAGCTCCTTTGAGAGCAGGGCGGCTTCGATGGCGTAATCGCACTTCGACTTGCGCCCGAAGCCGCCGCCGAGCAGGGTGACGTTGACGGTGACATTCTCCTGGGGAATGCCAAGCGTTTTGGCGACGTCCTCGCGCGTTCCGCCCGCGCTTTGCACCGGCCCCCAGATCTCTGCCTTGTCGCCGCTTGACGTCCGCGACCGCAACCGGCGGCTCCATGGCGACATGGGCAAGATGCGGCAGATAGTACTCACCCACGATCACCTTGTCGGCGCCCTTCAAGGCGGCTTCCACGTCACCCTCCTTGCGCACCACCAGGCCGGGCTTCCGTGCGGCTGCCTCCAGTTCGGCCCGGTAGGCGACCGAGTCGTATTTGCCGTTGGCGCCATCGTCCCAGACGATCTTCAGGGCGTCGCGGCCCTTGATCGCCGCGCCGGTGTTGCGCGCGATCACCGCGACGCCGCCGAGCGGCTGGAATTTTGAAGGCCACGGCCAGCCCTTGACTTCCATGACCTTCTCGACGCCGGAAACTTTCATCGCCGCCGCCCCGTCAAACGACACGACCTTGCCGCCGGTCACCGGCGGCCGGGCAATGACGGCGTATTTCATGCCGGGCAGGCGGACGTCGGCGCCGTAACGCGCGGTGCCCACCGTGATGTCGCGGAGATCGACCATGCTGATCTGGCCTTTGCCCAGATAGCGGAAATCCTTTCGGGTCTTTCAGCTTCAGGCCTTCGACACTCGGCACCGACTCCTTGGCGGCATCGGCTGCCAGATCGCCGAAGCCAATGCGGCGTCCGCTCGCACTGTGGACGACCTCGTGATTGACCGCCTTCACTTCGGTCGCCGGCACGCCCCAGCGTTTCGCCGCGGCACCTTCGAGCATCGTGCGGGCCGAAGCGCCGATCTGGCGCATCGGCATCAGATAGTGCCGCGTGCTGCGCGATCCGTCGGTATCCTGGTTGCCGAACTTGACCTCGTCGCCATGCGCCTGCTGGACGCGAACGCGCGACCAGTCGGCCTCCATCTCTTCGGCAACGATCATCGGCAGGCTGGTGCGGACGCCGGTTCCCATCTCGGCGCGGTGTGCGACGATCGTGACAATGCCGTCGGGCGCGATCGCGACGAACACGCGCGGGTCCACCACGGTACCGTGTGGCATCTTGTCCGCGCCGGTCTGGTACGCGGCAAGGCCGGGGCGTGACATCACGGGGCGGCCAGAACGAAGCCGCCGGCCAGCCCGAGGCCCTTCAGGATGCTGCGGCGTGAAACGTTGTCGACTTTGACGTATCGCTCAAAGCCACGGAGCTTCTTGGGATTGGTGATGAATGTTCATGGTCAGACCCCCGTCGAAGCGAGGTGAACCGCGTTTTCGATGCGCTGATAACAGCCGCAGCGGCAGATGTTGCCCGCCATCGCCTCGCGTATCTGATCGTGGTTGGGTTTCGGATTTTCGATCAGCAGGGCTGCGGCCTGCATGATCTGGCCGGCCTGGCAAAAGCCGCATTGCGGGACATTGAGCTGGCGCCAGGCCTTCTGAACCGCGTGATCGCCCGGTGGGATGAAGACCTTCGATTGTCGTGACCTCCCGGCCGACCACGTCGGAAACCGAGGTGATGCAGGCGCGAACGGCCTGCTTGTCGACAATCACGGTGCATGCGCCGCACAGAGCCTGGCCGCAGCCGTATTTCGTGCCCGTCAAGCCGGCTCTCATCGCGGAGAAACCAGAGCAGCGGAAGATCCGGGATCGCCGTCCCAGTTCTGTTGCTGGCCGTTGATCTTCAACTTGATCATGATCGATCCTCGCTCTTCGTAAGCTGATGATGGGTAGCTCCGACGCAGCGGAAAAACGTCTACGGCTGACCGCTCAGCACCGTCGCTTCGAAATTCCTTGCTGTCTGGCTGGGATTTCTTTGAGCCATCCTCCTGATCATTATTATTGGCTGTTGTTCAGTAGGCCGCGCTTGGCGGATCGGCCGCCACAAGGCGTTCTAATATTTGCGTCCGCATGTTTGGCGAAAGCGGGGCATCGGGAAAGAATTGCATTTGGTCAGCAACGCTGACGCAGTGGCATACGCAAAAACAGCATTGTCGTCAAACGTGAACGTCGATGTCGGACCGAACGGACGTGACGATTTTCTCCTCCGCGTCCCCGGCACAGCATGGACTTTCACCATTCATGCAACGGACGCCGGCGTGCGCCGAATGCTTTCGCCAACGCGTCTGCAATTCTCAATCTCGTCCGCACGCGCATATAACGCACCGCACACCGCAGAAGGCTGAGCTGTTCGCGAAATACGTGCATGATGCGCCAGGCTGCAGTTGTATATCGCGCGAAGTGCGATGGACGCTTTACGATTGCTGGATTTTCCCTGAAATCGTTGACGCAACCGGAGGGGAGAATTGCGCTAAACACAAATTTCTCGATCGCCATTCTTTGACCGAGTCTCCTCATCACGTGATGTGCAAATCCGATCAGCTCACGACGTCGATCACAAGCACAGACGCGGAACTCGCGACAGCGATTTGTCAGGACCCGACGCGGCGCGCACTCATCCTGACGGCTCGCCGCGGGAACTGTTTGGCGTCGTCGACGTCTTCCATCGCCGAGGAGGATTTGCCGGGCAGCAACGAGCGGCCCCAGAAGGCCGACGTGCTGGTGTTCGCCGAAGGAGCAACGCGCCGGCGAGGTGATCAAGCCGCAGGATCTGAAAGCCAGGTGGACCGCCGGTGCGGCCTCGGCCAAAGGATCCCACGACATCGGTTGATCCGCAAGGGCTCGCGCCTGAACGAGGTGCTTGTCGTAAACCGGATCCGGCTGAGCTGGACGAGGAGACGCGCTCGCGCGCTGACAGCGGTCGTCGGCCTATTCGGTTATCTGCGTTCCCACGGGCTGTCCGATCACGGCATGGGTGAAGGCGGCAGGCGGGCGACAAGGACGTGTTGTTCAAATGCGTTTGCCATAATTCGGAATATGACCCCAGGCAAAGCGCGCAAGTTATCTTCGGACCAGCGCCGCGGCGCCTCGCCGGCGCTTCCGTTGGCGGCAGACGACGGCTCACTGACCGGTGGCCGCAAGCATTCGTTGGAAAGGTAGGTGCACAGCAGGCGCAGGGTGATCGGCGGGCGCCGTCCGGATCCACGACAATGAAAACAGAATTCGTGAGATGAAAACAAAGAGGGAGGTTGCGTATATGGCCTTTGAAGCAATGGCTTTGTCGGGTTTGCTCGCGTCCACCTGCCTCGTTTCCGATCGCTGCCGGTGCCGGCCCGATCGAGAACTACAGCCCGGTGACTGCCGATCGACTCAAGAATCCGGAACCCGGCAACTGGATGCATTATCGCCGGACCTATGACGGCCAGGATACAGCCCGCTCGATCAGATCAACACCTCGAACGTGAAAAATCTGGCGCCGGTGTGGACGCTTCTCGACCGGTGTGGTCGAGGGTCACGAGGCCCCGCCGATCATCAACAATGGCGTGATGTTCGTCGCAACGCCGATGGGGCAGGTGATCGCGCTCAACGCCAAGACCGGCGACGAGTACTGGCGATACAAACGCCAGCTTCCCGACGATCTCTTTCAACTGCACCCGACCAACCGCGGCGTGGGATTGTGGCAGGACAAAGCTGTATCCTGGCCACGACGGACGACCATGTGGTCGCGCTCGATGCCAAGACCGGCAAAGTGCGTCTGGGATACCAAGGTTCAGGACTACAAGAAGGGGCAGTACCTGACCCTGATGCCATTGGTCGTCGACGGCAAGGTGATCGTCGGCGGTTCCGGTGGCGAGCTTCGGCGTGCGCGGCTACGTCGTTGCGTATGATGCCGACACGGGCAAGGAACTGTGGCGGACCTTCACCATTCCCGGCGCGGGTGAGCCAGGTAACGAAACGTGGAAAGGCGACGACTGGAAAACGGGTGGCGGATCTGCCTGGATGACAGGCAACTACGATCCAGAACACCAAGACAGTCTATTGGGGCACCGGCAACGCCGCACCTTGGCCGGGCGACACTCACCCCGGCGACAATCTCTACACAAGCTCAGTGCTCGCGCTCGATCCCGATAGCGGCAAGATGAAAACTTACTTCCAGTACCATCAAAACGATTCCTGGGATTGGGACGAGGTGGACGCACCAATGCTGGTCGACCTGCAAAGGGATGGCCGCACCATCAAGAGTCTTATCCATCCGGGACGCAACGCGATTTTCTGGGTACTGGAGCGCAAGCCGGACAGCATCAAATATGTGGCCGGCTGGCCTTTCGTTCATACCGACGTCTGGAAAGGCATTGAGCCCGAGAGTGGCAAGCCGATTGTCGACCCGGCTCACAAGCCGGTTATTGGCAAGCGGGTTGAATTCTGCCCGTCGTTATGGGGCGGCAAGGATTGGCCGTCGGCGGCGTATAGTCAGAAGACCCGATTGGTCTACGTTCCGGCCAACGAGAATTTCTGCGGCGGCTTCACCGGCGAGAAGGTGCCGCTGGTTGCCGGCCAGCTTTGGCTCGGGACCAAGCCCGAGGATATCGGCTTGACGGTTCGTCCCGGCGCTGACCCACTTTGGCGAACTGCAGGCGTGGGATCCGGCCACGGGCAAGAAGGCCTGGTCGCATAATTTCCCCAAAGTCACACCTGTTCGGTTCGGTGACCGCTACCGCCGGCGACCTCGTCCTTGTCGGCGGCACCAATGACCGGATGTTCCGCGCCTTCCATGCCAAGACCGGCGAACTGCTTTGGGAGCAAAAGACCAACTCCGGCATCATGGGCATGCCGATCGCCTATGAGGTGGACGGCACGCAGTATATCGCCGTCCAGTCGGGCTGGGGCGTAGACGCGCAGCGCATCCAGGACGCATTGGCGACCGGCAACAAGTCATCGGCGTTGAGAACAACGTGCCGCAGGGCGGCGTCGTTGTGGGTGTTCGCCGTCGTAAGTGAGCGCGACAGGCTGGATCCGGCGCCTGGCCGCCGCGCAGGCAGTGGCCGGGCGCCGCCGCGCGTCACGTTTCATGAGGATCTCTTGCCGACCGTGCATGCACGGGTTTCACCGTCAAGCCTGCTGTCCCGCGGCTTCGAGGATCAGCCGCGTGATTTCGTCGGGCTGAGAGATCAGCGAGAGATGACTGGCCTTCACCTCGATGGTCTTGGCGCCCATCCGCTTGGCCATGAAGCGCTCGAGGTCCGGATTGATCGTGCGGTCTTCCGTCGAAACGGCATAGTAGCTCGGCTTCGATCGCCAGGCCGCGTGCGTGGTCTTGCCTGATGAGCAGCGCCTTGTGGAACGGCTCCTGCACCGCATAGAGCACCTTCGCCTTCGCCTCCGGCAGGTCGCCCGCGAAATCGCGCAAGAACGCCTCCTCGCTGAGACGTCCTTCATCGCCGTCGAAGACGATCCCGGCGCGTCGCCGGCGGCGTCGGATATGTCTTGGCCAAGCGCCGTGTAATCCTCGCCCGCATCCGGCGCGCGCGCCGCCACATAGACGAGCGCCGAGACGTTCGGATGCACGCCGGCCTCCGTGACGATCATCCCGGAGAAGGAATGACCGACCAGCACCGTCGGGCCATCCTGCCGCGCCAGCACGCGCTCGGCCGAAGCCACCGCTTCAGGCAGCGTCGTCAGCGGATTTTGCACGGCCGTGGCGTTGAGCCCCGCCGCCTGCAATCGCGCGATCACCTCGGACCAGCACGAGCCGTCGGCGAACAGCCCGTGCACGAGCACGACGTTGCGCGCCTTCGCCGGAGTTGCGTTTGCGGCCATGCCGCGTGTGGAGATCAGCGAAGCTGCGGCACCGGTCAGCGAGGGCGGTCGAAAAAGCGCGTCGGCTCATCATCATGATGTCTATTCCTTCGGATGTGTGAGCGTTGGTGCATGCGTTACGGAGAGTACGCGTCGCGCCTGAGAGCTCGATGTCGTGTCGCCATTCACCGCCTTTCTGTCGCCCTGGTGCAAGCGCCAGCATGGGCTCAAGCTGAGCAGTATCGACATCGGGCGAACGCACGATGGTCCGGTCACGCACGAAGTGCCTCGTGGTTGTCCTCGATGCTGTCATGGTCGTAGAGATAATTGACCATGATGCCGAAGGATTCCGCGATGCCGCGCGGCGCGCTGTTGCCGAGCCAGTTGATCCGTTCGAGCCGTGCGCCGTTGCCGAGGTGAAAACGCGCCACGGGATCGATGCGGCTACCGAGGACGGCCGCGTCAGATAGCGGGCGCAAAGCCGCAGCAAGGGCGCGCGCAGCTTTCGCCCTGCGCCGGGTCATTCCACCAGCCGTCGCGTTCGAGTTCGGGCAACAACGCGGCATCGGGATCGCGTCCATCCGCAAGCCGCTGACCGAGCCAGCGCCGAAACCCCGGCACCGGCGACAGGGTGGAAAAACGCTTCAGTTGCGGAAACTCCGCCTTGCAGCTCCTCGACCACCTGCTTGATCAGGAAATTGCCGAACGCCACGCCGCGCAGGCCGTCCTGGCAGTTGGAGATCGAATAGAAAATCGCGGTGTCGGCGCGTCAGCTTGCGCCCGCGCGGCCTCTTCGTCGGTCTCCCGTGCGACAGCAGCGGCGGCATGGCTGTGGCCAACCCCTGCACCAGCGCGACTTCGACGAAGATCAGCGGCTCGCCGGGAAGCGCGGGATGGAAGAATGCGAAGCAGCGGCGGTCGGGCGCAAGGCGCCGCCGCAGATCGTCCCAGCCCTTGATCTCGTGCACCGCCTCATAGGCGATCAGCTTCTCCAGCACCGCGGCCGGCGACTGCCAGTCGAGGCGCCGCAGCTCGATGAAGCCGCGGTTGAACCACGAGGCGAACAGATGCTTGAGGTCGGCGTCGAGCAGCTTCAGTTCCGGCTCGCCGCGCAGCGCATGGGGCAATTTCACTGCGCATCGCGATCAGCGCGCCGGTGCCGCCCGGGCGCCATGTTGATCTGCCGCAGCAATTCCTGCCGGGGCGGATCGGCGGCCCGCGCGAGAGCGGCCGCGGCTTCCGCCGTGCCGTCGGCGAGATAGCGCTCCGCCGCCGCGCGCAGCGCCGCTCTGTCGGGCTGAAACTCCGTGGCGAGATAGCGCTGGAAGCCGTGCCGATCGCTGGCGTCGAGAGCGCGCAGCACCTCGTGCAGTTGCGCGCGCGACCAGTGCGCCGGACGCCTCGCCGCGTTCGGACAGCAGCGTCGCTGCGAGCTGCTTCGCGCGGCCGAGCGGCGCCAGTCTCGCGTTGGACAGGTCGCTTGAGGTTTGGCTGGCTGGGGTCATCGTTGTCTCCTATCTCAAGCGTGAGTGACCGATGGCGCGGCGGAATTTCGCCGGCGGCGCGTAGAGTCCGCCTGAGGCCGTCACGAGGTCGTCGATGGTCTTGGGCCGCGAGCCAGTCGCGGGTTGCCGTGTCTGACATCGATGCCGAGATCGGAGGGGAACATCACGATGCCGCGGCGGCGCAGGCTGTCGCTTGCTTCAGACGACTGTCGCCTGCCGAACTCGGTATCGCCGGCGACGGCGCGCAATGCCGCTTCGCGTTCCTGCGGCGACCGGCAGCGCAAAAGGTTGGCCACGCCACGTTCGGTGATGACATGGGTGACATCGTCGCCATAGATCATCACCGGCGGCAGCGCGAAAGCCGGCCGAGGCGGCGAGGTCGAACGCGTCCAGCCGTTCGACAAAGCTCGGTGCGCCATTCGGCTGATGGGTCTGCACCATCTGCACCACGAGCTTGCGTCCGCGCAGGCTCTCGCCCGCTTCCTGACCGGCGCGCAGCCAGGTCGGGACTGTCGTGGCGGCGGCCACGCGGGTCGGCGCCCATGTTCGGCGCGCCGCCGAAGCCCGTGATCCGGTCCTTGGTTGCCGTCGAGCTGTTGCCCTGCGCGTCGATCTGCAACGTGCCGCCGATGAAGAGGTCGCAGGCATATTGTCCGGCGACCTGCGCGAGCGGCGCGGTTGGAGCGCAGATTGCCGTCGGCGCCGACCGGAAATATATCGGCGCGGTTCGAGACGTAGCGTTCCATGCCCAGCTCGGAGCCGAAGCAATAGACGCTGTCGACGAAGCCGGCTTCGATCGCGGGGATCAGGGTCGGGTGCGGGTTCAGCACGAAATGGCTGGCGATCTTGCCCTTCAGTCCGCGCTGGGCGGCGTAGGTTGGCAGGATCAGTTCGATCGCCGCGGTCGCATAGCCGATGCCGTGATTGAGCCGCCGCACCTGGTAGGGTTCGTAGACCGCCGCGATCGCCATCATCGCCATCAGCACGTTCTCGTTCCTGATCTTGGCGGGATCGCGCGTGAACAGCGGATCGATCAGATAGGGCGTCGGGCTCGGCACCACGACATCGACCCAGTCGCCGGGCACGTCGACGCGGGGCAGGCGGTCGACGATCTCGTTGACCTGCGCGACGACAATGCCGCCGCGGAACGCCGCGGCCTCGGCGATGGTCGGCGTGTCCTCGGTGTTCGGGCCGGTGTAGAGGTTGCCGTCGCGGTCGGCCTTGTCGGCGACGACAAGCGCCACGCTGCGGCGTCAGGTCGACCAGCATGCGGGCATAGAGTTCGAGATAGGTATGGATCGCCCCGATCCTGCACCGTCCCGTTCGCGCGACCAGTTCGGCGAGCTTGCGGCTTTGCGGTCCCGCGAAGGCGAAATCCAGCCGGTTCGCGATACCGCGCTCGAACACGGCGAGATGGTCGGGCAGCGCCAGCACAGACTGCACCATGTGCAGATCGTGTACCCGCGCAGGATCCACCTTCGCCAGGGCTGAGGCGAGAAAATCCGCCTGCTTCTGATTGTCGCCTTCGATCGTCACGCGGTCGCCGGGCTCGATGATTGCTTCGAGCAGTCGCGTGGCGAGATTGGCTGGGCAGACTTTTCCGCTGCGTGCCGCTGAGCGCGGCTGCCCGCGCGAGACGGGAGGCGCGATCTGCTCCGCGTCGTACCGTGTCTAACATGATGAACCTCCTGCTCGCTGCTGTCCTTGAAGCGAAAGGTAGGAGGCCATCATTGATTATAGAAACGATATTTTATAATATGATTGATCGTAAAATAGGATCAATCGCATGCTGGATTTCGAGCTGTTGCGCGCCTTCGTTGCCGTGGCTGATTGCGGCGGTTTCCACCGCGCGGCCGAGCGGCTCAACCTGACGCAGTCGACGGTGAGCCAGCAGATCAAGCGGCTTGAGCTCGAGACCAAGCGGCCCTTGTTCCGGCGGACGACGCGCAGCGTCGCGCTGACCGACGATGGCGAGATGCTGCTCGGCGACGCGCGTCGCCTGCTGCAACTTGAGGAAGCGGCCCGTCATCGCCTGGCGGCGCCGCGGCTGTCTGGCACGGTGCGTCTCGGCGTGGTCGAGGAGGTCGCCGGCGGCTCGCTGCCTTCGGCGCTCGGCCGCTTCGCCACGCTCCATCCGGGCGTGAAGCTCGAGGTGCAGATCGGCGTCAGCGCGGAATTGATCGAGCAACTTAATGCGGGGCGGCTCGACGTCGTGTTCGCAAAGCGTCCGCTCGGAACCTCGAAAGGGCGTCTGGTGTGGCGTGAGCCGCTGGTCTGGGCCGCGGCCGACACGTTCGATCTTGTTCCGGGCGCAGCGCTGCCGCTGGCCCTGTATCGCGAGCGATCCGTTTCTCGCGAGGCTGCACTCGCCGCGCTCAATGACAACGAACTGACCTGGGAGATCGTCTATACCAGCCCCAGTTTGACAGGCGTGCGCGCGGCGGCGCTCGCGGGCCTCGCCATCACCCCGCTTCCTGCCAGCGCGCTGATCGCGGGCTTGCGCATTCTCGGTGTGGAAGAGGGGCTGCCGCGGCTTCCTGACCTTGAGTTCGCGATCTACGAGAAGGCGCGGCCCGACAAGGCCGCCGCGGCACTCGCAGCGGCTCTCCTGACGCGCTCGCACAGGGGCCATGCGTCGACAATCTGGGGTCGAGCGGTCGGGGCAGAGTCCAGCATCTCGGGGATGAGAGCCCGCTCGTGCGTCGGCGCTCTTGTCGGCCTCAGCTGCCGTTCGCCTGACACACCGTCTGCGGTGAGGACTAAACACCCGCATTGACGAGCGAGCGGATCGGCGGAAGTCACGAGCTTCAGCGTCCGCAGCGAAAAGGTCGACTCGCGTGTACCGGATGCCTTTGAATCCGGTAGAGCTTCTTCCGCATGGAAAGCGCTCTGTAGTGGGTGGTGTCGGCGACCGCCACGCTGACCAGCGTCGTGGTAGTGCCGTCGCGCCGGCGCGGTGACCGGGGTTGGCCGCTCGATCACTTCCGGGGATCTCTTGCAAAGTGGCGTCGCCGGAACCGGGCGAGCACCTTTGTCGTCGTGCTTGTCCAGCGTGACTTCGATGAAGACGATATCCTTCAGGCCGATGAGCGGCGTGGTGCGATGACGGCCGCGTAATGCTTGGATCACGCCTTCGATCTCACTCCAGGTGCCTGACCCGCGACCAGCGCGGCGAAGACGAGCAGGTCCGACGCGATTGGCCAGTTCGTTGACGGTCAGTCGTCCTCTTCGTCGCGGGAGGATCGAAAGACCTTTCGATCGATCAGGTCGAGGTCCGCCTTGGCTCCGCGGCTTCGTCGCGGGAAGACGATTTCATCGTAGATCTCCACAAAAGCTCAGATGATTCTTCTGCAAAACGCCGAGTATCGCATAAAAATAATGGGAAATTCACCTGCTGACTCGGCGATACAGTCCTGGCCAAGGAGATCAGCAAATGCCGTCCGCCGCATGTCGCGCTTCGTCCGTCGTCTTCAGGGCCATTGCCACGGATTCGCTTGCCGCGGCGTCCCAGCTTCTGGCCGATGTGCAGCGCTTTGGACTGCGGATGGTCGAATTCCGGACGATGGGTTGATGTGGAAGGAGGGGCGGCCTGTCGACTTCGGCGTCGGCGCAAGGCCGGACCGCGATCCGGCGGTTCTCTGCTCCCGCTTCGCACGGCATCCGCCAGCTCCGGTCGGTCCGAGGTCGTCGGACGGTCGCCGGTCAAAACCGGGAAGCCCCGGCGCCATGAACGTGCCAGCCCGCTCACCTTGCGCGCGTCCCGAGCCGCTGCTACGCTTGCTTCGGCAGCGCGGCCGATCGGCAACTCATCTGTCGGCGGACGGTTCGCCGCCCGGCGATCGATGTCGAGAGCGAGCGAGATCGCGATCTCGCCTATGAGCTGATCAGGTGCTTGATGCCGACGGGACGGGCGGTCGGCGACCGGTGCGACGCATGTAGCATCGGATCAGCTCTCGCTCCGGCCTGCGCGTGATGCTCAAGACGAGGGGCCCACGATGCCCGCATGACCATGGCGCAGCGGCAGGGCAAGACGTCGTTCTACATGCAGTGCACGGCGAGGAGGCGTCATCGCTGCGGCTTTCAGCACGGCGCTCGACACGCGGCGACATGAATTTCCCGACCTACCGGCAGCAGGGCTGCTCATCGCCGCGGGACTATCCGCTGGTCGACATGATGTGCCAGGTCTATTCGAACGAGCGCGACCCGATGAAGGGCCGCCAGCTGCCGGTGTTCTACTCGGCGACGCGAGCCGGCTTCTTCTCGATCTCCGGCAACCTCGCCACGCAGTATCATGCAGGCGGTCGGTTGGGCGATGGCCTCGGCGATCAGCGAGCGACACGCGCATCGCCGCCGCGTGGATCGGCGACGGGCTCGACGGCCGAGAGCCGACTTCCACGCCGCGCTGGTCTTCGCCTCGACGTACCACGCGCCCGTCGTTCTCAACGTCGTCAACAATCAATGGGCGATCTCGACTCTTCGGGCATTGCCGGCGGCGGCGAGCCGACACGTTCGCGGCCCGCGGCGCTGGCTATCGGCATTCCGCGCTGCGGGTCGATGGCAACGACTACCTCGCCGTGCTACGCGCGGCCGCGATGGGCGGTCGAGCGCGCGCGTCGCAACCTCGGGCCGACGCTGATCGAATAGGTCACCTATCGCGTCGGCGCCGCATTCGACACTCCGACGATCCGTCGCATACCGCCCGCAGAACGAGTCAGAGCGGCGTGGCCGCTCGGCGATCCGATGCAGCGCTGAAGGAGCCACCTCATTCGGCGTGGTGCCTGAGTCGGAGGAGCGCGCCGTAACAGGCCGAGGCAGAACTCGACGAGGAGATCGGCGTCGCGGCAGAAGGAGGCCGAAGCCTACGGCACGCTGCGTCGACGGCGAAATGCCGTCGGCGCGCGACATGTTCGATGACGTCTACGAACGATGCCGCCGCACTCTGCGCGCACAGCGCCAGGAAGCAGGAGTCTGAGCCATGCCGCGCATGACGATGATCGAGGCGATCCGCGACGCCATGGACGTCATGATGGCGCGCGACGACAACGTGGTCGTGTTCGGTCGAGGACGTCGGCTTCTTCGGCGGCGTCTTCCGCGTGCACGGACGGCCTGCAGACGAAATACGGCACGCAGCCGCTGCTTCGACACGCCGATCAGCCGAAGGCGGCATCGTCGGCGCTGCGGTCGGCATGGCGCGCCTACGGGCTGCGGCCCTGTCGTCGAGATCCAGTTCGCCGACTACATGTACCCGGCCTACGACCAGATCGTCTCGGAGGCGGCGCGCCTGCGCTACCGCTCGGCCGGCGAGTTTCACTGCCCGCTCGTCGATGCGCATGCCGTACGGCGGCGGCATCTTCGGCGGCCAGACGCACAGCCAGAGCCCGAGGCGCTGTTCACCCACGTCTGCCGGGCTGAAGACGGTGGTGCCGTCGAACCCGTATCGACGCCAAGGGCCTGCTGATCGCCGCGATCGAGGACGACGATCCGGTCGATCTTCCTCGAGCCGAAGCGGCTCTACAACGGCCCGTTCGACGGCCATCACGATCGGCCGATCGACGCCGTGGTCGAAGCACGCGCTGGGCGAGGTGCCCGACGGCCACTACACGGTGCCGCTCGGGCGAGGCGGCGATCCGCCGCGAGGGCGACGCCGTCACCGTGCTCGCCTACGGCACGATGGTCCATGTCGCCGAGGCGGCCGCCGAGCCGAGCAGGCATCGACGCCGAGATCATCGATCTGCGCACGCTGCTGCCGCTCGACCTCGACGACGATCGATCGCATCGGTGCAGAAGACCGGCCGCTGCGTGATCGTGCCACGAGGCGACGCTGCACCTCGGGCTTCGGCGCCGAGCTTCGCGCGCTGGTGCAGGAGACGCTGCTTCTATCATCTCGAGGCGCCGATCGCCCCGGGTGACGGGGGTGGGACACGCCCTACCCCCACGCGCAGGAGTGGGACTCTGCTGCCACCCAGGGTCGGATCAACCAGCGTCGGCGCGCGCTGATGCGGGGCTGATGGAGAGCCTGAGATGCCGGCGTCCGAGTTCGCCCGGCTCGCCCGACGTGGGGTGAGGGCGCTGCCGAGGCGGTGACCGCCTGTTCGGCAGCCGTGCTGGCGGTAGGCGAAGCAGTCAAAGAGGATCAGATCCTAGGCCGCTGTCATGACGGACAAGGCTGACGGCTGAGGATAATCCCTTCGCCAAGGCGCCGGCGTGGTCAGCTGAGCTGGGCGGGAGCGGGCTCTGCGGCCTGCCGTTGGAGGCGCGTCTGGTCAGGATCAGGTTTGGCGCGGATGAGAGTGTACGGCGCTGCCAAGCGGGTTGAAAGATGCGCCAGTGGACTGCGCTGGTCGCGCGCGGCAGTATCGGAAAGCATCCTGGTCGAGCTTGAAGTGGCCGTCCCCGACCGCCGCGGATCGACGTAATGATCTTCGTCCGCGCAATGACCATCTCAATGGCGTGCCAGTCAGCTCCGGGGGCAAGATCTGCGCCAGCGCGGCCGAACGCGTCGCCAGCGGTGAGGTGCAAGCGCGCGAGGGGGTAGATCGATCTCCGCCTGGCTGCTCGGGCTCACCAGGGGCCGCCTGGGCGGATCACGCGTGACGACCCTTGCTGACGGTACGCTCGAGGCCGACCGAAGGGGACGGGCGGTCTTCGCAGCGTGCCGCGCAACGCAACGATGCTGTCGAAGAGACCGAAGGTCGCTGGTCTTGCGTCGCGGGGATCGCCGCGAGAGGATGGCGGAGTCGACTCCGGCGTGTGGCGCATTTTTCCTATATCGAGGAGATCGATGTCACGGCTCTCGACGAATGTCTCGGTTCAGCTGAACGCGCGTTCGCCGACAGCCGAAAGCCGAAGTTGACCGTCCTGCCTTTTATCGTCGCAGCGCTGGTTCTCGCGGTGCGTGACTTTCCCAGGTCAACGGAACCTATGACGACGACAAGGGGTCGTCAGCAGGCACGATGCGGTTCATGTCGGCATTGCCGCACCGGACTCCATCAGGCTTGATGGTGCCCGTCGTGCCATGCCGAAGCACTCGATCTCTGGCGCTGTGCGGCTGAGATCAAGCGGCTCGCGACGGCAGCACGGCAAGGCGGTGCGCTGCGGGAAGAACTGGTGGCTCGACCAATGCCGTACCAGTCTCAGCGATCTCTCACGGCGGCATCGCGGCAACGCTATCATCAATCGCCCGGAGCTCGCAATCATCGGGTGTCAATCGAATGACGATCCGCCCGGTGTGGCGGGATAGTCAATTCGTTCCCCGTGTGATGATGAACCTGTCGTCTTCATTTGATCATCGTATCCTGATGCTGCTGGCTGCGAGGCCGCGCAATTCATTCGGCGCATGAAGAGTTGCTTAAGCTCCGGCTTCTTTTGGTTGGAATCTGACGCGCAGAGCGCCGCAGGGTCGTGATCATCGGCGGAAGTTACTACGGCGGCTATGTCACTGCAGCCATTCGTGCCGGGCGGTCAGGATTGCGAACCGTCCTGATAGAGCGCGCCGCCCTCGGCGGTACCTGCCTGAATGTCGGCTGCATCCCTTCCAAGGCGCTTTATCCAGCGCTGCGGGATGCGTTCCACGCCGCCAACCGCCAGCGCGAAACGACAGCGTTCGGGCCGTGCTGCCAGGCAGGTGGAGCGCTGAACTATGCGCGCGCACGGGCTCGAACGGGAAGGGACTCGGTCGTGAACCGCCTGACAGGCGTGAGTCGCGAGGCCTCCTGAAGAGAAGCGGCGTGTCGGTGAGTCTCTGGGACGGCCGAAATACTGGATGGCAAACGGTCAGTGGTCGCGACGCGTCTGACGCACGACGATGCGCGCGTTCGTGCTGCGCATCTCGTTCCTCGCAACGGGCTCGTTGCCACAGGCTGCGCCCACGCTGCGCTGCTCGGGGGCAACGTGTCGTCTCATCGACTGGAGCTGCTCTCGCTCCAGGAGAGGCCCGGAAGGCTCGCTGTTCGTCGGTAGACCGGCTATATCGGCCCTTGAACTCGGGACTGCCCACTTTGCAAAGCTCGGATCGGACGTAACGATGATGCCGTCGTGAGTCAACGACGAGCAGGGATCCTGCCAAGGTGGGGACGCGGGCACTGACGCGCGACCCGCGGCCAGGAGGCCAAGAAGAACTGAAGGCCTGGCGCGTCATAACCTCGGCGCACGCCCGGGCGGCTGACCACGCGATGGCGAGTGCTCTGTTGATCGATGCTACAGCGCGGGCGCGGGGCAGCGCGAAATACCGGCGTGACAAAATTCCCTGGTCGCGGTTGGGCGCGAGCCTTGCACCAAAGGGTTCGGGCTGGAACGGCTTGATCACCGCGATGGACGGAAAGTTCGTCCAAGATCAGTGACCGCTCCGAGACATCACGATGTCGAATGTCTGGGCGATCGGCGATCTCACCGGGGAGCCGATGCTGGCGCATCGCGCCATGGTACAGGGCGCGATGGTGGCGGAGATCATAGCGGGAAAACGCCCATCGCTTCGATACCGTCGCGATTCGCTTCCGTCTGCTTCACGGATCCGGAGGTGGTTTCGGTCGGGCGCTCGCCGGAGCAGGCCAAGGCGGACGGTGAGGCGGGCGATTTACCCTTCGCCGCCAGCGGCGGGCTTCTGACGCAGATGGATGACGAGGTTTCGTGCGGATCGTCGCACGGGCCAGCGACCACCTCGTGCTGGGGGCGCAGGCGGTGGGGGCGGGAGTTTTCCGGAATTGACGTCGTCGCTGGCGCTTGCCATTGAAATGGGGGCGGTGCTCGAGGACATCGCCGGCACCATCGGCGCCCATCCGACACGGAGCGAAGCAATTCATGAGGCTGCGCTTGGCGCGTTGGGGCGCGGCTTGCATTTCCTGATGGACGTAAATGAATTTTGGTGGAAACGAACTTGGTAGAAGCGTCCTGTACGACTTGCAGCAGGATCAAGCAATACGTAACC
>ERZ1370068.237-contig-10213_pt1 | contig 43535 bp, 47 predicted proteins | sample MGYA00561227_ERZ1370068 | MGnify/ENA primary metagenome ERZ1370068 (study PRJEB38410, sample SAMEA6850437) | metagenome | study: Metagenomic assessment of the ecological functions of the soil: analysis of the soil microbiota associated with the...
GGTAATACTTCGTTCAGTTACGTATTGCTGTCGCGGATTCATCGGCGATCGTCACAAGCAAGGCGAGCCCGTCCCTCCCAGCAAAGCGTTCGCTGCGGCGAGCGCGCGAGACGGTCGGCAACGTCGACCGACGGGGGCCTGCTGCATCGCCAGATGAGCAAGCGCCTCTGCGGGGCCAGAGCAGGACATCGCTTTCCGGCGCTCCGAATCAACCAGTCAAGCGCCCAGGGCGCCGATGCGCATCCGTAATCGCTGCTCCTCAGGGGATCTCCCCGGCCGCCGCGATGCGGATCAGATCCGTGCGCAAGCTGAACGCCGTCCCGCCGGAATCGACGGGCGATGCCGCGCGAGACCAGCTCACGCACTTCGCCCGCCTGATCGCCGGCTCCATCTCCCACCCAGCCCAGCTCGGTCGCATCGCCAAACGCCAGCGGACGGCCGGCAACCGCGAGCAGCACGACAGTCCGCCGGCATGTCCCCGCTCGCACACCACGGAGTCGCGCAATCACGAGCCGACCGGCGTCGAGCCTCCGCTCCGGAAGTTCGAACAAGCGCCCTCGAGCCAGAACGGGGGAACCAACCCGACCGCTACCGGTCTCGTGCCCGCGCCGCCGCGTCGGCGAGCCCTGGGTCCAGCATGCCGGCCGGCCTCGAGCGCCTCGTCGCTTCGCCAACGCGCCCAGCTCAGAGACGCCGGAGATGCTTCGGCGGTGGCGCACTCTGAGCAGAGCGACTCGCTCGCAGCGACCGGGGTTGAGCGACGGCCGCCCGCCCGCCGAACAGCGCAAGCGGTTCTCCCCGATCATGGCGCGGCACGTACGAGGTAATGGCAAAAGCGCGAGGCGAGCGCCTGATCGGTCCACTGCAAGTCGTCGACGAGCACCAACGCGGGACCGACCGTGCGAAAGCGCACGGTGCGCGGACTCGAAGATCCGCAAAGGGCTGAGGAGATGCTGCCGCTTCCTCCCAGGCGTCAGCGAAGAGCAGCGCTCTCCAGCCCGCGCGCTCCCGCAGTAGCGGCGAGCGCCAGCCAGAAGTCGAGAGGCTGCCGCGAGCGGCACTTCGCGTTCCGGCATACGTAGCCAACGACGCGGGACCGGTTCGACAAGCGGGCCTGCGCCGGCAGCCTCTGCCAACAGCCGAGTCTTTCCCGCCGCCAGCGGGTCGCCTGCAACCACCGCGGCCGCGACGATCTCCCGCTGCAGCCGGCCCCGGCGATCTCGCGCCAGGTCTCGGCGAGACTCCTCCCGCCGGCCCACAGACACGCATCATGTGTCAAAGCGTACCGACGCGTTCAAAGGCACAGGAAAACGGCACCCGCAACTCCTTGGCGCCTCGCCTCATTGGTTTGCCGCACCGATGCGCCGCGTGCAGCGCATGCTGACGAAGAGGTCGACTGTTCGCCGATCGGGAGTTCGTGCGGCACCCGGAAGTCAGCTTCAAGAACCCCACGATGAAAGGGCGCAGAGTTCAGTCGCGGTTGGCCAGCCTGAATCCTCAGTTCAGCGTCGTTCTCACGGCCCAGAGGCCTGGCCTCGGCTTTGTCGTGGTGGATGGTAAGGAGGGGGTCGACGGTTCGAGATCCCGTCCGAGGGCTTCAGCCGCACGCGCTGCCGCGCCATCGACCCCGTTCCGTTTGCTGATTAGACGACGGCGACCAGATTGACCATCTGTCAGAACCGCCGAGCCAGCGGAAACGGTCTCGCGCACACGTCCACTGCGCGGTCGTGATTCTTGCTTGGGATGGAAGGGACGGCGCTTCGCATCGGGCGTGTGCGTTTCTTCAAGGATGCGCCTCGCTTGGCAGCCTCCTCAATCTCGTCCAGCTTAGCTTGGAACCTACGCGCCGGGAAGCTAGCCAGACCCTCACGCGCCCGCCGGGCAGCAGCGTGGGCAACATCAAGCCGGGTTCCGGTGCGGCTGCATGCGTCCCCGTTCAGTCCGGAACCCGAACGGACGCATTTGCGGGGATTTCCCGGTCAGGAGGTACTGAGCTACCACGCGCATTAACCGGGCCAGGCGCAGATGGCGCGGGAGGGGGTCGACGGTTCGAGTCCGTCAGAGGGCTCTGCAAAAGCACGAAGCACCGGTTCCACCTCATCACTCCGCGCTGCAGATCTGCGCCAACACAGTCAGGGTATGGAACATTTCTGGAACACCCAGTCTGAGGCACGGTCGGCGACCGGTCGTTAAGCGGTGACGACAGAAAGCGGCCCGACTCGAGGAGACGCCGCCAGTGGCAGCGCCGCCTCGGGAGGTGGTGAAGACCTGTAGCTCAATCCGAAGGCATCCGCGCAGGTGATTTCCCGCGGTTGCGCTCTTCTCCAGCCCTGACGCCGTGCCCCGTCGCGCGTGCAGGTGGAGATTCAGGCGACCAGCGCAGCATCTTGACCATGCTTTGACCGTGGAGGACAGAAAATGCCCGGACGCCGCACCGAAACGGACACTCACTCCGCGGCGGCTTTGACCAGCGTTGACCAAGCTGCCGGTGGTCAGCGTCCCAGGCGATCCGGACACCAAACGCTCGTTTAGTGCACGAATCGCGCCACCCTACGCCGCCGGCAACTGCGGTCTTCCGCCAGACGTCACCGGCTGATCGCGGCGCCGCGCGCGTGCAAGATCGGACTGGCGGCGAGACTGAACGCCTGTCGGCGCTGCCCGGATGGGCCGGAAGGCGGAGGCGGTGTGCGCTGGGTGTGACTGCGGGGATCAGCGACGCTCACGAACCGGTTAGTTTGCGAAGCTTTATGGCTGGGGTCGCCTGCGAATGACCAAATCGCGGCGGCTGAAGATGGCCTCCGGCGAGGCTGCAGTCGGGGATCGCCGCGGCGACGGGGCGATCGGCCTGGCCGCCACGGTTTGGCGCAGGCGGGGCTCGCCCGGCGCGGCGGCCTGGCTCGCCCGGCGGCGTCCGCTCGCCGGCGCGCGACGCGATGCTCGCCTCGTAGCGCCTCCGCAGGCGGCTGCGGTCGCGCCTCACAGGCCTCGGGCGGGCCGGGGACCAACCTGGGCGCTGTCGTCGGCCGGCGTTGCTCGCGGCCGGTCTCGTGGCTCGCTGGGGTCAGGCACGCCCTGTACCTCTCCGCGATCCCCGGTGCTTTCCGCAGCGCTTGCGATCACCGTCGCCGCGGCGGAGGCACGCGTCGACAATTGCGCGCCCAGTGCGCGGCGGACCACGCCGTTGGCGGCAGCGGCGCCAGCGCTGCGACCCGGCAGCGGCGTGGGCAGATCGCGCACGAGACGGTGCGTCGGCGGTGGGATCTCTTCACCAGCGAAAGGGAGGGAGCGCTGACTGAGGTCGAAAACGTGGTGGTCGTTCGGTTCACGGAGCCGAGCAAGGCCTACCAGGCGTTGAGCGTGCTCAAGAGTGCGACGCCGAGGGTCGCATCGGGCTGGAGTCCGCGGCAGTCGTGGAACGCACGGCAGCGGGCGAGCTGCGCATCCCGGAGAGCGCCGACAACGTCGGCCTCGTCGGCATGGCGAGCGGCTCGCTGATCGGGATGCTCGTCGGCGTCCTCGGCGGCCTGCTCGGTGTTCTGCATCGGCTGGGGTGGCGGCGCGATGATGGGCGGCGCGTTCGACGTCGATCGCGCCGTGACGTCCGGATGAGGCGCTGACGGTTCTCGGCAGGGCGATTCCGCCCGGATCGACCGCCGTGATCGCGAGCGTCGAGGAGCTCGGCGGTCGAGGTGATCGACGCGCGAGATGTACAAGCTCGGCGGCGAGGTGACTCGCCGCCCGGTCGACCGAGGTCATGGGCGAGCTCGAGGCGGCCGGAGGAGGCCGCCGACGCCGCTGCGGGCGAAGCGACGGCGGGACGCTGCGCGAGAAGCGCAAGGCCGAATTCCATGCCGGTGTCGACGAGCGCGTGGGAAAGCTGAAGAGAAGCTCCACGTCTCCTGACCCGCAGCCGCCTGCCCATGGCCGAAGCCCGCCGGCCGCAAGGCCGGCGGGCTTCAGCGTCTGGATCGATGAGCCCGGCTCTCGACGGCAGCGCGTGCCGACGGTGACACGCCCGCGTGGCGCGAGGCAGATCCTGACCCGGAGCGTCGCGGGCCGGATGACGAACCGGAGCGGCGGGGCGAGCTCGACCGCCTCGCCGTCGATGCCGGCGTGGACCGGCGCGGGGCGCTCACCTCGAGACTGCGTCGCCGTCCAGGTTCGCCCCGCGGCCTGGCCGGCAGCGCGGCGTGTCGAGGACGACGACGCCGAGCTGCCCGCTGTCGAGCGTCGGGCCGGGTGCCGGCCGCACGCGCGGGGTCGAGCGGAGTAGGGGTTGTTCGACACGAGCACGACGGCGGGGTCGCGATGCGGGCGGCCGCGGTCGTCCACGAGCTGCAGGCCGGCTGCCGGCGCGCTCGGTCCGAGCACTTGCGCTGCCGTCTGCAGCGAGCGTGCGCGCCTTGGCGTCGCGGTAGGCCGGCTGCCGAACCGCGTCGCCGTAGATCCCGAGCGACACGTTGTTGAGGAAGAGGCGGCCGTTCACCTCGCGCGACGTCGATCCGGCGCTCGACGCCGTCGGTGAAGGCGTCGAGCGAGCCCGATGCAGATCGCCGCGATCGACGCCGACGTCGAGCGCGAAGTGGTTGCGGGTGCCGGCGAGGGGTTCGCAGACGAAAGGAAGCCCGTCGTTGCCAACGCGGATGCCGCCATGACGGCCAGCCGACGACCCGTCACGCCGCCGGCGACGCCGAGTGGTATCCGCGTGCCGCGCGCAACGGCACTCGACCGGCCATCCCTGGCCAGCGTGTGGTCCGGCTTGCACGACGATCCGCCTCGTTCCCCGCTCGCGCGCCCGCTCGGTGGGGCCGGCCAGCGCTCGACGCTTGCGGCCGCCGGACTTCAGGCTGACGAACAGCGCGATGAGCCGCTGGCGGTGATCCGCGGCTTCCCAGCCGGAGCTCATCTCAGCACGAGGCAAAGCGGAGAGTGTCTCAGCGACGTAGCGCATTCCGCGACAAGCGAGGTTGCGCGGTGGGCCGACGCTGCATGGGCCTGCCGTGACCCTCCAGCACACCGCGACTCCGCTTCGACACGGGCGGATCGGGCGGCTGCGGATTACTCCGGATGACACGCCGGGGCGCCAGATGGATGGTCGCTATTCGCACCCCGAGTGTCGAGGCGTCCGATGACCCCGACCGCATTACTCGAGAGGATTCCGGCTTCTCGGGCCGTTCGAGGCCGCGGCCGAGGGAGCATCCAGTGGAAGTCAGCGGGCAGCAAGCGGCATGCCGTTGCTCGCGCGCTGCCTGCGCTCCGCCGCAGCCGCGTCGTGGCGCGCCGAACAGAGCCGGTCGGACGCCTTGTGGGGCGAGGAGCCAGCCCGCCGCGCCGCGCCAGCTGCCTCCCAGCACCACGTTGCACTGCCTGCGCGCCGTGCTCGGGCAGGAGGCGCGATCGTCGCCTCCGGACGGCGGATACTGCCGCTGGTGGATGCGGGCGTGGGCGCCTTTTGCGCTTCGAGGAGTTGCTCGGAGAGGCGCGCGTCGCCAGTGCGCGAAGGCGACGGCCGCCCGCCGGGGCGGAGTGCGATTGCGCTGGGCGCTCGACCTGTGGCGCGGTCCCCCCGCTCCACGGGCTCACGGATACGACGCCGGTTCCAGTGCCGATGGCGCGGCGGCTGGAGGCGCTCCGAATCGACGCGCCTCGAGGGAGCGGTTTGAGGCCGACGCCTGCGCTAGGAGAGCATCGGGAGATCGTGTCCGCGCTCCGCACCGCGGTCGAGGAAAACCCGTTCCGGGAGCGGCTGCAGGGCGCAATTGATGCTGGCGCGCTGCCATCGCGGCGGCCGCCAGGCTGACGCGCTGGACACGTTCCAGGAAGCGCAGGGCGCGCTTTCGCGCCGAGGAGGCTTCCGGGCTCGAGCCGGACCCGAAACCTGCAACGCCTCCAGGCCGCGATTCTCGCGCACGACCCCGCAATCGCGGCCGGCCCGGTCGTGTCGAGGCGCGGGAAACCTGCCGACGCCACGACGTCGTTCGTCGACCGCGAGCACGAGCTCGCCGACGTGGTCGGGCTGCTGCACGAGCACCGGCTCGTCCACGCTGGCCGGACCGCCGGGAGTGGGCGAAGAGCCGGCTCGCGCTCGAGGCCAGTGCGCCTCGCTGGAGCGAATTGCGTGACGGCATCTGGTTCAGGCCAGAGCTCGCCCGAGCAGGCGGGCCAGCGGAGATCGATCCGGCTCGTCGCACAAGCGGTCGGCCGCTCCGTCGTCCCGATCCGCTGGCGCTTTTGCGATCGCCCGCCTGCGCGATGCGGGCGCTGGTCCTGCTCTTCAGACGCCTGCGAGCACACGTGCTCGAAGAGGCGGCGCGGGTCGCCTCTGCGGTGTTGGCCGAGCGTGGCGACGTGCCGCATTCTCGCCACGAGTCGCGAAGGTGCTGCACCTCCCCGGCGAGGCGCGGCTCAACGTCAGGACCGCCTGGGCCGCCCGCTCCGGGCTCCACCGACGGCGCCGGCTCCCCCGCTCTGCAGCTGCTTGCCGCGCGCAGCGCAGGCGGCGCGGCCGGGATTCGAGCTCAATCCCGAGGCTGCGCCGCTCGCCGCCCGAGATCGCGCGCCGAGTCGAGGGCTGCCCGCTCGCGATCAGAGCTCGCCGCCGCCCGCGTCAACGTGCTCGGAACTCGGCGAGCTCCTGTCAATCGTCGGCTGAGCGTCGTCACACCCGCCGCTCGACGAGCGCTCGGCAGCCGACCCGAGCCGCACCGCCTGCGGGGGCTCGTCAGAGTGGAGCCCCACGAGCTGCTGCACGCCGGCGAGAAGGCGTTGCTGCCACCACATTTTGCCGTGCGCCAGGGTGGCGCTTCCCGGCGGTCAGCTTCTCCCGATCGCTGCAAAGCGCGGGCTCGACGAGGCAGCGTTGCCACCTACACTGCCGCAGCGCGCTGGTCGACAAGTCCGATCGTCTCGGTCTCTGTTCCCGGACGGCCAGGCACGCTACGACCTGCTTGCAGCGCCGTCCGGGACTACGCGCTCAGAGCGTCTCGCCAGAAAGCCGGCGGCCTGGCTGCGGCTCCGCGAGGCGCTACGCCGGTGTACTTCGCGAGTCCGGCCGAGGGTGCGGACAACGGGGGCTTCGCGCGCAGGAGCGGCAGACGTGGATGAGACGGCTCGAACGTCCGGAGCACGACAACCTCACTAGGCTGCAACCCCTACCGTAGCCGCTCGGGAGTAGCGCCGTCGCGCTCGCTGCTGCGCGCCCGGCGCAGGCTGCGGGCGGTACTTCGGCACCTGGCCAGGACGAGTCTCCGAGGGGCGCGCGTTCGTCGAAGCCGCCGCGCTGTCGTCGGCGGTCGAGGCTCTCGCTGCCGCTGCGGGTTCGCGAAGATGCTGGCGTACATCCTGCTGCCTCGCGACCGAAGGAGGACCACGTCTTGAGGCGGCGATCGAGGCGGGCGGGCGCGGCCTGGGGCTGGCGGCGACGACCGATGCGCCGTGGGAATGCCAGCGATGGTCCGACGCTGGCGCTCGCGTTCAAGCGCCATGACCAGTGCCGGGGCCGTACGGCACGCGGTCGCGCTCGCCGAGCGCAGCTGCGGCGGTCTCGACGAGCTGGGGACAGCTGGGGAGCCGCATCGTCGGCGGTGAGCGGCTTTGCCCTCGGCTGCCGCTCCGCGGAGGGGACATCTCGACCGCGACCGCGCTGATCGCGGAAGGCGTTCGCCTCCATGGCGACTACGACGTCGGCGCGATCCCCGGCGGCGCTGCTCGAGGCCCTGTTGGCAGAGCGCCGCGGCAACGCGGAAGCGGCGGCCGACGCGTACTCGGCGCGCGCTCGGGCGCTCGGAACGGGCCGGCTTCAGCGAGCACGCGTCGTTCGCGCTCTCCGGCCTCGGCTCGATCGCCTTCGCCGAGGGAACCTCGGCGGGCCGAAGCGCTGTATCGCCGCGCGTTGGCGGTCGCAGAGGCGGCGTCGGCGCTATGGTTGGTCGCACATGCGAAAGCGCGAGGCTCGCGCGAGGTCGCTGGCGGCAGTCGGCGACGCCGAAGCCGCCGCGACGCTCTATCGCGACGTGATCGACCGTCCGAGGAGCCGCGCCAACACGCTGCCCGCGAGGCGCTCTTCATCGCGCTTGTTGGCAGCCCGGCGACGGCCGCACTCTTCGGTCTCGCCGAGCCTCGCCGGACGCCGACGGCGATGCCGACGTCGCCGACGAACTGCGCGCCCGCGCCAGGCTCGCGCTCGCCTGAGCCGCGCGGTCGGCTGACAGCGAATGACGCGCTGTGCGGCAGGCGCTGCTCGGCGACGTGGCAGCCGGGCCGGAGCGTGTGGCAGCCGGCTGGCAGTGCGCTTCGCGACGGTTGAGTCGTCGAATCAGCGAAAGGAGAGTTTGTCATGCCTACGACGACAGTCGAGGAGCGGCTCGGGGAGATGGGCCGCCAGATCGACGAGGCTCGAGGCGAAGGCGCGTGCTGGTGGAGGGGAGAGGCGGGAAGTCGCGCATCCAGCGTCAGCCTCGGCGCACTGCGCCGAGCAGGAGGCGTCCGCCGTGCGGCTGCGCGCGGGGGCTCCGCCTTCGATGAAGGTTCGAACAGTTCGAGGCCGGGTTCCACGTGGCGCAGAGCTCACTGGCCGCGGACGCCGAGCAACCACACAAGGGTTCGCGGACGCCGTCGAGAACGAAGCTACAGCTGGGATACCACCTCGAGCGCCTGCAGGCGCAGACCACGCTGCGCGCAGCGAGCGCGCGTGAGCAGTCGAGGCGGCGATCAGCGATCCTGAGGCGGCGGCGGCAAGCACCCTGGCCGAATGGCTGGCCGACGCCCGCAGCGCCTCCGGGGAGGCGTGGGACGAGCAGAAGAAGCGGATCGCGTCGGCGCGCGACGACCTCGAGCGGAAGGCCGACGAGGTCTCCGCGAAGTTCAACTGATGCCGTGGTGGAGCGAGGAGAGGCAATGCGAATGACGGGACCCGATTCTCGTGCCCGCGCTCGTCGCGATGGGCGTCGGGGTGTCGATGGTGCGCGCAGGCGTCGGCAAGGGCCTGCTCGCGTGGCGGAGGAATCAGACAGATAGGGAGGAGGAAGCGATGAATCAGGCGGTTACCGACTACAAAGACGACGACGCTGATGTCACCGTTCTCCATGGGGCGCCGGGCGCTCTCGCGCGCTGCCGCCGTGGTGGTCGTTCCTGATCACGGGCATCGCCTGGATGGTCGTGTCGCTGATCGTGCTTCGGTTCGACTACACGTCCGTCTTCTCGATCGCGCTCTGCTCTTCGGCTTCGTCGCGCTTGCCGCGGGCCTCGCCGAGATCGCGATGATGTTCCTCGCGCGCGGCTGGTGGAAGCTGCTCAACGCGGTTCTCGCGGTTGCGTTCATCGCGACAGCGATCGTCTCGTTCGTCATCCCGGCAACACGTTCGTGGCGTTGGCCGCGGTGTTCCAGCTTCTTCCTCGTCTTCGCCGGCGCGTTCGCATCATCTACGCCGATCTCGGCGCGGCGAGAGAGCGACGCCTGGTGGTTGCAGCTGGTCGGCGGGATCATCGAGCTCGCGCTCGGCTTCTGGGCAACCGGCTACTGGGGCCGAGCGCCATCCTGCTCGTTGCCTGGGTAGCGGCCTTCGCGCTCATCCGGGGCGTCAGGGACATCGTCCTCGCGTTCCGGGTGCGCGAGGATCCAGCACGGCGCAGCTGACGCAGGCGCGGCACCGGCGCGACGACGCGCGCGGCAGCGCGTCCCCAGCGATGCCGATGGCGTCAAAGTGCATTCGACGGCGCGCGGCAAGCGATCGTGCACGGCAGCGCATCCTGCTCTGCTACGAGGGCTCCGCCGGCCGCGCCGCGCACTCGAACGAGTCGGCGAGATCGCGTCTGTGGTGCCGAGTCGGGTGACGGTCACGAAGCAGAAGTTCGGGCCGAAGACGACGCCGCAGCCGTCGCACGACACGAGGCCGGCGCCGGCACGGGACACGGACGTCGAACTGGCGATCAAGCTCGCCGGTTCGACGTGTCCCCGGCGAGGAGATGATGAGTGTGAGCTCGACGACATCGTCTGACGGCGCGCGCGAAGCTGTCATGCGGCAGAACGTGGCCTTCCCGCAGGGCGGAGCGGCACCGTCGCCGTTCACGCCCATCGCCGACTACGGCTTCCTTTCCAACTGCCACACGGGCGCGCTCGTGGCCCCGGACGGCACGGTCGACTGGCTGTGCGTTCCGCGCTTCGACTCGCCGAGCGTATTCGGAGCGGTACTCGACCGCGGCGCGGGCGGCTTCCGCTTCGGGCCATTCGGGATCAACGTTCCGCGTGCTCGGATCTACGAGCCGGGGACGAACTTGCTCGTCACTTCGTGGAAGACAGCCACGGGCTGGGTGGTCGTGCGTGACGCGCTCACGATGGGACCACGCCGTGCGGAAGACATCGGTCACACCCACACGCGTCCGCCTGCCGACGAGGACGCCGACCACGCGCTCGTGCGCACGGCCACATGCATCGACGGCAGGGTGGAGATCGAGCTCGTGTGTGAGCCCGCATTCGACTACGGCCGCGTTGAGGGCGAGTGGACGCTCGCCGCAGATCGCCACCACGCACGGGCGAGCGGCGCCGACCAGGCGGTCGAGCTGCAAACCGACCTGCTCCTCGGGATCGAGGGTGGCCGTGCTCGCGCCCGGCACGTCCTCGCGCCGGCGAGACGGCCTACTGCGCGCTCGGCTGGAGCGAGCAAGCGCATCACCGACGACGGTCGAAGAGGCACTCGAGCAGCTCGACGCGACGACGACGTTCTGGCGCAACTGGCTTGCGCAGGCGGCGATCCCCGACCACGAGCTCGGGCCGCTGATCGAACGGTCGGCCCTGACGATCAAGGGCCTCACCTACATGCCGACAGGCGCGACGGTCGCCGGCGCTGACGACCTCGCTGCCCGAGACACCCGGCGGCGAGCGGAACTGGGACTACCGCTACACCTGGATGCGCGACTCGACGTTCCTGCTGCGGGCGCTGCACTATCTGCTGCCTCGACTGGGAGGCCGACGAGTTCATGCAATTCATGGCCGACCTCGAGCCGCAACGACGACGGCGGGCTGCAGATCATGTACGGCATCGACGGTCGCCGCGACCTGACCGAGACGGTCCGCGAAGACCTCGCCGGGCTACGGCGGCGCGCGGCCTGTCCGCGTCGGCAACGGCGCCTTCGACCAGCGGCAGAACGACGTCTACGGCGCGGCGCTCGACTCGATCCTGCTGCACACGCCGGCGCAGCCAGCGCATTCCGCGGCGCCTGTGGCCGCTCGTGCAGGCGCAGGCCGAGTGCGCCACAGCAGTGTGGCGTCAACCGGATCAGGGCATCTGGGAGGCGCGCGGCAACCCGCGGCACTACGTGTCGTCGAAGCTCATGTGCTGGGTCGCCCTCGACCGCGCAGCGCGGCTCGCGAACATCGCGGAGAAGCGGCGCTTGCGGCCACTTGGGCAGAGAGCGCAGCAGAGATCAAGTCGGACATCCTCGAGCATGGGGTCAGCGAGCGCGGCGTGCTCCGCCAGCACTACGACACCGACGCGCTCGACGCCTCGACACTGCTCGCCGCCATCTTCGGGTTCCTGCCGCCCGACGATGCGAGCGCTCCGCGCGACGGTGCTGGCAATCGCGGACGAGCTGAGCGAGAGCGGATTCGTACTGCGCTACCGCACCGACGAAACCGACGATGGACTGTCCGGCAAGGAGGGCACCTTCCTCATCTGCTCGTTCTGGCTCGTGTCGGCGTTAGCGCTGATCGGCGAGGCACAGCGGGGCACGAGCTCTGATGGAGCGCCTCGTGAAGGCCGCATCTCCGCTCGGCCTCTACGCGGAGGAGCTCGACGTCGAGACCGGCCGTCACCTCGGCAACTTCCCGCAGGCGTTCTCGCACCTCGCACCTGTCGAGGCCGCCGCGCGCATCATCCTCGCGGAAACCGTCACCGAACTGGCCACCGAGCCGGGGCGCGAGGGCGCCTGAGCCGGAGCTGTGCTCGTCCGCCACGGCGAGCATCCTTCGCGTGGCGCGATGGCCGATCCGGACGATCCGGCAGGGTGCAGGCATGCGCCGCTCGTCGTCGTGCAGGCGTGACGTTCACGGTTGTGCTGACGGGCGCCGTCTGGACAGACGCGCCTGTCGGCGTCGCCATCGCCGCCGCGTGGGGCGGCCGCCCTGCCAGCGTGTCGTCGATCTGGATCCGGTCGTGGCGTTGGGGATCCGGCGGAAACCGCTGCACACGCCCGCGCCGAGGATGTCTCCCAGAGGGTCGCAGACCTCATCGTGGTGAGCGCAAGCATCTGCAGCCTCGTACCGGTCGGTCTCACAATCCTCTCCGCGGGCCGTCATCACGGAACTGACAAGGTGCTGCTGATCCTGCTCGCGACCAGCGTTGTGGTCGTTGTCGTGGGCGCTTGTTCACACGGTCTACGCGTTGCGCTACGGCGATCTCTACTACGCGACGCCGACAGGCGGTATCGACTTCAACCGCCAGCGGGAGCCGGACTACCGCGACTTCGCCTACCTCGCGCTCACGATCGGCATGACCTACCAGGTCTCGGACACCAACCTCACCACGAAGGCCGTTCGGCGAACGGCGACGCGGCACGCGCTGCTCGCGTTCCTGTTCGGTTCCGTGATCGTCGCCCTGCTGATCAACACCGTCGCCAGCCTGCTGCGCTGACCTGCGGCATCGCCGCCCCGGAAGTTCCCGTTCGTGGAGGGACACTCGCGTGCGTAACCCAGCGTCCGGTGCACGAGGCTCTGCGCCGACCCCGACCGTTAGGCCGGCTGCTTCCTCGCGGCGTCCTCGGCGGCGATGCGAGCTCTTCTGCCGGCAGTGAGCTCCTCCGCGACGATCTGGAGCGCCGCCGCGATCGGCACGCCGATGATCGCACCGATCAATCCGAAGAGCGCCCCGAACGCCAGGACGCTGCTAAGGACGGTGAAGCCGGAGACCTGGGCGGCCTTACCGATGATCGTCGGCTGCAGGATGTAGTTCTCAATCTGCTGGTAGACCACCATCACGATCACAAAGACGATCAAGGCTTGGAGGCTGACCGACAGCGCGACGAGTCCGACGATGATGCCGGCGATCGTCGCGCCGACGCTGGGGATGAGGTCGAGGATCCCCGCGATGACCGCCACGGCGAGCGGGTACGGGAGGCCGAGCACCAACGCAGTGACGCCGTAGACCGTCCCGCAGATCACAGAGATCGCCAAGTTGCCGAGCATGTAGCGCGAGGTCGTGTGGATGATCCGATCCGTGACTCGCAGGTACCGCTCCCGCTTGTCCCGATACAGGAGGCTTCCGATCCAGTCCCGCCAGCGCGGTTCGTCGATCAGGCCGAAGAGCGTCAGGAAGACAACGGAGAAGACGAGCGCGACCGCCCCGAAAGCCGAGGCTCCGACGTGGGCGACGCCGCCCGACACCTTTCCCACCCCGTTGGCGATGTCGCTCGCGTGCTTCCTCAGCGTTTCGAGCGAGTCACTCCCCCTGTTGATGAAACTGCCGAGATCGCTGTGCCTGGCCCTGTCGACGATCTGTGGCAGGTCGTCGCTGAACCCGCGCACTGAGCCGCTGATCGCCTGCACCAGGATCAACGCGACGACACCGATGACGAGCACGATCGCCAGCACGAGCACCGTGGAGCACCGCCCCCGGCTCCAGCCCAACCGTCGCTCCATCGCAGTCACCACCGGCGAGAGAACGGCGACGCTGAAGAGCGACACGAAGATCACGAGAAGGACGTTGGCGATCGACGCAAGTGCCCACGCGACTGGCGGCGAGGCCGGCGACCAGCAGCATCGTCCGGATCAGATATCGAGACATTCATCTCCGACCGAGCGATCTCCCTGTCCCCCCGAGCAGGAGTCTGCCGCGACCACCCGCTCTTCATGCCGGAGGCCGTACACCCAGAGCGCGCCGCCTTCTGCATCGTCCTTCGAGCCCATGGAGGCGACTGCGCGCCTCGGCGAGCCGGTAGTCCGCCTCACTCATCCTGGGCTCTCTCCGCGCGCGAGGTCTGCTCGTAACAGGAGCGTCCACGAGCCGCCCGTCGTCGACAACGAGTTCGCGGCCGACGTCGCTCGCGCTGAGTTCCCGGGGCGCGTCGCCGGCAGCCCCGCCGCGCTGCCGCTGTTGCACCGGGACGCTCCAGTTGATCGAGACCTCGATGCTCGCGATGCGCTCGGGTCGAAGATCTGAGGTCATCGTTCCAGTCTCAGAACTTGAGGTAAGAGCTCGTCCGCCTTCCGCTCGAGCTCGTCGATTGCGGAGTCGATCTTCTTCTGGTGCTCGCGGTGCGCCTCATCCGACGCAGCACGAAGCTGGCGAGAGGCGGTCGGCGACGTCGTTCGGGGTCACGCTCGGCGCCGCGGGCGGGTCGGCCAGGGCGACGCAGTACGTCTCGCGACCGGGTGGGACTCGGTAGATGGCGGTGAACTTCTCGATCTGATCCTCGTAGAGCGGCCGGCTCTCGACGACCCCCGCCTCGGCCGCTTCCTCGCTTGTCCAGAGTGAGATCACGAGCGTTTTGCCCTCCGTGGTCAGAAGCAGGTACATGCCCCCTAATCTTCCTGCTCACGGAGCGCAGGGCACCACCGAGCCGCGCACGACGTCGACGGCGTCGTCGAGGCTCATGCGTACTGCGGTCGATCTCTCCTCGAGTACACGCGCGATCATCACGCACCTCCGTCCCTGGCTTTCGATCCAGAGAAACCGTGTCGGAAGTCGCTGCCAGCCTACTGCCGCGCATGGTGCCGTTACTGCCACGCGTTCCCGTGCCGCGGCAGCAAGCGCCGTGCGCGACGGCAGCGTTCTGGCAGCGGCGTCCGGGACCCTCCAGCTGGACCAAGAGACGGAAGGAGGAGGACGATGATGGCAAACACGATGTTGAAAGGCCGCCGGCGGCTCGCCGCGGCGGAATCGACGCTCGAGATCTGAGGCGCGCCCGGAGCCTTCGCGCCCGTCTCCCGCAGGACTGCGCTCGCGGCTCAAGTGCGCATCCCCAGATCGGAGGCGAGTCGAAGTGACCGAAAACGGGGTCCGGTTATTGGCGCTTGTTCACCCGTGTCGCTGCGTTTGGCTCAGTCGCAAGGGCTACATCTGACGGCTAGCTCTCCCGGCAAACAGTCGGTACCGAGTAGCGCTAGGGAGGAGGCCGCCAGGGACGTCCGCGTCCCTTCCTTGCCAGCATCGCGTCGAGCACCGCGTATTCGGCCTCCTCGACCGCGGAGGAAGCGCAAGTCGATGGCGTCGAGCGCGTCGGCCTCCGCCCACTCGGCGTCGCCCCTGCGACGTCGGCGTCGTGCGCGGCCTTCTTGGCGTCGATGCGCCCTCGAGTCCGCTTTGATGTGCTGGTCCCCAGTCACTCCGGACCTCTTGCCAGTGACCTTCAGCCTGGTGGGAGGCCTGTCGCGTCTTGGCATGTAGCTCGGCGGCGAGATCGTCGGCGTTCTTACGCGCCTCGTCGACCTTGGCCTGCAGCTCTGCTTTCGTCCTGCGAGCCAGCCTCGTTGACGCGGCGGTCCGCCTTCTCGGACCTGCTCTTTGAGCTTCGTGAAACTGTCCGACGCCGTCATTACTCTCAACCTCCCTACATAGTGATGTTCGGTTGGATTGACTCGATGGAGTATCGCGCATCGGGATGAGAGCTGCACACCCTCCGAGGACGATTTCGCGATTCCACACCTGGTAGGCCCTTTCGCAGGCGTAGGCGCCCAGGCCGGGTCGAGAACCCCTCAACTGCAGTCCTCGGCGTTCTCCCGAGCGCCGACAATGGTCGCCCGCTCGGTGATGAACCGGCCGTTGAAGCGCTGGTGGGGTTGTAATCTGAGCCCGTGGCCAGAGGAGCTGATCGATGCTGATCCAGCTGGCGAAATTCGCCCTTCTGTCCGGCCTGATCTTCTTCCTGGCCTGGCTGGCCGGCACCGGCCGGGTGGCCTACGTCATGGTCATGCTCTGGATCGCTTCCGCGCTTGGCTACGCCGTTCTCGATCTCGTCGACTACGAGATCGTCAAGAGGGACAGGCGGCGCTAGGCCGGGGCACTCAGCGTCCTGCTCCGGTCCTGCGGGGTAACCCGCCCCGCGTTCGTCAGCAGCAGCGCGACGATCACCCCGAAGACGAAGCCGCCGACGTGGGCGAAGAAGGCGACGCCGCCCCGTTCGCGGCCGAGCCGAAGATCCCGAAGTTCGCCTCGATCAGCTGGTAGAGGAACCAGGCGCCGAGGAAGAACCAGGCCGACAGCTGCACCGGGAAGATGACCACGAGCCCGCGCACCGTTCGAGTTCGGGTAGAGGACGAAGTAGGCGCCGAGCACGGCGGCGATCGCGCCGCTCGCGCCCAGGTTGGGCACGCGCGCCTCGGCCGACGTGCCGAAGGCCAGGGTCATCGAGCGTCTGCGTCATCGTCGCGACGAAGCCGCCGGCGAAGTAGAAGACGAGGTAGCGCAGCGGGCCGAAGGCGTCCTCGACGTTCTTGCCAAAGACGGCCAGGAAGAGCATGTTGCCGAGGATGTGGTCCCAGCTTCCGTGCAGGAACATCGCGGTGATCCAGCTGACGCCCCACGGACTCGGGTCCGCTGACAGGAGTTGTTGACCGTGCAGGGATAGAAGGACGCCTCGAACACGGCATGGCGCAGGTGCGGCAGCTCGTAGAACAGCCAGACCGCGAAGTTGGCGACGATGATCGAGACGTTGACGATCGGGAAGCGCCGAGCCCGCAACCCATCGGAGAGCGGAAGCACCCGTCCAGTCTCTCACCTGCGTCTCCGTCGGGGATCACACCGACTCAGAGCGAGATGTGGAGAGCTGAGCCCGTGAGAGACCGCGGCGACCGCGAGCTTCGCGGATCAGTGTCACGCAGCATGCGGCCGGGATCCGGTGTGTTGTTCTTTCGATCGCACCCTGGCGATTTCGACGATGCTCCGGTCAGGTCGTTCATCCTGACGTTGGCCCATCGCCGGACGCGCGATTGCCTACGCGAGCCCGAGCGTCTCTCTTCTCGCCTAACGCGGCAGGACTCGATCAAGACGGTTGTCGGATGAATCCGGCGCGGTCACGATCAGCAAATGACCGATTAGTGCAAGAACTAGGCGGGCTCGACCGCCGAGGACGCCGTTAGGCGGTCGTGCTGCACCGCAACGTCCAACTCCGCGCGCCTGGCTTGCCGACCACGTACACCAGGCGCCCGTTGAGGCCGTCGTCGTCCGGAATGACCGGCTGCGCCTCGTTCTTGGTTACTACCGGAGGCGCTCGGTACGGGCAGCGCCTGTACTTCTAGTCTCTCGCACTCTGGGACGCGCTCGAGGTTGCCTGCGAGGACGTGCCCGGCGGGCTGCAAGATTGATTCGCGAGACGATGCACGAGTTCCCCGACCTGGGACGCCATACCGTGCCGACCCCACGGACTGGTGGGAGCACCTGCGTAATGGGCGTCGACACGCCGTGGCCCATGCGGTTCGCGACCCGCAGCACGGAGTTCCGACCTCGACCCTGACGACCCTGAGAACCGAAGTCGCTTCCACAACGACGCTCGCCTGCTCGACGATCTCGTACGGCTGCGCATCCGCCAGCGCTGGGGCGAGCACGCCGCCGTGCTTCCGGCGTCGACGGTGAGACATGGGGCAGCCGTGGAGATCGGGCTCTTCTCAGCGTGCGCCCGGCTTCAGCGAGTCGGGCATCGTCCACTCGTCTGGAGGAGCACACCAGTTGCCGAACCGAGAGCCGATCCCGCGCACGAGAACGTGGCGATCAGCATGGCTCCAGTTGCAGGGCTGCAGCGGAGGGATTACGGTCGTCGATCGGACCCCGCCCGCACCGGCGGTTCGGGGCCCGGGCCTCAGTATCTCGTGACCTTGCGGTGGAAGCTCACCGGGCGCCAGGCGTACCGGCCCCCGTCGGACGTCCGGTAGCGGATCTGTTCGTCCGCGACCCAGTCCTTTGCAGTCCCTGATGACGCCGTTCTGGCCGCACTCGCCCTGATGCTCCCCCAGTCGGCGTGCGTGCTCGACGGATCGCCCGACGACTCCGACGTCTGGCGAAAGCCCGTGACGACCCGCGTGTACCCGCCGCTCTGGGATTCTCGGTCGAGTATCCAGGGGAAGAGGACGTGGCCCTGGCCATTGCAGAGCGCGGCCCGACCGTAGCCTCGATAAAGTTGGTTGGCAGCGGCGTTGCGCCTGCTGTCGCGTTCGCCTGCTGCCGCGCTCCCGCAGCAATCACTGGTGCTGCTGCGGGCGGCGCCGAAACGAGAAACGCGACCAGGCAGGCGGCCAGCAAGGCAGCGCAGGCGACGATCCCCAGGCGCATGCGGCAAGTATCACAAGATCGACCTTGCGGTCAGCCGCGCCTCCAGCCCGTGAGACGAAAAGATCGCGCCCGGATTCATCTCGCAGCGGTGTCGATCCAGACTGCCATCGCGAACGATTAGGGCGAAGGAGGTCGGGGACAGGCCCCCGGCGGAGGACGACTGCCGGCGATCAAGAGTTGCTGAGCTCGCGTGGGCGATCCCGAGCGGCAACCACGTCTCGAACACGCTGCTCACAGTCACCAGCCGGCGCACCTGCACGCGCTCGTGTGAGGGCGTTAGTGGCGCGTTAGTGCCCAGGCCTAGGTTCGGTCGCACGATCATGAGGTCTGGAATCGGCAACTCGACGCAGACGGCTTCGCTGCGCCGCCACTAATGCTCGGCGAGCCTTCGATACTTTCGTAACAATCCACGGTGTAGCGTGGGCCGCGCGTGAGGAACCTCCGACTCGCCTGTTTTGGAGTCCTACGACACTGGGACGGCTCAATCACCTCCGGACGGCCAGTGGTTCGCCGCCGATGTGGTTGCTGTCTGCTTCTGACCGACGGCTCGACCGTGCTACTGGCTGAGCCCAGGCCTGGAAGCGGCCTGGCAGCGCCGCGACCGCACCGATGAGCGCAGGCGTCCGGCTACGGAGAGTCCTGGGACTCGCGGCTCTCGGTGCGGCCCCTCCTCGCCCCGGCGCGGCCTCGCGAGACAGCGTCGCCGGCGAGGCAGATCAAGTCTCCCCCAGCGACCGTAACCCCGGGGTTGGGAGCTCGGTGTCGAGGTCATGAACGGGGACGGCAGCGGTCAGCATGCGGTGACGCGCCCCGAGCCGCAGGCGACTGACCCGGTGCTGGCTGCCGGGCGGAGACAGATCGCGTTCGAGTCGGTCGCATCCCCGGCGACTCGGCGAGGTGTACGGCGGGGTCTGGTTGATGCGTGCGGACGGGCTCGCACCTGAGATGGGTCGCACGCGCCCGTGCGACTGCCGCCCGATCCGGCCTGGTCACCCGAGGGCAAGCGAATGGCGTTCGTCGAGAACGACGGCTCCTTACGTCGCCCGCCCGGACGGAAGCGGACGTCATCCGGTCTTCTGGGGTCTCACACGCGCTCGCGCACCAGCGTGGTCGCCGGACGGGCGGCGGCTCGCGGTCTCGAGTGCATCTCCAGGATGACGGTGCTCGCGGTCGGATCCGGTCGCGCGAAAGTTCTATTCAGGACGCGGCTGCCAGCCTGGGCTCCTTCGTGGTCGCCGGACGGTCAGCAAGATCGCTTTCATCGGGTGAAACCAGGAGGCATGCAGCCATCTTCGTCGTGAACGCCGACGGCACGCACAGGCGGCGACTGACGCGCGATGTTGAGCTCACGCTCGCCAGCACGGGGCCGTCCTGGTCGCCCGACTCGACCCGGATCGTCGTCAGCAGGGTGACACGCTCCGGCCTCAAATCCGACGTCACGGTCGTCGACGTCGAGGACCGCCCGTTCCCGCACGATCTACCGAGGGTGGACCCTCGCCGCAGTGGTCGCCGACCGGCCGCAGCATCGCCTTCACCGCCGACAGGCCTGCGACCACCGGCGGGATCTACCTCGTGCGACCGGACGGCTCGCACCTGCGCCTGCTCCTTCCGTTCTACGCGCTACCCCCGCTTTTCACCCGACGGCACCAAGCTCGCGACCGTCGCGGGAGGTTTTAAGGGCGCCGTCTTCTGTCTTCAACGCCGACGGGTCACACCTGCGGCAGCTCACGCGCCCGTTCGACGACACCAGGGCCGTCGGCTCCCCGACCACCAGAAGATCGCGTTCGTGCGCAGCTTCCCCGGAAACCCGCGGACGCACGAGCCGGGCCCTGGCACCGTCTACGTCGTCAACGGCGACGGAGAGCTGCGCGCCGATCGCTCTCGGCGACTCGGTGAGCCTGGGCGCCCGACAGCGCGCAGGTCACGTTCGCCCGCGACGGCGACATCTACACGGCTCCGCTCGCGGGCGGGCCAGCGACGCGGCTGACGAGCGGGTCCGAGGACGACTCCGCGCCCGCCTGGTCGCCTGACGGCGCGACGATCGCGTTCACCCGCGCTCTTCCCGGTCTCAGCGCGGGACATCTGTCTCGTCGACAGCCTCTCGACCGGGCCCTCCGTCTGCCTCTCCGCTGGAGGCGGCGCTTCGGCGTGGTCACCTGGACGGGACGATGATCTCGTGCGCATCGGCGACCAGTCGAGTCCGGAGGCCGCCCGAATCGGGGATCATCCGGACCTGACGGCAGCGGCCGGCGGCTGCTGGGGCAAGGTTACGCTCCGGCGTGGGCCCTGGATAGCCGTCGGCTTGCGTTCGTCGATCTGAGCCAGACTCCGGACGGGCGGCTCTCGCTGGTCAGACGTCGACGGCGGCGTCGTGGAGCTGACCCAGCCACCATCTCTGCCCGCGGCGCCGAGCTGGTCGCCGGACGGCTCCTCGATACTGCGTCAGCTTCCTGTCCACCTCAGTTCTATGACTGCGAGATCTGGTCGGTAGCAGCCGACGACTCGTCCTCCACGCAGCTCACCGCCAACCTCGTGGACGACGTAGCGCCGGTCTGGTGGCGGTGACATGCCACCTATCCCACGCGTCACGGCCTGTTCGGCGGTTCTCGATGGCCGCTGTCGCGCTGGCTGCCACCGGTGCAACCGGAGCCACTCGCGGCGCCGGCGCGGTGGTAGGAACGCGGGCGCGGACGGCTCGCGCGTCACGCCGATGAGGATCAGGGTGCTCGTGGCCGATGGGCGCCGGCTCGCCTGGGGAGACGGCTTCCAGCGGATCCAGGTCTTCGATCGCGTGACCCATCGGGCAACGACGGTAGCGCGGGATCCGTGGGCATACGTTTCCCCTCGTGCGGCGAATCCCCGGAAATGTTGGGGACCCTTCTGCCGGCAACCGGGTCCTTTCGCTTGCGAAGGGGGTTCCAACACGGGCGTCGACGGGGATGTCTTCACAGCGGCGCTTGACCATCGACGGGCACGCCGTCTCAGGGGCTTTGGAGTCAGTCGCGAGGCGGGGATGTCGGCGAGCTCTTACGGACCTCCCGTCCGGATCGCGGGCGGTGGTGGGACGCTCGCCTCTACGGCCTTGACGGTTCCTGGCAACGCCCGCATGCCGGTGTCTGGCGCATCTGGTCGTGGCGGCGGGCGGCTGCGTGCTGCCCTTTGCCCACCCCGTCCCTGAGCTGCCATTCGCTTCGTTCGCGCGGGCTGGCGACAGGGCGGTAGTGGGTGACCTGCTGCGGCTGCGACTGGCTGCCGGCCTGGTCGCCAGGCGGGCGAGAGACCGCGCCTGGTACCACGGCGGCACGATCTGGCTGATGCGTTCAGGCGGGACGGGGCAGCGGGCGACTTCCTCGTCGCACGGTGCAGCTTCCGTGACCCACGCACCGGCCCGCACTGGTCGCCCTTCGGCTCAAAGCTCGCCTTCGAGGGGCGAGGGAGTATCATCTACCTGATCCAACCGCGACGGTACGGATCTGCGGCAAAGCTCGTCGCCGGCGCTCCACCTCGGCCTGGTCGCCCTCGACGGCACCGAAGCTCGCCGCTTGTCCGCGCGAACGACCTGTGGGATCGCGAATGACGACGGCTCCGGCGAGCGACGGTTGACGACCGACGCGGATCGAGACGAGCTTCCTCGCGCCCGACTGGGCTCCGTGGATAACGGCAACAGCCCTGCGTGATCGCGCGCGCCGGCGACATCTACCTGGTCGATGCCGAGACTGGAGCCGCGCGTGACCTGACGCCGGGGCGCACCGTCCCAGAGTCGGATCCGGTCTGGTCGCGGGACGGATTCGCGGATCGCCTTCGCCCGCGGGTACTCTCGAACAACCGCTGCGGCTGGCTCGATCTACGTCGTCCGGCCCGGATGGAAGCGGCCTCACCAGGCTCAGCGACGGCGAGACTCGGGACACCTTCGACCAGACGCCTGCCTGGTCGCCGGACAGCTCCCGGATCGCCTACGGGAGGAGCATGTCGTGGAGCGATGACCTGGTGCAGATCCGAATCGTGGGCGTGGATGGAAGAGTGGCAGCAGAAGTACCCCAGAGTCGGGAGGCGCCGGCGCCCCGGCCTGGGCGCCGGATGGGCGGTCGCTCGTTTCCGGCGACGGCTTCTTACGGTGTCAACCGCGCGCACAGCGGCATCTACGCGGTCGATCCGGGAGGAGGCGGGAGCAGGTGGCTTGCGGCACCAACCAAGCCCACCGCCGCAGTCGAGCTTGCGCGACGAACCGGATCGGACAAGTTTGTACGTCCGGCGCCTGGAAGTGCCAGGCTCGTTCTCCCCTCAGTCGCGCTCTCGAGTCGCTACCTGGTCGCAGAGGAGCGGCGTCGCGATCGCGGGCACGTCCTCGAACGCTACGACGTGAGCAGGGGAGTCGTTCTCGGGACGACTGTGGTACCGAAATCGGCTGGGCCCATCTCGCTGTCCGGGGACCGACGGCCGTGTATCGCGTCGGGCGCCGGATCCGCGTCCGGATGTCAGGAGCGGCCATGCCCACCCGTCGCGCTTCGCCCATATGAGCAGGAGTGGACCGGTGATCCCAGGCAACCTCGTCTTCTGGGCGGAGGCCTACCGCGAGTGGCAGCCGCGTATACGGGAAATCGTGCTCAGTTAGGCGATCGATGGTGTCGGGCCCGGTGGAACAGGCAGCCGCAGCCGGGGACACCGCCGCAGGATCTGCACAGCCCGGTACCGTTTAGGTGTGGATCCGGCCCACACGGGCTCAGCAACTCTTGATCCCCGGCAGTGAGGGGAGGAGACTTTCCATCAAGGTCGGCCTAAGAGAGCGCGGGGCATGAGAGCATCGGTTTTGCTCGGTATGGTCGGGGTGCTCGTATTGGGCGCCAGCGGGATGGCCGCTTGGGCTCCCGAACGGGAATCAGTTCAGTCCCAGCGACACGCTTGCAACTGTCGGACATTGGGGCGGGCTTCTACAAGCGGAGGGCCGCAGCGTCCTGACTCAAATGCCCGCGCGCGGTCAAGGATGGGCACGCCGGCGACAATTATTCGCGCCGCTTTTCGGTCGCCTCGGTGGCTACGAACGAGACCTCGAGGCCAAGCACTTCTTGAAAGATTGTCCTGGCTCGAGATCGGCTCAACGGTCGTCGGTACTGAACCGTGCTGCAGGGGCGCACAGTTACTTCCTCTGGGCTGACCAAACCGAGCCGGATTACTTCGGCTTGCGAGGTGGCGTGACCATGCACGCGCTTGTGCGCCCAGCGTGTTGGCGCCGAATCGCACTGCTACGCCTTCAAGAACAAGATCAAGGGTTCCGCGTCCCTTTGAACTTCTGTTCCCTGCTATTGGCGCCAAAATCGCCTCCTGGGCTCACTCTTTGCCGCCGCCTTTCTGGGCGAGAAAGGCGCTTAGAAGGTAACCTTGGCTGATCGTCCCGTTCACGGCAGGCGAATCGGAGATGCAGGCGAGAGATAACTCCACCAGCTGGCGATGAGCCCAGATCGACAGGGTCGCAACGAGTCAACGTCGAAAGCGCGCCCAAGCGTGTCTCGAAGCAGGCTTCCCGTTTGCGCCTCCGGGGCCATGCTCGTTCTTAAGGACCTTCGTTGTGTTGGTGCCGAGTGGCTCGGCCGGGCTTCTACCGTGAGAGATTCTCTTCAATTCGTGGGCGAATGGCGCGCCCAGCGCGCTGGTACGTCGTCAAGCCAGATGGCTCGGGGCTGCGGCGAGGTCCCAATCAACGCTGGCTTGGCGCGAACAGTCTCCGGATGGTTCGGAAGCTCGCGCGTTTTGCCGCTGCCGGGCGGCTCCTCTGCAGTGAGTAACGCCTGGACGGCTCTGGCCGACGCGTGCTCGCTTTTCCGCGCCAACGAACGGGGACTTGTTCGGCAGCGCAGGCATCGACTGGTCGCCGGATAGTCGTCGAGCTGCTTTTTCCAGCGGCCAGGGTGTGTGGACCGTCATGGCCGACGGCGGTCACCTGCGCCTCATTGTCCGGCTCTCGAAGCTGACCGCATCAGTCATCCAGATGGTCTCCTCGAGGCAGGTGGGATTGCCTTTGTTTGCAACCTGTCCGGCATCGGCCCAGGCTGACAGGTAGATCTCTGGCTCGCTGTGGGTTGCAAAGGCCAACGGATCGCACCTGCGTCGGCTTGCGCGCGTATCGGTTACGAGGCGACGCCTTCGTGGTCGCCGAACGAGCGCGCGATCACCGCACTCGGCGCTCATCAAGCAATTTCGGCCGCTCGTCCGGGTTGTCTACAAGCGTTGACTTGACGAGTGGCCCCGGATCTGACATATTGAAGCGAGGAAGCGATCCCGGTGTACTCGCCCGACGGTCACACGATCGTTTTCGATCGCTTGGTCGAGCCTTACTTGTTCGTGAAATGGGAATGGATGCAGGACGGCGCGCATGAGCGGCGGCTCGCCCGAGGGTTCGCGCCCGTCTGGTCACCCCTGGTCGGACGGAGACAAGCCTTGCTCTACGCCAACGAGAAGCTCATGGTGATGGCTGCGCAACGGAGGCCGAAAGCGGGTGGTCGCACCGGCGACCGACGGCGACATCGCCCGTACTCGCGCGCCCCTCCCACGGGCGCGCGGCTAGAACCTGCCCCGGCTTCGAACACGAAGCGGTGCTCGTCAGCAAGTCGGTCGACGGCGGCGACCACTGTGACCGAGCCGACGACGCTCGCCCGCAACATCTCCGCCTTCGCCGAAGGACCCGGCTTCAACGACAAGGAGTCGATCACGGCCGATCCGACCAACTGCGAACAACGTCTACGCCGTCTGGGGACCGAAGCCGCTTCCCGAGCGACCAGGCCGGCGTGACGGCGCAGATGAACGCGGCGTCGCGTCCGCGGCGACATCATGTTCTCGCGGACGACCGACGGCGGTCAGACCTGGTCGCCGGCACGCGACATCCTGGGCCTGAACCAGAACGAGTTCACGATCGGCAACCAGATCGCCGTGCTGCCGGACGGGACGCTCGTGGACATCTTCGAGGACCTGAACGGCTCCGGCCGGCAGCGCTCGCCGAACCAGTTCCACCAGTCGGTCATCCGCTCGACCGACCACGGCGCTCACCTGGTCGAAGGTGATCGACATCTCGACCGACGGCTCGGTCGCCGTCCGTGATCCCGACACAGGCGCGTTCGGAATCGTGCCGGCGCCGGCCTTCCGGACATCGCGGTCGGCGCCGAACGGCACGCTCTACGCCGTCTGGTCGGACGGCCGCTTCAGCGGCTTCACGCACGACGACGTCGCGCTCTCGCGCTCGACCGACGGCGGCCTGACCTGGTCGACCCCGATCAAGGTGAACGCGTCGCCGTCGGGCGTCGCGGCCTTCACGCCCTCCGTCGACGTGGCCTCGGACGGCACCGTCGCGGTCACCTACTACGACTTCGCAACAACACGCCGGATCACGAGCACGCTGCCGACCGATGCCTTCGCGGTCTTCTCGCACGACGGAGGGGCCAACGTTCGGCGGCGAGGTGCGCCTAACGCCGCAGCTCGTTCGACCTCGACCTCGCGCCGAACGCCGGCGGCCGCTTCCTCGGCGACTACGTCGGCCTGCTCGCACGCGGGAACGACGTTCGTCCCGTTCTTCACGCAGACCGTCTCGAACTCGAATCCGACCGAGATCATTCGCGTCCTTCGTCCCTTAGATCGGGTCACTCTGACGGGTGGGAGCGCCGCTCCTCCACCCGTCCGCTCAACACGAGCCGAGACCTCTTCCAAGCAGAATTGGCGCTGAAGGCAGGTGGGGTGGTGAAGGTTGCATCGTTTTCACGCCGGGAACGATGTCCGTCACACGCTCGCTGGGCGCGGGCTTTCTGCACCGCCATGAGCGCCGCCTGAACAGGGAGACTCAAGATCGTCCTCTTTCAAGCGAGCAAATCAGCCGGCCACAGTCTCGCGTCATGTTCCATCCAGCTGAGGACGACAGCGTCCCGTCCCAAAGGCGGACTTCTCACATCGCGCTTCCAGCGCAGGCCTGAGTTGGGGGCCATTCGCGCACATCGCCCCGATATCGGAGAGCCCCGGACGGCGAAGCCGCGGGACCCGCCAGACGCGCGCGCGCGTGACCTCTAATACGTAGTGCTCTGTTCGATTGAGCTCCCGCAATGCTCCATTCATGATCCGTCCGGCGCCGCCCGCCCCGTTTCAACCGACATCCACGGCTACCCCCTTACTCCAGCCGTTGGGGGTCGCGGGCCGTGCTCATAGCTTCCGCGCGACGATGTGGAAGACGTGCCAGTGCTTATGGCTCGCCGAGCGCCGTCTTTCCGTTCTCCTCGATCTCGTCAAAGCGCCCAACCGAAAGGCTTGGAGCATGTCCCTCGACGTCGGCTCGGCGGTGAAATGAGAGCGCTGGATCCTGCGGCCCAACCGTCGCGGTCACCGGAACAGCTGGCCGCTGAATCGTCCCCCGCGCCGAAGCGATGAGGGGATACGCTCCCAGAGAGCGGGAAGCTGATCCGGTGGGCAGAAGGGGACGCGCGAAGCTCGAGCTGACCAAATCCGCCCGCCCCCATTCCGCCTCCTCGAACGAGCTAATCCGGGCCTCGAGGGCGAGCAGCGGCGCCAGGAGTCGAGGTCGTTGCGGGCGCGCAAGCGCTCGACCGCTTCGCGCTCGGCATCGATCGCGAGAACGCGCCAGCCGCGGCGAAGCAGCTCGGCCGTGTCTCGCCCCTCACCGCAGCCGAGATCGACCGCAGCCGCTCGGCGCCGGCGGTGACCCTCGCGCCTCGAACAGGTCGAGCGCGCGAGCAGCAGTGTCTCCTCGGCGCGACCGTCCCTCGCCGCATCGTAGTAGCGACTCCAGCCCTTGGTCATCCGCAAGCGCACACCCGTAGTGCTGGTGGCTGCCGCGTGCTCACGAAGACATTTTGGCCGCCAACTCCTTCCGGAATGGTCGACGTCTCGCACGTCATCTTGTAATCCCGGTTGGCTGAGAGTCTGCCATGCGGCCTCGGTCAGATCTGCCGACGCTCGAGTTGAGCGCTGGCGACACACCGAATCACGCTGAGCTGCGTGGCTGTCGCTCTCTCGGCGGAACTGCGACATAGGGCGAGATGGCTGCCGCTTCGCTTCCCACCTGACCGGAGTTCCGCTGTCGCGTGCTGAGAGGCTCCGGCCAGGGTACCGGTCGATGGCGTGGGCGACGTTCGCTTCGTCGATGAGCTCGGCTTCGCGTTCGGCTGGATCGCGCTCCGAGCCACGCTTCATGCAGCGGGCGTCGCACGCCGTCGCGTCCCACGGGCGCGTCTGGGTGATCGATCCGGTAGCCGACGAGGCGCGCGCTGGCGCGCGCGTGAGCTCGGCGAGCCGGCCGGCGTTGCGCAGCTGCTCGACCGGCATCGGCCGTGACTGCCGGGCCGTCGCCGAGCAGCTCGGCGTCCCACACTACGAGGTTCCCGAGCAGCCCCGGCGGGGCGCCGTTCGAGGTCTTGCCGCTCCTGCGGCAGCGCTGGTGGCACGAGGTCGCGCTCTGGTACCCGGAGCAGCGGACGCTCGTCTGCGCCGATGCGGTCGGCACCGCCGCAGTACTACCGCGCGCCGGGAGAGCGGCTCGGCGTCTCGCCGCTGCTCCGGCTGACGCCGCCGCGGCGGCTGCTCGCCGTCGAGCCCGACCACGTGCTCGTCGGTCACGGCGAGGGGATCCACGAGGATGCGGCCGCGGCCCTTCGGGAGGCGGTCACGCTCGCCCGTCGCCGCACCCCGTCCTGGGCCTGGGCCGGCCTCACGCGCACGCGTCGCGTCCATCGGCGGGCCCGCTAGCCGGCTCTCACGAGGCCGTCGTCACGGACGGGCGTCGAACCGAAGCGCCCGATCACTACGAGAGCGAGCCCAAGATCACCCGCCCAGGGGCCGTGTCGCTCCTGGCTCCTCTGCGACAACCAGCGGCTGGCTCCTCCCGGCTCGATGGCGAAAGCCGAGGACCTCATCCTCGACTGGGGAGGCCGCACGTCGGCGGCCGTTGGGCGCTTCCTGACTCCCGCAGGCGTTTCGCGAATCGAAACGCCAATTCCTCAGGCCAGCTGGCCAAGCACGGCGCCGAAAAGCGCGTGGCGCCAGGTCGCCTGCGCGAACGCGCGCGGATTGGTCAGGAGCCGTGGGATCCCGGGCTCACCGCGCGCCGGGTGGTAGCGGTCGACGATGTAGCAGAGCGGGTAGAGGGCGACGTGCTCGGCGACGGCCATCCCGATCGCGAGCCTCCGGGGCTCGGCGGGCAGGATGCGCCGTGCCTCGTGAAACGCGAGCCCGAAAAGCGCCCCGTTGAGGGCGTGGATCGCGAGCCCGGCGGCGCGCCAGCTTCGGCCGCGCGTCACGGCTTTGCCAAGCACGGCGACATCGGAGTAGTCGCAGCGCAGAAGCCGCTGGTCGATTGGCTCTTGCAGGGCCCACACGGTCGCGGCCATCGCCCCGGCTGCAGCCGATCGCAAACGCCCGCTCACCCGGTGGAGTCTGGCATGCCGCCGCGGATCCCCCGCGGTAGTCCAACGGCGGCAGCCCGACCGGCTGCTTCTGGGCTAGTCGGCCGCTGATCGGGCTAGGAGTCCCACCGGGTCCGCGTCGAACATCTACCCCAACGACACGATCAGGAATGACCGCGCCCGAGTCCGGAGAGGCCTCGCGATCGACGGCGCGCTCAACGCCGCCCCGAGGCGCGCCGCCCAGCGTTCTCGGTAGTCCTCGCGGACGGGCCGGAAGACGTCGAGAACAAGGGCTCCTTCCGGCCCGCAATACGCCGCGTGCTCGACGCCACCCGGGAGTACGTATCCCTCAGCGGTCCAAGTTCGTGCGCGACCCCGTCGACCAGCGACGCCTGCATTCCTTCGAGTACGAGGCCGAGCTGCTCGTGATCGTGGCTGTGTAACGGCACCTCGGCGCCCGGCTCGAACCGGATCAGGTTGAGCATCGCTCCCTCGCCGAACACGGCCGGCCGCTCACGCCCCGCGCCAGCTCGAATGCGGCTCACATCGTCGAAGCGGACGAACTGCGGCTCTGCGGTACTCACCCGCTCATTATCTCCTCGTTGCACGGGTCTCGACGGTACGCTCCCGCACCGGAATGCGGGCGCTCTGATCAGCTTGCGCTTTCGTCGCCGCCGGAGGTGACCGACCTCTGACGAGCCGCAGGCCGGCCGCGGCGAGATCCTGGTCTCGATCGAGGCGGTCGCCCTCAACCCGCTCGACATCAGCGTCGGCAGCGGTCGCTTCTACGGCGGCCACCCACCCTGCCGCGCGTGCCAGGGTGCGAGGCGGTCGGCCGAACCGACGGCGGACTCGCTCGTCTGCTACCTGTTCGGAGAAGACCGCGGTGTGACCGCGCCGGGCTTCATGGCCGAGCGCGCACGCACTGCCGAAGCGAACTGCCTGCTGGGCTCCCGGACGGAGTGGATCCGGCCCCCGCGGCCGCGGCCGGGATCGCCGGAGTTGCCGGCTGGGTGTCGGTCGGCATGGAAAGCGAAGGTGGGATCCAGGCGACCGCGTGCTGGTGCTCGGCGCGAGTGGTGCGCGGTCGGGCAGATCGCGGTGCGAGGCGGCGAAGCTGCTCGGCGCAGAGCGGGTCGTGGGAGCCGGCCGCTCGGCGGCACCCGGAGTGGTGGCACTCGACGACGTCCCGGACGCTTTCGGCGATGATGGCTTACCGTCTGCATCGATCCCGTCTGGGGCGAGCCGCTAGTTCAGGTAGCGCTCGGCGTGGCCGCGCGCAACGCGCGGATCGTGCACGTCGGTCAGTCGGCCGGCCCGGAGATCGGCGCTTCGCTCCGCCTGACGTCCGCGGCAAAGAGCTGACGATCACAGGTCACTCGAACTTCGCAATGTCGGCGGCCGACCGCAACCGTGCGTACCTCGAACTGCTCGAGCACCTCGTCGCAGGGCGAGTCGTGCTCGATCTGCTGCGCTACCCGCTCGACGCCGTTGCCGAGGCGTGGGAGCGGCAAAGCTCGGTCCACCGCGGCAAGGTCGTCGTCGAGCCTCCGAAGAACGCTGACGGGCTGGGCGACTCGTCAAACCGAGATCGGTTCGGCCACCTCTGCTCCGACGACGATTCCAGTCTCGCTCGGACACTTCATCTCGACACGCTCCTCCGGGCCGGGAACCGTGTCTCCCAATCGGGCAACGACACTGGCCGGCGCGGAGTCTCGCTGGCGTAGTCGTGAACCGGCAGGACGAAGCTGTTCTGTAGAGCCTTCCTTGATCGCAGCCTTTTCCTGACGTTTCGACGTGCTGTGGTTACCCGTCGTCTGGGGCTCGAACTCCAGCACTTGATAGATCGGCTCGACGATCTGGTTCTGAATGTCGTAGATCACGTCGCCGCAGATGCAGGCCGTGCCCTCTGCGGTCTCGACGAGGACGTTCATCGAGCCTTCCGTGTGCGCCCCCGCCACCTCGCAACGGACGCCGGGGATGATCTCCTCCGGACCGGAGAGCTCGAGGTCGAAGCAGGCGCAGCGCACCGGGCGTATGCAGCCGGTCGATGAGGTGCTTGATGTACTCGGCCGGATACTGCTCGCCCATCAGTCCGGATACCGAATGCTCGAGCTCGCGACGATTGATGACCACCGTCGTCGTGCTCGGGAAACGATCGTCTTGTCCCGCGTGATCGATGTGGAGGTGGGTGTGCAAAACCCACCGAACGTCGCTGCAAGCGTCAGTCCGAAGGTGGCGAGCTGGTTCTCGAGCACCTGCTCTTCGGAGATCCACCCCTCCATGCCGAGCCGGTGCATGATCTCCGCGCTCTTCGCCCCGGAATGATCGACCATGATCGGATCGTCGCCGCCGAGGATGAGGAAGCCGAAGCGTGGGCGCCTTCACGCGCACCCCCATGTTTCGAGCGAGCACCAGAAAGCTCGAATCGAGCTCGATGTCGATGAGGTTCAGGAGTTTGATTTCAGGCGCCATCGCTTTCCCCTTCCCTGGCATCGTCGCCGGTTTTGTGGGCCGTCATACGCCGCTTTCCGCGCGCGATGTCAAGCCGACCTGGTCAGTCTCCGCCGAGGTGGGAGCCGGCGCGCCTCGGCGGCGAAATCGGGATGGCCGCCGAGCCCGATCGGTCCGCTGATCCGTTCAGGACTGAAGGCCATAGACTCCAGGCGGTCGTCCCGCTCGTGTCGGATGGAGGGTGGAAACGTGGCGACCGCTCGATCCGTTGTTCGCGACCTAGCGTCGGTTCTCGGCGCGGGCGCAGTGCTTTGCCGAGCCTCCGGCCGCGTACTTGGCGGACTGCAGACCGAAGGCCGCGGGTTGACCGGCCGCGCCGACGCAGTCGCACTGCCGGGATCGACCGCCGAGGTCGCCGCTGCCGTCGCATGGTGCTACGACCACGACGTCCCGATTGTGCCGCGCGGAGGCGGGACGGGCTTCGCGGGCGGCGCCGTGCCGATCGACGGAGGAGTCGTGCTCTCTCTCGAGCGCCTTATTCACGTGCGCTCGTTCGAGCCGCTCCTCTGGCGCATCGAGGTCGAGGCCGGCCTGCGCACGGCGGAGCTCCGGCGACATCGTTCGCGAAAGCGGGCTCCTGTTCCCGCCCGATCCCGGTGCCGCCGAGCAGTCGCAGATCGGCGGCAACATCGCGACGAACGCGGGTGGTCCGCACGCGCTTCAAGTACGGCGTCACCGGGGCCTGGGTGACGGGCCTGGAAGCGGTCATCCCGCCCGGGACGTGGTCTGCCGTCGGAGGTCCGATCCGCAAGGACGTCGCCGGCTACGACCTCGAAGAGCCTGCTTGTCGGCTCCGAGGGCGCGCTTGTCGGATCGTCACCGCCGCTTGGCTGCGGTTGCTGCAGGCTCCCGAGGCCGCCCTGCCGGTCGGGGCGTTCTACGCAGACGCGGCGGCGGGCTGCGACGCGCTCGGCGCGTGCTCGGCAACGGCGTTGACCGTTGCGGCACTCGAGTTTCTGGACGCGGCCACGCTCGAGCTCGCCGGCCGCGCCTTCCCCGGCGGCGTTCCGCGGGGCGCGGGTTTCACTCGTGCTGGCGGAGGCGGACGGAACGGTTGGAGAAGCGGCTCTACTGCGCGACGAGCTCATCGACGTTCTCGGCGAGGACGCGCTCGAGGTCGTCAGCCCCGAGGGCCCGGAGCCGTCGCCGAGCTCTGGCGCTGGCGCGACGGCGTCTCGATCGCGGTCGGCACGGCTCGCGGCGGCAAAGGTGAGCGAGGACATCGTGGTCCCCTCGACCGGCTCGGCGAGGCGGTCGCGGAGACGGTCGCGATCGGCGCCGCCACGATCTGTCGCCTGCAGCTGGGGACACGCGGGCGACGGCAACCTGCACTCGACGTTCCTCGTCTCCCGCGGGACGAGGACGAGCTCGCCCGGGCCGACGTCGCGGCCGGAGAGCTGTTCGCCCTGGCGGTGCGCCTCGGCGGATCCATTTCTGGCGAGCACGGCGTGGGCTGGCTGAAGCTGGGGCAGCTAGAGCGCCAATGGTCGCCTCGCGCGCTCCAGCTCCACTCCGAGATCAAACGTGTCTTCGACCCGAGGGGCCTGCTCCAACCCCGGCAAGAAGGATCGCTAGCACTCGACCCCGCGCCCATGACCCGCGCGACCACGGTCGGGTTGTCCTGCTTCGACACGGTCCGAGACGGTGACCGAGCTCACGCGATGTAGGGCGAAGCGCGTCACGCGCAATCAGGAAGCCGCGCTTCACCAGCTCGTCGTCGCCCTCGAACGCGCGGTCCTCGTGCTCGATCGAGACGACGTGGTCGTAGCCAACGGCGTAGAGCGGCGGCGAAGCGATCCCAGCGCACCTCGCCGAGGCCGGGCAGCCTGGGAACCTGCCAGCCGATCCCGCAGCGAGAACGACGCCGTTGCGGTACGAAGCCGTCGCGGTCGATCTCCAGGTCCTTGGCGTGGACGTGGAAGATCCGGTCGGCGTAGTCGTAGACCACCCGCTCGTAATCGATCATCTGCCAGACGAGGTGCGACGGGATCGAGGTTGAGGCCGAAGTTCGGCGACGGGATCGCCTCGAACATCTCGTCCCAGATCGCCGGCGAGCGGGCGAGGTTGCGTGCCGCCCGGCCACTCGTCGTACGAGAAGATCATCGGGCAGTTCTCGATCGCGATCTTGACGCCGCGCTCGCTCTGCGTGCGCGACGAGCGGCGGCCAGATCGTCGCGGAAGCGACCGAGGTTCTCGGGCGGTGAGCTTCGTCTGGTCGTTGCCGGCGAACGTCCCGACGACTCCCGACGCCGAGCGCCTGCGCGGCGTCGATCGACCTTGAGCAGGTGCGCGTTCACCTCCTCGCGGTGCGCGGCGTCGGGATGGAGGTTGTTCGGGTAGTACGCGAGCGCCGAGATCTCGAGCCCGTGCCGCATCGAGCAGTTCGTGCACCGCGGTCCGCGTCGAAAGAGTCCACGTCGATGTGAGTGACGCCTGCGTAACGCCGGCGCTCGCCGCCGGCAGCGGGCCAGCACGCGACCTCGAGCATGTCGAAGCCTTCCGACGCCGCCCAGCTCGCAACCTCGCTCGAGTGTCAGGTCGGGAAACGCAGCAGTCAGGAACCCGAGCTTCATCCGTCCACCTCCACCTCGATCCACCGCCTCTCTCGTTCGAGCTCAGCGCGATCGCTTCGCCGAGAACGTTCTCCCAGTGACCGTCAGCGAAGCGTCGGGTAGTCCGGCTCCGCGGGCGGACCGCCGCTCCGACGGCCGGTACACCCGCCTGTAGAGCTCCCGAAACGTCTCCGCGAATCCTTCCGCGTGGCCGCCGGGCAGCGTCGTCGTCTCGCGCGCCGCCGGCTTCATCAGGCGTCGGATCGCGCAGAAGCAGCTCGTTGGGCCGCGTCGCGCCGGCCGAGCCAAAGCTCCTCCGCACGCTCCGAGTTCCACGCCAGCGCGGCGTCGGCGCCGTCGAGCTCGAACGCGAGCGTGTTCTTCCGGCCGGCGCTGACCTGCGAGATCACGACCGCGCCCGCGGGCGCCGCCCTCGAAGCGGAGCAGAACGTGCGCGAGATCCTCGGTCGCGATCGCCACATCCTCGCCCTCCGCCTCAGTCTGCGCGAAAGTCTCGCACCGGGCCGACGGGCCGGCGGCGCACCGGAATCACCGTCTGCAGATCCGCGAAGACCTCGACGATCCGCGAGCCCGTGACGAACTGGACGAGGTCGAGCCAGTGCGAGCCGATGTCGCCGATGGCGCGCAGCTCGCCGCCGCGCTCGGGCTCGAGCCGCCAGTTCCAGTCCGTCGGGCGCAGCAGCCAATCCTGGAGATAGCGAGCCGTGGACGTTCCAGATCTCGCCGAGCGCGCCGCCTCATGCACGAGCGACCGCGCCTGCTGCACGAGCGGATAGAAGCGCGCCATGAAGTTCGTGCAGTGGACGACCCCGCCGCGTCCGCGAGCTCCAGCCAGCTCGCCGACTCGGCCGCCGTCAGGGCGAGCGGTTTCTCGCAGACGACGTGCTTGCCAGCCGCGAGCGCCTGCTTCACCTGCGGGTAGTGCAGGTGGTTCGGCGTCGTCAGGTGCACGACGTCGATGCGAGTCGTCCTCGAGCAGCTCACTCAGGCTCCGTACACGTTGCCGAGCCCTGCTTCGGCAGCTCGATCCGGCGCTCGAGCCGACGACGCCGAAGCACGTCGACGCCGAGCCGCCGCAGCGCGTCGACGTGAACGCGCCGCGATGAAGCCGGTGCCGACGAGCGCGGCGGATAGTCGAGCCGCCAAGAGCTAACGCGCCGCGGTGAGCACGTCCGGAAGGGCGAGGCCTGCGGCGCCGAGCTCCGACGTCACTGCCTCCGGAAACTCGCGCTCGAGCAGCTCCAGCCCGAGGCGGGCGCGACGGACTCGTTCGCGCGAGAGCGCCAGCACCGTCGCCTCCAGATGACTGCCTGACGGATAGACGTCCGGCGCGTTGCGCAGGCCGAACTTGACGTACACCGGCGCAGCGATGCGCACGATCTCCGGCACCTCGTAGAGACGCACGAACCCGCCGAGGGTTGTCGGGGGCCTCGACGTAGAAGTCGATCGGCACGTCGACGGCGGCCCGTATGGCGGCGATCTGGTCGAGCGACAGGTCGGTCGGGAGGTTGAGGGTGTCGGCGCCGAGATCGGCGAGGACGCGCGCCGAGGACGGGTTCGCGGCCAGGAGCATGACCGAGACCTTGGCCTGCATTTCCGCCGGCAGCTCTCCGGCCTTGCGCATCGCGTCGAAGCTCGCGAGCAGGCCCAGAGTCCGCGATCAGGACGCTGCGGAAGCCGTGCGCGGCCGCCCGGCGAATGTCCTCCAGGGCGTGCACGAGCTGGTCGCCGCCGCTGGATCGCCGGCGCGAGCGCCGCGCCGGCGGGCGTCGACCGCGTCTGCGCGGAATGATCCCAGCCTGCGTTCGGGCCGCGCGAAGAGGCTGACACTCGACCGTCGCGGCGGCGGCGAGCTGCGCCATCTCGTCGAGTTCCGGCGTCCGAGAGCATGAAGACGCCGCTCCCCTGTGAGACGCGGTGGACGCGGACGTCGAGGCTTGTTCCGCCTCGTCGAGTACGGCCTCGAGCGCGCGCGGGCGCTTCAGTGCTCGGAATCTCGACGCGGTACTGCGCGCCGTCCGGGAAGCGCTTGTCCCGACGCGTGCAGCTTCGTGCAGATCTCGCCGCGGCAGGTCGATCGAGCTGGAGGAACTCGCGCGTGCGCTCCAGTTCAGGCGAGGCGTGACGTGATCGCAGGCGTCGGCGAGGTCAATCGCCGCCGTCTCACGAGCGTGCAGCAGCGTCGTCGTCACGATCAGCTTCGCGCGCGCGAAGTTGTCGAGCGCCGTGCGGCACCGGCCCGACTGGCTCTGCCGAGTGGCGTAGCGCGCGGCATTGCGGCCGATCGCGCGGTAGGAGTCGAGCGTCAGCAGCGGCGCCATCCCGAACAGCTCGAGGTTGTCGAGCGGCTGCAGGTCGGCGCGGTGGATGACCGCCGGTGCCTTTCGACTGCAGCCCGATCGCGACGCCCGGAGCCGGAGAGGCTGGGCGCCGTCGTGGGCGATGAAGGCGACGTCGCTGCGAACGGCGGACGCGGACGAGCCGAGGCTCGCGCGCCGCTCCTCGCGCGACGCCCGCGACGACCGCGGCGCAGCACCTCCTCGTGCCGGAGGCCGTTGATCGTCTCGCGCAGACCGTCCCCGAACGCCGGGCCTGACGGCGACGACGACCTCGTCGCGGCGAATCACCGCGGCCTGCCTGGCGCCGAGCTCGGCGAGCAGCGGCGGGCGCCGTCGGTGCCTGCGTCGGCGAGCGCGCCGGCGGGTCGAGCTCGTGCGGCAGCGAGCTGGAGGAGCGCCCAGCGCTCGCCCTCGAGGCCGGTAGCCGGTCCCCGGTCCGGCGTAGCTCGTTCGGGTCGTTGACAGCCGCAGCCTCGCACCGTCCCGTCCGGCGTCGATGATCGCCGAGGTCTGCAGGTAGTCCGCCGAGATCCGCTGGCGCTGCATGCCGAGCACGCGCCTCGGCCACGTCCGCGAAGCCCGCGGCGGTCGAGCGCGAGGGCGACGTCGAGGCCGGAGATGCGATCCGCGAGCATCGCGGTCGGCCGCGGCGACGTCGGCGGCGCGATCGCGGTCCGGCAGCGTCGCGAGCTCGAGTAGCCGTAGCGTCGCCGCCTCGACCTCCTCGTCGGTGATCGCCGGGAATCCGAACGCCGTAGAAGACGGCCTGCACCGCGCGTGCCGCGCGCTCGCCGAACCGCGAGCACCTCCTGCTCGCCGACCGGCTCGATTCCGCCGTCCACCTGCCAGTCCGCGCTGCATGGTCAGCCACTCGTCGAGGTCGTCCGCGTCGTAGTTGCCGCCGCCGAAGGTGTTGTCGCGCCGCGGCATCACCGAGTAGCCGGAGGTGACGAAGTCGGTGCCGGGCAGGAACTGGCCCATCAGCTTCGCCGTCTTGCGGATCTCCGAGTGCGAGGCGATCGCGTCGTTCCCCGATGCGACCTCGAGGTCGAGCCAGGCCGCGAGCACGTTCTCGGCCAGGATCTCGCGCGTCCCGCCGGGCACGCGCAGCGCCAGCGCGACGCACGAGATCGACCCGTTCTGGACGCCCTGCGATCCGGCGGCGCGGATCGTCGGCGCAGACAGCGCGCCTCGAGGTAGAGCATCGAGCATGCCCTCGCGCGTGCCCCATCAGCGCCTCGGAGCCGCCGCCCGACGTGAAGCGCACCTTGACGCCGCGCGACGCGTACGCGAGCTGCGAGGAGCGCCTTCGACCAGGGCGTGTCGTCTCCGTCGACGAAGACCGGCTCGGTGCCGTAGACCGAGAGCGTCTCGGCGTAGGTGACGAGGCCCTGGATCGCGAGCTGAAGGTTCCGCCGCTCCTCCACCGCGCACTGCGTCAGCACGCCCGGGCGGCCGCGTCTGCGAGCCCGACCAGGATCGCGAGCGCGTTCAGCGGCGCGTAGCGGGCGACGCCGACCGTCGTCTCGACCTCGGCGAAGCCGCGCGCGGCCGCCTCGGCCGCGTCGGCCGCGAGCAGCGCGGGGTTCTCCTTCAGGTTCGTCACGTGCGCCTGGTTGGCCGGGCGCCGCCGCGCGCGCAGCTTCTTGAGCGCGAACATCAGCTCGACCGGGTCGAGCATCGAGACGACGCGCGCGAGCCTGGCCGGCGTCAGCCCGCGGGACAGCCGGACGAGCTCGTCGCGCGGGACGTCGACGTCGACGAGCCGACGCGCGAGCGCCTCGTCCGTCAGCGCGGCCGCCTCGACGCGGCGTCGAGGTCGAGCCCGTGCGCGGCGAGGAAGCGGTCGATGACGTCGAACTCGTCGGCGCCCGCGCCCGTCCATCCGTGTGACGCGGCCGTCCTCGACGACGAGCTCGGGCTCGGGATCGTTCGGACCGTCGAACGCGACGAGCCCGAGCTCGGGCCATGGCGAGATGAGCAGCTCCTGCGGAGCTCGCGCGCCTCGCGCGCGACGAAGCGCTCAGACCTGCGCGGGACTTCGCTCATCGACGGCCAGAAGCCCGCGCTGCGCGTAGACCGCGAGCGCCTCCCGGACGAACGTGGCCATGCGCGAGCCGCAAGCTCGCGTTCGAGCTGCCAGCCCACGCCTCCAGCTCGGCGGCTGTCGACGCGGCGCGGGCCGCAGCGCTGTGTAGATCTCGAGCACGCGTGTCGGCGGGAACGGCGGCGAGCTCGGCGGCCCGCAGCAGGTTCTCGGCGAGCGGCATCCGCCCGGCCGCGCGCGCGACCGCGGCCTGGCGGTCGATCGTCTCGGCGGTCGCGCGGACGTCGTCCGCGTCGAACCGTCCCTGCGCGCAGCGGCGTCGAGCGTCACGTCCGCTCGGCGCAGGCCCGAGGGCGTCGTCACGAGCGTCCGGTCGGCGGCGACCGAGCGGGTAGTCGCGCGTCGGGTCGAACTCCACAGCGTCAGCGTACGCCATCAGGAAGCGTGATAAGAACGCGCCATGAACCGCTACGACTGAGGGCCGGGTCGCGCTCGTGACCGGGCGGCGCCAGCGGGATCGGGCGCGGCGACCGCCGAGCGGCTTCGCGACGGTGGCGCCCGCGTCGGCGGCGTTCGACCGTCCAGCGGGCCGACGGAGACGTGCTCGCGATCCACGGGCGACGTCGCGCGGGCGGCCGACGCCGATGCCGCCGTCGACCGCGTCGTCGATGAGCTCGGCGCGCTCGACGTCCTCGTCAACTCCGCCGGCGTCCCAGGGCGGTCGCTGCGGACGCTCGACGTCACCGACGAGGAGTGGAGCGCGTGTTCTGCGATCAACGCACGACGGCACCTTCTGGTTCTGCCGCGGCGGCGGCGCGCGTGAATGGTCGAGCGCGGCTACGGCCGGATCGTCAACGTCGCCTCGATCGCCGGCAAGGAAGGCAATCCCGATGGCGGCGGCCTACTCCGGCTCGAAGGCGGCGGTGATCGGCATCACGAAGTCGATCGGCGAAGGACCTCGCCGGCACCGGCGTGCTCGTCAACTGCATCGCGCCCGCGGTGATCGACACGCCGATTCTGGAAGGGATCACGCAAGGAGCACGTCGACTACATGGTCGAGCGGATCCCGCTCGGCCGGCATCGGAAGCCCGGACGAGGTGGCGGCGCTGGTCTGCTGGCTGGCGAGCGACGAGTGGCTCGTTCTCGACCGGCGCGACTGCTACGACATCTCGGGCGGCCGCGCGGTCTACTGATGGCGAAGCTGGGCGCGCACCGCCGACGGTCGGAGTGGCTGGCTCGGCGAGGCAGGCCTCGAGCCGGTCGACGACGTGCTCGCGGCGCTCGAGGACGGTGGGCGCCCGCGGCGATGCGCGCCGTCCCGAGGAGCTCGCTGCTGCCGCTCGACCCGCCCGAGGTCTGGTGCGCGGGCGTCACCTACGAGCGGAGCCGCGAGGCCCGCGTCGAGGAGACGCGGTGCAGGACGTCTACAGCGCTCGTCTACGACGCCGACCGGCCCGGAGCTCTTCCTCAAGGACGCCGGCGTGCCGCGCGCACGGTCGGCCCAGGCGAGCCGATCGGCGTGCGCGACGACGAGCACGTGGACCGTGCCCGAGCCCGAGCTCGGCGCTCGTGCTCGGCGGCGCGGCGCATCGTCGGCTGCGACGACCGGCAACGACGTCACGTCGCGCGACATCGAGGGGCGAACCCGCTCTACCTCCCGCAGGCCAAGGTCTTCGCGGGCGCCTGCGCGCTCGGCCCCGTCGTCGTGACGCCCGACGAGTGGCCGCCCGAGTTCGAGATCCGCTGCGCATCTCCGGCACGACGGCGCACGTCGTCTGGGAGGGCAAGACGTCGACGGCGCGCGATGAAGCGCTCCCTTCGACGAGCTCGCGTCGAGTGGCTGGTGCGCGACAATCCCGTCGCCGCCGGGAAGCGTGCTGCTTAACCGGGACCGGCCTCGTGCCGCCGGACGACGTCGCGCTCGCGCCCGGCCAGCGCGTCGTGATCGACGTCTCCGGGATCGGTAGCCTGGAGAATCCGGTGTCGCGCAGCGACCGATCTGCTGCCGAAGGAAAGGAGCAGCACGAATGTCCGAGACCGCTGAAGCTCCAGCGCGAGCTACGCTCGGCAACTACGTCGGCGGCGAGTGGCGTGGCGCCGGCTCCGGCGAGACCTACGAGAAGCGAAACCCGATGGCGACCGGACGAGGTCGTGGCCGAGGTCGCCGGCCTCGCGACGCCGACGACGTCGACGCCGCGGTCGCGGCGCGCGCGAGGCGTTCCCCGGCTGGGCGGCCACGCCCGCCCGCCAGCGCGGCGACCTGCTTCGTCAAGGCGGCCGAGGTCGATCGATGCGCGCGTCGAGCAGATCGCGCCGGACATGACGCGCGAGATGGGCAAGCCGCTGCGCGAGGCGCGGATGGAGGCTGCGCGCGCGGCGCACGATCCTCCGCTTCTTCGGCGGCGAGGCGCTACCGGCCGCTCGGCGAGCTGTTCGCAGCAGATCGCTGACCGGCGGGCCTGTCTACACGATGCGCCGCCCGCTCGGCGTCGTCGGGCTGATCACGCCGTGGAACTTCCCGGCCGCGATCCCGGTCTGGAAGCTCGCGCCGGCGCTCGTCTACGGCAACACGGTCGTGCTGAAGCTCGGCTACGAGGCGCCGCTGCACCGGGCTGCACCTCGCGGAGTGCTTCGCCGAGGCCGGGCTGCCCGCGGGCGTGCTCAACGTGCTCACCGGCGCGGGCTCGAAGGTCGGCGCGCGCGCTCGTCCGCGATCCGCGCGTGCAGCGCGATCTCGTTCACCGGCTCGGTCGCCGGTCGGCCGCGCGGTGCGCGACGAGGCGACGCGCGTCGGCAAGCCGCGTCCAGCTCGAGCTCGGCGGCCACAACCCGCTGATCGTGCTGGCGGACGCCGAGCTCGACCGCGCCGTCGAGGCCGGCGTACGCCGGCGCGTTCTGGTCGGCCGGCCAGAAGTGCACCGCGACGCGGCGGATCTACGTCCAGGACGCCGGTCTACGACGACGTTCCGCGACGCAGCTGCTCGCGCGCATCGCGCGCGGCAAGGTCGGCGATCCGGCCGATCCCGACGACCGAGGTCGGCCCGATCGTGAACGAGAGGCAGTTCGACGAGATCCTGGCGGCGATCGAGCGCGGTCGCGGCGAAGGCGGCACGGTCGTCGCCGGCGGCGAGCGCGCCGACGACGACGGCGTACCTGATCGCGCCGACGGTCTTCGAGGGCGTCGCGCGACGACGCGTTCCTCTCGTGCGAGGAGGTGTTCGGGCCGGTGACGTCGCTCTACCGCTTCGGCGACGCTCGACGAGGCGCTCGCGCCGCGCGAACGCCGTCGACGTTCGGCCTCTCGGCGGCGATCTTCACGCGCGACCTCGCACGCGGCGCAGCGGTTCGCGAACGAGGCGCAGGCCGGCACTCCTGCACGTCAACTCGCAGACGGCCGGCGCCGACGTGCACGTGCCGTTCGGCGGCATCAAGGGCTCCGGCTTCGGCCCGCACGAGCAGGGCCGCGCGGCGATCGAGTTCTACACGGAGGTCGTCACGGTCTACCAGGACGTGTCGACCGAACGCTGGCTCGTCACCGGGCGCGCTGGGCTGCATCGGCGCGTGGATCGTGCAGCACGCTCGTCGCGCGAGGGCGCAGCCGGTCGCCGCGTTCGACCTCGGGCGACGAGCCGTCGCGGCTCCGCCTGATCGCATGAGCCGGACGAGCTCGCCCGCGTCACGCCTCGTCCGCGGCGACGTCACCGACCTCGACGGGCTCGGACGCGCGCTGGACGAGCACGAGGTCACGCACGTCGTCCACCTCGCGGCGTTGCTGATCCCGCTCCGCGCGCGCCGACCCGATGCGCGGGCGCCTCGTCAACGTCGTCGGCGACGACGAACGTCTTCGGGCGGTGAAGCAGCGGCGCGAGCGGATCGCGGGCTCGCGTACGCGAGCTCGGCCGCGGTCTACGTCGTCGACGCCGAGCACGGCACCGCGCGCACGAGTCGGGCGGTCGGCCACCCGACGACTCTCTACGGTGTGCAACAAGCTCGCCAACGAGGGCACGGCGCGCGTCTACTGGGCCGAGGACGGCGCCTGCCGAGCATCGGCCTGCGGCTCGTACATCGTCTACGGGCCCGGGCGCGACACCGGCATGACGGCCCGGCGCCGACGCTGGCCATGGCGGCGGCCGCGCTGCGGCGAGCCGTACACGATCGGCGTGGTCGAGCCGGTCGACGTTCAACTACGCGCCCGATGCCGCCCGCGCTTTCGTCGACGCGGCGCGAGCCGCGGCACGAGCGGCGCGCCGGTCTACAACATCCCGGGCGACGAACGTGCCGACCGAGCGAGGTCGTCGCCGCGATCGAGCGCGGAGGTTCCCGGCGCGCAGCTCGATACGACGCCGGTCGCGCTGCCGTTCCCGGAGGAGTTCGCGACGGGCGGTCTTCCGATGCCGCGTGACGCGCGCTGGCGCAGGGGGTGCGCTGAGACGGTCGAGGTTGTTCCGCTCCCGGCCTAGGGCTCCGAAGGTGCCTGTAGGCGGCGCGCTCGGCGCCCTCGCGGCGCGGGAAGATGTCGGCTCGAGGCGCGTAGGTCTTGAAGTGCTCCGAGTCGGCGTGCGCCTGGTACGCGGCCTCGTCCTCGATACTGCTCGTAGAGAAAGAGGACGTGCTCGTTCTCCGGGTCGCGGTGCGCCTGGTAGAGCAGGCAGCCCGGGCTCCTCCCGCGACGCGGCGTAGTCAGACGGCCGCAGCGCCGCGAGGACGCGGCGTCGAGCTCTGCCTTCCTTCGGATCGTCCACTTCACGGCCAGGCAGTACGCCATGCGCTCCTCCTGTGCCGCTGCGCGCACGGGGTTCGTCGGTGCGCCCGCGCCTGGTCGATTTCGATCGTCACCTCGTCGCCCGGCTCGGAGCCAGACCGGCGGATCGCGGAACGCGCCGACGCCGGCAGGAGTACCCGTTGCGATCAGGTCGCCGGGCTCCAGCGTGATCGCCGATCAGCGTGCGACGATCTCGGCGACCGAGAAGATCATGTTCGAGGTGCGTCGAGTCCTGCAGCGCCTCGCCGTTGACAAGACGCGCGGATCGCGCAGTGCCTGCGGATCCGGGACATCGGCCGCGGCGACGAGCTCAGGCCCGACCGGGACGGAACGTGTCGAGCGACTTGCCACGCGACCCACTGCCCGTCCGAGAACTGGAGGTCACGCGCCGAGACGTCGTTCGACGGCAGACGTAGCCGGCGACGGCCTCGAGCGCGTTCTCCGCCGAGGCGCCGCGGACGCGCTCGCCGATCACGACGCCGAGCTCCGCTCTCGTAAGTCGACCTGCTTCGTGATCGGCGGGATCACGATCGGCTCGCTCCGGGCCGATCAGCGTGTTGGGCCACTTCGCGAACAGCAGCGGCGCGCTCGGGAAGCTCCGTCGCCCTGCTCCTCGGCGTGGTCGCGGAGCAATACGCAACTGAACGGAAGTACA
>ERZ1370068.175-contig-10156_pt1 | contig 43530 bp, 44 predicted proteins | sample MGYA00561227_ERZ1370068 | MGnify/ENA primary metagenome ERZ1370068 (study PRJEB38410, sample SAMEA6850437) | metagenome | study: Metagenomic assessment of the ecological functions of the soil: analysis of the soil microbiota associated with the...
TTGTGCTTCGTTCAGTTACGTATTGCTGAACGCCTCGGCGTCGCGCGTCATGCGGCGGCCTACTCGCCCGCCCGCCCACGCCCAGCATGCCGACCAGGCGGTCATGGCGGCCACCGTGAGTGGCCGGCCCAGGTTGGCCTCTCCGGGCCGACGGCGCCTCCCGCGGGCGCGAACAGGCGCGCCTGGGTGCGTCGGAGCACATGCCCGCCGCGCGAGGACGCGATGCTGATCGCAGGAGCCGCGTCTTCGCGCGTCCTCCACGCGCACCTCGGACGCGGTGCGGCGCTGGTGCGCACGATCGGCCTCAGCGCCTCGTCACTCCACGAACGCCATAGCCCTGGATGCGCGGAGTCACCACCGCGCCACCAGAGGGTCATGACCGAGATGAAGCGTCTCCGTCGAACTTGTCGAGCCGCGCGACCGCCCGATCTCCGACAGGATGGTAGCCTCGAACAGCTTGCGGTCGAGAGCTCGTTCACCGAGAGGATGTCGACGCTGGTGCGCTGGTACGTCGGCGGGCACCACGCGTGGGAGAGCTCGTCCTGGGCCAGGATGTTGCGCGCAGTCAGGATGGGTGGGGCTCCGGAGTCCATGGTGATGTAGTAGTCGGCGCCCCGTCTCCAGGCCCCAGAACCGATCGCCCGCCTGGTCCCGGCTGGTCAGGATCACCACCGGCAGGTCTCGCGTCAGCGGCTCGGTCATTGAGCAGGCGGCAGAGCCCTGGTAGCCGTTCATGCGAGGCATCATCCGTCGTCAGGATGACGAGGCCGACGTCCTCGCACGCACGGCCTTCTCAGTCGCCTCCAGGCCGTCCCGGGCGGTCACGACGAACCAACCTCTTCCAGCATGCGCTGGATCATGCCACGCAAACAGGAATGTCGTCTCGGCGCAAATCAGTATGGACGCCTTCTGGCAAGCTATCCGCGGCACGGTGCGGCCGTGGGCGTAACCGGAGAGGGAGATCAGATTAGCCTACGGGCCCTGAATCCCGAGACCGGCGGCACCCGGGGTTGTACAGTATCTATTGGTGGCGTGACGCGCGTCACACTGCGCAAAAGGCCCCTTTGCACTGCGAACAAGAGCGAGCAAACGAGGCCGGAATGGCGTCTCGAAGCAGCACGGGTGGCCTGGATCGTCCGTGGCGGCCCTGGTGCTGATCACGATCGTGGTCCTGAGCGTGACCAGGACCGGCGGGGCCGGGTGGCAGTGCAGACCCAGAAGGTCAACCGCGCGCGGACCTGATCTCGACTGTCACCGCGTCCGGGCGAGGTCAAGCCCAAGCGCTTCGTCAACGTGAGCTCCAACGTCTCCGGCCGCATCACCGACATCTACGTGGTCGAAGGCGACGTCGTGAAGAAGGGCTCAGGTGCTCGCGCGCATCGACTCCACCCGCCTGGAGGCGGGCACCGCCAGTCCGAGGCCGCGCTGCAGGGGCGCGCGCTGCGACCTGGCCCGCGCCGAGGCGGACCTCCAGATGACCGAAGCTCGCTCTACGAGCGCAACCAGCGGATGCACGCCGAGAAGCTGATCTCCGACCAGGTGATGGACCAGGCCGATGCCGAGCTCAAGATGAAGACGGCGCAGGTCGACGCCCAGAAGCGGCCGCATCGCCCAGACCGCGGCCGTGCTGGACTCCGACCAGCGACGACCTGTCGAAGACCACCGTGGTGGCGCCCATGGACGGCGTCGTCACCAACCTGCTCAAGGAAGAGGGCGAGGTCGTGATCGGCGCCCAGAGCTTCCAGCCCACCGTGATCATGACCGTCGCCGACCTGTCGGTGATGGAAGTGCGAGGTGCTGGTGGACGAGACGGACATCCGCAACGTCACGCTGGGCCAGGAGGCCGAGGTCCGCGTGGACGCGCTCGAAGGGCTCGAAGATCAAGGGCGAGGTCACCGAGATCGGCGTCCTCGGCCATCGCCGCGCGGCAGCCGGCCGCGGGCACGCAGGCGAGCCACGCCACCACCGCCAACCAGGCGAAGGACTTCAAGGTCGTCGGTCACGCTCAAGGACCCGCCGTCCAACCTGCGCCCGGGCCTCAACGCCACCGCCGGACATCACGCACCGACGCGCAAGGCGCAGGTGCGTGGCCGTGCCCATCCAGGCCGTGGTGGTGCGCGAGGTCGACAAGGAAGGGCAAGGTCGTCGACCCCGCCATGCCGCCAGGCGCCGGCGAGCCCGACGACCGCCGCGCCGCGACCGCGCGCGAGAAGCGGCGAGGAGAAGGAAGGCGTGTTCGTGGTGACGAGCGGGCAAGGCGCGACTTCCAGGCCGGTCAAGACCGGGCATCATGGGCGAGACCGACATCGAGGTCATCGAGGGCGTCGAGCGAGGGCGACGAGATCGTGACCGGCTCCTACAAGACGCTGCGCACGCTGAAGGACGAGGCCCGCATCAAGATCGAGGCAAGAAGGAGCAAGAGCGTGAGGTCAGCTCGTGGGCACAGCGGAACGCGCCGTGCCGCCGCCACCGGCGGGCGCCGCTGATCCGGCGCCGAGGACCTCTGGCGCACCTACGTGATGGGCGCGGAGGAGATCCACGCGCTGCGCGGCGTCAGCTTCGACATCCAGCCGGGCGAGTACGTCGCCGTCATGGGGCCCGTCCGGCTCGGGCAAGTCCACGCTCATGAACCTCATCGGCTGCCTCGACACGCCCAGCAAGCGGCAGCTACGTGCTGCAGCGGCAAGCGTGGTCTCGCGAGATGAACGACGACGAGCTGGCGCGCGATCCGCAACCGCGAGATCGGCTTCGTCTTCCAGACCTTCAACCTGCTGCCGCGCGCGCACGCGCGCTGCACAACGTGGAGCTGCCGCTCGTCTACGCGGGCATGCCGCGAAGGACGAGCGGCTGGAGCAGGCGCCAGCGAGGCGCTGCGAGATGGTCGACCTGGCGACGCGCATGCAGCCACCGGCCCGAACGAGCTGTCGGGCGGCCAGCGCCAGCGCGTGGCCATCGCGCGCGCGCTGGTGATGCAGCCCGTCGATCCTGCTGGCCGACGAGCCCACCGGCAACCTCGACTCGCGCCACCGGCGAGGAGATCATGCGGCTGTTCGAGCGGCCTGCACGACGAGGGCAACACGATCATCCTGGTCACCCACGAGCGCGACGTCGCCGCGCACGCCCACCGCACCATCCACATCCGCGACGGCACGAGATCGAGACGCGACGAGCGCCACAAGGCTAGCGTAAGGCTACGTGCCCTTCGTCCTGAGGCCGTCAGCGGCATCGCCTTCTGCCGTCCGCTCGCGCGGGCGAACAAGCTGCGCTCGTTCCTGACCGTGCTGGGCATCCTGATCGGCGTCTCGTCGGTGATCGCCGTGGTGGCCATCACCGAGGGGCTCGACCGCTACATCGCCGAACAAGGTGCTGGAGCTGGGCACCAGCAGCTTCACCGTCCAGAAGATGCCGGACATCATCACCAGCCGCGAGCATGTGGCTGGAGATGATGAAGCGCAAGGACCTCAGCCTGCGACGACCTGGCAGCGCGGTGCAGCGACGGCCTGCACGCTCACTGCCAGGAGGTGGGCGCCGGTCCTGCGACCGGCCGCGAGCGTGAAGTACGGCCGCACGATCGCAGAACGGGCGTGCAGATCATGGGCATCACCGAGAACTCCAGCCGCATCGGCTCCGTGCGCGAGCTGGTCGGCGGGCCGGCACCTCGTCGAGGACGACGTCGGAGCCGCGCGGCCGGTGGCCGTGATCGGCGAGCCGACCTGGTGGACGCCTTCTTCGCACCGCACGGAGCCGCTCGGCAAGTCGATCGTCGTCGACGGCTACGAGATCACGGTGGTGGGCGTGGCCGAGCAGCAAGGGCAGGTCTTCGGCGAGAGCCAGGACAACTTCATCTGGATCCCGCTCGACACCTTCCGCAAGATCGTACGGCACGCCGCCGCTCCATCACCATCCAGGCCGAGGCGCGCCACGCATGGCGCAGCTGGAGGCGCGCAGGACCGAGGCCCGCGCGGCCATGCGCGTGCGCCGCCACCTGGGCTTCAGCGACAAGCCCGACGACTTCAACATCGAGACCGGCGAGAGCGTCATGGAGTTCTGGCAGAGCGCCACCCGCGGCATCTACGTCGTGACCATCGTGGTCACCGCGCATCTCGCCTGCTCGTCGGGCGGGGTGGTGGTCGATGAACATCATGCTGGTCTCGGTCACCGAGCGCATCCGCGAGATCGGCGTGCGCAAGGCGCTGGGCGCCGCGGCGCGACATCCTGCGCCAGTTCCTGGTGGAGTCGGTGGTGCTCTCCGCTGTTCGGCGGCGCCTGTGGGCGTGCTGGGCGCGGCCGCCCTGGCGTTCCTGCTGGCGTTCCTGGGCTCGGATGATGTCCGCCGACGTTCAGCGCGCCCGTCGCGCCTGTGGGCGGTGCATGCTGGCGCCTGGCGGTCTCCGAGCGCTGGTCGGCCTGGTGGCCGGCGTCTATCCCGCGGCCGCGCGGCGCGCTCGATCCCGTGGTCGCCCTGCGCCACGAATGAGCGTGCTCGCCCGCCGCGCCGCTCGACGCTGGCCGCGCATGTGGGAGGCCGTCGGCATGGGCCTCGCCGCCATCCGCGCCTACAAGATGCGCGCGGCCCTCACCATCCTGGGCGTGGTCATGGGCATCATGACCGTCACCGGCATGAGCTCGCATCGTGGCCGGCCTCAACAAGTCGATGGCCAGCCAGATCGAGAGCCTGGGCTCGGCCGTCGTGTTCGTGCGGTCCCTGGGGTCCCGGCGAGAACCTGACGGGCGAGGAGCGACGCCGCCGCCGCGGCCTCTCCGAGAGACGAGGTGAAGGCGATCCTCGAGCGCTGCCCGTCGGTGAAGGAGATCTCGCCCATGGAGGTCCTGGCTCGACACCCATCAAGACCGACGCAGCGCGCGCGGTGCAGAGCCGCGACCTTCCTGAGCACAGTCGAGGCGTTCGCCACCGTGCACGACACTGTACGTCGAGAAGGGCCGCTTCCGCGACGCGCCCGACGTGAGCCGCGCGCAGCCGGGTGGCGGTGATCGGCCGGACGATCGCCGAGCCGCTCTTCAGCCCGCGCGGACCTCATCGAGAAGGAGATGCTGATCGACGGCCGCCGCTTCCGCGTGATCGGGGTGCTGGAGCGGCGCGGGCAAGTCCTCTGGGCATGAACCGCGACAACGTACATCTCGGTGCCGCTGGGCTCGCGACGGGCAAGCGCGGACCCCTTCTTCACACTTCTGTTGGCGGACCTGAAGCGGTCTCGCCCGACCAAGATGGACGACGCGGCCGAGGAGGTGCGCGAGCGTCGCTGCGCCGCGGCGCAAGCTGAAGTTCCTGATCAAGGACAACTTCACTGATCTTCACCCAGGACACGCTGACCGAACCTCCACAAGCCAGATCACCGGCGGCATCTACGTCGTGATGATCGCCATCTCCTCGATCGGCCTGGTGGTGGGCGGCGTGGGTGTCATGAACATCATGCTGGTGTCGGTCACCGAGCGCACGCGCGGAGATCGGCGTGCGCAAGGCGCTGGGCGCCACCCGCCGCGACATCTGTGGCCAGTTCCTGACCGAGGCCATGACGCTCACCGGAGTGGGCGGCGTGCTGGGGATCGTGATCGGGGCGGCGTAGGCCAGCTGCTGGTGAACACCTTCTCGCCCTTCCCGGCCGTGATGCAGCCGACCTGGTCGTGATCGCGTTCTCCGTCGCGATCTGACCGGTATGTTCTTCGGCATGTGGCCCGGCGGCCAGACCGCCCGCCTCGATCCCATCGAGCGCTTCGTTACGAGTAGACCGGAACCGGGCCCGCGCGGCCCGGGGCCAATCAAGGGGCATGGCATGAGCACCGACTTGTCGAGGCCCGGCTGCGCCGAGCGGCAGCTGCGCTGGAAGCCGTCCTTCGCCGGAATCGTGGGCAACCTGCTGGTCGCGCCGCGCGGAGGCGTTCGCGGCCATCCTGCGCAACCCGTCGCCCCGGCTGCCGCTCGCTCCTGTTCGTCGTCGTCCGCATCGCGTTCATCTCCGATCTGGACGTCGAAGATGGACGTCATGGACTTCCTGGCCAACCAGCAGGCCGAGGCGGGCCAGACGCGGCCGCTGCCGCCCGCTCCGCCGCGCCCATGATCAAGGGCTTCATCTGGCTCTACCGGCACCTGCGCGCCGCTGGTGGTGCTGCTGCTGACAGCGGTGGTGCTGATGTTCGTCTACCGCTTACTTCTTCGACCGGAGAACGTCACCTTCAAGCAGTCGTTCGCGATCGTGCTGTGGGCGTTCCTCATCGTGGCGATCGTGACCATACCCCTGCTGCTGGGGACCATGGCCCTGAAGGGCGCGTGGAACGAGGACCCCGGAACCGTCATCGCCGCCAACCTCGCCCCGGTGCTGGACCGCGCGTCCACGCCCAAGCCGCTCTACGTGCTGGCCAAGCAGCTCGACCTGTTCGGCTTCTGGCTCGTCTGGCTGCTAGCGTCGGGCTTCCGGGGTCGCGCTGCGCAAGCCCACGGGCTCGGCCCTGTGGGGCGTGGCCATCCTGGCTGCTGCTGGTCGCGATCCGGGGTGGGCTGGGCAGCCATCTTCCGACGCGTTCGGAACACGCTTGCGGCCGGTCCGCGGGCGGGCTGAGAATTCCCGTTCCTCATTGGCGTTCCGTGCGCCCTGGCTCAGCCTGGATAGAGCAACAGACTACGAATCTGTAGGTTCGCCCGTTCAGATCGGGCAGGGGCGCACCCATCTCTCCGTCTCACCTCTCGGCGAAACTCCAGGGACCCGCTCGCCGGGCGCCCAGCGAAGCTCCGTCTGAGCACTATTGACCGGACTCTCTCCCGCCCGATCCGCTATCGTTCGGCGATGTCGAGTGAGCCATCCCGCCCGCGCAGGCGCTGAACCGCTGGATGATCGGGAGGTCGGACGCTGCAAATGCGAGAAGTGCGGCCGGATACATCGTGGCCGCCGGCCTCCGGACGACAGACGGGTTCAGGGGCACGGGCGCGTTCATGGGCCATTGTCCGTGGGAGTGCGGGGCCTGGATCAGCCGGGGCCTTTCGCTCGATCCAAACCGGGCGAAGTGCGAGCCTACCGGGCCGACCAGTGGGATCAGCGTCCCCTGGGCTAGCCCGCCTCATCGTGTCGACGGCGTGAATCGCGTCGCAACCGTAACGCCCGCGGCAGCACGGTTGTCTCACGACCGGAGGAGGATCGATGCCCCAGTGCCGCACGAATCGTTCAGCGCCCTGTCGATCCGCGCGGTCCTGTGGCCTGCTCTCGTTCGAGGCCTCCGTCGCGTGGACGATCCGGACCGCTGGGAATTCCGGCTCACAGTACCGGCAGCAGGCGCCGGACCACCAAGAACGAGCTGGTGCATCCCACGTTCTGGCCGCGCACGATCGGCAGAAGGGCGGGACAGGACTGGTATCGTCACCCAGACCACGCGCCGGCCATTCCTACGAGGCGCGCGTGCGCCTCGTCCACGATCGCGTGGGGCGCGTTCCTTCGGTTCGACCGCGTTGACACGGCAGCGTGGTGATCACCGCCGGCGGCAGGAGTGACAGGGCCCCGGTGGGAGGAGGCGGGCTGCTGCATGCGACCTGACGGTCCGCTGGACCGCGGCCGCCGATGCCACGGAGTACGCTGCGTGCCACCGGCAGCGTCCTGCTCTGGACCCGGGACCGTACGACCTGGAGTTCGCAGACACCACCTCACTTCGCGCCGCGCTTCAACAACTCTTCCTCCCAGATCACCATCGCTGATCGTGCAGAACACGACGTCGTCGCCATCACGGGCAGCATCCTCTTCCACAGCGCCGTGGGTACCACCAACCGGCGAGGCCCCTGAACCTGGCCGCCAACGCGCGCCCGGGTTGCTCAACAGCGTCGACCATTCCATCGCTTTCAGGACGAGCGGCTCGATCGCGATCTCGCACCTCGGCAGCTACGGAGCGCTCACCGGAAAGAGCCGTGGCAGTGGAGCCGGCGACTGGCTTCACCTTCGACACCACCCTCACACCTGCTCGATGGGGCTGTCCTCACAGCGCTGCCGCCGCTTCGGTCAGTCCGTCAGGAGATCGGCGGATGATTGCGGCTGGGACTTCACCGACGCGCGCGCCTCGATCGTCCTGCCTGGGGCGCGCGACTAGCCGACCTGGGGAGGCTTAGTCGAGTCGAGGGTCGGGTCCGATCGCGTCGTCCGGCTTTCGCTTCTGCGCTTCCGCCGCCTTCGCCGAACGCAGCTTGTCGGCGCGTCCGGCTCGAATCCTGCTGCGCCGGATGTCGTTCCGCGATCTTGTCGAAGGCGTCGAGGGATCGTCTGCCATGTCGACATAGCCATGCCGAGAAAGCCCGCGCCGGGTCTGCGCGGTCTGTCATGACGGGCGCGACGCCCAGGCCCCATGCCTGGCGTTGCCGTGTCACTCCCAAAGCTGAGCGGGCGGGGTCCGGGATCTCTTGCTGGATCGCTCGCGGTGCCGTCCCCTCGCCTTCGGCGTACCTGGGGACTCCGATTCCATCAAGGCGGTTGCCAGGCCGAACACGAGCCCATTGCGTCACTTCGCCGCGGGCGCAGGCCTGTTGGCGCTGGCCCTGACCCGGCCACCGTTCTCGCGCGCCCGAAATCGGGCGAGCTTCCGATCTACCACCTCTTCGAAACCGGCCCTCGCTCTCTTCCAGCAGGCCCGGGAAGATGGACAGACCAGGAAACCACGGCGGCAGCGCCCTTGCTGGATCGAGGCCATCCACCAGGATCCCGAGACTTCGCCATGGCCATGCGCCTATCGCGCTTCCCCTGGCCGGCGGTGGCTTCCGGCGTCCTCCCCGTCTGAACATGGACAAGGCCAGCGTCGCCCTCGCCCCCAAGGTGTCGCCGGGCGGCGCCTCTGGATCGCAGGCCCGGGAGGCCCAGTTGGCGTGCTACCTGCCGACGAGGCCGAGCAACAAGGCGACGAGCTGCTGGAAAGCTGTGTCAGCGAACGACAAGCCCGGGTCGCCGCGCTCGCAGAGCTTTCTCTGGAACTCGCCTCCGGCGGACCTGCTGCCTGACGCTGCGCCCCTCCGTCCACTACGAGAAGGCGACCGCCATCGACGCCCGCTATGCCTCGGCGTACAACCCAGATCGGCTACGCGCAGTCCCGGCTCGGCGACTCGACACGCGAGCGCGCCTTCCATAGCTGGCGGCCACATCGCCCTGCGCCCCGGCTCGCGCCCAGCCCGTGCTGATTCGTACGCCGGGCTCCTCATGAAGATGGTGCGCTGCGACGTCATCGCGCAGCAGTACGAGAAGGCAGCCTCACGGGAAGGACCCGCACGCGATTCAGCAGCGCGCGGGCGGGGATCGGCCACAACGACGTCTTCAAGGGCGACTACGCCAAGGGGACGCCAGCGATCCTACCAGCGTGAGTTCGACGAGTCTGAACGTCAGCAGGCGGGACGGGTTCAGTGTTTCTGGACCTCGGCGGTAGCCTTCGCGCGATGCTGAAGGCGAGCGTGGCGGCAGCACTGAACGCGAATCGAGCAGGCGCGTCATCTTCGCCCGCCAGGAGAGCCTCGTCCCCACCGTGATCGCCACCCTTGAGCAGGCGCGGCCTTTCATCCTGGCCGGAGACCGGCGACCGCGGCGCGGGCTCGGTCCGAGCGCGTGGCAGCGGCGTCGCGCTTGGTGGAGGAGGAGTGCTCGCTTCCGCGCACCCGCAAGGAAGCAGACACCGCCTGCACGGCTCGATGCGCGCGCGCGCCGCGTCACGGCGTCAGTCCACGAGTTCGGCTCAGAGCCAGCGTCACCGGTCACGGGAAGTGCCGGACCATGTGGTGGACGCCAGCCGGAATCCCGCCGGGAGCGTGCCCTGCAGGGCGTTCTCGGCATGCTGGAGCTCGAGCGGAGCCGCAGCGACCGAGGCCCTGGCCCACTTCGGCGCAGGCCGACCCGGAGGTACGCATGACCTCTTCTACACGGCTTATACGTCGCGCACAGGAGCGCAAGAGGCGACAAGAGTCGAAAGCGGCCAGGGTTGGTACGCCGAAGGTCTCCACCTGGAACCAGAACGACCTGGGCTACGCCGGCTCGTGCGTGCGAGGGCGCTGGCCAGAAGTCGTAGGACGACGCGAACCGGCCCGCCCCCGAAGGGCGGCGGGCCCGCTGACCTCAGGAGCGACGAGCTACCACGCTGCCGCCGCAGTCCGACCGCGAAGCCACACGGCGGCTCTGAAGGCTGGACGCGGCGGCGAGCGATGATCGTAGCTATTCGCGGCGATCACCACTATCCGCTCGTAGGTCCCGATCGTTTGGCCCTGGGGCGCGCTACGAATCTGTAGAGTCGCCCCGTTCAGAATCGGGCGGGGCGCGCCAGCTTCCACAGCCGGTGCGCAGGTGCCCCCCCGGACCCGCGCGGCCGGGGGGCGACGAGGCTGGCGCTCCAGCGCGGACCGGCGATGGTCCAGCCGCTCTCTCCGCTCGAAGACGGGTTCAGGGGGCACCGAGGCGACGCCGTCGCGCGGTCCATGAACCGAGGTGACGAGCTGGCCCGACGTCTTAACGGTTCACGCCGCACGATGTCCGCCACTGGCCGTTGGCGGTGCCACGTCTGTCGGCGGGGCGACCACCTTCAGGCCGGGTCCAGGATTGCGCGAGACCGTCACGGTCGCCCGCCCCGGGGCGGGTCGTGCCGTCCATGAACCAGATCCTGAGGCGTGCCGCTCGTCGTGTTGCGCCACAAGAGGTCGTCGCCCGTCGCGCCGTCGAAGTCGCCGGTCCCCCTGGATCGCCCAGTTGGTGGCCAGCGGCTGGCTGGGGCTCGCGGCGAGCTGCTGCAGCACGGCGCCGCTCATCCAGCGTCACATAGGAGAGATCGCCGCTGGGGCTGCGCGCCAGGGCAAGGTCGGGCGGCGGGTCGGGAGATTGAAGCCCCACACCCGCGAGCGCCCACGACGGGTCGTGCCGGATGGAGCTCGGCCGGCGAGGACCGTCGGCGCACGCGTGGCTCCGTCCATGAACCCATCGAGAGGCGCCCCGAAGTCGCGTTGTGCCACAACAGGTCCGGGTCGGCCCGTCGGCGTTGAAGTCGGCGATGTTCGCCGGCCTCCGGTTCTGGCGTCCACCGGGAGCGAGGCGGGTTCGTGGTCTCTGCACTGTACGGCAGCGACGCCCGCCATGTGCCACAGGCGCACTGCCTCCGGAGACGTCGTTGGCCCAGGCCGGGTCGTTGAGTAGTCGCCGGTGACGTCAGTACGCATCCCGCGACGGGCGTGCCCGGCGCACGCAGGAGCTACGACGTGCTGGTCCGGAGTTCTCGTGGCGCGCGATTTCAGAGCATCCACGGTGTTCGTGTAGATGCCGTTCTGCCTTACCTTGTTCCCGGACCAGTCGTAGGTCTTCTTGGAGCTCGCCAGCGGGCAGTTCCCCGACGTCAAGGGAGGGAGGGTGCTTAGAGTGTCGCCGCACCAGTTCGCGCCGTGCCGGTTGCGCGGTCGCCTGTAAGGCGCACTCGGGATTCGCGTCTGGGTCGGGTTGCCGTAGCACGTGACCGCGTTCGCGGCCTGCGCAAAGCTGTCGACCACGAACCTTGGCGTAGCTTCCAGATGTGGCTGCATCCTTCTTTGAGCCAGCTGCATATGACGAGGTGGACCAGCCTTCTTGAGCCGGCCCACAGCGAACCGCGAAATCTGCAGGCGACGTGCCGTTCTGGGATCGCTGTCGAGCAGCATGATCGCGGCGGTGGAGGCGTCGCCGGACCCTCGGAGGTCTCCATCGTCACCTGCCGCCCGGCTTCGCCGTTGAGAATCTCTGATCTGCGCCTTCACGATGCCCTCCGAATCGGATCGCTGGAGGTCGTACGGACGACGCTTGCGACGCCGCCGGGGGCGCCTGCCGTCCGAAGGCCACGCTGCGAGTAGGTCAAGCAGACTCGGTGGGCGGCGGCGGGGGCGGGGCGATCACCGCACTTCCAGCAGTAGTTCGCCAGGGCTGGCGGTTGCCGTTGTCACACCGCTGCTGCTTGACGCAGGGCCCGCCACAGCTGAGCCGTGGCGCAATCGTCGGCCGCGCCGGGCGGGGAACCAGTGCATCTCGGCGCAAAGTCTTGCCGGGATCGGCGGACCCACCGTTGCTCTGCTGCACTGGCGGCAGTAGTTCGGCCAGCCGGCTGGCACGCTCCGGCCGGTGGCAGTTCATCTTGCCTGACGCAGGGTTCGTTGCGGTTGGCGTTGCAGGCCAGGAGGTCGCCCGTGAGTAGTACCGGCCGTCGCCCATCTCCTCGCAGAGGTCGCGCCGCCCTCGGTGGGCGCAGCCCCTGCGTGCATCAGGCGGTGCCGTGCCCGGAAAAGGCGGCGCCGCCCGCGGCCACGACCCGCGGCTTCCTTCGCCGAGTCCGTCACGACGCGGACGCCGAAGCCGCGCCTGAGACCAGGCGGCGTAGGGCCCGCAAAGCCTGGCCCGCGATCGCCGGGGTGGCGAGCTTGTCCAGCGACGCGAATGTCCGATCACGAGGAATCGCTGCCGCAGCCCGCCCGCCCTCGCGACGACGATAGAAGCGTGGTCGCGCTGGGCTCTGGCGTGCTCTGGTCGACAGAAGGCGGGGCCGGCGGCGGAGCTCAGGGCATCGGAGAGCCCCGCCTGACCGCAGGAACTGCCCGGCCGGCCGTCGCGGCTGCGCGGGTTGCGTTTCACGTTGGCCAGCACGAAGAGATCGAACACCACGCCGTCGGGGACGGCCGCCACCGCGGCGGCATCCCGCCTCCGGCTCGACCAATGGCTCGTCTCCGGCCGCACCCGGCCCGCACCGAGGCTGCTCCGGGGCCTGCGCCAGCTCAGTCGAGCACGGGGTGCCCATCGGTTCCCGAACGACGACAAGCAGCTGCCAGCGCCGCGAGCCGTCGAAGGCTCCGCCACGCCGACCCCGCACACGACATCCGCACTCTGACTCCTCACTGAAGCCTCGCGCTTGGCCGAGGTCGGGGCGGCAGTCATCGCCGCGAGCTGCGGGCAGCGCCCCACTCCATCGCTGAACGCAAGCGGCCCGCCGCGCCGCAGGGACAGACGACTGGACACCGGCGGCCTGACGAAGGCGCCGTGGCGGTCTCGTAGCTCCCGGCAGAGCGGCCGAAGCGATCGGCGCCTGGGATGTTTTCGATCAGAGCCGGGGGTGCGTCGATCGCGGCGTCCGCAGGCTTCTTCTTCTGCTCTTTCGTCGCGCTTCGCCGAACGCAGCGCGTCGGCAGCGTCCAGCTCGTACCCCGCGCTGGCGCGCCGGATGTCGTCCGCGATCTCGGTCGAAGGCGTCGAGGGGATCGTCTCGCGCATGTCGGTATTGTAGCGAAGCACCAGTGAGCTCGATTCCCCCCGGCTCCGCGAGGATCAGCCATCGGGGGTCGAGTCTGGGAGCGCCCGCGCAAGCTCGCCGGGCGGAATTGCGGACGCCCCGCCGGCGGGAGCGCGTCGCGCAGGCGGGCGAGCGCAGGCGCGATAGTCTCGTCGTGGCCGAGGCGGCGCCAGCCGGCGTCTCCCGCGGCGCTCTGCGCGCGATCCGGCAACGAGCAGCGCGTACAGCCAGGGCAGCCCGCTCTCCCAGCCCCAGCGTTCGGCAGGAGACTGGATGCGCGAGACGCGCGCGCGTTCCTCGGCGGCGCAGCGGCCGGCGGGGATCAGAGCTGGTCCGGCCGCGCGCTCGAGCGCGCGCAGCCTGCAGCGAGCGCGTCGCGCCGAGGCGCTCGGCCTCGCCGCTCGGCCTGGACCGAGGTCGAGGCTCCCGCGGATTCGGTTTCTTGCCCCATCGCCACCAGCGCCATGCCGCGCGCGATGCAGGCGCGCAGGATCGCGGCCCGGCTCCCGCTGCGCGCGCCAGGTCGATCGCGCGCACGCAGGCCTGCGCAAGGCAGCTTTCCGGCTCGCCCGCGCGCGAGCTCCACTGGCCGGCGCCGCAACCTCCGTGGTCCGCCCCTGGCCTCGCTCCCGGTTGCCCGGTGCGGCTCACCCAACCTGCGGCTGCCGCGTCGAGGTCGATGACCTTCGCTTGATCCAGCTTCGTCCCAGCTCGGTCAGCACCGCGGCCGCTTGATCGTGAACTCCGGCGAGGCCGCGCGTCCCCAGGCGGCGCAGGATGGCGAGCGCCTCCTCAGCCCCGACAGCGCGGCCGCGTAGCGCGCGCCCTCCAGCTGATGCGGCTGCGCGGATGTTCCCGTGGGACACGGCGATCGCGTCCGTCAGCTCGATCTCGCGCGCCTCTCCAGCGCGTCGAGGAACGACTTCATCGCCTCCGGCCAGTGGCCCTGGGCCTGCTGCAGGAACCCGAGGCTCTGCGTCGAGAGGACGACGCCGCGCTTGTCGCCGATCCGCTGGCGCAGCTCGAGCGCCTGGGCGCCAGTACACCTGCGCGTTGTCGTGATCGCCCCTGCAGGAAGTAGGCGTAGCCCACGTCGTCGTAGCTCTGGCCGATCTGCTGCTGGTTGCCGAGCTCGCGGCGTATGCGGAGCGCCTCGCGGTAGGCGCCAGGGCGTCGCCGTATTCGCCGCGTCCCTCGTGAAGAGCGCTAACCGCTCAGGCCGAGGCCAGGCCGGCGCGATCGCCGATCCTCCGGTACACGTCGCGCGCGGCCGCAGGTCGGGCTCCGCCTCCGCGAAGCGTCCCTGGGTGACGAGGATGCCGGCGCGGTTGGCCTGGCTGACCGCCGCCCGCGCTCGTCCCCGGCCTGCTGGCGCAGCGCCGCCGCCTCGGCGTAGCGCGCGGTCGCCGCATCGAGCTCGCCGAGGCGCTGGTGCGCCACGCCCATCGCGTTCAAGACATCGCCACGCCCCTGCAGGTTGCCGAGCTGCGTCATCAGCGCCAGGGCGCGAACCAGCGGATCGGTCACGGCCTGCCGCGCGTCGCCCACGAGGATCATCGACTTGCCCAGCAGGAACCAGGCACGCGGGTCGCTGCTGTCGAGCCTGAGCTGCCGCAGCGTCGCGACCGCCGTGGCGACCGCGCCCTGCTTCTGCTGCGCCGCCGCCCGCTCGAGCAGCGCCTCGGTGTCGCTTGGGATAGCGCCGGACCAGCTCGGCATAGGCCCGCTCCGCCTCCGCGTCGTCGCCCGCAGCAGTGCCAGGCGCGCGCGCGTGCGCCACGCCAGGCGCGTGTCGGCGGCGGCGCCGGGGGCGGCCGCCGCCCGCTCGGCCGGAGCCAGCGCCTCTGTCGTGGTACCCGGGGCCTGAGAGGCCTCGCTGAGCCCCAGGTGCGCCGCGGCGTAGCCGCCATCGGCCGCGACGGCGCGTCCGAAGGCCGGCGCCGCGCCGACGGAATCGCCGATCTCCAGGCGCTCAGCGCCCCTTCCGATAGGCCTCCGCCGCCTCCAGCGAAGCGGTCTGCGGCTCCGGCGTCGGGTCCGCCGGCCGGCGCGCGGCCCCGAGCTGCTGGCGCGAGCGATCGCTGAGTGTCGCGACGACGCCGAACAGGCCGCCGGCGTTCGTCGTTTCCGCCGCCAGCACGGGCGCGCCGACGCGGCCGTGGGGAGACCGACACCAGCCGCAGGTCGACGCGCAAGGTCGTGCCGGCGCGCCGCAGGCTCCGACGACGAGCCGCTCGACGCCGAGCAGCTCCGCGATCCGCTGCCTGGTGGCGGGTCCTGGCCGCCGGCATCCAGGCCGACGTCGCGCAAGGTGCGCGCCACGCGCGCCGAGTCGATCACGCGCAGCTGCGGCGCCATCGGCCAGGTCGGCCGCCAGCATTCTCGGCGAGGCCGTTGCTGGCCCAGGCGAGCGACGCGTCGCCCGTGTCGTCGGCCAGCGGCACCCGCGACGTCCAGCGGCGCGTCGCGTACCGCCGGCGTCGAGCGCGCCATCCACGGCCGTGACGCGGCGAGCGCCGATGCCGCCGCCGAGCAGCGCGAGAAAGCGCCAGGACGGCCGCGCGCGGCGTGCCCAGCGGCGGCCTGCTCCGGCGGTCGAGGTCGTCGATCAGGCTCGCGCGTGCTCGCGTAGCGCCGCGAGGGGCTGCGCTGGAGGCAGCGGCCGAGCACGCCTCGGACGTGGGGCGGCACGCGCACGCCCGTTTCCGAGATGTCGCGGGCGCGCGCCGTGATGTGCAGTGCCAGCGTCTCGGTGGGCGAGTCGGCGCGGAAGGAAGCTGGCCCGTCAGCATCTCGAACAGCACGATGCCCAGGGTGTAGATGTCGCTGCGGGCGTCGAGCGCGTCGCCCGCGGTCCTGCTCGGGCGAGAGGGTAGTCGAGTGCCCACCACGCGCCCCGGTGCCGGTCCGCTCGTCGCCCTGCAGCGAACGCGCCAGCCCGAAGTCCGCAGGTACGCCGTGTCGTCGTCCGCCAGCAGGATGTTGCCTGAGCGATGTCGCGGTGCAGGATCCCGGCGGCATGCGCCTGCCCCAGCGCCTCCGCCAGCTGGCGGACGATCCGGACGGCCCGGTCAGTGCCGGCGGCCCCTCCTGGGCAGCAGACGTCTGCCAGCGAGCGGCCCTCGATCAGGCTCATGCTGAGAAAGGTAGGCCGCCGCTTTCCCCGATGTCGTGGATCGCACCACGTTCCTGTGCGTCACCGCGCGCGCCAGCAGCAGCTCGCGGCGCAGGCGATCGATCAGCTGCGCCGTGCTGCCCAGGAGGGCCGCAGCACTTTGGAGCGCGACGTCGGTGTCGGAGCTCCTGGTCGCGCGCCCGGTAGACGATGCCCATCCCGCCCGCCCCGATCTGCCGCTCGATGCGGTAGCGTCCCGCCACCGCTCCCCTCGAGCAGCACTCCCGCGGAGTCGAGGCACGCAGGGGCGCGCGCGCAGGGGCCCGGTCGCGTCGAAGTCCGCGTTCGCCGCCGGGATCACTGCGCCCCCGTGCTCCAGCACCGTGCCGCCAGAGAGATGCCTAGAGGCTGCCCTTGCGGCTGAGGCTGAAGATCAGCGTGCCCGCCCCGACCGCAGCCGCCCGGCCGTTGATCGGCTCGGGATCATCCGCGCGCCACACGTCTGGGATGTCCTGCCCCGCTGTGGGCGAGCGTGTAGCTCGCGAACGACGCCATTTTGGTGATGGCGCCGCCGATGTCGCCCAGCAGGTAACGGGTGCGTGCCTGGGCCGAGGCGTGTCTGCAGGGTCGCGGCCACCACGGGCGGCATCGCGCCCTCGTGTTCGTTGAGGAGCGCCTGCAGCGCGGCGAACTTCTGGGTGATCACCGCGTCGATCGCCTGGATCGATCACGATCAGGAATTCCGAGAAGTCGCCTCCCGAGCCACCGGCGCGGTAGCTGCCGCTCCCTTCCCAGCCCGTGATGTCGCGAAAGGCCCGCCGTCTTCGGCTTTGTAGAGCGACAGCGGGAGCAGCAGATCGAGCATCAGGTTGTGCGTATGCTGCCCAGCGTCCAGACACCGGAGAAGCTCAACGTGCTCGAGGCGCTGGGCCTGATCCGGAAGCAGCAACGGGAACAGCAGGGGAACGTGGACCTGGGGCAGGGAGCCGCGAGGGCAGCGCCGGGTCCAGCGGGTTCACCAGGCTGACCCAGGCCTCGAGCGCGCTCGGGTCAGTCCGACGGAGTTCTCGAAGGTGAGGGTCAGCTCGTCGTCGATCCCGCCGGGCAGGTCGATGGTTGCGGTGGCTTGATTGCCGTCGATGACCAGCGGCACGGGAATCGTCTGGGGGGCGCGGACGGAGCCACACAACACCAGCAGGGGTGCCATGGACAGGATCCTGCGCATCTCGTGTTCCTCGGTGCCCAGTCTCCCAAGTGTGCGAGCGGACTCGTGCCGCGCGCGCTTCGTGAGAGACGAACCAGGGAGCCACGGCGGGAAGCCCATGGCCACAAAGGCCACGCGAGCTGCGCACTGCGGCGCCCGAACAGATACGGCTGGGAAAGCGGCGGTCGGCGCCGGTACTCGCGGAGAAGCCGCGTGAGGTTTCTACAAACCGCCGGGCCGCTGCTGCACTGTGCGCCCCCTGGATCTCGATCTCCTCATCTCGACGTTCACTCCCGACCGCGAGAGCGGCATTCGATAGACTCTTCCATGACCGCCGACGAGCCCCTCGGCGACGCCCAACGCCGCCCTGGCGTCGCGGTTCCACCAGATGTTCCCGGTCCTTTCCGCGGCCGAGATCGACCGCGTCCGGCGTTTCGGCGAGGTCAGGCGGTTTCCGGCCGGGGAGCTCCTGTTCCAGGCCGGAGAGGCCGTCCCCGGGATGTACGTGATCCTCTCCGGCCGGGTCGCGATCGTGCCACGCGATGGGCTGGGGCAGGCGGTGCCGGTGGCAGCGTTCGCGCAGCTGATCGGGGCCCCGGTCGAGGAAATGACTGGAGGTGGTCCCGGGCGAGGTCATGGCCGACGATCGGACAGCTCTCCGGAAGGCCGGACTCTGAGCGTGTTCGACGCCCGGGCGGTCGGTGACGTGGAGGCGATCGTCGTCCCGCCGGAGGCGCTGCGGACGCTGCTCGTCGCCGAGGCCGAGCTCGGCGAGCGCATCCTGCGCGCGCTCATCCTTCGCCGCGTGGCGCTGATCGAGCTCGGTTTCGGAGGTCCCGGTGCTCGTCGGGGCCCTCAAGTCCCCGGACGTGACGCGGCTGTCGCACTTCCTCGAACGCAACGCGATTCCCTTCCGGGTGGTCGATCCCGACGAGGACCGGGATGCCTCGTCGCTGCTCGCGCGCTTCGCCCCGAAGCCGGGCGAGCTCCCGATCGTGGTCCTGCCGGACGGCACGGTGCTCAAGAACCCGACGAAGCACGAGCTGGCGCGGGCCCTGGGCCTGGTGGCGGCGAGCTTCCGCTCCGAACCGTACGACGTGGCCATCGTCGGCGCGGGTCCGGCCGGGCTTGCGACCGCGGTCTACGGCGCGTCCGAGGGCCTGTCCATCGTGGTGCTGGAAGCGCTCGCGTTCGGAGGACAGGCCGGCGCCAGCGCGCGCATCGAGAACTATCTGGGCTTTCCCACCGGCGTCTCGGGGCAGGCGCTGATGGGACGCGCGTTCACGCAGGCGCAGAAGTTCGGGGCCGAGTTCAGCCTGTCCACCGAGGTCAAGCGGCTGGACTGCACCTCGGAACGCTCGGGCCCTGATCCCGATGCACATCCTCGAGCTCGCCGATGGCCGGCGCGTCCGGGCGCGCGCGGTCGTCGGTCGCCACCGGCGCGCGCTATCGCCGTCCGGAGATTCCGAACCTCGCGCAGTTCGAGGGCCGCGGCGTCTCGTACTGGGCCTCGCCGGTCGAGGCCCGGCTGTGCCGCAACGAGGACGTGGCCCTGCTGGGTGGAGGAACTCGGCGGGCCAGGCCGCGGTGTTCCTGGCCAGCCACGCGCGTCACGTGCGCGTGCTGGTGCGCGGGCCCGGCCTCTCGAGCACGATGTCGCGCTACCTCATCGATCGGATCGCGGCCTCTCCGAACATCGCGGTGCTCTGCGAGACCGAGGTCGTCGAGCTCCTCGGCACGCCCGACCAGGGTCTGCAGGGCGTGCGCTGGCGCAACCGGCGCACCGGGGCCGAGGAACAGCACGCCATCGCCCACCTGTTCCTCTTCACCGGCGCCGATCCGGCGGCGGGCTGGCTCACCGGCTGCGGCATCCCCTCGACGAGAAGGGCTTCATCCGGACCGGCGCCGACGTGCGCTCGACCGAGCGAGCGCCGCTGCCGCTGGAGACCGGGATCGAGGGGATCTTCGCCGTTGGCGACGTCCGTTGCGGCTCGGTGAAGCGGGTGGGGGCGGCCATCGGGGAGGGGCCGCGGTCGTCGCGCAGCTGCACACCTTCCTCGCCTGGCGGCGGACTTGAACCGCCGACCAGAAGGCCCTTCCTGTTCCGCTCCGTACGGGCCTGATCAGGCGGAGGGTCGGCAGCCAGCTACAATGCGCTGGACCCGCGTGACTTCAGGCATCGCCTGATGAGCGACAACTCCCAAACCCGAGGCCGGGCGGGATGAGCCGCGGCACGACGTGACGCTGCTCCTCGTCAAATGGCGCCGCGGCGACGACCAGGCGCCTCGACGCGTCTGGTGTCCCTCGTCTACAACGAGCTGCGCCGCGCTGGCTGGACGGTATCTCAACCACGAGAGCGCCGGCCAGACGCTCCAGACCCACGACCTCGATCCACGAAGCGTTTCCTGCGCCTGATCGGCCAGCGCCACGTCGACTGGCAGAACCGCGCCCACTTCTTCGGCATCGCCGCGCAGATGATGCGGCGCATCCTGACCGACCACGCTCGCCGGCGCGCCTCCGGCAAGCACGGCGGCGGCGTGCGGCGCGTGGTGCTCGACGAGGTGCCGGACATCGCCGCGCACGAGCGCCGACAGCATCGTGGCGGTGGACGAGGCGCTGGTCCGAGCTCAATGAAGTCGATCCGGAGCTCGCGAAGGTCGTGGAATTGCGTTTCTTCGGCGGTCTGGAGCACGACGAGATTGCGGCAGGTGCTCGGCGTCTCGAATGCCACGGTGCGGCGCCGCTACCGGGTCGCCAAGGCCTGGCTGTATCGGCGCCTGAGCAGGGCGGAGCCCAAGTGGTGGCAGCTGATCGCTGGCGGCGCATCGAGTCGCTCTTCGATGAGGTCGGCGGCGCTGCCCGCCGGCGAGCGGGCGGCCTTCCTGTCGCTCCGCTTGCGGCCGAGGACCTCGACCTGCGAAGGCGAGGTCGAGTCGCTGCTCGCCGCCGACGAGCAGGGCGGCCGAGTTCCTCGAGCGACCCGCTGTCGTCTCCGCGGAACGGCCCGCCGTCCCCGCCGGCGCTCCCTGGTCGGCCGGCCGCGTCGGTCACTACGCGGTGGAGGGCCAGGATCGGTGAGGGCGGCATGAGCACGGTCGTACCTCGCGGTACGGGCCGACGACGTCGTACCAGCAGAAGGTCGCCCTGAAGGTCCTGGCATACGGTGCGGACCGCTCTCGATCTCTCGGCCCGGTTCCGCGCCGAACGCCAGATCCTGGCCTCGCTCGACCACCCTGGCATCGCGCGCCTGCTGGACGGGGGCAGCACCGACGACGGCCGACCGTATCTGGTCATGGAGTACATCCAGGGAGTGCCGCTGGACAAGTATTGCGACCAGCATCGCCTGGGGCTCGAGGCCAGGGTCGATCTCGTCCGCCAGGTCTGCGCCGCGGTGCAATACGCGCACTCAGAACCTGGTGGTGCATCGCGACATCAAGCCCTCGAACATCCTGGTCACCGCCGACGGCGTGCCGCGTCTGCTCGACTTCGGCATCGCCAAGCTCCTCGAGGGCACGGAGCTGCCCGGCACGATCGAAGCCGACCATGACGGGCCAGCGACTGATGACGCCGCAGTACGCCAGCCCGGAGCAGGTCGAGGGCGGCGCCATCACCACAGCCACCGATGTCTATTCGCTCGGCGTCTTGCTGTACGTCCTCGCTGACGGGTCATCTGCCCTACCGACTGCAGGGGACCAGCTCGGATGCGCTGCAGCGCGCCGTCGTGGAGCAGGATCCCGAGCGGCTCCAGCACGGCCGTCGGCCGAGGCGCGAGGAGTCCCGAAGCGCGCGGCCTCCGTCCCCAGCAGCTTCGGCGCGAAGCTGCGGGGCGACTTGACAACATCGTGATGGTGGCGCTGCGCAAGTGAGCCGAGCTCGGCGTTACGCATCGGTCGCGCTCCTGTCCGAGAGATCTGCGGCGGTACCGCGAACACGCTGCCCGTGGCGGCGCAGCCGGACACACTGGCCTATCGCGCATGCGGAAGTTCGTGGGCCGCCACAAGGCTGGAGTCGGCGCGGTGGCGGTCGGGCCTCGCGATGATCCTCGGCCTGACAGCGATGATGACCGTGCAGGCCGTGCGCCTCACTCGCCAGCGTGACGAGATCCGGGCGGAGCGCGACAAGGCCGTGAAGCTGACGCACTTCCTCGAGCAGGTGTTTGGGGGGTCCGATCCCAGCGAAGCCCGCGGGGAGACGCTGACGGCGCGCGAGATCCTGGACAAGGGCGCGACGCGCGCAATGGCCGAGCTGGAGGATCAGCCCGAGACGCAGGCGGCGCTCGCGCTGCGTCATCGGCAGGGTCTACTCAGAACCTGGGTCTGAAGGAGCGCGCCCAGCCGCTCCTCCAGAAGTCCCTGACGGTGCGTCAGCGGCTCTACGGCCCGTCGCATCTCGACGTCGCGGAGAGCCTCACTGGCGCTCGCCGTCCTGACCAGGATCGCGGCGACTTCGCGGCAGCGGAGGCGGGCCAGCGACAGGCGCTGGGCATCCAGCGGGGCAGCTGGGCGGCGAGGATGCCCGGATCGGCGACGCTCTCAACTGATCTGAGCGCGACGCTCATCGCCCGGGCGAAATATCGCGGAGGCGGAGTCGGTGCTTCGCGAGGCGCTCACCATCCACCGCAAGGCCCACGGCAACACCCACGAAAGCGTCGCCGGCGACCTGAGCAACCTCGGCTCGGTGCTGCGGGAGGTCAGGGAAGCTCCCCGAAGCGGAGCGCCTCCCACCGCGATGCGCTGGCGATCGGACGGGCGGTATTCGGGGCCGGTGCATCCGGAAGCTCGCCCGGCAGATCAACAACCTCGCCGTCGTCCTGAACGACGAAGGCCAATGGGCGGAAGCCGAGGCCCTCGCGCGCGAGGCGCTCGGCATCACCCGCAAGCTCTACGGCGCGGAACATCCGGACATCGCGCTGCAGCTGAGCAACCTGGGTTCGATACTGCGAGCACGAGGCGACTACGAAGGGGGCGATCGCGGCCGCACGGCAAAGCCTCGAGATGCGCCGCAAGCTCTTCGGTCCGGATCACGAGCAGGTGGCGATGAGCCTCAGCAACCTCGGAGATCTCCTCGAGCAGGAGGGGGATCTCGCGGGCGCTCGGCCGCTGTATGAGGAGGCGCTGCGCATCGAACGGAGGACCCTCGGCAACGAGCACCCGCGCTCGGCCATCGTGCTGGCCCACCTGGCGGATCTCTCCCTCGCCCAGGGCGACCTCGGAAGGGCCGGACTCACTCGCGCGCGAGGCCATGGAGATTCGCCGGAAGGCGTTGGGCGAGGACCATGCCGACTTCGGCGCGGCCCCTCATGACGCTGGGTACGATCCGCCTGGAAATGGGCCGGGGGAGGAGGCCGAGGAGCTTCTCCGTCGAGGACTGGCGATCCAGACGAAGGCGCTGCCGCGCCGGCCATTGGCGCATCGCGGAAGCACAGAGCCGGCTCGGCGCCTGCCTGGGCGAGCGTCGCCAGGCGCGCGAAGCCGAGCCTTTGCTTGTCGATGGGTATGAGGGTCTCCTCCGCGGACGTGGAGCGCGGGGAGCCAAGACCGTGGATGCTCTCAAACGGCTCGTCGCGTTCTACGAAGGCCAGGGCGACAACGCGGCAGCGGCGGGCTACCGAGCCCAGCTGCCCCGCTGATTCAAGGCTTTTTCTTCGATTTCGACGCAAAGCGTACGCGCGGCGCAATCCGTTCGCGCGGCGCGGCCCGCGCGGGGAATTCTGCGCGTTCGGACCGCAGGTCACCCTGAGATACGCGTTTTCCGGGATCGAAGCCCTGGCACAGCGAGTGCTACCCCGTGGGTGAAGAGACTGGAAGAACATCCTGCCGACAAGGTGACCGCTCTGGCCGCGATTGCTCGCGTTAGGAGCGGAGAGCCAGAGTGGCACTCCGCCGCACCGCGCACGTTCTCGAGGAGCGATCCCGATGCACAAGCCGTCTGTCGTATCCATGGTCTTCTGGTCGCTGATCTTCTGCGGCGCGGCCTAGGCCGCTCCCGCGACCAGGCCCGCGTGGACGCAGGTTCGCCCGAGCACCACGGGCATTCCCGGCGAGGAAGTCCGGCTAATGGCTTTCGATCGGAAGGGCAACCTGTGGGTCGGCGCGCGCTGGCCGTTCTGGGGCGAGGTCGGGCTCGCCATGCTCTCGGCCCGCGAGCTGCCGTACCGGGCGCTGCCCGGCGGGGGATTCGACACCGGCCAGTGGCACGTGTGTGGTCGAGCGTCGAGCATCCCATCCCTTCGCCGTACCTGATGGACATCGAGTTCACGGCCGACGGGGTCATCTGGCTGGCCAGCGACGCCGGGCTCACCCGCTTCGGCTCGGCAGCGACGAACGCAGAGCGCGATGTGGCACACCTACAACGCCGCCAACTCGCCGCTCATCCTCGATGCTGCGTGCGCGCGCTCGACTCCGGACAGTCAGGGCAACCTGTGGCTCACCAACGTGAGCGTGCAATCCTCGAACGGCGCGGTGTTCAAGTTCAGTCCTGCGACCGGTCAGTGGACGCAGTACTCGGTGGGCAGCGAGCTGCCGCCCGGCTGGTTCCTGCCCTGGAAGAACGTCAACCTCGATCATGGTCGGCGCCGATGATCACGTGTGGGTGACGCATCAGACGCTCGGGGGGCATGGCGGAGTTCAACGGCGCCCAGTGGGTCTTGCACGAAACGCCGGGCCCGCTCGACGACATGCTGGAGGATGCGCCAGGGCAACGTCTGGGTCACCACCTCCTCCGACGGGCTCTACAAGTGGAACCGCTCCAACTGGGAGCAATGGCCGATCCTGGGCGGTACCGGGACCACGACCGGCCTGGGCCTCGATCGCGACGGCGTCGTCTACGTGTCGACCTGGTTCGGCAACGTCTACAAGATGATGGGCGGCACGACGCCGCAGTTCTTCGTGCAGGCCGACAACATCCCCCGCGGTGCCGTCGGGCGCCCCAACGGGGACATCTGGATCAACAACTACGGGGGCAACGGCACACCGGGCACGGTGCGGCACTACACGTCCTCCGGGGTGCTGCTCGAGCGCTTCAACGGCCACAACACGGGCGTGCCCGACTACTTCGTGGACCGCCTGCAGACCGATTCCCTGGGCAACCTGTGGGTCGCCACGGGCGAAGGCGGGCTCTGCGCTTCGACGACGGCATGCGCTGGCGCAACTGGAGCGACCACAACGACGGCTCGGAGCCGTACCCGTGGGCAGGCAACGAGCCGATGGGCGGCTATCTACATCGATCGCCTGGGCGTCGGCTGGATGGGCGGCAACGGCATCGGACGCTGGGAGAACGGCCCTTCACGGGTTTCTGAATTGGCAGAACAACCCCGGCATGGGCACCGACCTGTTCACGGTCTTTGCCGAGGACTCCGCCGGCAAGCTCTTCACGCGGCCACCCAGAGTGCCTTCAGGTCTACAGCTTCAACGGCTCGCTGTGGGTACAGGAGCCGCTGGTGCCGGGTTCCTATACGTCGACCTTCGCCTGGCTCAAGGCCGACAGCGCCGGCCAGGTGTATGCCGCCATGCCCTTCCACCTGCACCGCTGGAACGGCGTCGCGTGGTCCGAGGTCCCGCAGCCGTCACCCGATTTCTTGTTCAACCTCGGCGGCATCACCTGCATGACGATCGGACCTCGACGACGTCATGTGGATCGGCACGAACCAGGGGCTGGTGCGCTGGAACGGCTCCGCCTTCACCGTGTTCGACACGGCCAACTCCCGCCGCTGCCCGCCAAGCAGGTCCAGGGCGTCGACGTTCGCGCGGACGGCGCGATTGCCCCCAGCGCCTACGAGGTTCGACCCATCACGCCCTTTCCAGCGGAGTGGCGTTCATCGACGGCGACATCGGCCAGGCCGAGAGCTGGACCGTCTGGTCCTACGGCTCTTCCCCACTCCCGCACTACCAGCTGGGCGCGGTGAAGTTCGATGTGCGCGGCGACCTGTGGGTCAGCGCCATCAGCGAGGGCATGGTGCGCATCAGCCTCTCGGGCCAACTTCCAGGCGGGCGCGCGCTAGAGGAGCGCAAGGTCAGTACACGCAGGTCGATCCTGTTCGCCTCGATCCTGCTGGGCCGCTGCCGCCGCGTCACGCCGGTGTCGTGCCGGTGTCGCGGCGGTGTCACCGCGGGCCGCCATCTTCGCTCGGGCGTTCGCGCCCCATCTCCAAACTAACGAAGAGGTTCCTGGATGCGACTGGAAGCTCCTCGTCCTGGGCGGCCTGGTCTGTGCCGCCCTCCGGCGGCGCCGGCCGATTTCGTGAACGGGCTCGCCCTCCCCGGCAACCTGCTCGACCAGAGCGGCGGCACGACCGTCAACGACGGGCGGGTCGGCTACTTCTCCGACCTCCTTTACGACGCCAAGCGGGGGCAGTGGTGGGCGCTGTCCGACCGCGGTTCCGGCGGCGGCACGCTGCACTACGCGACCCGCATGCAGCGCTTCAAGGTGGACATCAACAAGAGGACGGGAGCAATCAGCAAGTTCAAGATCGTCAAGACGGTCGTCTCAAGGACGAGCACGGCCAGCCGCTGGACGGCATCGCGCCCGATCCGACCAACGTGCTGGGCAACTCCTTCGACCCGGAAGGGCTCGTCGTCGATCCGCGCTCGGGCCACTTCCTGGTCTCCGACGAGTACCGGACCGTCGCTCTACGAGTTCAAGCGCAACGGCAAGCGGGTCCGGACCTTCACCACGCCCGAGAACCTGATCCCGGGCGGGCCTGACGGCACGCCCAACTTCCGCCTCCGACGCCGGCAACACCGCCGGCAAGCGGACGAACCGCGGCTTCGAAGGCCTCGCCATCAGCCCCGACGGCGACTTCGTCTACGCGATGCTGCAGGCGCGATGCTGGACGAGGGCGGTGGCAACGGCGTGCAACCGCATCGTGAAGTTCGACACCGAGACCGGCACGGCCGTGGCGCAAAGTACGCGTACCAGAGCGGAGGTGGCGCTTCCGCAGGGCCGGGGCATCTCCGCGCTGCTCGCCCCGAGCGATCACGAGTCCCTGGCGCTCGAAAGCGCAACAACCGCGTGGACCGGCGCGGGCGCGGAGGCGACGCCGCCAAAACAAGAAGGTCTTCCGCATCGACCTGCTGACGACGCTCGTCGACATGACGGGGCGTCGCGTTCCGGACCGCCAGCCGCCCGGCGGGCAAGGGGTCACCAAGACCGGTCCGATCCTCGACCTTGGGCGCCAACACGCTGACGGCGATGGCAAACAAGGCGCGCGGAGAAGTGGGAGGGCCTGGCTCACCGGTCCGCGAAGCCGTGACGACGACGACCGCAGGTAGCCGCGGATGCTGGCCGGCACCGACAACGACTACAGCGTGACCTGTGAAACGCGCGAGCGGCGCGCAGTTCGACGTGTACTTCAGCTGACCGACGCCGAACCGGTTCGCGTCGGCTCGATCCAGTGCCCGTGGCTGGGGCAGGTCATCACCGGCTGCTTCACCACGGGCGGCGCCTCTCCGCGACGCTCACGCCGGCCTACGTTGCTGCCGGGCGTCCTGCACGCCTACAGGGTGCCGCCCGCTGAGCTCGAAAGCATTACGTGGAGCCCGAGCCGCTCTCCGACGCCGACATCGAGGAGTAGCGAGCCGTTACCAACGAGACATGCCCCGGCTCAGGCCGCCGGGTGGGCGTGTCGCCTCTTTTTTGACGGGCTTTCCGACCCTATGGAGTGACACTCTATAGGAGACGAGCATGAAGCCCATCGCCCGCGCCCGGACGTCCGGGCACAGCGGAACGGCGTGCGCCATTCTGTTGAGCAGCTTGCTGGCCGTCCCCGCGGCCGGCGCCACCCAGTCCGCGGACGTCCAGCGCTTCATCGACGAGATAGCTGTGGCTGTGCGTCACCGTGCACCCGGTCACCGGGGTCGCACGGTTCGCGCGGCTGGGCGTCCAGGCCGCACCGGCCCTGGATGCCCTGACCGGCGAGGGGGGCCACCCTGCGAGTAGGAAGCCGGACGCGTTCCCGCCCGGCACGGCGGGAGCGTTCCGGGATCGCCGACGCCGGCGCCGAGCTGGCCCTGCGCGCTCGTCGCGAGAGCGCCCAGGGAGGCACGCACCACGTACGCGCGCAACGCTACCGCGGCGTGCCTCGTCTTCGGGGCCCCGCTGAAGACACACTTCGACGCCCGCGGGTATTGGTGGTCGTCAACGGCACCACCGTGCCCGGCATCGACCTCGACATCGCGCCCAGGCGCAGCGCGGAGGAAGGGCCGGATCGCGGTGGCGCTCGTCGCCAGCGAAGCAAAAGGATGCGCGACCGTACGCGCCACCGCGCGCTCTACGTCTACCGGGCCGGGCTCGCCAGGGGCGTGCCGGGTCCCGACCACCTCGTCTTCGGGAGGTGGAGGTCGGCAACGGGCGGGACGTCCGCGAGCTCGTCTACGTGGACGCCCACGACGGCAAGGTCGTGGACCGGATCGGTGCGTCGACGAGGCGCTGTCCCGCACGGGTCGCCCAGTCAGGACATCCCGAACTTCCCGGACCATCCGTTTTGGACGGAGGGCGACGCTTCCCCCGACCCTCGACCGTCGAGGCGGATCGACCTGACTCGCGGGCGCGGGCGAGACCTATGGCGCTCTACCGCAACGTCCTTCGGGCGCGACTCGCAACGACGCGCAGGGGCCACACGATGCACGGCATCTCGATGTCGACCCGGGCCCCGACAGCAACGTCCTCGCCTCTCACACCGGCACCTCAGATCGCCGCCCTGCCCGGCGCGGGCACCGACGACATCGCCGCGCACGAATGGACGCACGCCTACACGCGCTTTCACCCAACAACCTCGTCAGCGCGTGCGCGCTTTCGGGCGCGCTCAACGAGGCGTATTCGAACATCTTCGGAGAGGTGGTGGACCAGATCAACGGGCCGGGGCAGCGACGAGCCGGGCGGTCCCGCGGATCGACGGCCTCTGCTCTGAGATTCCGGTACCCCCTACGGCACGCGACCCGTGCTGAAAGGTCAACTCCACCCGCGCCCATCGCCCGCGACTCACACGATCGCCGCGGGCCAGCCCGGGCCGCTGCCCACGGCCCCGCCCCATGGCCCGGTGACCTGGTCCTGGCCAACGAGACGGCATCGGGCCAGGGGCGCGCCTCCCGGACGCTTCCAGCACCGACGGCCGCTGCGCCGGACCGACGTTCTCGAGTAGCGCGCGCCAGGCGAATGGCCCAACGCGGCCGATGTCGGGCAAAGATCGCGCTGGTCGACCGCGGGACGTGCCCGTTCGCGGTGACAGGTCAGCAGAACGCTCCAGCTCCAGGGCGCCGCGGGCGTGGCGATCGCGGTCCATCCCGTGGGCGGCGACGGCATCTCCACGATGTTCGGCGGCAGCGGACCCCACCATCACGATCCCCGCGGTGATGGTGGGCTACACCGACGGCAACACGCTCAAGAGCCAGATCCCCAGTCCTGGCGTGAACGCGACCCTGCGCTCCAACGCGCCCGGGGTTCGAGATGTCCCACTCGCTGGCTGATCGGAGAAGACGTCTTCCCGACTTCGCCTCGGCGGTTTCAACGATCTCTGGACGCCCACCTGCACGGGACAGCGCCGGGCAAGGTCCGGACCCGGAGTACACCTGCAGCGACGAGGACGTCGGCGGCATGCACATCAACCTGCCGTGCCAGCCACGCCTTCGCCCTGTTGGTGGACGGCGGGACCTACAACGGACGCGCCGTGAGCGGCATCGGTCTCGTGAAGGCGGCGCACGTCTACTTCCGCGCCATGAGCGTGTACCAGGCCCGTTCACCGACTTCCGCGACCACGCCGACGCCCTGGAGCAACCGTGCCAGGACCTCGTGGGCGCGAGCCTGACGGCGCTCGGCGGCGGTCCTTCGGGCGAGGTCCTCACTCCGGCGACTCGCGAGCAGGTCGCGACATGCTCATGACCGCCGTGGATGCGCGAATGCCGTCTCCATGCGGCCCCTCTCCCGGCAGCGACGCCTCCCGACCGGTGCGCAGTCGGGCACGACGCAGGTCAACCTGTTCGCGGATCGACTTCGAGACCGATCCGCTGGCCCGCTGGGCGGTCACCCGCACGACCGTCGGTGTGGGCTTCACTCCGCAGGACTGGCAATGGCTGAGCGGGGCTCAGGCCGCGAGGGCTCGGTCATGTTCGCTCCCGATCCCAACATCGGCACCGCGCGAGCCCGGCGGCGACGAAACGGGTGTTGCACCTGTCCAGCCCGGCCATCACGGTGCTGCCGGGAGCGCTGGCCCCGCGCCTCACGTTCGACCACTTCTTCGAGACCGAGCTTGGCTGGGACGGCGCCAATGCGAAGGTCAGCGTGAACGGCGGGCCGTGGCAGGTCGTCGTCCCCGCCGATTTCACGTACTTCCCCTACAACTTCACGCTGTATCCGCCCGAGGCTGGCAGCACCGACTCCCTGGCCGGCGAGCCGGCCCTTTTCGGGAATCGTGGGCGAGTGGGGCCGCTCGCACGTGAACCTGGGGCCCTACGCGCGGCCGGGCGATACCGTGCGGCTGCGCTTCGACTTCGGCTCCGGACGGCTGCATCGGGGTGGGAAGGCTGGTACCTGGACGACCCCACGCTGTACACCTGCGTGCCGTCCGATCCGCCGCAGGTCTCGATTGGCGACGTGCAGGTGACCGAGGGCAATGCCGGGTTCACGCCCGCGTCATTCACGGTTTCTGCTCTCGCATGCCTCCGCGGAGCCGGTCTCGGTCTGGTACGTCACGCTGCCGGGCACCGCGTTGCGCTGATCCTCGACTTCGTCTCGGCGCTCAACAAGATCACGATCCCGCCATTGCAGCTCCAGAAGAAGGTCACCATCCAGGTCCGCGGTGATCACGTTCGGGAGAGCGACGAGACGTTCTTCGTCCTGCTCTTCGCGCCGGAGGGGGCTACCCTGCTCGACGGGACGGGTCGAGGCAACCATCCTGAACGACGACCTGCACTGACGCCCGCTTGCCGGCCCGGGGCCGCTTCCACGCGGTCCCGGGCCGGACACTGATGCGTCGTCCTGCTTCCAGCTCAGCGCCTCTGCCCACCGAGGTCGCGGTCGTGTTCGCTCCCTCGTAGGCCTCGCGCAGACGCTCGATGTCGATCTTCTTCATCTCGAGCATCGCGGTCATCACGCGCCCCGCCCGCTCGGCGTCGGAGTCCGACATCATCTCCGCCATGTCGGCCGGCACGATCTGCCAGAGAGGCCGAAGCGGTCCTTCAGCCACCCGCACTGCTCGGACGCCGGGTCGGGCCGACAGCTTCTGCCAGAAGTAGTCGATCTGCTCCTGCGTCTTGCACGGCACCTGCAGCGAGATGGCCTCCGAGTAGCGGAAGAGCGGGCCGCCGTTCAGGGCCACGTACGGCTGTCCGTTCAGCTTCGAACTCGACGGTCAGCACACTTCCCGGCGGCCGCTTGTGCGTCCTCCTGGCCGGCCTTCGTGTAGTGCGAGATCTTCCTGATGCGCGAATTGGGAACACGCTCGTGTAGAAACGGGCGGCTTCCTCGGCCTGGCTGTCGAACCAGAGGCAGGGTTGGATGTTTCCAGAGATCTTCATGGGGGCACTCCTTTCCGTAAGGGCGTCAGGCGCAAGGCGCGTGCCCCCGGCCACGGCGCAAATCGGGGTTTCCGAACCCGAAGTCGCCGATGTGGTACACGCCTTGCAGCCGCACGCATTGATGCTCACGACGACCAACCCGTCCAGCCCCACCATGGCGGAGGTGTTGGATCGCGTGCTCGACAAGGGGATCGTGATCGATGCCGTGAGCCGCGTCTCCGTTGCGGGCACCGAGCTGGTCACCGTTCGCGCGCATGTGGTCGTCACCTCGATCGATACCCACCTCAAGTACTTCAGCGGAGGCGCGGGCAAGCCGAAACCGCAGGCGATCCCGTGTCGTCGATGTTCCAGCGTTTCTTCCCGACTAGGTCCCCCCTTGCGTCCGTGATGGAGCTCATTCGTACCTTACCCGAACGTGGTGCTCGAGACGGACGGAAGCGGTCTCCGCAGTGCGCGAGCTTATGCGAAGCAACGCGCGGACGGACGATGCGAAGGTCGGATCGTCTTCTTCCCCTGCACGGCGGCTCCGCCGTCGCGACCGATCGCGAGACCATCACAGCCCTCGACGCGCATCCTCGAGTATTGGGCGGACGGTCTCACCCCTACGTTTCTCCAGGGCGCGCTGTCCCGCGCGCTCCGGCATGGGCCCGTTCGCGACGCACGACCTGCCCTCGCTTCCTCTCCCGCCGACGGAATCGGTTGCGAACGACGATGCGGTCGACACGGATTCCAAGCCGAGTTCGACCCAGGCGCCGGGCGCGCCAGCGCCAGACACCGCGACGACGCCGTTCAACAGCTCGGCGGCGGACTGCTGTCAATATCGATCGGTCCTCCAGCCCCGCTCCCTGCCGAACGCTTCGCAGGCCGGTCCCCAGGCGGGAGCGGATGAAGATGTCGGCAACGCGCTCGCGCCTTACGCCGTGGACCTGACCGGAGCGTGCACGCCGGCACGAGATCGACCCGCTGATCGGCCGTGACGCCGAGCTGACCGGATGATTCATGTGCTGTGCCGGCGGCGCAAGAACAACCCCGTGCTGGTCGGCGAACCGGGCGCCGGCAAGACCGCGATCGTCGAAGGACTGGCGCTTGCGATCATGCGCCGCCAGGTGCCCGCTCAGCTGAAGGACGCAAGGATCTACGCGCTCGACCTGGGGGCCTGCTGGCGGGCACCCGGCTGCGAGGCGAGTTCGAGGAGCGCTTCGACGGGCGTCATCTCGGCGATCCAGGACGATCCCGACGCGATCCTCTTCATCGACGAGATCCACACGATCGTGGGCGCTGGTGCCTCGAGCGACGGCGCGCTGGATGCGTCGAATCTGCTCAAAGCCGGCGCTGTCGGCCGGCCTCCGCTGCATTGGCTCGACCACGTTCCCGGAATACCAGGCCTCGCTCGAGCACGATCGCGCGCTCGCCCGCCGCTTCCAGAAGATCGACGTCCGCGAGCCGTCGATCGAAGAGACGGTGCAGATCCTGGCGGGCGTGAGCTCGCGCTACGAGAACGCATCACCGTGTGCGATTCACGCCCGAGGCGCTGCGTGCGGCCGCCGACCTGTCGGTGAGGTACCTGCGCGACAAGCAGCTGCCCGACAAGGCAATCGATCTCCTCGACGAGGCGGGGGCGGCCAAGCGGCTGTCGAGCGGCCGAACGCAAGCTGCCGGTCGTCGATGTGCCCGAGATCGAGGCGGTGGTGGCGACGATGGCCGGCGTGCCGGCGCGAACGATCTCGGTCTCCGACCAGGATCGGCTCCGCGGCCTGGAGCCGGCGCTCAAGCAGGTGATCTTCGGCCAGGATGCCGCAGTGGAAGCGCTGGTGCGAGCCATCAAGCTGGCCCGCGCCGGCGTTCGCCCGCCGGACCGGCCCATCGGATCGTTCCTGTTCTCCGGCCCGACCGGCGTCGGCAAGACCGAGCTGGCCAGGCAGCTCGCCGCGCCAGCTGGACGTCGAGTTCCTGCGCTTCGACATGAGCGAGTACATGGAGAAGCACACGGTGTCGCGCCTGATCGGCGCGCCGCCCGGGTACGTCGGCTTCGACCAGGGCGGGCTGCTCACCGACGCCGTGCGCAAGAACCCGTACGCGGTGCTGCTGCTCGACGAGATCGAGAAGGCGCATCCCGACGTGTTCAACATCCTCCTGCAGGTGATGGACCACGCGACGCTGTCGGACAATCACGGGCGTCAGCGCGGACTTCCGGCACGTCGTCCTGATCCTGACCACCAACGCCGGGGCACGCGAGCTGTTTCAACCGGTGGTCGGGTTCTCCAGGACCGGCCGCCTCGATGCGAGGGTCGCTCGAAGGCGCCATTGCGCGCACGTTCAGTCCCGAGTTCCGCAACCGGCTCTGATGCCTGGATCGCGTTCGAGCCCCTGACGACCGGCGCGTCATCGCGCAGGTGGCCGATCAGCCAGCTGCGCGAGCTGGCAGAGCAGCTCGCGCAAAAGCAGATTCGCCTGTCGGTGTCGCGCGAGGCGCGCGCCTGGCTGGCCGCCGAGGGCTTCGATGCGAAGTTCGGCGCGCGCCCGATGGCGCGGCTGATCGAAAGACAGATTGCCGCGCCCTGGCCGATGCGATCCTGTTCGGGCCGCTCCAATCGGGCGGCGTCGTCCAGGTCGAGGTGGAGGGCGACTCACTCCACGTCGCGGTGGCCTCCCAAGCCATGCTCTGAGCCGGTTCCCGCATTGGCTCCTTTCACCCCAGCGAGCCGGCGCGCTCGGCCTCGCGGATCTCGGGCGTGTCGCGCGGCGCGCGATCCCAGAGCCGCAGCAGCGACTCGAACGCGCGGCGGGCGCCGTCCGCGTCTCCCGCCTGCTGGCGCAGGATCCCCAGCCGCAGCCAGGCCTGCCCGCGGCGATAGGGGCTGGCGCCACGCGTCCGGTGTGTGGCGAGGAGTCGTGAGACGCGCGCGGCCTCGTCCGGCCGCCCGAGGCGCTCCAGCGCCTCCGCCGCGTAGTACGCGGTCCCCACCGGAACCGTGCGGCTCTCGAGATCGTGGTAGGCGGCCACCACGCCGGCCCAGTCCTTCCGGGTGTAACGGATCAACAGCTCGAACGTGGCGCGCTCGACCATCCATTCGCTGTCGGTGGGCAGGCGATCGATCTCCCGGCGCAGGGACGCGATCGCCGCCGGGCCGGTGGGCGTCAGGCCCGACCGCATCCGCGCCAGCGTGTTGACGATCGCGATGCAGCGCGCGTACTTGCCGGACAGCGAATCGGCGGGCGCCGTGGCCGTGCGCGACCGGGCGGCCCAACGGCATAGCTGTGCCAGGCCTCGTTGCCAGCGCGTCAGCAGCGCGAGCCCGTCGCTAGTGGAGCCGCTCGTATTCCATCGCGGCCGCGTCGAGATTTGGCGAGGCCGCCCTGCGAAGTCGCCCCTGGCGAGGGCGATGCTCCCGAGCGCCGCCTGCCCCGGCCTTGCGGAATTCCGGGCTCGAGCAGCAGCCGGCGCGCGTCCGCCGTCGCCTCCTCGACGTCGCCCAGCGACATGTGCAGCCCGAACAGGAGCGCGCCCTGCTTCTGGTCGGGATCGGCCATGGCCAGCACCGCGGCGTGCTCTCGAGCGCCGGCCTCGTCGCCCGCGAGGATCAGGGCGCGCGCGAGCGTCACCCGTGCGGCCACGTCTTCCGGGGCCAGCGACACCGCCATCTGTCCGTAGCGCACGGCCAGCGGGGGCGAGGAGCGGTCGATCCGGCCGAGATGGTGGTTGGCCAGCCTCTTCGGTGCGGCCGCATCCTGCGGCCACTCCTCGCTGATGCGCTCGAGCAGCGGGAGTCCCGCCTCGGGCTCGCGTTGCTCGAACGGCGCCAGCGCCAGCCGCGTCCTGACGTAGAGGAGGTCCTGGCCTTCCAGTTTCAGGGCGGCCAGGCTCCCAGCACGCGGCCGAGGCCGGGCCCGTCGCCGGCCAGCGAGCGCCGCGCGAACTCCACCCCCAGGCGCGAAAGGGGGCTGAGCCCCGGCGCGCCGTCACCCAGCGCGACGACCTTGTCGAGGAGCGACCGGCGCGCCCCGTCCTCGGCGTCGTAGGTGAGGGCGAGCTCCAGCCACGCCATACAGAAGCCGGGATCACGGGCGACCGCGTCGCCGGCCAGCGCGCGCACCTGCGCCCACTGTTCCATGCGCGACGCGCGCGCGCGCGCCGGAGCTGGCGCCAGGCCTCGGCATCGCTCGTGCCCACCTCGCGCATCTCCTGCGCCGTCGGATGGCGCGCGGCGACCGGCACGGTGCGCTCCACGACCCGGCGCGAGGCGTCTTCGGCCAGCGCGTGCAACGAGCCGACCTGGGCAGGCTGGGCCTGGCGATCGCCGGGCATCCTCACGCGACGCTTGCAGGCGTCCACCGGCATCGCGCCAGAGACGCGAGCGGACCGTGGCCGCTGGCGGGACCGAAGCGTTGGGCGAGGCCCGCGCGTCGAGGGACCAGGCGTCGACGAGGTCGTTGACGATCAGGTGTTGCAGCGCCTCTCCCAGCCACGCTTCCTGCCGTCGAGCTGGGACGTGTCCACCGCGGCCACGAGCAGCTCGGCCGGGGCTGGGACACGGGACGATGCGTGCGCGACCACGCGGCGATGCCCAGCAGGGCGCCGAGGACGGCCACGATCGCGACCGCCGCCCTCCTTCGCCCGCGCTTCACACTGGTGCCGCCCAGCATCGCCAGCACCGCGTCCGCGCTGGTGGGCCGCTCGCCCGGGTCAGTCCGCAGGCACGCGCTCACCAAGCCGGCCAGCTCCGCCGGCATCGTGCGTTCAGGCTCCTCGCCCGGCAGGCTGCCCGTGGCCACGCGATGCGCCAGCACGCCGAAGGAGAAGAGGTCGCTGCGGACGTCGGGCGCGGCGCCCGACGCCTGCTCGGGCGCCATGTAGCCGCGCGATGCCGCCCCGCACGGCGCCGTTGCTGTCCGCGCCGGCCGCCTCGGCCGCCACGCCGAAGTCCGCGACCACGGCCTCGTCGGTTCCGTCTCGCAGCATCACGTTGCCGGGCTTCAGGTCGCGATGGATCACCTTCGCCGCCGTGCGCGGCGGCCAACCCGCGCAGCACGTCGGCCAGCACGCGCCGGCACCACTCGGGCGAGGGGAGCTGGCGCGCTCGAGCCGTTGCGCGAGCGACTCTCCCGCCACGTACTCCATGGTGATGAACGTGAGCGCGCCGTCCTCCACGATGTCGTGCACGCGGCACACGTTGGGATGCGTCACCAGGCGAGCCAGCCTCACCTCGCTCCGGAACGACTCCAGGCGGCCGGGCCGTGCGACGACGTCCGGAGAGAGCACCTTCACCGCGACGTCCGTCTCCAGCACGAGGTCGCGGGCGCAGTAGACCAGCCCCATGCCTCCGCGGCCGATGGGCTCGGCGATGCGATAGCGCCCGGCGAGGACCGTGTCCCGCGCGAGCGGAGGCGGCGCGTTCAACAGCGCGCCATCGGTGTCGATGGCCTCCAGCGGCGATTCGAGGAAGCGGCCGGCCTCCTCGTCCGCCTTCAGCAGGCTCTCGACATCACGCCTCAGCTCCGCGTCGGAACCGCAGGCTTCGGCCACCAGCGCCGCGCGTTCCGAGGGCGGTGCGTCCAGTGCGCGCTCGAGGATCTCGTCCGCGCGCCGCCATCGCTCGGGCGGAGTCGGGCCCGGGTCGCTCACGGGCCGGCGGGGGTCTCGGGATCCAGCGCGCCCGGCGGCGCCAGCTCGCGGAACAGCCAGGCCCGGGCGCGCCTCCACTGCCGGTTCACGGTCGCGGGGAGACGCCCAGGCTGGCCGCCGTCTCTTCGATGGACCAGCCGCCGAAGAAGCGCAGCTCGACGATCTCCGCCTTCTGGCCATCCAGCTCCGCGAGGCGCGTCAGCGCTTCGTCGAGCGCCAGCAGGTCTGGGGGCCGATCCAGGGCCAGGCAGGCCCGATTCAGTCAGCGTCACCCTCTCGCGGCGGCCGCCCCTCTTGCCGGTATTGCGCTCCCGCGCGTAGTCGACCAGCACGCGCCGCATGACCTGCGCGAAAGGCCGAAGAAGTGCGCACGGTTCTGCCAGCGGATGCCCTCCTGCTCGACCAGGCGCGCGAACGCCTCGTGCACGACTGCGGTCGCCTCCAGCGTGTGCCGGAACGCTCGCGCCGGAACAGGCGGCGCGCGGTCTGCCGCAGGTCCTGGTAGACGAGGGCCAGGGCGCGATCGGCGGCCTCCCGGCTGCCCGTTGCTCAGAGATCGAGCAGATCCGTAAGCGCTTCGCCGCCCGTGATCTTCATGGGTGAGTGAAAAAGGGGTCCCATCGTAGCACCGCGCGCGGCCGTCTTGGTGACACGGACGGACCACGAATCCCGCATTCCCGAATGAACGGGACTTCGTGAACCTCATGCGAGACGAACCCACCCAAAGGATGGCGACATGAACTCTAGACAGCCACGCCTGCTGCTTCTAACCCTCGGGCTTTCCGTGACGACGGCCTCTCTTCGCGCGCAGTCACCTCCTCCTCCTCCCTGTCCCGCCGGAGGTCTATGAGATACGAGATACCAGCGCTTCAGGGTCACCTTACCCATACCCGCTGACTGCTACGAACCTGCGCATTCAAGCCTGGGGAGCTGGCGGCGCACGACGCAGCGCATTCTCAGGTGGTGGGGGCGGGTACGCGGAGGGGATCTACCGAGATCATCAGCTCGCCCGTGCTGGATTGGGTGATAGGTGTTGTAGATACCCATCAAGACTTGCCCGGGCTCGCAACCTGGGTCAATACCGCTGATCAGTTGTCCAGTCGCATTCCGCTCATTATCGCCGCTGGCGGCGCGACCGGCGGATCGGGCAACCTACCCCCAGGTTGGTGGCAATGGTGGCGCAGGCGGGCAAGCGGGGGGGACAACCCCCAAACATGCGGTGCCAATCAGGGGGCAAGCGCCTACTGGAAACACTGGAGGTCAAGGTGGAGTGGGCGCATGGAACGGCGACCCGGGACATAACGCAGACCCGAACGACAACGTGGTGCAAGGCGGCTACGGCGGGTCAACCTCATTGGCGGCCAGGGCTCGCAGGGGCCACGCGGGAGGCGGCGGCGGGGGCAGCAAGACAACCAACTGGTCAATGCAGCTTGAACGCTGCCGTCGGCGCAGGCGGTGGAGGGGTGCAAACTGGTTTAACAACAACCCGCCCGCCTCTTCTCCATTGATGAAACTTGCGGGTACGGCCGGGGGATCGTTGAATCCGGCACTTCGGCAAGATCCTGGCGGGAAGGGCGACCGTGAACCGTAGCTCGCAGGATATGGCCAGACACACACTCAGGCATATACGAATGGAAGGTCGTCTTCAGTTGGCGAGGACCCTACGGATTCTTCGATGTCGCCGAGGACAACCCTCACGCCACGAACATCAGTGTCCTCAAGTGCCTCGGTATCACGGGGGAGGGTGCGACACCAACGTGTACTACGCCTCAGCAGCGCGGTCACACGCGAACAAATGGCGCCGCTCCTACTGCGCTCCAAGGGCGGGCCGAGCGTATGTACCGCAGGCTTGTGTCACTCCGATGTTCTCGGACGTTCCCGCACGAGCCCGTTCGCAAAGTGGATCAACGAGCTGGCTCGGCGTGGCATCGGCGGCTGTAGCCCCACCAACTACCGCCCTACCACAGCAGTGACTCGAGGCCAGATGGCCGTGTTCCTGCTGCGAACCATGGACCCGACCTTTTTCCTCCGGCTTGTACCACTCCTATGTTCTCCGACGTTCCTTGCTCCAACCCACTCGCAAGCTGGATAAACGAGATCGCCCGGCGAGGCTGGACGAATGGATACCCTGACGGCACCTACGGGCCCAACAACCCGGTTCGCCGAGATGAAATGGCGACCTTCCTCGTCACCGCTTTCGGCCTTCACTGTCCGTAGCCCTCGGGATCGATGAGGGCTCCGCGTCCAGCGCAAGTTGATCCGCCGGGCGCGGAGCCTGCCAGCCACGGCAATGCAAAGGAGCAAACTCATTCGGTGTGAATCGCGAGGTAGACGCCTGGAAACCCATCCTTGACCACTTCCGCTTCGACGAGGGGCGCGAACGCCTCGTGCGCGACGGCCGTCCCTTCCAGCGTGTGCCCGGAACGCTCGCGCCGGAACAGGCGGCGCGCGGTCTGCCGCAGGTCCTGGTCACCAGGGCCAGGGCGCGGAACGGCGGCCTCCGGCCGCCGTTGCTCCAGAGCTTGAGCAGATCCGTAAGCGCTTCGCCGCCCGTGATTTTCATGGCGAGTGGAAGGGGACGCGTGGTCGCGCCGCGCGCGCGCCGGCGCTCCCGGTGACACGGACGGCCGGCGAATCCCGCATTCCCGAATGAACGGCGACGTAGTTCCGCGGGCGGAGGCCTCCGGGTTCAGCTTCGATTCGCCGTTCGAACCGCGTCCCCACTGACTCGGGCGACGGGGCGCGGGGTTCCTTGTCACAGAGTGACGGCTCCGGCCGCCGGGTGAAGAGGACGTAAATCGCGGCGGGCGCTGGTCTGCCTCCGCTCCGCGCCACGCCGGCGCTACGAGTCCACACTCGATGGGCAAGCTTCGCGCTGCCAGCGGACCGGAACCGACCCGGCCGACGTGGGCCGCTCCCCTCCGACAACGGGTCGCGTGCGGCGCGCGCCGCGCTCAGCGCCGCGTCCCTGGAGGCCAGTGCGGCTCCTCGACGGGGGACCGCGAGCGGTCGGGCGCGCGCTACGAGGCGATCCGGCGCAAGCTGGTCCGCTTCTTCAGTGTCGGGGTGCTGCCACGCGGACGAGCTGGCGGACGAGACCATGGACCGCGTCGGCCGCCGGCTGGTCGGAGGGCGAGCACGTGCGCCACGCCGACGCCGGCGCCTACTTCCACGGCGTCGCGCGCAACGTCCTGCGCGAGCTGGCGGCCGCGGCGCCCGGTGCGCCCGCGCGCCCGCCCGGCCGGCCGCGGTGGAGGCCGACGAAGCGCTCGGCGAGCGCCGGTTCCTGTGCCTCGACGCCTGCCTGGACGCGCTGTCCGCCGGAGGAGCGCCAGCTCATCCTCTGGTACTACCAGTCTGGCGAGCGGGTCCATATCGAGGCGCGGCGGGGCCTGGCCGGCGCGTTGGGCATCGGCATGAACGCCCTCCGCATCCGCGCGCACCGCATCCCGTGCCCGCCTGGAAGCCTGCGTCGGGCGCGATTGGCCGCCCAGATCGAATCGGTCCCGGAGCCACGCCTGGGCGAGAACACCGGGGACAGCTCGGACGATGAGGCCCGCCGCCGTTCTGTGACCGCCCTGCCCGAGCGCGCCGAGTGCCGCTGCGCGCAGGTCCCGCCATCCAGTAGCCACTGGCACACCGGCGCCCTTGCCGAGGGTGCGGATGTAGGGCGGCGAGGTGGCGCTAGAGGGGCTCAAAAGGGGGACAGGAAGCCTCCCATGGGAGGATGGCGCGTCAAGCACCTCCCGTTGTTGACCTCACCTCTCCCCGAGCGCAGTAAGCCTCCCGCGTGTCGCCGCGCGCGGAGGTACATCCGGCCGCGCGTTTGCGCCGTCCCGTGAAAAGCCCTATCTTGACCGCCGGCGTGCGTGTACCGTCGAGAGTCCGCATTCGGACGAGATGAGCAGCGACCCGGAGCGGGAGCCGGCCGGCGGTTCTCAGCTCGTATCGCCGCCGCCCACGTACTGGTGGCGGGTGCGGGGCGACGACGCTTCGTTCTCGAGCGCTGCAACGACTCGGCCCGGGAGATCTCCGACGGCCGGATCGGCTCGCTCTCTTGGGTTGCACCGCGGCCCAGGCCTTCCCGGACCAGCCCGAGATCCCTGACGACCGCCGCACGCTGCGCGCGGGAGTGGGGGCGTCGTGATGCGCCGGAGCTTCCAGGCCACCCGGCGCTTCACGAAGGAGCAGCGCCTTCTCGATCTCGTCTACACGTTCTGTCCCCCCGACCTCGTGATCGTCCACGGGCTCGACATCACGGACCGGCAGGCCGCGGAGGCGCGCCGAAGCGCCCGCGACGTTTGAGAGGCGGTTTCGCCATCTGGTGAGCAGCGAACGCGTGATGCTCTGGGCGGCCGACCGCGACGGGATCAGTCACCGAGGCAAGGCGCTCGAGGTCTTCGGCCTGGCGGAGCGGCCGTCGGCCGGTCCATCCGCGATCCGATCTTCGCGCCCTCACGCCGCCGCCCAGGAACGGATCGACCTGGCCTAATTGTGGTCCGTGCGGACGCTGCGGGAGGCAGTGAACGGCCGCGTTCGAGAGCGAGTACTTCCCGGAGCGGGATGAAGAGGGCGACATCACCGGCATCACCGGCCTGGTCATGGACGTCACCCACTGGCGCAAGGCCGAGGAGAAGCTGCGCGCTACCGAGCATCGCATCCGGCAGCTGGTCGACAGTGCCCCTCATCGTGACCACCACCGATCGCTCCGGGGTGACACGCTGTGAGGGGCACGGCCTCAGGCGCTCGGCCTGCAGCCCGGGAGAGGGTCGGCTAGCGTGCTCCAGCCACCGGTAATCGACTGGTCGATCGCGTGCTCCGACGCGCGCTCGCCGGGAGACGGTCAGCGCCATCGGCCACTACGGGGACAGGACGTTCCAGAACCATTTCTTCCCCGAGCGGAGCGAGGCGGGCGAGGTGACCGGCGTCGCCCGCCTCTCGCTCGATGTCATGAGCGCACCGAGGCCGAGGCGGCCCTCGAAGCGACGGAGAAGCAACTGAGCCGGCTGATGTCCAACGCGGCGGTCGTCGTCTGGGCGATCGACAAGCGACGGCGTGTTCACGCGTCCGAGGGCTCGCCCTGCCGCCCTCGGCCTCGCCGGAGGCCGTGGGCCAGCAGGCGCGTTTTACGCGCGACGTGCCGGCGGCGCTCGACCTCGTCGAGCGTGCTCGCCGGCGACCAGCTGTCGACCGTCATGGAGGTGCGCGGCGCGTGTTCGAGGTGCACGCGTTCCCGGAACGGACGAGCACGGAGAGCCGTCGGGAGCCAGCGGGCTCGCCATCGACACCAGCCACCAGGAGCGGGCGCTGCAGGAGCTGCACGCGAAGCGAGGAGCGCTTCCGCCAGTTCGCGGAGAATCTCAAAAGAGTTTCTGGATGGCGACCCCGGACCTCAGCGAGACGGTGTACTCGAACTCGGCCTACGCGGAGATCTTCGGCCACCAGGACCCGGCGACCTTCCGCGCCAATCTTCGAGCAGTGGAAGCGCGACGTCCATCCCGACGACCGCGAAGCGCATGGAGCAGGTAGTCCTTCGCGACTGGCGGCCCGAGAGGCCCGCCGACAACACCGCATCGTCCAGCCCGGATGGCTCGGCGCGCTGGGTGCGCGGCCGCGTCTTCGCCATCCGGGCCGGGATCAGCGGGTGACCCACGTGGCGGTCTCATGGAGTGACGTGACCGAGGCGTGGCGGCTGGCCGGAGGCGTGATCCGGGACACCTGGCGGACGCCCAGCGTACAGCGCGCGCGGGCAACTGGAATGGACTTGGCGACGGGCGAGCCTAGATCCGGAGATGATCCTCGGCCTGCCGCCCGACAACCAGCCGATCCCCTTCAACGCCCGTCGCCGCCGTCCACTCCGAGGACCAGGCGATCCTCGAGCCAGCTTGACGCCTCCCGGAGCCGCGGTGAGCGCCTGACGCGACCTGCCGAGCTGCAGGCGTCCCGACGGCTCCGAGCGCGTCGTGCGGATCCGCGGGGAGGCAACGTTGGCGCGTCGGGACGTCCCGTCCGCAATGATTGGGACGCCGTAGGATCGACGGAGAGCGAGGAGGCGGAGAAGGCGGTCGCGATCCTATCCGGCGCGGTGGAGCAGACCGCCGACCCCGTTCATCACCGACCGGCATCGCCTGAGTACGTGAACCCCGCGTTCGAGCCCACACCGGCTACTGGCGTTCCGGAGGTGGTGGGGGAGACCGCCCGCATCCTCGGGGTCGGATCAGCGCCGCCCGAGACGTTCGCGGAGCTGTGGGCGACGATCCTGTCCGGCCGGACGTACCGAGGGGTCCTCGCGAACCGGAAGAAGAACGGCGAGATCTTCTACGAGGCAGACGCGATCACGCCCATCCGCGACTCCCAGGGAAGATCACGCAACTTCGTGTCGGTGGGCCGCGACATCACCGCCCGCCGAGGCGGAAGAGGTGCAGTCGCTCCAGTCGGCTCTCCGCAAGTCGGCGGAGGAGTGGAGGGCCACCTCGACGCCGTCGAGTCCCCGATCGTGCCTCGCCGCCCCCACCGGCCGGTGAGTGGAGCGTCTCCAACCAGCGCGGCGCGCGACCTGTGGGCGAGGCAAGGCGTACGAGCGGATCCTGGCCGGTCCGCCTCCGCGCAGCCCGAGGAGCCGTGGGGCACGATGGTGGCGGACCGAGGCGGTCGCCCAGATCAGACGTCGGTCTCGCTGCCCGCCGAGAGCCGGGACCAGACGCGACCTGGGGGGTCCCGGCGAGCCCGCCCCTTCGTCCGGAGGCGAGCCAGGCGTGATCGTGCTCAAAGGCTAAGGACATCTCGGCCATCGTGCACCTCAGCAATACGTACGTGAACGAAGTAC